>Ga0335079_10011236_pt1 | contig 10199 bp, 10 predicted proteins | sample Lox_Sample_33_FD_206719 | JGI IMG/M metagenome (GOLD analysis project Ga0335079, IMG submission 206719) | Soil microbial communities from Loxahatchee National Wildlife Refuge, Florida, United States - Lox_Sample_3.3 | ecosystem: Environmental > Terrestrial > Soil > Wetlands | place: USA...
CAACTTGCGGACGAATATGCCGGCGACATTTTCCTGAACCAACAAACGTGATCCCGCGCAGCACACTTGACCTTGATTGAACCAGATCGCATCGACCACGCCCTCGACGGCTCCATCCAGATCAGCATCTTCAAAGACGACAAATGGACTCTTGCCTCCGAGTTCGAGCGACAACTTTTTCCCCGAGCCCGCAGTCTGCCGGCGCAACGTGCGGCCGACATCCGTCGAACCTGTGAAGGCGATCTTGTCCACATCGGGATGCGTGACAATCATCGAACCGGCACTGCTGGAACCCGTGATGATGTTAATGACACCCGCGGGCAATCCCGCCTCGGCAACGATTTCCGCAAACAACAATGCGCTGAGTCGAGTATATGACGCGGGTTTCAACACCACGGTATTGCCCATCGCGATCGCGGGCGCAATCTTCCATGCCAGCATCAGCAAAGGAAAGTTCCACGGGATGATTTGTCCCACCACACCGACCGGTTGATAATCGCTCAACTCGGTTTCCATCAGTTGCGCCCAGCCCGCGTAATAATAAAAGTGACGCGCGAGCAATGGGACATCAATATCGCGCGACTCGCGAATCGGTTTGCCGTTGTCCATCGACTCAAGCACGGCCAGCAGACGATGATGCTTTTGAATGTTGCGCGCAATCGCATACATGTAACGCGCGCGGATTACACCGGGAGTCCTGCTCCATGATTCGAACGCAGTCCGCGCCGCGGCAACAGCCGCGTCTACTTCTTTTTGTCCGGCTTGAACTGTTTCAGCAAGCAACTCGCCATTCGACGGATCGTGAGATGCAAGATACTTCGCGCCCTTCGGCGTCACCCATTCGTTGTTGATGAACAATCCGAATTTGCGATTATGTTCGTCCAGCCACGCGTTCACCGCGGACGGAGATTCGGGCGCAGGTCCGTATTCCATGGTTTTGAAGATTTCAAGTAAGGTACTCATGTTATTTCCAATCTCCGGCACAAGTTAACCAACTTTTGTGTTCTTTTGTCTTAAATACATTGAGGACAACGGATTTACATTCAACTGCTGTTTTTCAAGAAAGTCATTTAGAAAGCTAAGAAATTCCTGTTTTCTATTCCCTACAAAAACTAAGGAAATAGCCAAATGTCTGTCATCGCCAACAAATGCAAAAGTGGCACCATTAGTTTCCACGGATCGAACCTCACCCCAATACATCCTATATTCGCCGTGCGGTGGAGAAGATAAAGTTATCGAATCTTGGTTAATCTCAATAGTTGATTGAGACGCAATAAATGTATACACGCTGAGCAAAGCGAATACGAGAAAAATAGATGATGTAAATACATCATGATCAGATAACAAAGAAAGGATTGCAAAAGCTCCGAAAAGGATAATACTAAAAATAAAAATAATCCTAGTTACCCAATGAACAGTCATTTTTATCGGTAGGGTAAATTCACTTTGTTCAATCATCGGTTTTATCCCATCGGCATATGATGCTTTGCGGCGTAATGACCGGTGACGAAATGATACAACTGCCGTTCGAGGTCGGTCAGTAAACTGCTGGCGCCGATGCGGAACCGATTCGGCATCAACCATTCGTCGCCGAGTTCCTCTTTCATCAATTCCTGCCATGCCATCGCTTGCTTCGCCGTGCTGATGCCGCCCGCAGGTTTGAATCCAACTTTATGCCCTGTGCGTTCCAAATACTCGCGGATGGCACGCACCATTACGAGACTCACTTCCAGCGTGGCGTTGATCGATTCTTTGCCGGTCGAAGTCTTGATAAAGTCGGAGCCGGCCATCATCGCCACCAAACTGGCTTGATAGACTTGCTTCAATGTCCCGAGCTCGCCCGTCGCTAAGATCGTTTTCATGTGCGCTGAGTCGCCGCAGGTTCTACGGAATTGTTTCAATTCATCATAGAGAGATTTCCAATCACCGGTCAAGACGTGGTCGCGCGAGATAACCACATCCACTTCACGCGCCCCAGATTCGATGGCTTGCTCAATCTCCTGAACGCGCTGCGGCAGAGGGGTTTGTCCGGCTGGAAAACCTGTCGCAACGGAAGCCACCGGGATTCCAGAGCCTTGAAGCGCCTCCACGGCGTCCGCGACTCGCTTGGGGTAAACACACACCGCGCCGACCGTGATTCTTTCCTCGCCCACGCCCAGCCCTTCCAGCATATCGGGGCGAATGGGTTGCTTGGCCTTGGCGCACAGCCGATGAATGCGCCCGGGCGTGTCGTCGCCGGAAAGAGTCGTCAGGTCAATACAGGTGACGGCGCGCAGCAACCAGGCGGCTTGCCAATCCTTTTTAACGGTCCGCCGCTTCGGTAACGCCTCGACACGGCGTTCCACTGCGCTCCGGTTGACATGTGCGCCCATCACCCAGTCGAGGTCGAGTTCCATGCCGGGATTACGAGCTGAGTGGGCTGTTTCTAAGGTCTTTTGCAGGTTCAGAGTGGCCATTTTTCTCTCCGCCTTCATTATACAACTTGATTGAAATCTGATTGGGATATAATCATCAAAAGGAATGGATCAAATCCGTACGAGCCGCGACGACAAGACGATGTGGGGATTGATCTTGCTGGCAATCATTGTGAGCGCATTGTTCCGGTTCCTGCATACTCTCACGGGTAACGATGAAATTGACGGCCTTTTCGGTGTGCTGCTTGGCTTGTATATCTGTTCGAAGCCGGCAACCCACATCGTGGACATGCTGATCTTCGGGCGTGACATCCGGCATTGGATTTCGATGGTGCAGTCGGGCCTTGGATGGGTGATGCTGAATCTTCTGGTCACATTCTGTGGATTGAGTCTCGTCGTCACAGGGACGATGCGCTTCTTTCGCAGCGGCTGAGCGATTCCATTCGTGTATAATAGATTTAAGCCACAGCCACAGGAGTGCGGATATGCTGAATAAGACCATTTCGGAACTTGAGGAAAGAGTCAAGAAAGCGGATTCCCTCAAGGGCAAAGACAGGACCGCTTTATTGAAATTGATCGGCGAATTGAAGGTCGAAATCACGAATCTTTCCAAGACCCATGAGGAGGAAGCCAACAGCATTGCGGGCTTCGCTCAAGTTGCCGCGCACGAAGCCATGCGGCAGGAGCGAAACGCAGGATTATTCAAGATCGCACAGGAGGGCCTGGAGAAATCCGTGGAGGATTTCGAGCTGACTCATCCGACGCTGGTGAACGTGATCCGTGAGATCAGCGACGTTTTATCGAACCTGGGAATATAATGCGACAACTTTACAGGTAAAAGAGGAATCAAAATGGAACGATACATGATCGAATCGCCTCATAGCGCGGAAGATTGCGACAAAATCATCCGCGAGATCCATGCGGCCGGTTATTTGCATCATTTCGAATGGGGCTGCCATGATGGCGTGCATTGCGGCTGGGCCCTTGTCGAAACGGAAAGCAGGGAACACGCCAGGCAAATGGTCCCCTGGGAGGTGCGGGAAAAAGCACGCATCGTCAAGGTGGAAAATTTCGAGAAGCGCGATAAAATCCCGCCGCATAAGAAGCCATAGCGCATTCAAAAAAAGCGGCGCATTGACTGCGCCGCTTTTAGTTCACAAGCTGCCTGCACTAAACCGCTTTTGCGACCGCTTCTTCAAGCATCTTCGTGGTCAATGACTTCGGACGTTCAATCGGCCAGCCCAGCGCGCGCGCCCACACATAGTTGGCGGTGACGCCGAGAGCGCGTCCAACACCGAATAGCACGGTATAGAAATCAAATTCGCGCACGCCATAATAATATTGCAACGTGCCGCTAATGGCGTCTACGTTGGGTGCAGGATTCTTTGCTTTGCCCTGCTCTTTCAAAACTTGCGGGATTACATCGAAGACCAAATCCGCGAGGCGAACCAATTCATCGTCCGGGAAGCGCTTCTTGGCAAATTCCATCTGCGCCATGTAGCGCGGATCAGGCACGCGCAGAACGGCATGGCCATAGCCAGGTATCACATGACCGCCATTGAGAGTGTCCCATGCAAATTTATACAATTGATCGCGCGTCGGAACGCCGCCGAATTGGTTCTTGACTTCAATCAGCCAGGCGAGGCATTCCTGATTGGCAAGTCCATGCAATGGACCGGCCAAGCCGTTCAACGCGGCAGAGAAGGAAAGATACGGATCGGATAGGGCCGAGCCGACCAGATGCATGGTATGAGCCGAAACGTTCCCCGATTCGTGATCGCTGTGTAATATGAAATACAAACGCGCCAGGTCGGCGTAACCCTTCTTATCAGCAACGCCCATCATCTTGGAAAAGTTCTGACCGTAATCCCATTTCGGATTGTATTTCGGCCTCCTCGTTTCGCCGAAATATTTCATCCGATAAATATAGGCGGCGATGACGGGCAGCTTCGCAGTCAACTCGATGCTGTCTTCCAATGCGGCATCCCAATACTCATCCTTCTTCATCGAATGATATTTCTTTGCAAATAGGGAATTGTTCTGCAAAGCCAACACCGCCTGAGAGAACAGCGTCATAGGATGCGTCTCTTTCGGCATGGTCTTGATCATCTTGTAAACATAATCCGGTACCACCGCCCGCTTGCCCCATTCCGCTTCGACCTCCCAGGCCTCCTCCTTGGTCGGGACCTCACCGACCATCAGCAGGTAATACAGCCCACCGACCAGCGGCATCTTTCCGCCGCGCGCTCTGGGAAGCTTCTTGAGCACTTCGGGGATGGACATGCCGCGAAAACGGATGCCCTCCGCCGGGTCCACGAATGAGACGTCAGTCAGCAACGACTTGATGTCGCGCATCCCGCCGACGATCTGTCCGGCCGTGACGTGATCGACAACCACATCCGCATGTTCCTTGGCAAGCACTTTCATGCGCTCGCGCCATGCAGGAAGTTGAGCAGAGATTTTATCGTGCAGAATCATAGTTCCTCCAAATTTTTCCTCCCCCTCTCTTTCCCATCGAGAGAGGGGATAGAGTCGAGGGAAGTTAGATCTTGACCAGTTTTTTCAACGCTTCGTGCGTTTCCTTGACGGATGCAGCGGATCTGTCCAACAGTGCCTTCTCTTCGGCTTCCAGTTTGTACTCGATGACTTTTTCCATCCCCTTGCGCCCAAGTTGAACCTGCACACCGAAGAACATATCCTTCAAACCATACTCACCGTTCATATAAGCCGCACATGGAACGATCAAATGTTTGTCTTTGAGAATCGCCTCCGCCATCTGGGCGACGGCCGCGGCAGGCGCGTAGTACGCCGAGCCGGTCTTGAGCAGGTTTACGATTTCACCGCCACCCTTGCGAGTGCGATTGACAATTGCTTCGAGTTTATCACCGGGCAGATAATCCTTCAAGGAAATGCCGGCGATATTGCTCAGACGCGTCAAGGGTACCATTTCATCGCCATGTCCGCCCAGCACATAACATTGAATGTTCTCGACGCTCACGCCGGTTTCCATGGCAACAAAGGCGCGCATGCGCGCCGAATCCAAGACACCCGCTTGACCAATCACGCGTTCGCGCGGCAGTTTGTTCAACTTCATGGTCAGATAAGCCATTGTATCGAGCGGGTTGGTCAGCACGATATACATCGCATCCGGTGAATGCTTCAATGTTTCGGTGGCGGCTTTGCCGACGATCTCAGCATTGGCGGTCAACAAATCATCGCGGCTCATGCCCGGCTTGCGCGGCAGGCCAGCCGTGATGATCACGATGTCGGAATTTTTGGTGGCGGCATAATCGTTGGAGCCGACAATTTCCACATCCTTATTGACGATGGGCATGGCTTCCGCCAGATCAAGCCCTTTGCCCTGCGGCATGCCCTCGACCACGTCCACCAGAACGAGGTCCGCCAGTTCGCGTTCGGCCAGCCAATGAGCGGTCGTCGAGCCGGTCATGCCTGCGCCGATAATCGAAATCTTATTCATCCGTTCCTCCAAATAATAAATGGTGGCTTGATTCTATCCGAAAGTTCTGCAATGAAAAGTACATTTGTCACTTTTTCAACGGATAAAACGCTTGGACAAAGAAAAGGACTTTCGTTTGATGTTGCAAAACCGAAAGCCCTTCTGTGCATCGTGCCGGACGTCAGCCGGATTCCTTTTCGAGGAAATGAGTCGCTTGGATGGCGGCTGCCGCGCCCATGCCCGCGGAGGTGACCACCTGACGGAAATGCGAATCCGCCGCCTCGCCGGCCGCGTAGACTCCGGCTTTACTGGTCTGCATCTTGTCGTCCACGTTTATATAACCGAGCTCGTCCATCTGCAATTGGCCTTTGAACATTTGCGTGTTCGGTGTATGGCCGATGAAGATAAACACCCCATCGGTTTCATGGATGGTCTCTGCGCCAGTCTTAATGTTTTTCAATCGCACGGCTTCGACTTTTTCCGTGCCCACCACCTCCGTCACCACCGTGTTTAAGATGAATTTCATTTTGGGATGCTCGCGGGCCCGATGCTGCAAAAGCGTGCCGGCGCGGAATTCTTCACGACGATGGATCACCGTCACCGATGAAGCATAACGCGTGATGAAGAGTCCCTCTTCAAGAGCGCTATCTCCTCCGCCGACGATGACTACCTTCTTATCCTTAAAGAACCAGCCATCACAGGTGGCGCAATAGGAAACGCCGCGCCCGGTTAATTCCTCTTCGCCCGGCACCTTAAGTTTATTTGGATCCGCGCCGGTCGAGATGATGATCGTATCCGCTGCGTACTCGCCGCTATCGGCCTTGACCTTGAACGGCCGTTGCGTTAAATCCACCCCGCTGGCCGTATCGTACTCCACTTTCGCGCCGAAACGCTCCGCCTGCTTTTGAAACAACTCGCCCAGTTGCGCCCCGCCCACACCTTCGGGAAAACCCGGATAGTTTTCGATGGCATAGGTCAGCGCAGCTTGTCCGCCCAATTGAATGCCGGTCAACACCACCGGCGCAAGTTCGGCGCGCGCCGCGTAGAGCGCCGCGGAAAGCCCCGCCGGACCCGATCCTAATACCAACACTTTAACATGCTTTGCATTACCGTTTGAATTCATTTGAGATTCAATGCCTTCGCTGATTTTTCGCCTTGATAAGGACGTCGTGTTCGATTGATTTATTACATCTCCATTGTATCAGATGCGCTGGGATGTGATAAGTTGCAGCAAAAAAAGTGATTAATGTCAGAGCATCGGCCAATCGCCGCGTGCTATCCTTGCGCAAAAGCAGCTTCTATGCTTTTCCCATAACATCACCGTGGGACATCGAAATGCGAGGAAAAGAATGACCAATTACATCAAGAGTTCTTGGAAGCAAGTAGTTGTCTCTGCTCTGGTTGCCGTTTATTTGGCCGTTAATCTTTTCAAAATCGGTGGCGATGCTTTTGTAATCAACCTCAACAATTTTACCGCGGGCCCCTTGGCGCTCGGCGTGACTCTCCTGGCGCTCAGCTTATGGCGCCAGTTAGCCACCGGTTCTCAGAACCGGCTGCTGTGGTCAGGCTTAACGATAGGTTGGGCGCTTTGGACAATTGCCGAAATATGGTGGGCGATCGCGTCCCTGATTTGGCAGGAGGTTCCCTATCCATCCTGGGCAGACCTCTTGTGGCTTGGCGGCTACATCCCCCTGTATATTGCCTTATGGGCTCGCATGCGTTCACTTCCCAAGATCGATAAGCCGGCACAGCAAATTGGAATCGGGATTACCAGCCTGCTTGTGCTAGGTTCCGTGATTTTTTTCATTCTTGTTCCCATCATCCAAAACAACAGCCAGGTAGGCTTCCTTGAGGGTGCATTGAACATACTTTATCCCCTCACCGATCTCATCCTGCTGATCCTGGTCTTGCAAATATTTTTCAACTATCAGGGAGGCATGTATGGGGCGGCCTGGCGCTGGCTGACCCTCGGATTCATCTTCATGGCACTTGGGGATTTTGGCATTGCATATTTGACCACCGCCAACCTGTATTACCCCAATCAGCAGGTAAATTTTTTCAGCACTTTTTGCGCGGATATTCCCTATAACCTGAGCTATTTGCTTTGTCTGATAGGACTGGTCAAACTGCGAACCATGCATAGTACTTATGTAAACGCAGCCGGAATCGACGTCGCTCTCACGCCGGTTCCCAACACGCATTTATTGGTATTTACACGAGGCGATGACAAGGTCATTGATGTCAGCCACAATTATTCACGAATATTCGAGTGGGAGGGGAAAAAGGAAAAGGCGCTGTCTGAAGTGCTTGGCATTTCAACCGATGAGGCCGATCGCCTTTTGAAGGATTCCAGAACCAACCACATTCTTGAAGAGCGTACAGTCCTTGCCCACACCCGCGCCGGGCAGCAATCCATACAGATTTCCGGGATAGCTGTTTACAATCCACAGATGGAATACGCGGGAGTTATCCTGCTCTTGCGGCTGATGGCCGAGGACTACGCCCTGGACAAATTGCTGACACGCGATGAAGAGGGTATGGTACGGTCTCTCTTGGAAAAAACCGGTGCCGGACGGAAAGAAGAGTTGGATATTAAACAGTTGCTGGTTGGCTATTATCAGCAGTTCCTCAGGGCGTTTTATAACCGTTCCCTCCAGGAAGGTGGAAGCATCATGGCAGACAGCCTTATATCAGAATTACAACGAAACGCCAAGCGGCAGAACTGGCCCGTTGAGATACAATCGAATTCATTAATGGAGGTAAGTCGCCTGACATTACCGGAAGTCCGGAAGGTGGTTCCCGCGGTATTGGAAGTTACCAAGCAATTCATTGCCAGAGTGACTGATGAAACGGTTGTAAATACGATTGTTCAAGACGTTCGAGCCGGATTCAGCGAAACGGTCTTGAAAAATATATCCTATGTTGAGTCGGCACAAACGGCGCGCCTTTGAAAACGGTATAGCAATTTGCGAACGCAGAGCCCGCTCTCAATCCATTAGGGATGGCTGGCATTATCAGTAATCTTCAACACCCATCCAAAACATCGGAGCCTTGCTTCACTTGTTCCTCCCTGATGAACCACGGCTGGGCGATTACGATGATAGCTGCGGCCATGCCGTGGTCCTCCATAGAACATTGATATCCTGGGGGCAGCCTGCTCACCATCCTAATACAGCCGAAACCTATTGATGTCCCGTTCAAAAACATTTTTCCTTACCTCACTGGCGATGATCGCCTTCGCCGGCAATTCCCTGCTCTGTCGGCTTGCGCTAAAACAAACGGGCATCGACGCGGCCAGTTTCACCGCCATGCGAATTCTCTCCGGCGCGCTCACGCTTTGGCTCATCGTTCGAATCCGCCATCGAACACCACGGACATCGGGAAGCTGGCCCTCCGCATTGGCGTTGTTCGTTTATGCCGCCAGCTTTTCTTTCGCCTACGTAAGTCTGCCGGCCGCCACAGGCTCGTTACTGCTGTTTAGCGCCGTACAAGTGACCATGGTCGGCTATGGATTGTGGTCAGGTGAGCGTTTGCGAACGCGGCAAGCGGCGGGACTCATCTGCGCGTTCGGCGGATTGGCAGGTCTGCTTTTGCCCGGTCTGGCCGCGCCGCCATGGATAGGTTCTGTATTAATGCTTAGTGCCGGGATCGCGTGGGGCATCTATTCTCTGCGCGGGAGAGGACTGGATGACCCCACCGCTGCCACAGCCGGGAATTTCTTGCGCGCCGCGCCGATGTCCGCCGTATTGAGCCTGGTGTCGCTTCCCCAACATTCATGGAACAGCTCCGGGGTTGCTTATGCGATTGCATCCGGCGCTCTGGCATCGGCCGTTGGCTATGTAATTTGGTATTCAGCATTAGGCGGGCTGAAAGCGACTAGCGCGGCTACCGTTCAACTCAGTGTGCCGGTGCTTGCAGCAGCGGGTGGGATTTGTTTTCTCGGTGAGCCCATCACATGGCGCCTGTTGATCGCCTCGCTGGCCATCCTTGGCGGTATCGCCTTAGTTGTCGTGAGCCAGCCGCGCCGCCCATGATCACTTCTTGCTTGCTCGATCTGTGATCCTCAACGCCTCAGCCAAGACCTCAAAGCCTTCCTTCAATTGCTCTTCGGTTATGATCAACGGCGGGATGATCAAAGCGGTGTGCCAGTGAATATCCAAATACAGACCGTGGTCGGAGCAATAGTTTTTAAAAGAGTTCATCTCCGGACTAGATCCGTTCCACGGAGCCATCGGCTCCTTCGTTTTTCGATCTTTCACCAATTCGATAATTCCAAATAAGCCGATCGAGCGGACCTCCCCAACCGACGGATGTGACTCGCCCAGATC
>Ga0335079_10011237_pt1 | contig 10199 bp, 6 predicted proteins | sample Lox_Sample_33_FD_206719 | JGI IMG/M metagenome (GOLD analysis project Ga0335079, IMG submission 206719) | Soil microbial communities from Loxahatchee National Wildlife Refuge, Florida, United States - Lox_Sample_3.3 | ecosystem: Environmental > Terrestrial > Soil > Wetlands | place: USA: Florida...
CCACTCGAAGATCAGGAAAGGATCTTTGGCCCGTTCGTTCAGTTGGGAGACTCGCCGATCGGCGGCACCGGTTTGGGGCTGGCGATCACCCGCCAGTACGTTCGCCTCATGGGAGGCACGATCACGCTCGAAAGCGCACCCGGCAGCGGTTCCCGTTTTCGGGTCGTCCTGCCGGTGGAGATGGCGGAACCTGTTCCGGAACCGGCGGCCGCGTCAGAAACGGCACGGGTGATCGGCCTGGCGGCGGGCCAATCCGCGTGGCGCGTCCTGGTGGTTGAGGACCAGGAAGACAACCGCATGCTGCTGCAACGTCTTTTGGTGGACATCGGCTTCGAGGTGCGGCTGGCGGCAGACGGTGCGGAGGCCATAGAGGCGTTCCGGACCTGGCGTCCCCACTTCATTTGGATGGATTGGCGCATGCCGGGTATGGATGGCGGGCAGGCCACCGAGCGCATTCGCGGCATGGAAGGCGGGCGGGAGGTGAAGATCGTGGTCGTCACGGCGTCCGCATTCGCGGAGGAATGGGCCGCAATTCTCGCTTCGGGTGTGGACGAAATAGTCCGCAAGCCTTTCCGGCGCGAGGAAATCTTCGAGTGCATGGCCCGGCTGCTGGGGGTGCGGTACGTCTATGGCAAGACACCGCAACTCTCCAGCCGCTCGACCCCCGTGGAACTCAAAAGCGCCCTCCGGGCTCTCCCGGAACCGCTGCGTAAGGAGTTGGCCGAGGCGGTGATCTCGCTCGATATCGAGCATATCGAGCAAGTAATCCACCGGTTATCAGAAATGGACGCCGCTTTGGGAGCCACGCTGGAACATCTCGTTAGCCGCCTCGCTCTGACCCCGATTCGGAGAGCTCTGCAAACCCTTGGTGATGAAAGGGTGCTGCCCAACCAGGATCAGTCGAACGAGAACATCATCTAATAAAGAGTCCACTCCTCCCGGCCGTCATCATGCCGGTTAGCGGAGGGCAGCGAACAGGAGCAGCTAAAGACATGCAATCCACGAAACCCAGCACGAGGCTACCGGGCCAGCCGTTTCACCTGTTGGCCAAACCCAGCGGCGCCACGTGCAACCTGGACTGCAAGTACTGCTTCTTCCTGTCCAAGGAGATGCTCTACCCGGGCGAGCGGTTCCGCATGTCCGACGAGCTGCTGGAGACGTACATCCGGCAACTCCTGGAGGCGCACCCGGCGCACGAGGTCGACGTCGCCTGGCAGGGCGGCGAGCCCACTCTGATGGGGCTCGACTTCTTCAAGCGCTCGATCCGGTACGTGGAGAAGTACCGGAGGCCGCGCCAGCCCGTTCAATACACGATACAGACCAACGGAACGCTCTTGGACGATGCGTGGTGCGCGTTCTTTAAGGAGCACAAATTCCTGGTCGGACTGAGCGTGGACGGCCCAAAGGAAATGCACGACGCCTACCGCGTCAATAAGGGCGGCGCGGGAAGTTTCGATCAGGTGATGCGCGGCTGGGAAATGCTGAACCGGCGCGAAGTGGACGTCAATATCCTATGCACGATTCACGCCGCGAATGCGGACTACCCGCTCGAAGTCTACCGGTTCTTTCGGGACCAACTGCAGACCAAGTACATGCAGTTCATCCCCATCGTGGAGCGGACCACGGCGGACTTCCTGCCCTTGGCCAACCTCGGCTGGGGCGAGCGGCCCGGTGCGGACCGGCCTCTGTATACCCAGAACGGCAGCCTGGTGACCGATCGCTCCGTCGGGGCCGAACAGTTCGGCCGCTTTCTCGTCGCCATCTTTGACGAGTGGGTGCGGCACGATGTGGGAAATGTATTCGTACAAACCTTCGATGTCGCTCTGGCTAGCTGGCTAGGGCAGCACAGCCTGTGCATCTTCTCGCCCACCTGCGGCAGCGCGATGGCGCTGGAGCACAACGGCGACCTGTATTCCTGCGATCACTACGTCGAACCCGATTATCGCCTGGGAAATATTCTGGAGACGCCCATGATGGAACTGGCTGCCTCGGAAAAGCAACGCGCGTTCGGGCTCGACAAGCTGAACAGCCTGCCCAGGTATTGCCGGGAGTGCGACGTGCGATTCGCCTGCCACGGCGAGTGTCCCCGCAACCGGTTCATCACCACCCCGGATGGCGAGGCGGGGTTGAACTACCTGTGTGCGGGCTACAAGCAATTCTTCCACCACATCGGTCCAGCGATGAAGACCATGGCCGGCCTGCTTCGCCGGGGCCGGTTTGCGGACGAGATCATGCAGATGCAGAGTGCGCCACAAGGGCGCCAACCTTCGGCATAGCCGATGAGGCCGGACAGATTATTTGCCTGACCGCCCCCGCCCGCTCAAGCCGCAAACTTGGGAAAGCCTGACGGAAAGCTCCAGCAGCATCCGTGCTGACGCCTCCATGCTGGAGATCATTTCGAGGTGTTCCGCAATCGAGTCCTCCTCACAGTATTGTGTGAGGTATTCGCAAGCGCCGATAATGCTGCTGATTGGATTCTTGAGGTCGTGAACCGCCTGGCTCAGGGTTCTTGAGGTGTCTTCCTTACGGCGATGTAAGGGCGCGCCCCTGCCGATTGCCTCTGTTGTGTCTTCTTCGGTCGCCGGCAGGACCGCGAAGACGAGGGTGCCGTACGGCGTTAGCGTGCCTCGCATCACCAGGCTGCCAACTGGGCTTTCGCGACCGATGCTGATTTCGGACCCCGGTGCGGCCCCGCCCGCTTCGATCAGCGCCAGAAAGTCCAGCATCCGGTCGTGTCCGATCAAACCGGACAACACCGGCGCTGGGATCAGTGCCCGGCCCGATGTCTGGGAATCTGCAAAATCCTGGATTACACGACCGTCGCTTTCACACAGAAACAGGCAACAACCCGCTTCCATGGGATTCGGGAATGATCTTTTCTGACGGACCGCCGGTGGCATTGAGATGAGTCCTTTTCCAGAGGGGTCGAGGATGACCGGAAAGTTGCGGTAGGCTTTGCCTACGTGGGCTCGTCGACGGCCTTTTGGACGGCGCCACCCATCGCCCCAGGTTTAGTCGTGATGCCGAATTTTTCGAGGCGATACAAAAAAGTTTTGCGGCTCAAGTTCAGGTATGCCGCCGCGCGGGTCTGGTTTCCGGAGAATCTGTCCAGCGCTTTTGTAATCAGTTCCTTCTCCAATGCCTCAAGGTCCAAGCCCTGTGGCGGTAGTTCGATCCGAAGCAGGTCTTCGTTGACGGCCGAGGGACGCATTGGCTCAGGCAAATCGTGGACGGTGATTTCGTTGCCGTCACAGAGAACGATCAGGCGCTCAATCAGGTTTTCCACCTGCCGGACATTGCCGGGCCAGCTATAGGAACTGAACGCGGGCAACAGATCCGGCGGCAGCCTGAGGTTGGGACGGCCGTGCTTCTGTTTGCCCCTGTCAAAAAAGAACTGCACGATCTCAAGAATATCGGCCGGCCGCTCGCGTAAGGGCGGAATCTCGATCGGCACTACGGCCAGCCGGTAATACAGGTCTTCCCGAAACGACCCGTCTTCCACCATCGCTTCGAGGTTCCGATGCGTGGCCGCGATGATCCGGACATCCACCTTGGTCGGCACGGTCGAGCCGATCTTGTCGATCTCGCGTTCCTGAATCAGGCGAAGGATGCGGACCTGCAGTTCCAACGGCATCTCACCGATTTCGTCCAGGAAGACGGTGCCGCCGTCGGCTGCTTCCACGCGGCCCTTCTTGTGCGTCACCGCGCCCGTAAAAGATCCTTTCATGTGGCCGAAAAGCTCGGATTCCAGCAGTTCCTTGGGGATCGAGCCGCAATTGATCGTCACCATTGGCCGGTCCTTGCGGCGGCTCCGGAAGTGGATCGCCTTGGCCAGCAGCTCTTTGCCAGTGCCGGTCTCGCCCGTGATCAGAACCGTGGCGTCGGATGTCGCGGCCCGGCTGGCCAGACCGATGGTTTGCGCGAAGCGCGCGGATGAGCCTACCATCTGCTCAAATCCGTATTTCTGATCCAGGCAGGTGCGTAACAGCCCGACCTCCTGCCTCAGTTGCTGATGATCCAGGGCGCGCCGCAACAGCTCGTTCAGCTCGTAGTGGTGGAGCGGCTTGGTGATATAGTCGTAAGCCCCTGATTTCATGGCTTCGACCGCCGTGGCGACGGTTCCAAACGCGGTGACAACGATAACGACGGTCTCGGGATATTCCAGCTTGACCCGCTTCAGCAGGTCGATGCCGGACATGCCGGGCAGATGAAAATCCGTCAGGAGGACGTCATAAGGAGACTTCTCCATAACTCGCAACGCCTCTTCGGCGTCCGCGGTCTCAGACGTGATGAAACCGAGTTTTTCCAGGTGGAGCTGAGTGACACGCCTAAGGCTGGCATCGTCCTCCACCACTAGCACCCGGGCAGTCGCCATTCGCACAGTTCTGGCGCAACGGTAGCCACACCAGGAACTCAAACCCTTTCCTTGCGTTGACCTTCGCCTTAATGCTACCACCGTGCCGTTGGACGATGTGGTAGGCGGCTGCCAGGCCAACGCTCGCGGGCTCCGCGGTCAGGCCGAGAAATCGCTCCAGCACCCGCCTCGCAGCCGAAATTCTGCCCCCGGCCCTGACCTCAATAAGGACGCCGTCCGTCTCGCTATGGACGTCCAGGGCGAGTTTCTTGCTGGTCTGCGCCGATTCAATGGCGTTGGTTATCAGCGACATCAGCAGGCTTCGAATCTGATCCGGGCTACATTGGATCCGCGGCAGTTCGGCGCCAATCTCCTTTTCCACCACGATGCCTCGCTCGCAAAGCACGAACTCGGCCTCCCCGACCGCGGAGTCGATAATTGGCTTGAAGTCTACTTCGCTGAATTGCGGTGGAGTCGCCGCGGCGCTCCGTTCAGCCAGATTCGTAATGCTGGTCGCGAGCCGCCCGCACTCAGTGGATATGATGTCGGCCAGTTCGTGTCGCACTTCGGCCGACGTATCTTCCTCGGCGAGGAGTCCCGCCGCGCTCTGAATGCTGGCGATGGGGTTCAGGTTGAACTCGATCGCCGACTCGGGAGTCTTCCCTGGCTCGGGCCATGCTCTCTTCCCGGTCGCGGACTCGAGACGAACAGGCCGCCGCACTCCCAGAAGCCGACCGCCGAACAGGCCGACGAGGGCGAAATCAGGCACCAGAAAACTCAGCCAGGACACGTCATTCCCCCCCAGGAAGACCGTGAGAACTGCCCACAGTAATGAAGTAGCCACGCCGGCCCACAGGCCCGCGATGGGGCCATGCCGGCAGCTTACCGCCAGGATCGGCACGTAGGCAGCCCATCGCACGGCGTGCCACAACGTTCCCGGCATCGGCAGCCGGGCAAGTGCTAAGGTCAACCCGACAGTGACGGCGAAAGTCGCTAAAGTCCGCATCTGGTTCTCCGATCCCTCGCGGCTAACAAATCCCCAGGCCGCCGGTTGGCTCAGCCAGGGTCCATCCAGTCATCGCGAAGGTTCAGCGTAGTCCTCGCGATTCCCGCCGCCTCACGATGCACGGATACAGAAAGCGTTGCTTCTTTGTTTGAGGAAAATCGTCTGATTTTTCTTGAGTCGTACCGCCGGCCGTCGCATCCTCAGCCACTCGGATAACCAGTATGAACACGCGACATCGAAACTCACAGGCCGCCCGGGCGCATCGATTTGTGGGCGCATCCACATTCCAACCGCCAGTGAACGCCGGAAACGACTTCAAATTGAAAGACCCAGGAGGCTTAACACCTATGCACTCCACATCTTCAAACCGGCTGTCGGGCTTTCGCTTCAGACTGAGACCCGGGAAGAGGGCCTTTATCTTTGCGGCGGCCATACTGATCGGCTTCACGCCGGTTCATGCCGGCGCGTACGCGGCCAGCCAGGAATCCGCACCAGACAATCGAAAGCACCCATCGCTGCCGACACCGCGCACGCATTACGACACTTTCAAACGGGGCACCACTGGCCTGCCGTTGCTGATGGCGTTGCTGAAGGAGTTCGAGCCGGACACCCAGCAGATATTGCTTCAATTCGCCGTCGTTGCGGGTTTGCAGGATGCGCATCCGGCGTCGGAGGCCGCTGCTGCCGATCTCAAGGAGCTTCAGAAGATGATTGCGGCTGCCGGGATACCGAAGCAACTGCCGTTCACAAAAGAACAGGCCATCGCGGTGCTGAAAAAGACCCGTTGGGCCGAACACCGGCCCATCCTGATCGAACTGATCCTTCATCAGTCCGGCGTCTTAGACGTGATCCCCGAAAAATGGGGCGCGGTCTGGGGCCCTATCGTTCACGATGGGATGATCATATTTATTGACGGTCTTTCCGACGATCGGCTTCTCGATAAGATGGTCAGCCTTGCCATGCTCCCGCCGAATACGTCGCGGGGCGACTATCTGAAAGAATTCGTTTCAAAAATGCCAGTCTTGCAAAAGGTGGGGCAGATCCTGGCGCGCAATCCCGATTTGGCGCCTGAGTATCAGAAGGCGTTGCAGGACCTTGAAAACGGCATTCGCACGATGACCGGTCCGGAACTGTCGAAGTTCATCGCTTCGGACATCGGCAAACAAGAAATCGATCGGTATCAGATGCAGTTTTCCGACAAGCTGTTCTCGGAAGCCAGCGTCGGTGCAGTGATACGTGCTACCGGCATTCCGCCCGGTACGACCGGAAGGCGTCAGATGATCTGCAAGGTCGTGAAGCCCTATGTCCTGGTTGATATGCCGCAAGACCTTGCCATCCTCGATGTGCTTGCGGAACATTTTACTAAATATCACGACTTCTATGAATTCGGGTCCGTGCCTTTAGCCGACATCTTCAAGGACATTCAAGCGGCGCTGACCAACGAGATCAACATCGTCGACGAGCAAAAAAACTTTATTCGTGCACGCGAGTATTACAAGGGAAGCAAGAAAGTGGTCGTACCCGAAATCTATCCCATCTCGACCAAACATGTAACAGTGATGGAGTTCGTCGAAGGCGAGAAGATCACGAGTGCGTTTCCGGGCGACGCCGGCAAGCGGTCGACGATGGCACAGCAACTGAGTGAGGTTATGACAGGGGACGTTCTTTTTTCAAAGAAGCCGGAAGCGATCTTTCACGGCGATCCACATCCGGGAAATGTCCTTCACCTGACCAGCGATCCCGCATACCCATACAAGATCGCACTGATCGATTGGGGATTGATGGGCGACTTTCCACGCGCGGACCGGATGGCGATGGTGCAGTTGTTCCTTGGAGTTCTGCTCAAGGATGCAAAGCGTCAAAGGCGGAATACCAAACGACCCCGCCAAATGGCAGAAGGTCGATGCTCTCATTGCCGAGGTACTCAAACCCAAACCCGGCGAGGGCGCCTTCGACGGCCTTTCGAATTTGGCCACTGGCTTGATCGGGCAGAATTATGCGACGAAAGATGATCTGAATACGTTCATTAAGTCGCAGGTGACAATTGCCGGTGAGCTGACTCAGCTCGATCCGAAGCTAAAGCAAGATGATCTTATCCAGAAACACGTTACATCGTTGGTAAAGAAGGAAGTGCCTAAACGCATCCCGTGTATGATCTTCTGCCGGGACTCACGAAACTACACCAGTATGCTGTCAAACCGCGATGTGAAGGAGGTGCAGAAGGCTATGAAGCACAAGAAAACCGAGCCCGTTCCCGCAGCCCAGCCTGCAGCGGCGACGAAAGTTCAATAGCTGCCACCAGGCGGGACAACTTGCCGATAGGTTCCTATCCCAACATCTCCCGCAGCGTTCTAACCAGGTCCCGAAGGTGGTACGGCTTTCGGAGTATCCTCTCGCCGCCGGCCCTCGCCCTATCATCGCGCTCGGCCGCGTCGTGCGCAGTTGTGAAAAGCACACGCACCTCCGGCTGCAATCTGCGAATCTCGTCGCTGACGTCGTGCCCGGACAGGCCCGGCATCGTAACATCCAGAACCACCACATCGATCTCCCTGTGGCGGCTGGCGAATAACTGGACGGCATCCAGGCCGTTCGCCGCCTCCAGGACGGCAAAGCCTTCCCGTTTGAGGGCGCTCGCCACAGCGAAGCGCAGAGCCTCCTCGTCGTCAACCAATAGAACCGTGGCGGTCCCCATCGACGGCGCCGGCGGGAGCGAGCGCTCCTCGTCCAACCTGGCGGGACCATTCGAACAGGGCAGCCAAACCTCAAATGTGGAACCCTCGCCCGGAGCGCTCGTCACGCGGATCGCGCCGCCTGCGCCGCGCACGATGCCTTGCACCGCTGAAAGCCCCATCCCACGGCCCAGGAATTTGGTGGAGAAGAACGGATCGAAGATCCTGGCTTTGACTTCCTCGGTCATGCCGCAGCCGGTGTCCGAAACCTGTAACAATACGTAATCGCCGTCACGCAGGCCGGCAGGCCGTGCGTCGCCCGCCCCGGGGACCAAGTGTATCCGGGCGGTCGACACATCCACGCTTCCACTCTTACCCTCCAGCGCCTCCGAGGCGTTCACCACCAGGTTCAGGACCACCTGGCGAACCTGCGCCGCATTGGCGCGGAAGATCGGTAGCGGCGCCGCCCGGTGAACACTCAACTTGGCGGTTTTGGGCACGGACACCTGCAGCAAGGGAATCAGCTCTTCCAGCAGCGTAGACAAGTCGATCGGCTCGAACGGGTCGGGATCGGTCTGGCCCGCATAGGCCATCAGCAAGCGCACAATCTCCGACGCGCGAACCGCAACGGTCATAATGCTCTTAACATCGTTATGGGCGGGTGAGTCGTCGGGAGTCTCATGCAGGGCCAGGTCGGAATGCGCCAGGATCGTACTCAGCAGATTGTTGAAGTCGTGCGCGATCCCGGCCGCCAGCACTCCCAGGCTCTCCAGTTTCTGATTCGCCATTGCCCGCTGTTGGCTCTGCTTTAATTCCTCGATGTCCAGGATAATGCCGATGTGACCGGCAAATTTGTCATCTACGAACCGGGTGGTTGCCGCGGACGCTGCCCAGCGGTACTGCCCGTCGAATCTCCGCTGGCGGAACTCGATCTGGTACGGAATCATGTCTTTGATGGCGGCCGCGATCGTTTCCAGCGTGCGGTCCCGGTCTTCTGGGTGAAGAAGCGGCCACTCGTCATTCACGATCTGTTCCAGGCCCATTCCCGTATAGGATCGGATCCACTGGTTCACATAAATCGTGGCCCCTGCCCGATCCGAGATGAAGATGCCCGCCGGGGCCGTGTCCGCAATGGAGCGGAATCGCTGCTCGCTATCGCGCAGTTCGGCTTCGACTTGCCGCCGCATCTTCAGTTCGGCATGCAACTGATCAACGGCGGCCAGTAATTCTGCCGTCCTTTCCTCCACCCGCCGCTCCAGTTGGCTCCGCAACCGGGCCAACTCGAGGTGGGTCTTCAGCCGGACCAGCAACTCTTCGCGGCGAAACGGCTTGTTGATGAAGTCCACTGCGCCGGCTTCCAGACCCTCCAGCCGATCCTCAAAATCCAGCGACGCGCTCAGGAAGATGACTGGAATGTCGCGAGTATCCGCGCGCGCTTTGAGCCTCCGGCAGACTTCAGGACCACCCATCTCCGGCATGCGCATGTCGAGCAGAACCACTTCCGGCAGACTGATATTGACTGCGTCGAGCGCCAGTTCTCCACTATCCGCGGGGCGGACGGCGTATCCCTCGGCGATCAGGATTCCTGAAAGAAGTTTCAGGGATTCCTCGTTGTCATCCACGATGAGGACTCTACCCGCGCTCACCGGACTCCCCTATTCGGATCGCTTGCAAAATCCGCGTGAACTGGAGCGCGTCTACGCGCCGCGTCAACTCGCGGGCAAGCGGTGGATCCAAAACCGAAATCGAATGGACTACCTCGGCGATGCGCTCCTTCTCCAGGAGCAGAACGGCGTTCAACAGTTGGGATTTCAGATCCTCGGGCAGTTTGGCGATTCCCGACAGGCTCGATTGCCGGCTGTTCGTCAGACCTTTCCCGCCGTCCGCGGTTTGCCCTTTCCCCTCGTCCGGCGAGCTGCCCGCGGGGACTTCATCCACAACCTCCACCGGCAACTCCAGGCGGAATCTGGACCCCATGCCAGGCGCGCTCTCCACCGCAATCGTGCCGTTCATCAAATGCACGAATTGCCGGCAGATCGCCAGGCCCAGCCCCGAACCTTTCCGCGAGTTAGGCTCGCCCAGTTGCACAAACGGTTCGAAGATGCTTGCCTGCCGATCCGGTGCAATTCCGATGCCGGTGTCCTGTACCTCTATCTTCAGGCGGGTATTC
>Ga0335079_10011239_pt1 | contig 10198 bp, 8 predicted proteins | sample Lox_Sample_33_FD_206719 | JGI IMG/M metagenome (GOLD analysis project Ga0335079, IMG submission 206719) | Soil microbial communities from Loxahatchee National Wildlife Refuge, Florida, United States - Lox_Sample_3.3 | ecosystem: Environmental > Terrestrial > Soil > Wetlands | place: USA: Florida...
TGCCGATGCGGCACAGCCCGATTGCGGCGAAGGGCAAACTCCGGCGGAAGCTGCGTTCACCAATCAGCACCTCTACGATGCTCTGGTGGATGCGTTCTCCATGCGCGCATTTGTTCCTTCCGCGGGAGTGAATGGCCACGACCACTTTTTTGATACCTTTGCGAAATTCGGGGGAACGAGCCCTCGCCACAAAGGAGAATGGCTCGACGAGGTGGCCACGCGCGCGGCCTCTCAGAACGAGCAATATCTGGAATTGATGGACACACCGGACTTCAGTCACACGGCGCAACTCGCAAAGAAAATCGGCTGGAAGGACGACCTGCAGGAATTGCGAGCCACCCTTCTTCAGGACGGCTTGCGGAGCGACGTGCAGGTCGCTTTGGACCACTTTCGAGGAGCTGAAGCACTTCGCCGAAAACTGGAACATTGTGGCGAGCCGGAAGCCGCGCCGGCTTGCAAGGTTGAAATTCGTTTCATCTACCAGGTGCTTCGCGGATTTCCCAAGGAGCAGGTGTTTGCCCAGACGCTTCTGGGATTCGAAACAGCGTCCGCCGCTCCGGAGCTTGTCGTGGGAATCAATTTTGTGATGCCGGAGGACGGGTACGTTTCGATGCGCGACTATGCAGTGCAGATGAAAATGGTCAAATACCTGCACGGCGTGTACCCGAAGGTGCACATCACCTTGCATGCGGGAGAGTTGGCATACGGAATGGTGCCTCCCGATGGATTGTGTTGCCACATCCGGCTGGCCGTCGAAGCGGGCGCCGAGCGGATCGGGCACGGCGTGGACGTCATGTATGAAGCCCGGCCTTACGAATTGCTCAAGGAGATGGCCAAGAAGCACGTAATGGTGGAAATCAATCTCACGAGCAACGACGTCATTCTCGGCGTGAAGGGAAACGATCATCCCTTTCCGATCTACAGGAAATTCAGCGTCCCGGTGGCGCTGTCAACGGACGACGAAGGCGTCTCGCGCATTGATCTGACTCACGAATATGTGCGTGCCGCGGAGACTTACGATTTAAGTTACGCGGACCTCAAAAACCTCGCGCGTACAGGCCTCGAGCACGCATTCCTGAACGGACAAAGCGTTTGGGCCAAGGAAGACAACTTCACGCAAGCCGTGAGCGCCTGCTCGCATGACGGACTTGGCTCCGGAAAAACCTCGAAGAGCTGTGCCGCCCTCCTCGCTTCCAGCGAAAAGGCGCGCGAAGAATGGGAACTTGAGCGGAGGTTCCGCACTTTCGAATCGGCATACTGATCCGGGAGTTCGTGCTCACCGATCGCCGACCGGAAGTTGCCTCTTCATCAACAAAATTTCTCTTGCGCGGAAGAAACAAACGCGCGTACATTCGCAATTGCCGGTGCGCTTCATTGTGACGCTCCAGAAAGCATGGAGTCCAGTGGAAGCGGCCGGCAATTTTCTCTTGGGACTGCGCAAACGGGAGAACTATGAGCACGAACGGGCACGGAGCGCCGCCGATCCTTCTCAGCATTGCCGGGTTCGATCCGAGTTGCGGCGCCGGAACTGTTGCGGACCTGAAAACGTTCGCGGCGCATGGCTGCTACGGCGTTGCTGCGATCACTTCGCTCACGGTGCAGAACACCCAGGGAGTGGAGGCAGTGCATAATTTGCCGAGCGCGGAGGTGCGCGGGCAGCTCGAGATTCTGGCAAAAGATTGCGACATCGCGGCAGTGAAAATCGGCATGCTCGGAAACAGGGGGAACGCCGCAGTTGTCGGGGAATTCCTCGAGACGCACAAGTTTTTGCACGTGGTGCACGATCCGGTGATGAAATCCTCGAGCGGGACCGAACTCCTGGATGCTGCGGGAATCAAATATCTGGCGACGGAATTGTTGAAGCGGTCTGGCGTGCTCACACCAAATATTCCCGAGGCCGAGATTCTAACCGGGATGGCCATCAAGGATGTGGGGGATATGGAAGCGGCCGCGAAAAAGATTTTCGAAATGGGGGCCCCCGCCGTGATCGTCAAGGGCGGCCATATGGACCGCGCGGTGGATGTGCTCTTTGATGGAAATGAACTGATCCAGCTCGGCGGCGACCGCGTGAAGTCCGACAATGCGCACGGGACCGGCTGTACTTTTGCGTCGGCGCTTGCGGCGCAGCTTGCTTCCGGCAGAGCGCTGGTGGAAGCGGCTACTCTGGCAAAGGCCTATGTCACCAAAGCAATCGAGAAGGGTTACCCCATTGGCAAAGGACGCATTCCCCTCGACCATTTCTACCGACAGAGGATTGAACCTCCGGCTCGTGGAGTTCACGAAGTTCCGCAGCACGGTATGCACCCTGCTGCCGAGCCCGCCGCGCACTGATCAAATATCAAATCAGGCTACCAACCACCGCCGCCCCCGCCGCCGCCCCCTCCACCGGAACCACCCCCTCCGCCGCCACTTGATCCGGGCGCCGAGGCAGAGGAGGAGATCGCACTGGAAAATGACCCTCCCAGAGAACTGGCGAAGCCAGCCGCCCCTAAGGCTCCCCAACTGGTCCCCGAGTACCACGATGGTGAGTAGCCAGAGGAGGAAGAACCCGGTGCGTTATTCGCGGCTCCCAGCACACCGGAAAAGTTTTCCGCCCACTTTTGTTCGACGCCAAGCGCCAGGGCGTAGGGGAGAAATTTCTCAAAGACAGCAGGCGTTTTTTCGGGTGGCATCACGCGGTTGAGGCGGTCGCCGTCCACCGCTCCGAGAAACATCTTGAAGCCTTCGATGCGGTCGAGAATCGAGCGGCCGGCGCGCGTCGGCGCCTTCAACAGAAAGTGAAAGAGGATATGGATGAAAACGGTGAGCAGGAGAATGGCGGAGATCGTCAGGGAAGTTGCTTTGGAGAGCATGAATAGGCCAAGGCATTCTCCCCCAAGAAAAGGCAGGGAGGCCACAGTGCCCATGATGGCCTTGCCCAAATTCCCAGCGCCGGGCGAGCTGTCGCTCAACACGGCTTTCCAGAGTTGAAACGTTCCTGCGAGCAGACCGGCGACTGCCAGGCTCCAGATGCTCAGCCAAACGCACAGAAAAGCCGCAATGACGACTTTGGGGCCGCCCTGCATGGCGACAATACCGAACAGGAAGAGAATTGAAAATATAATCGCGGGGATCGAGTACTTGCCGTTGGTGATGAAATAGGATTGCTGCTCGGCGGTCTTAAGCCAGGCCTGCAAACCTTTGATGGCTGAACTGATCGTCACATGGTTTTCGTTGTGTAGCCAGATTTCGTTGCGGCCATCGAAGAGGGCGCTGGCAATTTCCTTTTCGTCGGCCGTGAGAACGCGGTCGTCAGCCTTCGTGCGGTAGAGCGTGTAGCTCCCCGCCTGTTCCTTGATGGTCAGGTAGCCGCGCACTGCCATGTCCAGGATCGCAGCGGCAAAAGTTTTATTGTCGTAGCCCATGTGGACGAGGTAACGCGTGGCCGCGGGCGAAAAGCCGGAGGGGGGCTCATAAAGCGGCATGATTACGCCACGAGCGGGGTCCCGCCCTACGGCCGACCAGACCAAATAGTAGTAAAGGAGCAATACCAGGAGCCCCGCACCGGCAAGAGCCGCGTCGCGATTGTCGCGAAGAAAGTACTGGAATTCCTGCTTTCCAGTCGGAGCGCTGAAAAATCCCTTTGGGAAGCTGAGGAGGATTGAGAGGCCTTCGTGCGATCCCAGGGACCGCAAAGTAACAAAATGGAAGGCGCCTTCGTTGTCCTTACCAGTCGTCAGTGATTTTTCAAGCGAGCCCTGTGGCCCTGTGAACCCTCCCAGTTGCACCTCACTCGCGGGAATTCTGGCTGGCAAATGAACCGTCGCGGAAGCGCGGGTGATGGGAAAGATCCAGCCGTTTCCTGTGACATTCCAGAACAGTTCGTCATGGTCCCTGAAGAAGCCAAGCTGGCGATCGGTCGTATACGTAAGCGTGTAGGTGTGATCTCCGGGAGGAACCATAATGGAGCTACTTCCCAGGTAAATGCGCTTGCCATTGCTGAGATCCTCCACTCGGAATTGCTCGCGTGCACCATCGCGCGTGGCTCCCAGAAGGGCGAAGCCGACGACATAGCGGTTGCCGAGCCGGTCTGTATAGCGCGTTGGGAAATCACGATAGATGCCATGTCGAATCTGATTTCCATTGCTCAAAACCCGGATCGTCTCGGTCACACTCATCGAACCATCGTCCCGCACAGTGATGTCGCTGTGATAGGAGAGAATGCGCTCGGTCTGCGCAGGCGCTGCCGGGCATGAAAGCAGCCGCAAGAGACACAGCACTCCTGCGATAACGAGGTGATTTCGATGGAACATAGGTAGTCCGGGCTTAATGCCCCTTGAATAGATCCTAGCGGGAATCGAGATTTTGCGGATGTGCTGGCGACAATGCTGGTGCGAGACGGTTAGTTACCGTTTGAAAACCACGCGCCCGGCGACGATCGTGGCCATGGGCGCACCTTTGAACGACCGGCCATCAAAAGGCGAATTGCGAGATTTGCTGGGAGATTCCTTGGTGTTGTACGTCCAGACATGATCCGTCGAGAAAAGAGTGAGGTCGGCGGACTGGCCGGGCGCGATCTTTCGTTCGATGCCCAGGATGCGAGCGGGGCCCGATGTCAAAAGCTCAACCATGCGCATCAATCCGATGCGGCCGGAATGGACCAGCTGTTCGAGAGCGAGTGCCAGTGCCGTTTCAAAACCGAGAATCCCGAAAGGCGCGCGGTCGAATTCGACGTTTTTCAACGCCGGTTCGTGAGGAGCGTGATCCGTGGCGATCGCATCCACGGCGCCGTCCGCCAGTCCGGCAAGAAGCGCTTCGCGATCCTCACGCGATGCCAAAGGCGGATTCATTTTGTAACGCGAGTCGTATTGCACGTCTTCGTCAATCAGCGTGAAGTGATGCGGAGTCACTTCGCACGAAACGCGCAATCCTTGCGATTTTGCCCAGCGGACCTGTTCGAGCGAGGCCTTCGCGGAGAGATGAGCGATGTGCACGCGTGCTCCGCTCAGCGCGGCGAGTTGAACGTCGCGCGCTACGCATACGGATTCGGCCGCTGCCGGCATGCCGCGGAGCCCCAGGCGCGTGGAAGTAACGCCTTCACGCATTACGGCGCCCGCTGCAAGAGAAACATCTTCAGAGTGCTCGATCACCGGAAGATCGAGCGAGCGGCAATAGTCCATCACCTGGCGGGCGAGCCGCGCGGGCACGATGGGTTTTCCATCGTCCGATACCGCCACGATCCCAGCCTCTTTCATTCCCGCGATTTCCGCAATCGCCTCTCCCTGGCTGCCCGCGCTGGCGGCGCCGATGGGCCAAACGCGTGTGCTGGCGGAGCTGCGTGCCTTGTCAATGATAAAGCGCGTGATGGAGGCGTTGTCGTGCACGGGCTTCGTGTTGGGCATGCAGCAGACAGCCGTGAAGCCGCCGCGCGCCGCGGACCGCGTTCCGGTCTCGATGGTTTCTGAGGATTCCTGTCCCGGCTCCCGAAGATGGGCATGCAGATCGATGAAACCGGGAGCCACGATCATGCCCGCGGCGTCAAAAACTTGAGTGCTGCCGGAAGCAGCAAGTTTTCCAGGAGAAGCGACTTCGCGAATCGTGTCGCCTTCGAGAAGAATGTCCAGCGGCGCGTCGGTTGCGGAGGCGGGATCGAGGACGCGGCCGTTCTTAATCAGTAGCATGAGCGGATTCCTTGGGTTTTCCTTCCAGAGCGGGATGCGTGCCGTCTTCCGGGGCGCCGGTAACCAGCAGATACAGAATGGCCATGCGGACGGCGACTCCGTTGGTGACCTGCTCGAGAACGCAGGACTGCGGCCCATCGGCAACTTCCGGAGTGATTTCGATACCGCGATTCATAGGGCCGGGATGCAGGACGATCGCGTCCGGCTTGGCAAGGCGGAGCCGTTCGGAGTCCAACTGGTAAAGCTGGATATAGTCGTTGGGTGAAAGCGCCGGCTCGTGGAGGCGTTCGGTCTGCACGCGCAGCATGAGGATTACGTCGGCGTCTTCGAGAGCTTCTTCCATGCGATATACGCAGCGAATGGATGTACCGGGAGCGATGCGCTCCAGTTCGCGCGGCACCCACATGGCAGGGCCGCAGAGAGTGAATCGGCAGCCGAATTTTCCCAAGAGATGGATGTTTGAGCGGGCGACCCGGCTGTGCAGGATGTCGCCCAGGATTGTGACGTTCAGGTGCTCGATGGTTCCCTTGCGGTCGCGAATCGTCAGGGCGTCAAGCAAGCCTTGCGAAGGATGCTCGTGCGTTCCGTCTCCCGCGTTTACCACCGGAATGTCCAAATGCCGCGCGACGTACGCCGGAGCCCCTGAAGCTGCGTGACGCATCACCAGGCAATCCGGCTTCATGGCGTTCAGGTTGAACGCCGTATCCAGCAGTGTTTCGCCCTTCTTAAGGCTCGAAGCCTCAGCCTGAAGGTTCATCTGGTCCGCACCCAGCCTTGAGGCGGCAGTGCCGAAGCTGATGCGTGTCCTTGTGGAAGTTTCGAAGAACGCTAGCGCAACAGTCTTGCCGCGAAGTGTGGCGAGCTTTTTGAGCGGGTGGCGCTGAATTTCCTGGAAAGGCTTGCTCTGGTCCAAAAGAAAAGTGAGTTCGTCCGCGGAGAGCGGTTCAAGAGCAAGCAGATCGCGGAAGCGGTGGGTCACATCTCAGTCCTGAGAGACACTCTTGGACAATAATGCTCCTACTGGACGCGGTCCACGAGCATGACGCGTTCTTCCTCGTCAATTTCATTGAGCCGCACTTCGATGATCTCGGTGCTGCTGGTCTGCACATTCCGGCCAATATATTGGGCCTCGATGGGCATTTCCCTGTGCCCCCGGTCAATCAGGACGCAAAGAGACACGCGCTTCGGCCGGCCGAGGTCAAAAAGCCCGTTCATGGCGGCCCGGATGGTGCGGCCGGTGTAGAGCACATCATCCACCAACACCAGATCCATTCCATCCACCACAAAAGGGATATCGGAGGATTGCAGAACCGCCTGTGGGGCGACTTTCGACAGGTCGTCCCGGTACAAAGTGATGTCCAGCGTGCCCACGGGAACCTCCACGCCGTCAATCGCGCGCATTCGTTGCGCGATGCGGTGAGCCAGAGGCACTCCCCGGCGGCGGATGCCGATGAGGATCAGGTTCTTGGTTCCTCCACTCTTCTCGACAATTTCGTGAGCAAGGCGCTGCAGGGTTCGGTCAATTTCAGAAGCGGACATCAACTGTGCTTTTTCGACGATGCGCATGTGCGGTAATCCTAACATAAGCCACGGAAACGCGGCCAATCACGGTTGGCGCCGCGAAAATGTCATTCCCGGAGTTCTCTCAAATTCCGCCACACGAAAAAGCGCAGCATGCTATGCTTTGCTCGAAGTGACTGCCGCAGACGCTTCCTCACGCAGCCGGTCTCCGGCCAGCGTGGACCTCAGCGTAAACCTCGGCGCGTTGCGCCTCAGGAATCCTATCCTTGCCGCCAGTGGAACCTTCGGCTATGGAGCTGAGTTCTCCCACCTCGTCAACCTGAACCGCTTGGGCGGTTTCGTGACCAAGGGCCTCTCCCGCGAACCCATGGATGGCGCACCCCCGCCACGGCTCTGCGAAACCCCGTCGGGGATGCTGAATGCTGTCGGGCTTCAGAACGTGGGCGTGCGCGCATTCGTCAACGAAAAGCTGCCTGCCCTCCGGTCGTTCGATGTGCCAGTGATTGTCAACGTCTTTGGCACCTGTTTGGACGATTACGCCGAGGTCATACGGGTTCTGGAAGACGCCGAGGGTATAGCAGCTTATGAGCTCAACATTTCCTGCCCAAATGTGGAGGAAGGTGGCGTCCAGTTCGGAAGTGATCCGGACCAGGCGGCGAGGGTGGTTGGAAGTGCGCGGAAAGCCGCGGCGAGAAGACCTCTCTGGGTAAAGCTCTCCCCACTCGTTGCAGACATTGGACTTATTGCACGGAGGGTCGAAGAGACTGGAGCGGACGCTTTGACCATTGCCAACACCTACCCGGCAATGGCCGTAGACTGGAGGACACGGAAGTCACGTTTGGGGAATACCACGGGCGGTCTGTCCGGCTCTGCGATTAAGGCGATTACCCTTCGTCTCGTTTGGGAGTCCAAGAAAGTAGTGAAGATACCGATTTTGGGCCTGGGGGGCGTCGAGACGGCAGACGACGTGCTCGATTACCTCCTCGTAGGAGCGACTGCCGTACAGGTCGGAACGGCCAGCTTTACTGACCCTCGGGCCAGTGAGCGACTTGTGGAACAAGTTCGCAGAGCATTTCTTGATGCTAAGGTGTTTACTGTGAATGAGATAAGTGGAATGTTTTCTGTAGAAAATGGTTGACATAATGATGTTTTCTTGCTACACTTTTTTGGATTTGTGTAGCATAAATAGCACACTATGAGAAGACCACTCTTCATGATCTGGGCTGCAATCCGTTGGGTGCCATTGCTCTTCCTGATCGCTCCCGCGATGGAAGCCCCCTTGGTGGCCCACTTGAATGAGCCGGTCAAGCCCATCAAGACGTGGGTAGGGAATGCCAGCTGGTATGGTCCGGGCTTTGACGGCAAAATGACTGCCGACGGCGAGACCTTCGATAGTGATGCAATGACCGCCGCCCACCCCAATCTTCCCTTTGGTTCCATCGTCCGGGTCGTGAACCCCCGAAACGGCAAGTTTGAACTTGTGCGCATCAATGACCGCGGTCCGTATCAAGAAGGGCGCGAAATTGATGTATCCTATCGTGTCGCCCAGAAGATCGGCTTGATTCACTCGGGCGTCAGCCAGGTTCGGCTCGAACTACTCGAAGTGCCCCAAAAACCCTGAACTTGTAGAGTCGAGGGGCAGGGATTAACGTGACCTTCGACGCACATCCCCGAAGCAGCCTGATCGTCGCTCTAGACTTCGATTCCATTTCTTCCGCTATAAAATTCGCCACTCAAGTCGCGGACGTAGTCGGCCTTTTCAAAATTGGCAGTCAACTCTTCACCGCAGCAGGTCCCGCCGCCGTCAAGGAAGTCGCCGCGTTGGGTCCAGGGATTTTCCTCGACCTGAAATTTCACGACATTCCCAACACCGTTGCCGGAGCCGTGCTTTCGGCGGCTGCAATGCCGGGCGTTCAGCTTGTCAATGTCCATGCGTTGGGCGGCAAGGCAATGCTTGAAGCAGCTGCACAGGCCATCAGCGCCGGAGTTCCCATGGGAGCGGATCGGCCGCGCCTTTTGGCCGTCACCATTCTGACGAGCATGGATCAAAAAGCCATGCGGGACGTCGGCGTGGGAGGTGCTCCCCGGGACCGTGCCGTCAAGCTGGCCCGTCTAGCGAAGAAGGCGGGAGTGGATGGCGTTGTTGCCTCCGTGCAAGAAGCCAAGATGATTCGTAAAGCTTGCGGGCGCGAATTCCTGATCGTCACGCCCGGGGTTCGGCCGGGCGGGAAGTCTAAAACCCTCAAGGGCGATGACCAGTCCCGGACAGCCACTCCTACGGAAGCCATTCGCGCCGGCGCGGATTACATCGTAGTAGGCAGGCCGATCCTTGCTGCTGAAGATCCCCGAGCAGCAATACAAGCGATTGTCGAAGAGATCGCTGCCGCACGATAAACAATCGAGAGTCCTACCCGCCGTTTGACCCATTCTTCCTTTCTCCAGTAGCATCCCAATGAATCCTTCACCGACCGTGTTTTCTATGAGCGCGCCGCCAAGAAGTGTGATCGTTGGGACTGCCGGCCATATTGACCACGGCAAATCCTCGCTCGTGGAAGCGTTGACAGGAACGCATCCTGATCGCCTCGAAGAGGAGAAGCGCCGCGGCATCACGATTGACCTCGGCTTTGCCTTCCTGGAAGAGGGAGGGGTCAATCTCGGGTTCGTGGACGTGCCCGGTCACGAGAGATTCGTGAGCAACATGCTGGCGGGAGCAGCGGGGATTGACATCGTCCTGCTGGTGATCGCAGCCGACGAGTCCATCAAGCCGCAGACTCGAGAACATTTTGACATTTGCCGCCTGCTGGGAATCTCGCGCGGCATCGTTGCTTTGACCAAGGCCGACCTCGTGGACGCCGAAACGCGAGAACTGGTATCGCTCGAGGTGGCAGACTACTTGAAAGGCACTTTCCTCGAAAATGCTCCGATCATTCCCGTCAGCGCGAAAACCGGGGAGGGAATGCTGGAACTCAAGCGCGAGCTGCAAGAGCTGGCTGCGCAGGTCCCCGGCAAGGATTCGC
>Ga0335079_10011243_pt1 | contig 10197 bp, 6 predicted proteins | sample Lox_Sample_33_FD_206719 | JGI IMG/M metagenome (GOLD analysis project Ga0335079, IMG submission 206719) | Soil microbial communities from Loxahatchee National Wildlife Refuge, Florida, United States - Lox_Sample_3.3 | ecosystem: Environmental > Terrestrial > Soil > Wetlands | place: USA: Florida...
AACCTCGCCGGCGGAGCAGGGCCCCAGCTTCACGCCTTCCAGTTCCGTATTCGTGCCGTAGACGTTCATGCCGGCCCGGCTTCGAATCATGAGCCCTACCACCGGCTCGGTCACGGCCGCGCGGAAACGCACCGTCACCCGCACCGCGGCCCGTTCTCCGCTCCGCAGGACGGCGGCCGGCTGCCCCGATTCACCCTGCAGCTCCAGCTTCGCGACTTCCGCGCGGCCGTCGCCCCGCCGCAATCGCGGCGTGATGGGAGCCGAAACCGATTCTCCCCACTCCCGCATACGCCGCGCGATGTGGCAGCCGTAAGCGCGCAGCATCTCTTCCGGATCGCCGCGGCCGGCCAGCTTGCCCCGATCGAGCCACCAGACTTCATCGGCGACCTGCCGCAGCAACTCGTCTTCGTGCGAAACCAGCAGCACCGTGGTTCCCGCGCGCCGCAAACGGTCGAACGCCATCTCCGCGCGTTGCCGGATCAGGGCGTCGTGCCGCGACAGGGTGTGCTCCATCGCCAGCACGGCCACCGGCGTCAGATCGAGCGCATCATCCGGCCGCAACAGGCGGCGCGGTTCGCCTGCTTCGACCACGCCCGAAGCCGGCTTCTCCAAGCCGGCGGCCAGCCGCAGCAGGCAGCCCTTCCCGGAGCCATTTTCCCCGATGATCCCGATTACCGCGCCGTCCGGCGCCACCGCGTCCAGACCCGCGAGCGGTGCGCAAACCACCTGCCGGAAAACAATCGCCATTATGAATTAGGATAGCGGGTAGGCATGGCCGACTCCAATGTCATCGACAGCATGCGCCGGGAATGGAACGAGCGCGCCCGCGAGGATCCGCACTACTACGTCGCGTTCGGCCGCCGCGAACAGGACGATGCCGAGTTCTTCGCCACCGCGGCCGACGTGGTCCGCGGCCTGCGCGGCGAGTTGCGGCATCTGCGGCCTCCGGGCCGGCCACTGCCGAAGAATCTGAAGGCGCTTGAAATCGGTTGCGGTCCGGGCCGTCTCATGCGTCCCATGAGCGCGGACTTCGCCGAGATCCACGGCACCGACGTCTCCGACGAGATGATCCGGCTCGCGGCGGAAAAGCTGCGCGACATTCCCAACGCGCACCTGCATCACACCGGCCAAGCCGGCCTGTCGATTTTTCCCGATGAGTCCTTCGATTTCCTATACTCCTACGCGGTCTTCCAGCACATCCCCAGCCGCGAGGTCGTGTTCGAATATCTGACCGAAGCCCGGCGCCTGCTCAAGCCGGGCGGCATCTTGCGCTGCCAGATCAACGGCCTTCCGGAGACCACGGCGCGCTATACGACCTGGGATGGCGTGCGGATTCCCGCCGATGACATCGCCGAATTCGCGCTCCGCCACGATTTCCAATTATTCGCGCTCGAAAACGTTTCGACGCAGTATCTGTGGACCACCTGGCGTAAGCGGCCCGTTGGATGGCGCGCCGCGCTGCGTCCCGCGCGGGCGCCCGCCACGCGCATCCGCATCATCAGCAACGCGCTGACGGCCGATCCGCTGGTGCCGGCATCCGGGCCCCGGGCATTCGCCGCGCTGCGGATCGAAAGCCTGCCGGCTGATTGCGACCTGCTCAACCTGCAGGTCACCATCGACGGGCGCCCGGGCGTGCTCTCGTATCTCGGACCGCCCGAATGGGACGGCGTCGTGCAACTGAACGTAGCGATACCTGCCGGCACGCGCACGGGCCTTGTCCCGGTCGAGGTCTTCTGGCTGGGCGATCCCCTCACTTCGGCTTGGATGCGCGTGGTTCCTTCGGGGCCGGTCGTGCCGCGGCTTTGTGCATGCCGGGATGGCGAGAACCTGATGCTGGGAACACGCATCGTGAGCGGCTGCATCAAGCTGGTAATGGAAGAGACCCTGCGGCCCGATCTTTTCCATGCCACGATCGACGGCCTTCCGGTGGAGCATGTACAGGCTTTCTGTACCGACCCGGTGGAACAGCGCCACGAGATCAATTTCCGCCTGCCGAAGGCCACCGGGCCCGGCATGCACGAACTGCGTATCCACATCGGCCGTAGAGCTTTCCCGCCCGTAACCATCGAGGTGGCCTAGGCCGCACCCGTGCGACAACTGGCTCTCTATGCGTTGCTGCTGGCCGCCTGTTCGCCGCACGCTCCCGACTTCGGCAGGCGTACCGGCGTGATCGAGCTGCCCGCCGGAACCTTGATCCTGCACCGCCCGCTGGTGGTCGCCGGGGACGCCCGGGATCTCGAAATCCGCGGCAATCCATCCGGCTCGACGCTGGCCGCCGCGGCGGATTTCCAGGGACGCGCCCTGATCGTCTCCAAAGGCGCCGCCAACCTGCGCATGGCCGGTTTTCGCATCGTGGGCAACCGGGCAGCGATTCAAACGCGCATAGGATTGCCGCCTTCCGATGTCTCCTTCGCCCGCTATTACCCGAACAACGGCATCCTGATCGAGGATGCGAAGCGCCTCACGATCAGGAACGTGTCGTTCTCCGAAGTGGCGAACTATCCGCTATTGGTGAGCGCCTCTGCCGGCGTGCGCATCGACGGCCTGCGGATCGAGGATTCCGGCTCCTTATCGCCATCCGGCCACAACAATGCTTCGGGCGGAATTCTTCTCGAAGAAGGCACGCGCGATTTCGAAGTCCGGCGCTGCACCATCCGCCGCGTGCGCGGCAACGCCATCTGGACGCATTCCAACTATCATTCGCCGCGGAATGCCGACGGGATCATCGCCGGCAACACGATCCACGAAGTGGCGCGCGACGCGATCCAGGTGGGCCACGCCACTAACATCCGGGTCGAAAGGAACACCGGCGCCAGGGTCGGATACCCGCCCGAATTCGTTGACATCGCCAGCTACGCGGTGCCCGTGGCGATCGACACCGCCGGGAACGTGGACAAGTCCGCTTATCTGGGCAATTCCTTCACGGATATCGACGGCCAGTGCATCGATCTCGATGGATTTCACGATGGCGAGGTGCGCGACAACTCCTGCATCAGCCGGCAATCTTACGACACATACCCGTATGCGCAGTATGGAATCGTCTTCGGGAACTCCAATCCCGATATGCAATCGGTCAACGTGACCATCGCCCGAAACCTGATCGACGGCGCGGGATATGGCGGCATCTTCTTGATCGGCTCCGGGCACATCGTGTCCGGAAATCGCCTGCTCGGCCTGAACCGCAACCGTTGCACCGGCGACATGACCCAGGCGCGCTGCAACTACGCGGCGGATCAGCCGGCGTTGCTGCACAGCGGGATTTATCTCGCGCGCGGGGCGGCGCGCCCGGCCGAAACCGCCGGCAACCGGATCGATGGAAACGAGATTTCCGGATTCGCCCTCGAAGGCCTGTGTGTAGCCGCCGCGCCCGGAGTGTCGCTGGCGCGCAACCGCATCGACAACAACCCGTGCACCGACACTCGTGGCGCGCGGTAAGACGGAAAAACGCGGGCGATTGATGGTGGCGCACGCTTTAGTGTGCCGCGGCGAACTTCAGTTAGCCGTCCGGCGGACTGAAGTCCGCAAGCAAGCTGAAAGACGTTGGTGGAAAACACGCGGACCGCTTGCTGACGCGCGCGGCTCTGTAACGGAGCCTCGATTTCGCAACAACCTGCAGAGCCGCGACCGTGCGGGAGCGGTATGGGCGCGTTTTTCACCAACGTCAAAAGCGGGCGCCACGACCTTAACCGATCTCCGGCGCCACGTACGGCTTTCTATACGCCGGCCGCGAGCGCATGGCGTTCGCCTCCGAATCCCCCACGAAACTCTCCGTCCCGGAATCGAATTTCAACTCGCGCCCCAGGCGATAGCTGATGTTCGCCAGATGGAATAATGCGGCGGACGTCGCGCCCACTTCCACATCGCCCGTCAGATCCGCGGCGTTTCTGCTCTTCACGGCTTTCAGAAAGTTCGCCATGTGAGCGGCCGTATCGTCGATCTCTTTTTCCGCATGCTTCATCGATTCGCCCGGCTCCCGCTTGTCGCCCAGGAAAATCTGAAAGCTCCGCTCATCCACCGCCATGAATCCGTTGCTGCCGAAAAACGTGACGCCGATGAAGTTCGGACCCGATGCCTGTATGCCCGGCTCGCCGCCGGTGTTCAGGCCGCGCACCTCGAAGACCAGCTCCGCGTCGCCATAATCGAACGTGGCGATCTGGGTGTTGGGGGTTTCCTGGTCGTCGTCGTAAATGTACTTGCCGCCGGTCGAGACCACCCCTTTCGGCAGCCCGCGGCCCAGGCCCCAGCGCGCGATATCCATCTCGTGGATGCCCTGGTTGCCGATATCGCCGTTGCCCGTATCCCAGAACCAGTGCCAGTTGTATTGGTAACGATTCTTTGTGTATTCGCGCATCGGCGCGGGTCCCAGAAACAGATCCCAGTCGAGCCCAGGTGGAACCGGTTCCACCGGCGTGTGACCGATCGACGGCCGCCGCTTGAAGCAGATGCCGCGGGCCATATAGACCTTGCCGATGGCGCCGTTGTGCAGCAGTTCCATGGCCCGCCGCTTGTGCGCCAGGCTGCGGCTCTGCATCCCGATCTGCACGATGCGCTTCTCGCGGCGCGCCGCCGCCACCATCTGCCGGCCCTCGAAGATGTTGTAGCTGGCCGGCTTCTCGCAATAGACATCTTTCCCGGCCTGGCACGCCCAAATGGTGGCCAGCGCATGCCAGTGGTTGGGCGTAGCGATCGAGACGGCATCGACGCTCTTGTCCTCGAACATCTTGCGCAGGTCCTGGTAGACCTGCGGCTTGTTCCCACCGAGGTTCTGGACGATTTGCGCGCCGCGCTCGGTCTGTGCCTGGTTCACGTCGCAGATCGCTACCACGCGCGCGTCCGGCAGCTTACTGTAGTAACGGAGGTGATCGCGGCCGCGGCCGCCGATGCCGATCACGCCGATGCCGACGGTGTCGTTTGCCGCGCGCGCGGAGAGCGCCAGACTGGCGCCGAGCAAAAAGGTTCTTCGTTCCATGATGCCTCCCAGACTCAACCAATCGTATATCATGAAAGCAATGCAGGTGGTATTTAACGACACCGAGACCGATTCGCCGATCCTCATCCAGCCGGCGCGGAAAATGAGCGACGAGGAATACTTTGCCTTCTGCGTGGCTAATCCGGATCTCCGGATCGAGCGGACGGCGGAGGGAGAGATCGTCATCATGCCGCCTACCGGATTTGAGACCTCCGACCGGAACGCTGGTTTGACAGCGCAATTGCACGCTTGGGCCAAGCGCGACGGTCGGGGACGGGCCGTTGATTCCAACGCGGAGTACCTACTGCCAAACGGCGCGGCCCTTTCTCCGGACGCCTCCTGGGTTCTGCGATCGCGGCTGGCCTCGCTGACGGCGGAGCAAAAGAGAAAGTTCCCGCCGTTGTGTCCGGATTTCGTGGTGGAACTGCGATCTCCGTCAGACCGGCTGAAGAAGCTGCAAGCGAAGATGCGCGAGTGGATCGACAACGGCGCCAAGCTGGCCTGGCTGATCGATCCTACGGCGCGCGCCGTCTACATTTACCGCCCGGGTAAAACTGCGGAGCGCCTGGATGGTCCGAAGCGCGTCGAGGGAGAACCTCCCATGCAAGGCTTTGTGCTCGAGATGGCGGATATCTGGAATCCGGACCTGTGAAGCAGTAGCCCGCGAGGCAGGCGAAAGCGCCCAATGCGTGTGAGGTGCTGATCCGGTTGTGGCGCACGCTTCAGCGTGCTGCCGTGGGGGGCGGGACTTCAGCCCCGCCGAGCCGTGGGCTTCAGCCCACGGTCGAAATTCGGCGAGCTGAAGATCGCCGCACCACGCTCAAGCGTGCGCCCCGTGCCTGACCCTATGCGCTGCCGATCCCGTTTTCCAGAAATGCCCGCAAACGGTGGCTGCGGCTCGGGTGCCGCAGCTTCCGCAGCGCCTTGGCTTCAATCTGCCGGATCCTCTCCCGCGTCACCGCGAAGTTCTGCCCGACCTCTTCCAAGGTGTGCTCGCTGCCGTCTTCCAGGCCGAAGCGCATCTTGATGATCTTCTCCTCGCGCGGCGTCAAGGTCTTCAGGACTTGCGCGGTCTGCTCCCGCAGGTTCAGATTGATGACCGCGTCGGAAGGCGATACACCCGCCTGGTCGACCAGAAAATCTCCCAGGTGCGACTCGTCTTCTTCGCCGATGGGGGTCTCGAGTGAAATCGGCTCCTGCGCCACCCGCATCACCTTGCGGACTTTCGAGACCGGCAGCTCCATGCGCACCGCCAATTCCTCGTTGGTGGGCTCGCGTCCCAATTCCTGAATCAACTGCCGCGACGTCCGGATCAGCTTGTTAATGGTCTCGATCATGTGCACGGGAATGCGGATGGTGCGCGCTTGGTCCGCAATGGCGCGGGTGATGGCCTGCCGCACCCACCAGGTGGCGTAGGTCGAGAACTTGTAGCCGCGCCGGTATTCGAACTTCTCGACGGCTTTCATCAACCCGATGTTGCCCTCCTGGATCAGGTCCAGGAATTGCAACCCGCGGTTGGTGTAGCGCTTGGCGATGCTGACCACCAGCCGCAGGTTGGCTTCGATCAACTCGCGCTTGGCGGCTTCGGCTTCCTGATCGGCCCGGGTGATGATCGCCAGCGTGCGGCGCAGCTCCGCCGCCGTCGAACCGTATTGTTCCTCGAGCTGCTGCAGCCTCTGCGCATAACCGCGTTGCTCGCGGCGCAGTTCCTTGATGCCGTCCGCGCGCGCCGGCCAGGTCTCGATGCGGCGCTGCACCCGCGCCATCTCCCGCTCGACGGGCTGTAGGTCTTCCACCGCCGCGCGAATCTCCGCGCTGAAGTGCCGCAGGATCTGACTCTGGAAGCGCAACGTGCGGATCGACCGCGAGATCCGGACGCGCAACCGGTTCATCTCCCAGAGCAGATGGCGATGCTGCTTGGGCTTGAGGCCCCGCGGAATGGCCATCGCCTTCTGCCGGCATTGCACGAACTTCCGGTAGTGGCGTGTGACTTCTTCGGCTACCGCCGTATACTCCCTGCGGCTCTCTTCCACCGCTTCGTCGCCCATCAGCGGATCCGCCACCTGGATCACGTCGCGCGCCGAAAGGACGCCCCGGCGCACATCCTCGGCGAGGTTTAAGATCTCCTGGATGACCCGCGGCGACCGCGAAAGCGCCTTCAGCACCGTGTTCTGGCCGCGCTCGATGCGGCGCGCAATCTCGATTTCGCCGTCTCGGGTCAGCAGCGGAACCGTGCCCATCTCCCGCAAATACGTGCGCACCGGATCGTTGACCTTGTCCCCGACGCCGGGCAACACGTCCAGATCCAGCAGTTCCTCGCCATCCTCCAGCTTTTTGTCGAAATCCAGTTTGGGTTCTTCGAGGATCTCGATGCCGGCGACGTCCATGCCGGCCAGAAGGTCGTCAATCTCCGAACCCCGGGCGAGATTCGCGGGCAGGGTGTCGCTTAACTCCTCGTAGAGCACGAACCCCTTGTCCTTGCCCTTCTGCACCAACTGTTGCAGGCGATCGAATTTATCTTCGAGTGCCACTGAAGCGACCTACCCCCGCATTACCGTTTCCAACATTGTACATCAGTCCCTCCGGAGCCGATGTTTATCCCGCGCTTTCGAGCTGCTGCAGCTCCTCTGCCAGCCGCAGGGCCTCGCGCAAGTTGCCGGCCCGCTCCGCTTCCTTGACCCGCGTCTTCAAAGCCGCGACTTCCGTCTTGTGGCCGGAGCGCTCCAGGGTGCGCACACATTCCATCCCTTGTGGTAGTGAAACGGCGGAGTCATCCGTTTCATCCCGCAGCACCGCGGATGCTAATAATTCCTGATCGTTCTCCTCCAGCCGCGCGTGCAACTCCTCGTAGCTTACTTGGCCGCTGGCGTGCAGCGTGAATAGCGCCTTGAAGATGCGCCGCGTGGCGAACTGCTCCACCGCCGGCAGCTCCGTGAGCTCCGGTATCAACTCCTGGCGCGCCTCCGGATTCGAAAGCAGCAGGTTCAGCAGCAGCTTCTCGTTTGCATTCAACGGCTCCCGCACCGGCGCTACCTTCTTATCGCGCCGATCCATGGCGGACTTGCGGAAATTCTCGAGCACCAGCCCGGCATCCACACCCAGGTAACCCGCCACATCGTTGGCCACCGCCACCCGCTCGATCTTCTCCGGCAACCGCTGAATCGCCGGCAGCAGGAATTGAAACCCCGCCACACGCCCTTCCGCCGTCCGCAGATCGAACTTCGCGCGCGCCCGGTCGGCCAGCCAGTAAAAGTATCCTTGCGCCTTATCCAGCTTCGCGCGATAAGCCTCCGCGCCGCGTTCCTGGCAATATTCGTCCGGGTCGAGGCCGCCTTCCAGTTCCACGATACGCACGTGCATGCTCTCGTCCAGCAGCAGATTGATGGACCGTTCCGCGGCGTCCGCCCCCGCCGCGTCCGGATCGAAATTGACGACGATCTTATCGGAATGCCTCCGCAACGTCTGCACTTGCTGCGCGGTCAGCGCCGTGCCGCAGCTTGCCACCACCTCGCGCACCCCGGCCGCGGATACCCCGATCGCATCCATGTAGCCTTCCACCAGCACTGACCGGTCCGCTTTCCGGATACCCTCCTTGGCGCGGTGCAGGTTATAGAGCACGGCGCTCTTCCTATAGATCGGCGATTCGGCGGAGTTTAAGTACTTCGCCTCGTCCGCCGGATCGAGCGCCCGCCCCCCGAAGGCGATCGTTTTCCCCGATTCGTTGTGGATCGGAAACATCAGCCGGTTCCGGAAACGATCGTAGAAGCTGCCGTCATCGCGCCTGCCCAGCAGCCCGGACTGCTCCATCTGCTCGGAGGTGAACTGCTGCCGCTCGAAAATCCGCAGCAGGGCGCGCCCCCCGCGCTCGGCGTATCCCAGCCCGAATTGCGCGCTCACTTCCGGCGACACGCCGCGCTTCTCCAGGTAGCGCCGCGCCTCCGCGCCCGCCGGCCCCGCAAGCTGCTCGCGGAAGGCCTCCTGCGCCAGTTCCTGCATCTGATACACGGCCGCCCGCAGCCGCGTATCCGCATCCGCATACTCGGTGCGCTTCGGCATCGGGATGCCGTTGCGCTCCGCCAGCAGTTTCAGCGCCTCCGGAAAACTCACGTGCTCGTACTCCATCACGAACTTCAGCACGTCGCCCGATGCGCCGCATCCGAAGCACTTATAAAACTGGTGCCCCGCGTGCACGGAAAACGACGGCGTCTTCTCGTTGTGGAACGGGCACAAACCCGTGTATCGCGAGACCCCGGACTTCCGCAGCCGCACGTATTCCCCGATCACCTTGACGATGTCTACCGCGGATTTCAGTTGCTCCTTGAAGTCCATGGCCCCTTTGCTTGCCTATTATCGCCAAACCAAACGGCGAGGGCCAGCGTCAGGCCGGCCCCCAGCGTCACCCACGCCGAGCGCCACAGGATTTCCGGATCGAACCGCATCGTCACCACGTGCGTTCCGGCGGGTATCCGCAGGCCGCGGAACGCCGCGTTGGTCATGACGGGCGTGTGCGGCCGGCCGTCGATCCAGGCATGCCACCCCGGATACGCGGTTTCCGACGTAACCAGAAACGCCGGGGCGGGCGTGTCTACCAGCAGCATCCACTGCCGTGCGCCATATCGCAGAACACGAACCGTGCCCGCCGCGGCGCCGCCTTCCATCGCCGCCGTGCCTTCCACAACCGCTTCGGTGTGCGCATCGAAGCCCCGCGATCGCAGGATGGCCAGCGCCTCCTCCATACCGGCAGCGCGGAGGGTCTGCGACACCAGGAAAAAGCGCGGCAGCGCGCCGGGATTCTCGTAAATGCGGATCCCCGGCGCCCCGCTTACCGGCGCCAGCCCACCCGGTTGCGGAAGCGCATTCGACGAAATCACATAGCGTACGTTCAACAGTTTCAATACCGGCGAATCCGGATCGGCGATCTCGTAATAGCGGCCCCAACGCGCTCCCTTGCAGAAGGAGAGGCGCACTTGCATGAGTCTCTCCAGCGCCATCGGATCGTCGCCGTTCGCCGAGGGATATTCCAGCAGCGGCGCCGCGCTCGCCAGGTCGTGCGGCCCCTGCATGATATCCGTGCGCCACGGCGGTACGTTCTCATCCGCCAGGCGCCGTATTTCCGCCGGGATTTGCGGGAAGCCGCTCACCTGGTCGTGGGCGATCCCCGGATCCACGCGCTCGTCCACCGTGTTGATCACCCTGCCCGAGCCGGCCAGGATCAGGTCCGCGGCCAC
>Ga0335079_10011244_pt1 | contig 10196 bp, 9 predicted proteins | sample Lox_Sample_33_FD_206719 | JGI IMG/M metagenome (GOLD analysis project Ga0335079, IMG submission 206719) | Soil microbial communities from Loxahatchee National Wildlife Refuge, Florida, United States - Lox_Sample_3.3 | ecosystem: Environmental > Terrestrial > Soil > Wetlands | place: USA: Florida...
CGACCAACTGCGCGCTTACACCGAGCGGCAGCTCGCGCGTTCGCTTGCCGCAGCGGCCCGGATTCCTTTTTACCAGCGTCATTGGAGAGGATCGCTAAAGCCCGAGGATTTCGCTGGTCTGCCGATTCTCGAGCGCACCGATATTTCCGCGCTGAATCGGTCCGTGCGGGCGATGTATCCGGCCAGGCATCCCTTTTTGTGGGGTGCTTCATCCGGCGTCACCGCAATTGAAGCGGAGTTTCTCTTCGACCGCTCGCGGGTGCGGGGGCGTTATGCGGCACGGATTCGCTTCCTTCGCGCGCACGGATGGAATCCGCTGCGCCGCACCATTTTTCATCAGGTGAGCCATCGGACCGATTCCGATTGGGTCAACCATCGGATCCTGCCGGGGATGACTGCCGTGAGTCGCGACCTTGCCGGGCAGTTTGAACGGATGGTCGAACTCGATCCGTTCTATCTCTATATGTACCCCTCCAACCTCGAAGCGCTGCTGCTCTTCCTCGAGGATCGCAGTCTGCAGCTTCCTTCGTTGCGGCTGGTCTTTACAGTTGGCGAAACCGTTGATGACGCTCTGCGCGAACGGGTTCGACGCACATTAGGCGTCGAGATTGCTGATAACTACGGAGCCACCGAAGGATTCATCGCGTGGCAGTGTCCGCAAGGCAGCTACCACATCAACGCGGAGCATGTCCTGGTCGAGATCGTTGATGCAGCTGGGCGCCAGATCGCTCCCGGCGAAACCGGGAGGGTGCTGATTACTACCTTGGAAAATTATCTCATGCCGCTGGTGCGCTATGACCTATGCGACTACGCGATTGCCTCCGAAGGGGCCTGTCGATGCGGCCGCACCTTGCCCTTGATCGGCCGCATCGCGGGACGCAAACGCATTCTCTTTCGCGCCGCTGACGGACGTCTATACTTTCCCTACATCCTCACCGACACGCTGCGGCTGACTCCTGAGATTAAGCAGTACCAGGTCGTTCAGCTATCTGCCGCGGCTTTCCGCATCGCCTACGTTGCCGCTGGCGTTCTCAACAGTGAAACGCAATCGCGCATACGCGAGGGCTTCGAAGCCGCACTTGGGACGCCGGTCGAAATCCGCTTCGAGCGTGTCCCCGAGTTTGCCCGCACCCGCTCTGGTAAATTCTTGAAGGCAATTTCCGAATTCACAACTGAAAACGCGTCCGATCGCGAGTCCGAAACAGAATATCGGATGCATTGATCGGCGCTACCGGCAAATTGGATAATTTTCGCTCCCGTCACCTCGAGTCGCGGAGATCCTCGCATGCCTGCTGCCACCGCACCTCAGAGCCCGGAAATCTTCGAAACTCTGATCCCCGCGCGCCTCGATCGTCTGCCGTGGTCGCGCTTCCATTGGCTGCTCGTGATCGGACTCGGCATCACCTGGGTGCTCGATGGCCTCGAAATCACGCTGATGGGCGCGATCAGCGCGGTCTTGCAGCGCCCCGATGTACTCCACTTCACCGCCGCGGAAATCGGCTCGATCAGTTCCGCCTATCTGACCGGCGCGGTGCTCGGATCGCTGGTCTTCGGGCATCTGACCGATCGCTTCGGACGGCGGAAGTTTTTCTTCATCACGCTCGCGCTCTATCTGCTAGGCGTCGGACTCACGGCGCTGTCCTGGAATCTATGGAGCTTCGCGCTGTTTCGATTTCTCACCGGCGCGGGCATCGGCGGCGAGTATTCCGCGGTCAACTCGGCGATCGATGAGCTTATTCCGGCGCGCTTTCGCGGCCGCGTCGATCTGATGATCAACGGCAGCTTCTGGCTGGGCGCCGCGGTCGGCTCGATTTCAACCGTCGTGATCCTCAATCCGGATATCTTCCCGATCAACCTCGGATGGCGCTTCGGCTTCGGCGCGGGCGCGATCATCGGCCTGGTGATTCTCTTCCTGCGCGAGTTCATCCCGGAGAGCCCGCGCTGGCTCATCACGCACGGCCAGCGCGAGGAGGCCGAGAAGACGGTGCGCGCGGTCGAGGACGAGGTCCATCGCGAGACCGGCGAGCGGCTCTCCGAGCCGCATCGCGAGTTCACCCTGCGCATCCATGCGCGCCACGATTTCGGCCTCAGCGCGATCCTGCTGCCGCTGGTCACGAAGTATCGCAGCCGCGCGATCCTCGGCCTCGCGCTGATGAGCGCGCAGGCGTTTCTCTACAACGCGGTGCTGTTTACCTATGCGCTGGTGCTGAATCGCTACTATGGCGTGCCGGCCGACGAGACCGGGCTCTACATGTTGCCGTTTGCGCTGGGAAATTTTCTCGGTCCGGTCGCGCTCGGGCATTGGTTCGATACCATCGGACGCCGCCAGATGATTGCGGCGACCTATGCGGTATCGGGTCTGCTGCTGATCCTCACCGGCTATCTCTTCACCCACAATGCGCTTTCGACCTTCGGCCAGACTGCGATGTGGACCGCGATGTTCTTCGTCGCCTCGCCCGCCGCGAGTTCCGCCTACCTGACGGTGAGTGAGATTTTTCCGCTCGAAATGCGCGCGCTCGCGATCGCGATTTTCTATTCGGCGGGCACCGGCGTCGGCGGCATCATCGCGCCATGGTTCTTCGGCCGCCTCATCGATACCGGTTCGCGCGACGAGCTATGGGTCGGCTACATCGTCGCGGCCGCGCTGATGCTGCTTGCTGCGGTAGTCGAGGTGGCATTCGGGGTCGCCGCCGAGCAGAAAAGCCTCGAACACATCGCCGAGCCGCTCTCGTCCTATACCGGCTAGCTTTTACGCGATGGACTGGCCGATGCGCGCGCGCTATGAACCTCGCGCATGTCCTATGACGCGCGAGAATGGCTCGAGGCCGATGGGCTCGGCGGATTTGCCTCCGGCACCGTAAGCGGAATCCGCACCCGCCGCTATCATGCGATCCTGCTGGCCGCGACCGCACCACCCTCGGGCCGGATGGTGCTCGTCAACGGCTTCGAAGCGTGGCTCGAAACCGGCGGACCGAGCGTCGCGCTGACCTCGCAGCGCTACGCTCCGGATTTCGTATGCCAGGACGGCGCCGAGCACATCCGCGAGTTCAGCATCGATCCGTGGCCGCGCTGGATTTATGCGCTGCCCGACGGGCGCGAGATCGAACACTGCATTCTGGTACAGCCCGGCCATAGCGCGACGATTCTCTACTGGCGTCTGCTCAAGGGTTCGGGATGCACGCTCGCAATGGGCCCCCTGATGTCGGGGCGGGACTACCATTCGATGCATCATGAGAACCCAGCGTTCAACTTCACGCCCGAGGTGAGCGCGGGCCGGCTCGTCTTTCGTCCTTATCGTGGAGTGCCGGGCGTCGCGTTTCATTCGCATGCGGAGTATGAGCATCGGCCCGACTGGTACCGCAACTTCATGTACACCGAGGAGCAGGCGCGCGGGCTCGATTGCGTCGAGGACCTCGCGGCGCCGGGTGTCTTTCGATGGGACCTCGGCGCGGGCGAAGCGACGATGGTGATTGCGCCGGAAAGCGAAGCGATCGGCGATGTCGCTACGATCCGAAAAGAGGAAACCGCGCGGCGCGCAAAATTTCCCTCGCGCCTCGCGCGCGCGGCGGATTCCTACATCGTCAAGCGTCACGCCGGCAAGACCATCATCGCGGGATATCCGTGGTTCACCGACTGGGGGCGTGACACCTTCATCTCGATGCGCGGGTTATGCATCGCGAACGGTCGTCTCGATGACGCGCGCGCGATTCTTTTGGAATGGGCAGGCGCAGTGTCCGAAGGCATGCTGCCCAATCGCTTTCCTGATCGCGGCGAGGCGCCGGAATACAACGCCGTCGATGCGTCGCTGTGGTACGTCATCGCGGTGTACGAATTTCTTCGCGCGATGCCGAAGCTCGCCGATGCCGAGCGCCGGCAACTCCTCGCCGCGGTCACGGCCATCCTCGAGGGCTACTCGAAAGGCACGCGCTATCGCATCCACTGCGATGACGATGGACTCATTGCGGCGGGCGAGCCTGGCGTGCAGCTCACCTGGATGGACGCAAAGGTGGGCGATTGGGTCGTCACTCCGCGCATCGGCAAGCCGGTGGAAATCCAGGCGCTATGGCTGAACGCATTACGTCTCGCAGGCGAGACCGACGCGCGATGGAAGCCGTTCTATGAGCGCGGCAAGGCCGCGTTCCTCGCGCGCTTCTGGGACGAGTCGCGCGGATGCCTCTACGATGTCGTCGATGCGGACCACGTCGCGGGCAACGTCGATCGCGCATTTCGCCCCAACCAGATTTTCGCAGTCGGCGGATTGCCCTTCGCGATTATCGAGGGCGAGCGCGCGCGCCGCATCGTCGATGCGGTCGCGGCGCACCTCGTGACGCCGATCGGACTGCGCTCGCTAGCCCCGGGCGAGCCGGGTTACAAGCCGCATTACGGCGGTGACGGTCGCGAGCGCGACTCCGCCTATCATCAGGGCACCGTATGGCCATGGCTGATGGGACCCTTCATCGAGGCGTGGGTTAGAGTGCGCGGGGGAAGCGCCGCGGCCAAGACCGAGGCACGCCGGCGGTTCCTTGCCCCGATGCTGGAGCATCTCGATATCGCGGGCCTCGGGCATCTGCCGGAAATCGCCGACGCTGAGTCCCCGCATACGCCGCGTGGATGCCCATTCCAGGCGTGGTCGGTGGCGGAAGCCCAGCGTCTGGAGCGCGCGCTCGGCTAGGGGCGGCAGAGAGTCTTCCTGGGAGCGAGTGACAAACGCTCAGATTCGCACAGAAAACCCGCCTCGAATAGGCCAGGCCAGTTACTGCGTCGTCGTGAAGTTCGCGTAGCGGTGGCGCGCGGCCGCCATCAGATGGGCCACCGAAAACGACGCGGCGCTGATCGTCCATTTCATCAAGGCGCTTGCGATTTTCGAGAAGGAACCGGTGCTGAACTGGAATCCGGCGCGCGGATTTTATAGTCGCATCGGTTTCCGTCATGCGGAGCCGTGGCAGATTTTCCGTCTCGCGGCAGATGGCCTTGCAGCACTCTCCAAGGGAGCGAACGACTTCGTTGTCTGAAACCGAACGTGAACAGCGCGCCGCAATCCGCCGTGAGAATGGTATGCGCTTCGCGGAGCACCGGATGGTGGAGAACTATCGTCATCGGCCTCCCTACTCGCTGAAGGTTTTCGATACCGTGCTCGGCCTGACACCTCGGGCGGTGGCCAAGGACGAGATGTTCCGCCACACCGATCACAAGATGGCGCCGTGGCGAGTCGTGAAGGCCGACAACAAGAAGCTCGCGCGGCTCAACTGTATTCGCCATCTGCTCAGCATGGTGCCCTACGAAGATCTACCGCCGACGCCGTTCGCGCCGGCGCCGCGCCCACAGATGCCGACTGACTACGTGCGCCCTCCGATGGAGGATCAGACCTTCGTGCCGGACTACTACTAGGACGATTTCGCGTCAGCCGCGATTGGCCTCGGGCGCGGAGACTGCGGCGGTATCACGTCGTACTTCGCGTAGCCGGGCTTGCGCGTCTCGAGGTGCATCGGCAGTGAGACCTCGCGCAGGACCGGAATCTTCTCCGTGATGGTACCGGTGCGAGGCGGATCGAGCTGAAGCGTTTCGACTGAGGTGCCGACGAAGCGCACCACGGTCGGGAGCATCTTGCCCTCGCCGCCGTAGTGGGTATGCGTAGCCTCGAAAATCGCGTCGGTCTTGAAGGCCTTGGAGCCCGCGCGGATCTGATAGCGATTCGGTTTGAGCTCGCGCACCATTACTGATTCGCTCATCACATAAATGCGTCCGATTTGCGGACGGTGGAAGTACGGCATCAGCGGATTAACCCCGAGCCAGAACGGAATGATGATGTGCTTGCCCTCGGGCCAGTCGGAGAGACGCACTACTGCCTCGGCGTCGTTCTGCCCAAGCTCGAAGTCGCGGCCGTCGAAGTCGCGCAGAATGTCGCGGCTCAGTTGATCGTCGGGCACGCTCTCGAACTCGCCGGCTGGCCCGAAGTCCATCGCCTTGTCCGGCGAGCATCCCGCCAGCGCGAGGACGAGCGCGGTGGCACCTAAAACTTTCAGGAGCAATTTCATCCGGTTCGGAACCTCGCGTAGCTTGCGGGCACGCCGCCGCCGAGCGTCCATTTCATGGGTAGCGAAACCTCGCGCAACACCGGCATCTGAATGGTCCGGCCGTCCTCGGTCTTGATGTCACGCATGCCCTGATACTGCACGATGGTGGGCAGGATCTTGCCGGTGCCCAGATAGTGCGTGCGCCCGGTCTGCAAAATCGTTTCGCGCTTGATCAGGGAGCTGCCCGCTTCGATGATCCATTCGCCCGGCGCGTCGAGCGGCTTGATGAGGCGCGCCTCGCTGATGACATAGTAGTCCCCCTCTTTCGGTTGCAGTGCGCCCGGCACCATCTCGTTGAAGCCGAACCAGAACTGCGCTTTGAGCCACTCATTGGGCGGCGAATCCGGCGTGCGTACCAGCGCCACGGTGGCATTGTCGCCGAGGATAAAGCTGCGCCCGCGAAAATTTTCCTCGATCTGCTCCGCGCTCGCGAAGCGGGTCGGAATCCCCGCGATGGTGGTTGGCGGCGTCTTTGCGCATCCGGTGAGCATCGCGAGCGCCGCCACGATCAGCGTCGTGCGAATCATCGCAAATCGTCTAATCGGCACTCGCTCCGCTGACGCTGGGAATTCCGGTGTGCGCGGTGAGGCCGCCATCCGCGACGATATACGCGCCGTTAACATACGAGGCTTCATCGGAGGCGAGGAACAACACGACATTGGCGATCTCAACCGGCTCGCCGTAGCGCCCCATCGGAATTGCCTGCTCGGTAATTCTGGCAAGTTCCGGCATCGCGCTGCGCGACTTCAGAATCGGCGGCGTGAGGATGGCGCCGGGACAAACCGCATTGCATCGAATGCCCTTGCGCGCATATTCGATCGCAGTCGCGCGCGTAAGGTTGATGACGCCGGCCTTGATCGCATTGTAGGCACCCAGGCCGTAGTCCGCGGCGAGTCCGGAGACCGACGCAGTATTGATGATCGCTCCTTTGCGCTGCGCCACCATCACTTCGAGCGCGCATCGCGTGGTGTAGAAATACGCGGTGAGACCAACCTCGACGCTCTTGCGGAACTGATCGAGCGTCATCTCGCCGATCTTTCCGGTGTACAGCCGAATCGCGTTGTTATGCAGGATGTCGAGGCGGCCGAACTTGCTCAGCGCGAACTTGATCATGCCCTCGACGTCGCTCGGGTTCCCGATGTTGGCCTTGTGCGCCTCGGCCTTGCCACCGGCTTTGCGAATCTCCTCGGCGACGCGCTGCGCGCCTTCCTCGTTGAGGTCGGCGACCACGACCGCCGCTCCTTCTGTCGCGAGCCGCTTCGCCGTCGCCTCGCCGATTCCCGATCCGGAGCCCGAAATGAGCGCAACTCTGTCCTTGAGTCTCATAAACATTCTCGCCGTGAGTAGTTGGTTCGATCGATGAACGCGCGGACTATATCGCCGTTCGATCGCGTCGCAAAGCCGCGCCGCCGATCAGCTTATGCAATTGCTGTAGCTATCCAAAGCGAGATCGATTCGCGTGGACTTTCTTGCAGCGATCGGTCGGTGGATCGCACCCGCGACTCGCGATAGAAGTCGGATGCGACATTCCGAAGGAGAATTCATATGCCCGAACGCAAAGTGATACTGCTCGAAAGCGACGACCTGATGCATCCGAATACCGGCGAGTCCAACTTCAACGAAAGCGCGTACTACAACTTCTTTGATCGGAAAAATCGGGTCGGCGGCTTTGTGCGGATGGGAAATCGGCCCAATGAGGGCAACGCCGAGATGACTGTATGCATCTATCTGCCCGATGGCCGCGTGGGCTTCATGTTCAAGCGCCCGGAGATTTCGGGCAACGAGGCGCATAACGCAGGCGGCCTCAAGTTCGAGGTCGTCAAGCCGTTCGAGCATCACCGCGTAAGCTATGCGGGCAAGTTATGCGTCCTGAAAAATCCGCTTGAAATGGCGGAGCCGACCGCTGCCTTCAAGAGCAACCCGTATGCGGCCTGTGAATTGAGCCTCGACTATCGCGGCACTGCACCCGGATGGGGTGGAGAGATGCGCGAGAAGACTGCGAGCGGATGGGAGAGCCTCAAGCCCACAGGCGATGCGACCCAGCAGTTCGCCAAGGGACACCTTGAGCAGCTCGGCCATGCGACCGGGACGCTACGCATCGAGGGTGCGGGCGAGTTCGCATTCGATGGCCTGGGGCTGCGCGATCATAGCTGGGGACCTCGCTACTGGCAGGCGCCCAAGTACTATCGATGGCTCACGATGAACTTTGACGAGGGCATCGGCGGGATGGCCAGCATCACGGTTAATCGCGACGGCAGCGAGCATCCGGGCGGCTTCATGATGCGTAAGGGGCAAGCGCCGCTAAATATCACCAAGGTCGATATAGAGACCGAGTTTGCCGGCGAGCAGCAGCTTCACGATCGGATCAAGGTGACCTGCGCGACCTCTGATGGCGGCGCGCCAACAGTCATTACCGGTAAAGTCCTTTCCATTATCCCACTGCGCAATCGGCGCGCGGGAATAGTCACTCGCATCGCGGAAGGCATGACCGAATGGCGATGGGGCGACAAGGTGGGCTATGGCCTGGCCGAGTACCTCGATCATCTTCAGGAATAGCTCGTCGATTACTAGTCGAATGACTAATGAAGGAGTGCGCGGACTACGCGAGCTCCTTCAATTTTTTCAGGCTTTCCGAATACGGCGGGAACGCGACGCCGCGCTCCGTAATGATCGCGGTCACCAGCTCGTGCGGAGTGACATCGAATGCGGGATTGAAAGTCGCCACCCCTTTGGGCGCGACCCGCCTGCCCTTGAATTCGGTGAGTTCGAGACCGGAACGCTCTTCGATCGGAATCTGATCGCCTGTCGCGCAGTTAAGATCGATCGACGAAAGCGGTGCCGCAACGTAAAACGGAACATTGTGCCGGCGCGCCATCACCGCGAGCGGATAGGTGCCAATTTTATTCGCGACATCGCCGTTGGCCGCGGTGCGATCGGTCCCGACGATCACGCAATCGACCCGGCCGGCGCGCAGCACGGTGGCCGCCATGTTGTCGGCGATCACAGTGACGGGAATTTTGTCTTTATGTAGTTCCCACGCCGTGAGGCGCGAGCCCTGGAGGAACGGACGCGTCTCATCGGCAAAGACCGCGATTTTCTTACCCGCGTCGCGCGCGGCACGGATGACGCCCAGTGCGGTGCCGTAGTCGCCCGCGGTCGCCAGCGCGCCGGCATTGCAATGAGTCAGGACGGTGGAGGATTGCGCGAGCAGCTCGGCGCCGAAGCGGCCGAGCGCGCGATTGGCCTCGAGATCTTCACGGTAAATCGCGAGCGCTTCCTCGCGCATCCGGCGAAACAACTTCGGCTCGTCGAGTGACAAATTCGCCTCCAGCACACGGCCCATGCGATCGACCGCCCAGGCGAGGTTGACCGCGGTAGGACGCGTGGCCTTGAGCGCACGCGCGACGGTGTTGAAGCGCGCTTTCGCCTTGGCGCGGGCATAGCCGCGCAGTCCGAGCGCGACCCCCATCGCGGCCGCGACGCCGATCGCGGGTGCGCCGCGAATCACCATCGTGCGAATCGCCTCGCCGACCCCGCGGTAGTCTTTGTAGACGCGAATTTTTTCCTGCGCCGGCAGCAGACGCTGATCGATCATGCGCACGGCGTCTTTACGCCATTCGATGGTTTTGACGGCCACGGACGAATGATAGCCGACTAGACTTTTTCGTAAATCCCGCGCGCTTTGCGGCGCGCCGATCCCATCTGGATCCAGCGCGTGATGGCGGCGAAAACTTCCGAAGCGCGCTTGCGCTCGAGCCCATTAATCTTGTGCACGTCGGAGGCTCTGAACTGTCGCGGCAATTGTTCGAGCACCGAGAGCCAGTTGAGCCGGCTGCCGCGGTTGGTGGTTACACCCAAGGACGCACGGCCTCCGATCAGCGTGCTAAGGCGTGATTCCTCTTCCTTGAGGCGGCGCAGCTCGATTTCCTTGGTACGGATCTCCTTGCGCAGATTGACCATCAGGGCACGGGCCTGTTGCTGTACCTGGCGGAACGCCGAGGTCGAGCTGTCGCCACTTACACCGCGCTTGGATGGCATCAGATCAACTCTCCTCGTTACATTTAGCATCTACGAGTATGACGAGACTATGACAGTTTGGTTGCGCGGAAATACATTTCAATG
>Ga0335079_10011245_pt1 | contig 10195 bp, 12 predicted proteins | sample Lox_Sample_33_FD_206719 | JGI IMG/M metagenome (GOLD analysis project Ga0335079, IMG submission 206719) | Soil microbial communities from Loxahatchee National Wildlife Refuge, Florida, United States - Lox_Sample_3.3 | ecosystem: Environmental > Terrestrial > Soil > Wetlands | place: USA...
GAGCGCGCGCCCGCGTTCGCGCGCGAGCCGCTCGTTGGCGGCGACGCGCTGCGCGAGCCAGCTGACCACGCCGGCGCCGGCGAAGCCGCCGATCGCGAGCAGCGCGGGCTGCAGGTAGTTCGCTTCCGGCGCGTCGAACCTCAGCACCCAGTAGGTCTGCTCGAGCAGCAGCGCGATCGCCGCCAGCGCCGCGTAGAGCAGCGACAGCCGCCGCGGCGCGACCAGCGCCGCGCCGGTGAGCGCGATCAGCAGCATCACGCCCAGGCCCGAGCGCAGTCCGCCACTCGCGAACATCAGCAGCGTCAGCGCGACGATGTCGACCGTGACCTGCGCCGACAGCTGCAGGTTGAACAGGTCCTTGAGATTGCGCAGCACGCTCTGGAACACGAAGCCGAGCGCGAGGTAGGCGAGGCAGACGCCGCGGAACAGGCCCAGCCGGTAGGAGCCCAGGTTGAGCGCGTCGCCGTAGAACAGCGTTGTGCCGAGGAACAGCGCGGCCACCGCCATGCGGTAGATGTTGAAGTAGCGCAGCGAGATCCAGAACGAGTCGGGCGTGCGCTCGTCGCGCCCGAACAGGCCCGCATAGCGCCCGTCCTGCGGGGTCGACGCCTGCGGCATCAGCCGTCCCGCGGCCCGAGCCGCCAGTGCTCCTCGCTGCAGTAGTGGCGGCCGCCGGCGCTGCGCGCCTCGGACCTGGGCAGGTTCACGCCGCAGTGCGCGCAGCGCACGAGCTCGCCCTCGGGCGCCGCTGCCGGCGCCGACTCCGGCCCCGGCGAAGCGAGCGCGCGCTTGAGCAGCCAGACCACGGCGAAGACGACGACGAGGATCGAGATCAGGCGGCCCATGCGGGAATTATGAGGCCGAACGCGGAATTGGTCGGGGTGACTGGATTCGAACCAGCGACACCTGCGTCCCGAACGCAGTACTCTACCAGGCTGAGCTACACCCCGGACCGGGTGCGGCGGCTACGACGTGCGCGCCACCGAGAAGGACGCCAATTCTAGCAAAGATTCCCGGTGCGCCGAGGCCGGCAGCGGCGCGAGCGCGGCGCGAGCGGCCTGCGCCTCGCGCTCGGCCGTCGCGCGCGCGTAGCCGAGCGCGCCGCTCTCGCGCACGGCCGCGAGCACCTCGCCGAACTGCGCGCGCCCGCCCTCGACGATCGCGCGCCGCACGAGTGCGGCCTGCGCGGCCGCGCCGGCCGCCATGGCGCGGATCAGCGGCAGCGTCGGCTTGCCCTCGGCCAGGTCGTCGCCGAGGCTCTTGCCGATCGTCTCGGCGTCGCCAGAGTAGTCGAGCACGTCGTCGATGAGCTGGAACGCGGTGCCGAGGCGCGTGCCGTACTCCGCGAGGCCCGCCTCCACGGCCTCGGGCGCGCCCGCGAGCACCGCGCCCAGGCGCGCGGCGGCCTCGAACAGCTTCGCGGTCTTGCGCCGCACGACGTCGAGGTAGCGCGCCTCGCCCACGTCCGGGTCATGGCAGTTCATGAGCTGCAGCACCTCGCCCTCGGCGATGGTGTTGGTCGCGTCGGCGAGCACCTGCATCACGCGCATGCTGCCGGCGCGCAGCATCATCTGGAACGCGCGCGAGTACAGGAAGTCGCCGACCAGCACCGCCGCCGCGTTGCCGAATTCGGCGTTGGCGGTGCGCCGCCCGCGCCGCAGGTCGGAGGCATCCACCACGTCATCGTGCAGCAGCGTGGCCGTGTGGATGAACTCGATCACCGCCGCGAGCTCGTAGTGGGCCTCGCCTGCGGCCGCGCGCCCGCCCGGGTAGCCGCAGGCCCCCGCCGACAGCAGCACCAGCGCCGGCCGCAGCCGCTTGCCGCCGCCAGCGACGATGTACTCGGCGACCTGGCGCACGAGCACCACGTCCGAGTCCAGGCGCGCGCGGATCAGCGCATCCACGCGCTGCAGATCGGCCGCGACCGGCGCCAGGAAAAGCGGGATTTTCACAGGGGAAGGAAAGTAGCACAGCGGCCTTTGACCTCGCCGCAGGAAATCCCTTATAATTCCAAGTCTTTGCATATCATTTCAGGTCGGGCTCCATGTACGCCGTCATTCAAACAGGTGGCAAGCAGTACCGGGTGAAATCCGGCGAGCAGGTACGGGTCGAAGCGCTGCCCGCCGAAGTCGGCGCGGCGGTGTCGTTCGACCGGGTGCTGATGCTCGGCGAAGGCGACGACGCCAAGGTCGGCGCGCCCTTCCTGTCGGGCGCCCAGGTCAAGGCGACGGTGGTCGCGCAGGGCCGCGGCGACAAGGTGCGCATCTTCAAGCTGCGCCGGCGCAAGCACTACGCCAAGACCCAGGGCCACCGCCAGTCGTTCACCGAAGTGCGCATCGACGAGATCGTCGGCGCCTGATCCGCGAGGAGAATTCCAGATGGCACACAAGAAAGCAGGCGGCAGCTCGCGCAACGGCCGCGACTCCACCGCCAAGCGCCTCGGCGTGAAGGCCTACGGCGGCGAGAGCGTCAACGCCGGCCAGATCCTCGTGCGCCAGCGCGGCACCGTCGTGCACCCGGGCGTCAACGTCGGCATCGGCCGCGACCACACGCTGTACGCGCGCGCCGCCGGCATGGTCGAGTACTCGGTCAAGGGCTCGGGCAGCAAGAAGACCGTGAGCGTGCTCCCGGGCTAGACGCCTCCCCGACTCCGCGCGAAGCCCTATCGGAGTCGATAGGGCTTTTTTGTTTCTGCGGGGTCCGCGACACTGCGCCATGAAATTCATCGACGAAGCCATCATCCAGGTGCACGCCGGCAAGGGCGGGGACGGCAGCGCCGCGTTCCGGCGCGAGAAGTTCGTGCCGCGCGGCGGTCCCTCGGGCGGCGACGGCGGGCGCGGCGGCAGCGTCTGGGCGGTGGCCGACCGAAACCTCAACACCCTCATCGACTACCGCTTTGCGCGCATCCACCGCGCCCGCGACGGCGAGCCCGGCCGCGGCGCCGACAAGTACGGCCGCGGCGCCGAGGACGTGCTGCTGCGCATGCCCGTGGGCACGCTGATCCGCGACGCCGCCGACGGCGCGCTGCTCGCCGACCTCGCGAAGGATGGCCAGCGCGCGCTGCTCGCCAAGGGCGGCCAGGGCGGCCTCGGCAACCTGCACTTCAAGTCGAGCGTGAACCGCGCGCCGCGCCAGTTCACTCGCGGCGGGCCCGGCGAGAGCCGCGAGCTCGCGCTGGAGCTGCGCGTGCTCGCCGACGTCGGCCTGCTCGGCCTGCCGAACGCGGGCAAGTCCACCTTCATCCGCGCGGTCTCCAGCGCGCGGCCGAAGGTGGCCGACTACCCGTTCACCACGCTCAATCCCTCGCTCGGCGTCGTGCGCATCGGCCACGACCAGAGCTTCGTGGTCGCGGACATCCCCGGCCTGATCGAGGGCGCGGCCGAGGGCGCCGGCCTCGGCCACCAGTTCCTGCGCCACCTCGCGCGCACGCGCCTGCTGCTGCACCTGGTGGACCTGGCGCCTTTCGAGGAGGGCGCCGATCCGGCGAAGGACGCCCGCGCGCTTGCCAACGAGCTCAAGAAATACGATGCCGCGCTCTACCGCAAGCCGCGCTGGCTGGTGTTCAACAAGGCGGATCTCGCGCCGGATGCGGATGCGCGCGCGCGCCGCATCGTGCGCGCGCTGCGCTGGAAGCAGCCCTGGTTCCTGATCTCGGCGATCGACGGCAAGGGCTGCCGCGAGCTGTGCTCGGCCATCTTTGGTTTCGTTTCGAGCGAGCCCAAGGCGAAGGAAACCAGGACCAAGGCCCGTCATGCTGCCTAATCCGGTCGCAGGCGCTCGCACGCTGGTCATCAAGGTCGGCTCCTCGCTCGTCACCAACGAGGGCCGGGGCCTCGACGCCGCCGCGATCGCGCGCTGGGCGGCGCAGGTGGCCGAGCTACGCGCCGCCGGCAAGCGCTGCGTGCTGGTCTCGAGCGGCGCCATTGCCGAGGGGCTGCTGCGCCTGGGCTGGACCCGGCGCCCGCAGACCATGCACGAGCTGCAGGCCGCGGCCGCGGTCGGGCAGATGGGGCTCGCGCAATGCTACGAGGCCTCGTTCCGCGGGCACGGCCTCGCCACCGCGCAGATCCTGCTCACGCACGCCGACCTCGCCGACCGGCAGCGGTATCTCAACGCGCGCTCGACGCTGCGCACGCTGCTCGAGCTCGGCGTGATCCCGGTGATCAACGAGAACGACACGGTGGTCACCGACGAGATCAAGTTCGGCGACAACGACACGCTCGGCGCGCTCGTCGCCAACCTCATCGAGGCCGACGCGCTGATCCTGCTCACCGACCAGGCGGGACTGTATGACGCCGACCCGCGCAGGCGCCCCGGCGCCAGGCTCATCGAGCGCGCCGAGGCGGGCGACCCCGCGCTCGAGGCGATGGCCGGCGGCAGCGGCTCCGCGATCGCCAAGGGCGGCATGCTCACCAAGGTGCTCGCCGCCAAGCGCGCCGCGCGCAGCGGCGCGCACACGGTCATCGCCTCGGGCCGCGAGGAGCGCGTGCTGCTGCGCCTCGCGGCGGGCGAGCGCGTCGGCACGCTGCTCGAGGCGGGCACGCTGCCGATCGCGGCGAAGAAGCAATGGCTCGCCGACCACCTCAGCGTGGCCGGCAACCTCACGCTGGACGAAGGCGCGGTGAAGGCGCTGGCGAGCGGCGGCCGCAGCCTGCTGCCGATCGGGGTGAGCGCGGTGAGCGGGGAATTCGAGCGCGGCGCCGTGGTCGCCTGCCGCGACGCGCGCGGCCGCGAGGTCGCGCGCGGCCTCGTGAACTACTCGGCCGAGGAGACGCGCCGCATCCTGCGCAGGCCCTCGAGCGAGATCGAGGCGATCCTCGGCTACGTCGACGAGCCCGAGCTCATCCACCGGGACAATCTGGTCCTGCTCTAGCGGCCGAGCTGCGTCTGCGAATCGACGCTCGGGTGGCCGCCGCGGCGCAGCGCGTCGAGGCCCTCGGCGGCGCTCTGGATGGTGACGCGATTGGGACAGAAGTAGCGCGAGCTCAGCTCGCCGTGCCAGCTCTGCGCGACATTGTGCTCGATCTCGCGCCACTCCGAGCGCTGGGGCGCCCAGCGGCCGTCCTGGCCGTAGGCGTAGATGCGCACCGAGCCCGCGCCTTCGCAGCGCATGCCCTCGTAGCTGACGTTGGTGACGCCGGAGGGGCTGCGCGCGACGAGCGTATACCGGATCACGAGGTCCTTCGAGACCGAGAGCGACGCGGCGTCGATGTAGAAGCGGAACGTGCTGACGTTGCCGCCGCGGAACTCGACCAGGTTCCCGTCCTTCGGCCAGGCGGGCAGGCTGGGCGCGCCGGCGGCCTCCTGGCGCCGCTCCTGCTCGATCTCCCAGTCGCTGCGGTCCTGCGCGCCGCGCGGCACCGGTCCGCTCGGATAGCGCGGATCGTTCGTGTTCTGCGCCCACGCCGTGCCTGCCGCGATCGCGGCCAGCAGTGCGCCGAGCAGCGCCCTCAAGCCAGGTCGCCCGCGAGCGATTGCCGCACCTCGGGCGCGACCGCCACGCTCGCGCGGTAGTTGGCGTGATCGATGCCGACGCGCAGGCCCGCGCCGCCCTTGAGCGCCGTGCGCATCGCCGCGTCCAGCTCGAAGCGCAGGAAGTGCACCGACGAGGTCTTGTCCTCGTTCTCGCGCTCCAGGTCCTCGTCCGCGATCGCGAGCACGCGACGCATGGGCCCTTCCGGCGCCTCGACCTGCACCCAGGTGGCGTCCTCGATGCCCTTCAGGCCCGCCAGCTTGCGGCGCCGGTCCTCCGGGTCGGGATACTCCAGCATCATCGTCGCCTTCAGGTTGCCGCCGTCGGGGATCAGCGGGTTGTAGGCCTCGAGCTCGCCGCGGATGCCCTCCTCTTCGAAGATGCGCTCGATGCGCAGCATCTCCTGTACCTGGTAGCGGATCGTCTGCTCGTCCTCGAAGATCAGCGTCACGTGCTCGCCCACGTGCAGCGTGCGCAGCCGCTTGTGGGCGATCACCCGGGAGCGGTAGGCGCCGCGCTCCCGCGCGTAGGCCTCCAGCGACAGGAGGCTGCGCGGCTCGATCTGAGGCATCACTCCACTAACTGATCGAGTGCCTTCTGGAAGCGGTTGGCGTGCGAGCGCTCCGCCTTCGCCAGCGTCTCGAACCAGTCGGCGATCTCGGTGAAGCCCTCGGTGCGCGCGGTCTTCGCCATGCCCGGGTACATGTCGGTGTACTCGTGCGTCTCGCCCGCGACGGCGGCTGCGAGGTTGAGCTTGGTGCGGCCGATCGGCTTGTCGGTGGCCGGATCGCCGACGGGCTCCATGTACTCCAGGTGGCCGTGCGCGTGCCCGGTCTCGCCTTCGGCGGTCGAGCGGAACAGCGCGGCGACGTCGTTCTGGCCTTCGACGTCCGCCTTCGCGGCGAAGTAGAGGTAGCGGCGGTTCGCCTGCGACTCGCCTGCGAACGCGGCCTTGAGGTTGTCGTGGGTCTTGGATCCCTTCAATTGCATGTCGGCCTCCTTCGAGTCGGGGAGAGAAGCAAGCTACGGCGCGCGGTGCGCCGCGGCAAATCGTTTGTGGCGATGAAGCCGATAGCGCCCGTCTATCGCGGCGCCCGGCGCAGCCATTCTACTACCGGCCGAGGGCCGCCTCGATGTCGGAGAACGTGCGCGCCACCTCGCCGCCGCCCGGCAGCGGCACGCCGAGCTGGCGCGCGATCTGCGACAGCGACAGGATGCCGCGCACCATCGTGCGCCGCAGGGGCTTGTCGATCAGGCTCTTCGCCGGCAGCTCGTCGACGTCGACCACCAGCGCGTGCTGGCGGCTGGCGCGCGCGAGCGTCTGCAGCACGTGCCCCACGCGCGCGCCCTCGACGTCGGCGAGCGCGATCACCTCGACCTGCCGCGCCGGCGTCATGATGTCGCTCACGCGGAGCTCGCCGCGCGGCACGCCGAGCTCGAGCGAGGCGCGCAGCGCGCGCTCGCCGAGCACGTCCGTCGCCGTGACCACGCCGAGCACCACCTCGGCGTCGTCCACCACCAGCAGCAGGCGCACGCCGCGCGCGAGCATGTAGTGGTTGGCGCCCTCGACGGGAGCCTGCGGCCGGATCGTCGCCGGGCTCGCGCGCGTGAGGTCGGTCATCACCTCGAGCGCCCGCGATTCGCGCGTCACGCGCGCCGGCTGGCCCTGCGTGGGCCGGCGATAGCCCGCGTTCTCGCCCAGCTCCCGGATCGGAAGTGCCTGGTACTCGCGTTCCATGACCTTGACCTCCTTGCGGCCGGCGCCCTCAGGCCGTGCTGCGCGCGGGCCGCGCGCCGCGCCGGCGGCGGTCGGCGCCCAGGTAGCGGTGCAGCTCGGCGAGCGCCTGCCGGTAGACATCGCGCTTGAATTCGATCACGGCGTCGACGGGCACCCAGTAGTCGTGCCAGCGCCAGGCGTCGAACTCCGGCTTGCCGTTGCCGCGCAGGTTCACGTCGCAGTCGCGCCCGAGCATGCGCAGCAGGTACCAGATCTGCTTCTGGCCCTTGTAGGTGCCGCGCCAGTCGCGCCGGATCCATTTCTCCGGCACCTCGTAGCGCAGCCAGTGGCGCGTGCGCCCGAGGATGCGCACGTGCTCGGGCTTCAGGCCGATCTCTTCCTCGAGCTCGCGGTACATCGCCTGCTCGGGAGATTCGCCCGACTTGATTCCGCCCTGCGGAAACTGCCACGCGTGCTGGTGCACGCGCTTGCCCCAGAACACCTCGTCGTTCGCGTTCAGCAGGAGGATGCCGACGTTCGGCCGATACCCGTCGCGATCGAGCATGGCTGCACCACCTAGGCTAGAATTCTCTGCTGCATTTTTCCACAGCCTCACCGCAAATTCAACGCGTTTCGGACCGCGCTCCAACCTTCGCATGCGCTCTTCGCGGCATTTCATTTCGACCATCAAGGAGGCCCCGGCCGACGCCGAACTGGCGAGCCACAGGCTGATGATCCGCTCGGGCATGATCCGGCGGCTGGCGGCCGGGATCTACACCTGGATGCCGGTCGGCCTGCGCGTGGTGCGCAAGATCGAGGCGATCGTGCGCGAGGAGATGAACCGCGCCGGCGCCACCGAACTGTCGATGCCGGTGGTCCAGCCGGCCGAGCTCTGGCAGGAGTCCGGCCGCTGGGACGCCTACGGCCCCGAGCTGCTGCGCTTCCAGGACCGCCACAAGCGGGACTTCGTGATCCAGCCGACCTCGGAGGAGGCCGTCACCGAGATCGCGCGCGCCGAGCTGCGCAGCTACCGGCGCCTGCCGGTGCACTTCTACCAGATCCAGGACAAGTTCCGCGACGAGCGCCGGCCGCGCTTCGGCGTGATGCGCGGCCGCGAGTTCGTCATGAAGGACGGCTACTCGTTCCACGCCGACTACGAGGACCTGCAGCGCGAGTACCGCAACATGTACGAGACCTACACGCGCATCTTCACGCGCCTGGGCCTGCAGTTCCGCGCGGTTGCCGCCGACACCGGCGCGATCGGCGGCACCGGCTCGCACGAGTTCCAGGTGCTCGCCGACTCGGGCGAGGACGCGATCGCCTGGTGCCCGGAGTCCGACTACGCCGCGAATATCGAGCTGGCCGAAGCGGTCGCGCCGAAGGCGCCTCGCAAGGCGCCCGCGGAACCGATGAGCGAAGTCGCGACGCCGGGCAAGACCAAATGCGAAGAGGTCGCGGAGCTGCTGGGCGTCGGGCTCGACAGGACGGTCAAGGCGATCGCCGTCGTTCGAGACGAGCTGCCGGCGGGAACGCCCGGCCGGTTCGTGCTGCTGCTGATTCGGGGCGATCACGAGCTCAACGAGATCAAGGCGGAGAAAGTGCTCGGGAAATTCCGCTTTGCCCGGGATGACGAGATCGAGGCGGTCCTGAATTGCCGGCCCGGATACATCGGCCCGGTGGGCGCAGGCCCGTTCGCGCTCCACGTCGACCGTAGCGTCGCGGCGATGAGCGACTTCATCTGCGGAGCGAACCGGCCCGGATTCCACCTGCGGGGCGTCAACTGGGGCCGCGATCTCCAGGAGCCGCTGCCCGAGTTCGTGAACGACCTTCGCAAGGTCGTGGAAGGCGACCCCTCGCCCGACGGCAAGGGCCGGCTGAAGATCCAGCGCGGCATCGAGGTCGGGCACATCTTCCAGCTGCGCACCAAGTACTCCGAGGCGATGAAGGCGGTGTACCTCGACGCCAAGGGCCGGACGCAGCCGATGGAGATGGGCTGCTACGGCATCGGCATCACGCGCATCGCTGCCGCGGCGATCGAGCAGAACCACGACGAGCGCGGCATCGTGTTCCCGCGCCCGATCGCGCCCTTCGAGGCCTGCCTGGTGCCGGTCGGCTTCCACAAGGCGGCCGCGGTGCGCGAGGCGGCGGAGAAACTCTACGCGGAACTGCTGGCCGCCGGCGTCGACGTGCTGCTGGAGGACCGCGACGAGCGTGCCGGCGTGCTGTTCGCCGACATGGACCTGCTCGGCATCCCGCACCGGCTCGTGATCTCGGAGCGCGGCCTCGCCGCGGGCACGATCGAGTACAAGGGCCGGCGCGCGGCCGCGCCCGAGAATGCGCCGCTCGCCTCTGCGCTCGCCTTCCTGCGGGAGAAGTTCGCGGCCGCATGACGCGCGCGCTCCGCGCCGCCGCCCTTTGCGCCGCGCTGCTGGCCGCGCCGCCCGCCCGCGCAGGCAACCAGGACGAGGAAAAGCTCGCCGACAGCGTGCGCACCTCGATGCAGGCGTCGATCGCCGACCGCGCGGTGCCGGTCCTGCTGTTCAAGCACGGCGCCGCCGACGCGTACCGGTGGCTCAGCGAGATGTCGCGGCGCCTGGAGAACCGCATCCCCGACCGCAAGCAGCGCACGGAGCTGCTGAAGACCGTGCAGTACGAGGCGACGCGCGCGGGGCTCGACCCGCAGCTCGTTCTGGGCGTGATCCAGGTCGAGTCGGGATTCCACAAGTACGCGGTCTCCCGCGCCGGCGCGCGCGGCTACATGCAGGTCATGCCGTTCTGGGTGCGGCTCATCGGCGAGCGGCAGCACAACCTGTTCGCGCTGCGCACCAACCTGCGCTACGGCTGCGTGCTCCTGCGCTACTACCTGGACCGCGAGAACGGCGACTTCTACCGCGCGCTCGGACGCTACAACGGCAGCCTCGGCCAGCCCGACTACCCGAACCTCGTGTATTCGGCCTGGAAGGGCGTCTGGAAGTACGATGGCGCGACGCGCTGAAGCGCCCCTG
>Ga0335079_10011246_pt1 | contig 10194 bp, 14 predicted proteins | sample Lox_Sample_33_FD_206719 | JGI IMG/M metagenome (GOLD analysis project Ga0335079, IMG submission 206719) | Soil microbial communities from Loxahatchee National Wildlife Refuge, Florida, United States - Lox_Sample_3.3 | ecosystem: Environmental > Terrestrial > Soil > Wetlands | place: USA...
GGTGTCAATGGATGCGAAGTTGCTTGCAACTTTTTTCGGTTATCCATGACTTTTTCTTCGATCAATAAATAGGCGAAAAGTTGTGGGTAACCGAAAACCCGGAGGGCGCGCCATTGACGCCCGAGGGGGCAGCGCCCCCTTCCCTCTGCTGCGGAAGCAGCAAAAAGGATCGGTTCAATGGCGGGCGCCAACTCCTCGGTTTACGAGGGCTGTCTCTCACCGTTTTCATAACCCTCGCGCTGATCAAGGCTCTTGTGGACCATGACGCCATCATCATCGACCGGCCGGCACCAGCAGTCGGGAAGCGAATGCGTGCGAAGATCGTTGATCGGATAGACATGATTTCCGGTTATCGCCCAAGCCAGCGGATGAGGGGGCGTCCGGTATAGTCTGGGCTCATTGCGGCGAGCCCGGTTCGTTCTCTCCGACATACCTGTAGTTCCTTTTTGAAAGCAGCCGCATAGAGAGCCACAAAGTTTTGACGCAAAGGAACAGCTGAGCCTTTTCCATGCGAAAACAGCCAGGCCCCGTTGAGATATGCGGGGCTGGCGTCAACGCGCAGTAAGGGCGTTAGCGGTTCCTCGATTTTGGGATTAAGGGTGTCTAACATAAATTCGGGTTCGCGTCAAAATGCATCCGTCCGCGGCGAGGCCGTATTCATAGTCGGAACGGAGCCTTCGCTTCTATTTGTGCGAGGTCCCAATCGTCGATGATCAGTCTTCCGTACATCCTCCACGCATCCCGGAAGGCGGTTTGCCATGCGCGGCGGCGTGGGGTTTCGGCGAACACGAAAAGCTGATCGCTTTCGAGGCGAAACTGCCAGGCCGCGGAGAAATAGCGGGCACTGGCCGTAACACCGGGAAACAACGTTAGCGCATCTTCGATTGTCTTGGGGTTAGGTATCGTCGCCATATGATCTGTCGAGAAAACCGCCCGCCGAGGCCGAAGCCCCGACGAGCGGCCAGCGGTTTACGGCTTGTCGTCGTCCTTCTTCGGCTCGGTGCAGACGATGCGGCCGTTCACGGAGATGCCCTCGTGAATGACGACATCGAAGCCCTTGCCGGTCTTGTGCGGCCATACGACGCCGACCTCGTGCCAGAAGGCCTTCTGGTCGGAGCCCTCCTTCGCCTTGCTGACGACGTAGGCGCGATGAGATGGTTTGCTGCTCATGGTGTTTTTCCTTTCGTTGATGGGCTGCAGGATCGCAGCCGATGCAACCCGCCCTGCGCGTCACCTGAGGCGGGAATGTCCAAAGCGCGCAGCGGCATCGCAGGAATTTTGTTGCGCGAGGAGCGCAGCGAGCACGCAATCAAAATTCCGAGAAGCCACCTTTGGACAGGACCGCCGGACGCGCGAGGGTTTGCATCGGCCAAGGCTGCGAGTTTGCTGCCCTGAAACGGAAAGGGCAGGAACACCGAGACAAACCAGTACGGCGGGCTATAGGGAAAGAAGCATGGCGATGGAACGCGACCGGGCATAGACTTCAGGCTCAAGCGATCGCGAGAACCTGTTGCGCACTATCGGCGTCGGTGATCCAGATGTTAAAGGCTTTCGCCTTGAGACAGGCGACGATCGCAGCGATCTTGTAGGGTCCGGCGATGGTTACGACCTTCTTGCCGCTATCGACCATGTGCCTGTAGAAATCGATGCCGGGATGCTTCGAGTAGTGGCCGGCGGATATGAAGAACCTCCAGTCGTCCTTCGACCGGCCGTTCTCGTCGATCAAGCAATAGGCAAAATCGGCCGCGGCTTTCTCGCGCCCAAGCTCCTTTTCGATGTTCACCGAAATGGGTTTCAACAAACCGGTCATGGTGACGCGGCTCATATGGACGGCATCGGCTGCTGGCGGGTCCACGACGCCGATTCCGCCGAAGGCGATGTCGAGTTTCTCCATCGCCTCGATTACGACCCTGATCGCTGGCCGCTTGGCGAGCTCATCGAGCTCCTCCGTGATCGAGCCGCGCGCGCGCGTGCCCCGTTCCTTCAGATCGCGGTACGGGGGAACCGTGGCGTAATGGCAATTGCCGGGCAGAAGTCCACTCTTGGCCCAGAGCAATGTCGCGTTCACCACGGGGTCGATGTGAGAAGTCGTGATGTCGGACCGCCCGCGGCCGACGCAGGCTGTGGCGTAGACATGCACTTTCGGGCGCGGACGGGTCGGCACCGCGTTGACGAACTCAAGCAAGGTCTCGCCGCCCGAGATCCCGACGTGGATGATCTTGTCAGGGTGATGGTCAAGAATCCTGTCAAAATAGTCGGCCGCGATCGCGCCCCACCTCTTCAGAAGCCCGGAATATTGGTCTGCCGTTGTGACGGGCTCGCCCGGCACAATGATGACCTCATTGAGATGCGGATACTTCGCCCGGATTTTCTGTTCCAGGCTGTTCTCGGATTTGACGTCGTCGATGTAGATTCTGACGACCCGATCCTTTTTCGCCTGCCGCAAAAGGCTCGTCACTTTACGGCGATCATGCAGATTCAGGCGTTGACGGATTTCTTCCTTCGTTAGATCATCCTGATAGAACAGACGCGCAGCCTGAAGCATCAGGTTTTTATCGAGCGTCTCTTTCGGTCGAGGCACGCTTCGATCTCCCTTCCGATCGGGAGGCGTCCAGCGAGGAGTGATCGGCAAGCCCGAGGTGTCGGCGCTGGATCGCCGCTTCCCGTCTTTCCAATTTTATCAAAGGTAGATGTACAGATGGACAACTATGTCGCTCTGTACATTTTCAAATGGCTGCTTTCATGTTGTGATTAGGCAGCGAGATGAACTTAAACGTTTGGAGAACCGAAACGCGACCGTATCCGCGGATGATGTCGGGTGGCGGTCTGGAGATCAGCTATCTCCTGAGCAGTCAGGCGCGAAGTTACGTGCCTAGGATGATCGGGCAGCAGGTCACGAAGCAGAAGAGCACTCGTTTCGCTCAGCAGAATACGGAATTGGCGGTCGGTGCGAGGTTTCTCGTGCCCAGTCCGAAGGAGTGGGTATTTTTTGGCTTCGAGTGGAAGTCCCCACGGCGTGATTCCCTTTTCGGCCCAAACTCGCAGAGTATTATCGGTGACAGCCCCGCCGACGATGCATTCCACCTGGGTGAGGTTGTACCAATTCTTGCCGTTTTCGTCGGTATAGCTGGGCGGCGGCAGTTCCTGCATTTCATAACCGAAGGTTCAGAGGGAATTACGGCAGACACCTTAAGGGCTTTGGCAAGCCTGTGTAAACGAGAGTCTGTCTGCGTCAGGTGGTGCTTATGACGTTGAATAACCTTGCAATTGCAGCCGAGAAGCAACCCGCCACCCTGCGGGAATTAGTTTCAGACGCCGCGTCGTGGGACGCGGCCTTGACCACACTGCGCCTGAGCCCGCCAGAATTCCAATTCGATGCCGATGGAATCCGCAACAACGGCGAGCTGTTCCGGATGGATCAGGCGGCACGCACCGGGCTCTTTGCCAAGATCGGCGCACCGGGCACATACTGGGAGCGCCATACGCCACAGTTTCAGGCCGCAGCACTCTCGGAACATGCGACGCGCGGCGATTTCGGGGCGGCGCCGTTGCTCGTGCTGCGTCAGGGCGAGGTGGTGACGATCGCGCGCGGGGAGCTGTTCAGCTTGCCTATTCTTGACGTGTTTAGGGCGGCGGAAGAGGTGCTGGGGCCGGAGAGCGAAAGCCTATCCGTGGCACGAATAGGCCGCGATGCCGAGCGTGTGGATGTCGATCTCGTCAGCCCGTTGCAGGCGATCGCGGTGCGCCCCGGCGACATCGTCCAATCCGGACTTCATATCGTTCATCATCGCTTTGGCAGCCAGGCGACCCTGATCGAGGCCTTCATCTACCGGCTCGTCTGCGGTAACGGCATGACGCGCCGCGAATGCGTGAGCGGACGCGACCGCCCTGCCCGCACGCGGAAACTCCCGGCCGGCTTTCCCAACAACCGCGAGCTGCAGATGGCACAGGTTCGCCGCCTGACGCGGCAGATCTGGGACGGTCTCCGTATGCAGCTCGATGCGCTGCGCGCGACGAGCGAACGGCCGGCCCATGTCGAGGAGCTGCTGACGCGCTGGCTGCAACGCGCGCGAATGTCGGTGCGCACCATGATGGGACGCCTTCTCGCTGCGTGGCGCGAGGAAGGCGCCGAAGATACGTACTACGGCGCGGTCAATGCCCTGACCCGCGTGGCCACGCACGATCTGGACTTGAGCGAGCGGCAGCGGCGGGCGCTGGCGTCTCTGGCGGGGCTGCTCAGTTTTTCCGAGGTCCATATCTGCCCGCGGTGTTTCTCGGTTTTAGGGTCGCGTCCCGCTGAAGAGGATCAGGCGGCGCAACCGACGGAGATCGGAACGGCCGAGATAGCCGTTCCCTGAAGGTTCAATTCACAACAACGGAGAGCGGAGACCCTCGAAGAGGCGAGGACGGGAGGAGTGTATCCATGCGCTGGAGCAACTCAAAAGACGCGGTCTTGACGGACCTGGAGAAGCCAGACCTGGCGGCTCCGGTCACAACTGAGTGCGGCGAACCCGCCGCATTCGCTCCGGGGCCAGCTCACCAGGCTGGCCCCTCTCCAATCGAAACCCGCGACGCGCAGGTGAGCAATGAGCACGGAACGGGCATTTCGGGTGACGCGCCCTTAGCGAAAGGCATGACCAACGGAAAGAACGCAACGAGCGGCAACGCGCGGCTGGAAGCTCTGCTCGAAAGGCAAAAGCAGCTCGATGCCCAGCTCGCGGCGGAGAAACTGAAGCTCACGAAGCGCAAGCAAAAGGAAGAGAAGAAGCTTGGTGCCCTCCTCGGCCGAGGCGTATGCGCCGCGGCAGCGCAGTCACCCGAGTTTCGTCTGATGCTCGCGCAAACGCTCGCCGGATTGGGCGGCATCTTCACCGAATCCGAGCAGAGATTTCTGAAATTGCAGGGCTGGGGGTTGTCATGAAACGCCAACGCAAAACGATCACGCCCGAGATGATCCGCCAGTATTTCGGGCAGAGCGCGCGGATAAGGAGCTTTGCCGGCCGCTACACGGTCAGGACCTCGAATGGCGGCGAAGTCAAAATCAGCCAAACGAACATTGACCCTGTATATGGCGGTTCGGATGTCTGCCGCGCCGCGGTGCTTCTGAGCAATGAAGCCTGGGGCGGCGGGAGAGTGCATGGCGGTTCGCCGGAGTTCAAGCTTGCCATGCTTGCGCATGGCGAAGCCGAGGGCGTCAATCTGCGCGTCGCCGAGCGGGGCCGATGGGCGCGCGCATTCGTCGCGGCGCTCATCGTCTTCATCGGCTCGAACGTGTTGGACAGAAGCTATCACGGGCCGACGATAAGCGGCGTGATCGCCCTGGTGTTCTGGCTCCTGATGAGGCGCGCCGCGAAGCGCCGGGCACAGCGGGAAGCGGAACAATTGGGCTTTCAGTTTCCGCGCGTCGGCGGCGATCCCCGCGATGCTTCCCGCGAGGATGCCGAGCGCGAGGGCTGGTTATGAAAAAGGAGAGAATCCGGCTCGGCTATTGGGACCGGACCTGCTCGCAAACGCTCTGGTATCCGGGCGACGCTCACGGGTTCCTCTGCGCCCCTTCCGGCGAGGGCAAGGGCCGGGATTTCCTGATGCAGGCGATGGCAACCTATCGCGGCTCCCTGCTCGTCATCGATCCGAAGGGCCAGGCCGCGGCGGTGACGGCGCGTTTCCGGCAGGACGTTCTTGGACAGGAAGTCTATCTTCTTAACCCGTTCAACGTCCTGCCCGAGTATCTCGGCCGTTTTCGTCACGCCCGGTACGACGTAACGCGGAGGCTTAATGCCGATGATCCGACCTTCGCGGCGGATGCTGACAATCTGATCGATGCCGGCATGGTGCCGGACCCGCACGGCGCGGATTACTGGTTCAACGGCGCTCGCGGCTATGCGTCGGGCCTCCTGATGCAGATCAAGAGATGGTGGCCGGAGGAAAATCTGGTCTCGGTCTATCACACGCTTTGCGGGCCGGACCTGTTCGACTTCGCGCGCGATGCCATGCCGGGCGGATCGAAGTATTCGTCCAGCGACGACCACAAGCTGATCATCGACCGCTTTTCGACGCTTGCCCTGCCGGGCGCCGCCGAGAACAAGGAAACGCTCGGGAAAATCTCGACGGCGCAGGTCCAGTTCCAGTTCATCGGCAACAAGCCGATTGCCGAGAGCCTGAGCGGGTCGAGCTTCGACTTCCGCGACATGAAGCGCCGCCCGATGACGGTGTACCTGATCCTTCCGGGGCGTTATCTCGCGACGTGCGCCAAGTGGTTCCGGCTGATCGTCGCCTCGGCCGTCGATGCCTTTCTGCATGAGGGCGAAAACGACGTGCCGGTGCTGGCGATCCTTGACGAGTTCGCGGCGGCGGTTCAACGGCTCAACGTGGTCGAGGTCGCAATGGGCCTGGCTCGTGGCTATGGGCTGCAGCTGCTCAATGTGTTGCAAGACCTCGTGCAGTTGCAGGGGCTTTTCCCGAAGACATGGGAAACGTTTCTGGCGAACAGCGGCTTCCGCATCTTTTTTGCGCCGCGCGACAAGACGACCTCCGATTACGTTTCCGATATGTGCGGCATGGCCGAGGTGCGCGGCATATCGAAGTCGATGAGCGTGCGGCCTGACGGCGGGTTGCAGGTCGGTCTCGGTTATGCGCCGCAATCGCGCCGCTACCTGATGCCGGAAAAATGCCGCGAGCTTCCCGGCGACGAAATGCTGGTTTTCGCCCAAGGCATACCCGGCGTGATTCGCGCGGGCCGGCGCGCCTATTTCAAAAGCCCCGAATTCGCTGGGTGCTTTGACCCGGACCCCTATCACGCTGCGCAAAAAGAGCAGCGCGAGGCGGGCGAGGGAATGGAGGACTCCGCGTAGTTATGGCGACGGCGGCAAAGGCTTTCGATCAGGACCTGTTTTACAAGCTCGTTCTGCTCATGGATTCGCCGAATGAGTTCGAGCGACAGAGGGCCACGGGGCGGGCATTGCAAATGTGCGCGGACCGGAGCGTCCGTTTCTGCGACATGGTGGCGCATGCCTTTGGCCAGGGCGGCAAGCGGGTTGCCGAACTCGAAGCCGAACTGGATGAAGCGAGGCGCGGCGGCGATGAGCTGGCCGACGAGCTGCGGCGCCGCGAGGAAATCATAGCGGAGTTGCGCAAGGCGGAACGTACCCGCAGGCGCTGGTGCCGCCCGTGCGAGACCAAGCGGCGCATGATCGCCGGGCTGTTGGGCGGCGCGATCCTTGCCGGCTGGTTTTACCAATACCCTCCGCAAGCGGTCACGCACCGATGGACGGGCTACGGGCTGATGCTCGCGGCGGTGCCGCTCGTGTTTCTGTTTCTTCGCTGGCGGGTGATGAGCTTCAAGCGCCGGCATCACTGGGTGACGTGGCGCGATAACGACGCGTTCCGCGCCGCGGCGAACAGATGGAACGGATTTCTGGGCAAGTTTGTGATCGAGGTTAAGGAGTGATTCGATGAGCAATTTTCAGGACTACATGGCCGGGCTTCGCGCCCGGACAGCCGAACGAAACGAGGGCATCTCGCGGCAATTATGGCCGGAACGCGAGACGCGGCCGCAACCGCACAAGGAAGCCGCGCCCGACTACCATCAGCGCACCAAGGAGCGGGAGGGCAACAGCGCCTTCAGCGGCGGCTGGGCGGGCGGCGGGACGTGGGCCGGGCGGTCGAGGTAGGAGGCGAATTCATGAAAGACGTTCTGAACCGCTGGATTCGGACGGCGAAGCCCGGAAGCTGGCGGCGTGCGGTTGTCTGGCTCGGCATCTGCGCGATTGTTGTTTATCAGCGTACGAAATGGTGGCTGGTCGGTCACCTGCCCTCTCGCCTGAGAGTGAGGTGTCTCCTTGGCAAATGAAATTGCAAAATCCGGGCAACGCATGAATGATGCGCTGGCGCGGCTGCGACAGGACCTGGCGGCGCGGCGTCCAGCGGCTTCCTGCCCTGGACCCTCCTCTATCTTTTCCGCTGTCCCCGCCCCGCCCGCGCTTGTCGAGGTTTGCGTGTGCGCCGCGGTCGACCTGGAATGGGCGATACGCTTCGAGCGACAAGGCTCGGGACTCTGGCGCGCCGTCGAGAGTTACCGTCTCTACGACGGGGAAAACGCGGGATGCCGTGCGGGTTTCACGCGTTCGCTCGACATCACGAAGATCGAGGGCCGGTATCCGCCCTGCCCCTGGTGCGGCGATCGTGCCGGGAGGCTGTATCACTGCGACTGCGGCGCGGTGGTCTGTGGCGCCCGGGTGGAGGGCAATGTATTCACCTGCCGCGACAGCTGCGGGGAGCGATGGGAGCTGGGTCCGCCGGCGCGCGAGATCCGGGTGAGCGAGGCCAGGCCCAGCTGCAACGATTGGAAGCCGGGCGAGCGGAAAGCGGCGAATGGGCAGGCGCCGTCACGAGACGCATCCCCGGCGCGCCTGTTGCTGGGTCCGGGAAAGAGGCTCTAAATGCTCGACCATGATCAGCGCGGGGCGTATAACCGAATTCAAAGAACCGGCCATAGGAAAAAGATGTTCGAGGGCGAGCTGGACAGTTTCAAGCGCATCGACCTGCGCGCCTATGCGGCGTCGCTGGGCTATCAGCTCGACCGCAAGGAAAGCTGGCGCGGCGCCGCGGTCATGCGCGATCCGAAGGGCGACAAGATCGTCATCAAGCGCGATGCCGGGAGCGGCCACTATGTTTATTTCAGCGTCCGCGACGACAAGGACAACGGCACGATCATCGACTTCGTCGAGCGCCGTGCGGGCCTCAATCTCCGCAAGCGCGGCGACTGGGCCAAGGTCGGCAACGAATTAAGGCCCTGGATCGGGTTGCCCCCGGTCCCGGTGCCGTCTTTCCCCGAGTTGCACAAGACGGCGAAGGACCGGATGCGCGTTGAGGCGGAATACATGCGCATGACCGACGCCGTGCGCCATCCCTATCTGGAAACCGAGCGCGGTATCGCGGCCGAGCTGCTCGGCAGCACGCGTTTCGCCCGCCGTATCCGCATCGATCGCCGCGGCAACGCGATCTTTCCGCATGAGGATGACGAGGGCCTCTGCGGCTATGAGATCAAGAATCACGAATTCACGGGCTTCGCGAGCGGCGGCAGCAAAGGCATCTGGATGAGCCATCGCTTTCCCGATGACCGCCGGCTTGTGTTGTGCGAGGCGGCCATCGACGCTCTCAGTTACGCGATCCTTCAGCCGGATTCGCAGACCCGCTACGGATCGATCGGGGGCAAGCCCAATCCCCGGCAACCGGGGCTGATCCGCGCCGAGGCTGCTGTCATGCCGGCGGGCGCCGTTATTGTCGCCGCGATGGATGCCGACGCGGACGGGCGCAAGCTCGCCGAAATCGTGCGTGACGCCGTGAAACAGGCGGGCCGCTCCGATCTGGGTTTCGAGCTGCACGAGCCCGACGGCTTTAAGGACTGGAACGATCAGCTCCGCGGCAAGCAACCTGGCTTTTTTCCTGCTGTCCGCAAGGCGGGCCTCGACATGAGGTGATCGCGGGAGAGCGATTGCTGATTATGACGCACAAAGGCAAAATCACTTACGACCCCTGCCCGCATTCCCGGTTTGACCGGGAGCACTGGCGCCGCATCTGTGACTCCGCGCTCATGCTTCACAATCCGACCGGCGCGCTCTTCGAGATCGGCGGGATCGAGCCGGAAGTTTACGCCCAGCTGGTTTACGTGCCGGATGACCGTGGCCCTTTCCGCCTTGGCAAAGAGATCGAGCTGGGTCATGAGGCCGTCGCCGCGTTCCGCGATGAGTTTGAGCGTTGGATGCCGGAGAGGCCGGGTCCGTTCCGGGAACAGCCGAAGGGACCCATGGTCCAGTGATGGTTTATGGAACTTAGTAAGGTGAATCCAGCGATAGCAGAAAGGTTGTTGGGTAAGTGCGAGTGTGGAGTCGCGCTCCGATACAACCGCTATAACGATCCGTATTGTGAGCGATGTGATGGCATCCGTCTTGCGGAAGTCTGCCCTGGCTGCGGGCGACGCACCACCAAAGACGGTCTCGTAAAAGTTGATCTCAGGTGGTACTGCGCTAACTGCGGTTATAACCGCGATTACGAATACAGCTTTTATGACATGTGCGGCGGCAGCGCGAGGACAAGCATCCGGAAACTCTATTGGTGGTGCTGGCGGGAAGTGCGATTGCTGAGACGAAATGGAAGACGTGAGCTTTCTCTGCTGTGGCGGTGCGGGTGGAGAAA
>Ga0335079_10011247_pt1 | contig 10194 bp, 5 predicted proteins | sample Lox_Sample_33_FD_206719 | JGI IMG/M metagenome (GOLD analysis project Ga0335079, IMG submission 206719) | Soil microbial communities from Loxahatchee National Wildlife Refuge, Florida, United States - Lox_Sample_3.3 | ecosystem: Environmental > Terrestrial > Soil > Wetlands | place: USA: Florida...
AGCGTGGTAGCCCGTGATTTTTCGAGGTGGAAAAAAAAGAAATCCGCGAATGGGAAAACACTTCTTGGGCTCCGGCGCAAAAGATTTCGCGGGCGCTCGGGAAAACATTCTCAACCGGTTCCTAGTTCCCGGTTCTCAGTGGGGCTAGCTGCCTGCGCCGCAGCACTTCTTGTATTTTTTCCCTGAACCGCAAGGGCAGGGATCATTCCGGCCGACTTTAGCGCCCGAGCGGACCACCTGTTGCACCGGTTGATGGTCTCCCGAGCCGGCCATGCGCGCCTGCTCCAGTTCGCGGCGTTTGCGCCGCTGGAAAGCTTCTTCGAGGTCGTCGATGGAGGTTGCGACGGGGCGCGGGGGGCGGCGGCCGTTGCCGTCGGTACCGCCACCGGAACGCGGGGCAGGCACGCCGGTTTCGGGTCCCTCGTCTCCCGGTCCTCCGCCGGAGGGCCGGCCCATCGCACCGCCCTCAGCCGGGCGCTCAAGAATCTGCATCAGGTACAGATACCGCACCGTCTCTTCCTGGAAGCGCCGCATCATGTCTTCGAACATGTCGAAGGACTCGCGCTTGTACTCGACCAGAGGATCGTGCTGGCCATAGCCACGAAGGCCGATGCCTTCTTTAAGGTGGTCCATGGCGAGCAGGTGGTCTTTCCACTGGGAGTCGAGGACGCTGAGCATAATCATGCGCTCGTGATAGCGCATGGCCTCGGGCCCAATAAGCTGTTCTTTGGCCTCATAGCGCTCTTTGAGCTTGTCGAAGATGGCGTCGCCCAGTTCCTGACGGTTGAGCGTGTCGGCATTGATTCCCTCGGAGAGGATGTCAACGCCAAACCGGGTGAAGATGGCGTCTTTCAGGCCCTTGATGTTCCAGTCCGCAGGGTGGGTTTCGCGAGCGCAGTTCTGGTCGATCAGGTCGCCGAGAATGCCGGCTACGTAGTCTTCGAGGATGAGATCCTTCTGGTCGACGCCTTCGAGGAGACGGCGGCGCAGGCCATAGACGGCTTCGCGCTGCTTGTTCATTACGTCGTCGTATTCGAGCAGGTGTTTGCGGGCTTCGAAGTTCTGGGCCTCGACGGCTTTTTGCGCGGCCTCGATGCGGCGGGTGATCAGCTTGGATTCGATGGGAATTCCCTCTTCCATGCCCAGGCGCTGAAGCAGGTTCGAGACCCATTCCTTGGCAAAGATGCGCATCAGGTCGTCTTCGAGCGAGAGGTAGAAGCGAGAGGAGCCGGGATCGCCCTGGCGGCCGGCGCGTCCGCGCAGCTGGTTGTCGATGCGGCGGGCTTCATGGCGCTCGGTGCCGAAGATGTGCAGGCCGCCGACGGCGACCACTTCTTCATGTTCTTTGTCGGTCTCCGCCTTGTAGCGGGCGAAAACCTCATTCCATTGATCGGTGGGAACCACAAACTCGCTGCCCAGGTAGTACCAGACCGTGCTCTTGCTGTTGTCGACGTCAATCTGAATTTTGCCCTGCGCGGTACGCAGCTGCTGAGCGATTCCCTTCTTCACGCATTCCTGCTTGGCCATGAACTCAGGGTTGCCGCCGAGCAGAATATCGGTGCCGCGGCCAGCCATGTTCGTGGCAATCGTGACCATACCCTTGCGTCCGGCCTGAGCGACGATCTCGGCTTCGCGCTCGTGGTATTTGGCGTTCAGCACCACGTGCTTGAGCCCTTTCTTCTTCAGCAGCTCGGAGAGATGCTCCGACTTCTCAATCGACGTGGTGCCCACCAGCACCGGCTGGCCGCTTTGGTTCAGCCTTTGAATTTCATCGGACGCGGCGAAGTACTTCTCTTTTTCCGTGCGGTAGACGATGTCGGGATTCTCGATGCGCAAAAGTGGCTTGTTGGTGGGAATGACGACCACTTCGAGGCGGTAGATCTTGTCGAATTCAGGAGCCTCGGTTTCCGCCGTACCGGTCATTCCGGCCAGCTTCTTGTACATGCGGAAGTAATTCTGGAAGGTAATGGTGGCGAGGGTCTGGTTCTCGCGCTCGACCTTGACGTTTTCCTTAGCCTCGATCGCCTGGTGCAGTCCGTCGGACCAGCGGCGCCCCGGCATCATGCGGCCGGTGAACTCGTCGACGATGACAACTTCTTTTTCGCGCGGATTGTCGGCCTTTTCCTTGACCACGTATTCGACATCCCGGCGGTAGAGCGCGTGGGCCTTGACTGCGGTCTCGACGTGATGCTTGATGTCCCAATTTTCCGGGTCGGCGATGTTGCCGATGCTGAGTAACTTCTCGACCTTCTCCCAGCCTTCGTCGGTGACGGTGATGTTCTTGTGCTTCTCGTCCACCACGAAGTCGCCGGTCATCTGCTTAGGCTCGCCGGGAGCCACGTCGATTTCTTCGCCCTTTTCGAGCTTGGGAATAATGCGGTTGACCTTGTCGTACTTGTCGGTGGACTCCTCGCTGGCGCCGCTGATGATGAGCGGGGTGCGGGCCTCGTCGATCAGGATGGAATCGACCTCGTCGACGATGGCGTAGTTATGCGGGCGCTGCACGCAATCCTTGAGGTCGAACTTCATATTGTCGCGGAGGTAGTCGAAGCCGAACTCATTGTTGGTGCCGTAGGTGACATCGGCGGCGTAGGCTTCTCGGCGCTGCTCATCGTCGAGATCGTGGACGATCACGCCCACGCTGAGGCCGAGGAAGGTATACAGCTTGCCCATCCACTCGGAGTCGCGCTTGGCCAGGTAGTCGTTGACCGTGACCACGTGCACGCCGCGTCCACTCAGGGCATTGAGGTAAACCGGAAGAGTGGCCACCAGCGTCTTGCCTTCGCCGGTTTTCATTTCGGAAATCTTGCCTTCGTGCAGAACCATGCCGCCGATCAGCTGCACGTCGAAGTGGCGCATGTTGAGGACGCGCCAGCCGCCTTCACGGGCCACGGCGAAAGCCTCGACCAGAATCTCGTCGAGGACTTCTTTCAGCGCGGCGTTGCGCTCTTCTTCGATCTGCTTAAGACGGTCGGGGTCGGCGTCCGGTTCCTCGGCAATCCGGCTCAGGTGTTCCTGGATGCGCTTGCGAAACTCCTCGGTTTTCGCGCGCAGCTCCTCGTCGGAGAGCTTTTTCATCTCCGGTTCAAGTGCGTTGATGGCCCCAACCTGAGGCATCAGGGCCTTGATTACGCGCTCATTCTTGGTCCCAAAGACCTTGGCTACTACCTTGTTAATCAAGTCGGCAATCCTTCGGCGGGGTTCCCCGGCGCACACTTCTAGCGGTTACTCTAGAAGCCTAGCATATTAGATGAACCAGCAGGCTGGAAGGCTCGGGCGCAAAGCCTAAATCGCTGAGACCGCTCAGAAAAACCGCGGTGAGTGGAAGAAACTGCGAGTTTTCTCTGCGATTCGAGGCTGCGGGATGTCGCATTCTTTTGCCCAGATGTGATCGCCGGGCTTTTCAGGTATATTTCCGCTCGAAGAATGGCCACTTTTTACCACCGCTTCGTCGAATGCGCCGAGCGCTGGCCGCGCCTTGTCGCGCTGGAAATCCAGCGGCGGGGCGGGACCGAGTCATACACCTACTCGGAAACCCGGGAAAAGGCGGAATGCGTCGGGCGTTGGCTGGTGGAACATGGATTGTCACCTGGATCGCGAGTGGCGATTCTCGCCGAGAATCATCCGCGCTGGGTGGTCGCGTATTTAGGCATCATTGCGGCCGGATGTACGGCTGTTCCCCTCGACACCGCGTTCCATTCCGACCAGGTAACGAAGCTGCTGAAGGACAGCGGCAGTTCGCTAACGTTCTGCGACGCGAAGCATCTGCCGGTGGCACGGGAAGCGGCCGAGGGGTTGAGCGTTGGTATCGTGCTCACAGAGCGTTTCGCGGAGGACGCCGCGGCTGCCGAGCTTCGCCCGGCCCAGCCGGGTATAAAACCCGGCCCGACACAAGTGTCAGCGCCGCCTGCGCTGGCCGATCTCGACCGAATCTTTGCCGCGGGTCCAGGGCATTTCAAGCCAATTGCGGTTCCGGATGACGCCCTCGCTTCCCTGCTCTACACCTCCGGCACCACCGCTGATCCCAAGGGCGTGATGCTCACGCACGCGAACCTGATGGGCGAAGTTGCCGTCGTGTTTAGAAGGATGCACATCGGGCCCGGCGACGCGGTTCTCGGAGTGCTTCCGCTGTTTCACGCCTTGGCCCAGATGGCCAACCTGCTGCTGCCGCTAGTGACGGGCGCGCGCGTAGTGTATCTCGAGACGCTGAATACAACGGAACTGCTGCGGGCCTTGCAGGAACGCGGCATCACTGCGTTTGCCGTGGTGCCTCAGTTCTTTTATCTGATTCACGAACGCATCTTCAAAGAAGTCAGCCAACGGGGCCGCGCGACCCAGGAACTGTTCCGGGCCATGATGGCGATCACGCGTTTCGCCCGGCGCTTCGGCTGGAACACCGGGAAGATTTTCTTTCCCCGGATTCACGCTATGTTCGGCAGCCGGATGCGTTACCTGATCACCGGCGGGTCGCGTTTCGAGCCGCAGATCGGCCACGATTTCTTTGCCCTTGGGATTGACCTGCTGCAAGCCTATGGGCTGACCGAAACCACCGGTGGCGCGTTCGTCACCGTGCCGGAGGACAATGTGATTGGTTCGGTCGGTCCTCCTCTGCCGGGGGTCGAGGCCAGGATCGTGAACCCGCAGCCACAGGAACCGGGAGGGCCAGCGGTAGGCGAAGTGGCCATCCGCGGAGCCATCGTGATGAAAGGTTACTGGAAGCGTCCCGATGCCACCGCGGCGGTGCTGCGCGATGGCTGGCTGCACACCGGAGATATTGGTTATTTCGACGCCGAGGGAAACCTGTTTCTTACCGGACGGCAGAAAGAAGTGATCGTCCTCAGCAATGGAAAGAATATCTATCCGGAGGAGATCGAAGCACACTATTTAAAATCCCCGTATATCAAGGAAATCTGCGTGATGGGGCTCGAAGCCAAGCCTGGCGACCGATCGTCCGATCGCCTGCACGCCGTGGTGGTGCCGAATTTCGAGGTATTAAAAGAGCGCAAGATCGTCAACGCCAAAGAGGTGATTCGCTTCGACATTGAAGGGCTGTCGGCACAGATATCGTCGACCAAACGAATTCTCAGCTACGAAATCTGGCAGGACGAACTGCCCCGCACCACCACTCGCAAGCTGAAGCGCTTCGAGATCGAAAAGCGGGTGCGCGAAGGCAAAGCGCGAAAGGACGCCTCAGAGCTGCCGCCGGAGCCGCCGTTGAGTTCCGATGATCTAGCGTGGATGGCGCAGGAAGACGTGCAGCATGCGCTTGGGATATTGCGCCAGGCAGCCAGAACGCAGACCGGGCCGATTCGTCCGGGAGACAATCTCGAGCTCGATCTGGGGCTGGATTCGATGCAGCGGGTCGAGTTGCTGGTGGCGCTCGAACAGGAACTGGGCGGCGACGTTCATGAATCGCGAGTCTCGGAAATCTACACGGTGCGCGAACTGGTGGATGCGGTGCGGGGCAGCGCGGCGTGGGGGAAGCAATCGGGCTTATCGAGGGCGCAGTTTGCGGGTTGGAAGGCCGTTCTGGCGGAATCGCCGACGGATCCTGCGGTGCTGGCAGTCGCCCACCCTAGCCCGGTCAGGGATCGGGTGCTGTTCTTACTCTCACGTCTCAGCCAGGTCTTCTCGCTGGACCGCTTTGATCTGCACGTGACGGGACTGGAGAAGCTGCCGCGCGACGGAGCCTACCTGATCTGCTCGAACCATCAGAGTTTTCTGGATGGACTGATGCTGATCAGCGTGGTGCCATGGTCCATCTTCAGGAAGCTCTTTGCGGTGGGCACCAGCGAAATCTTCGGCTCCGGGCTGATGCGGTGGGTGGCGGAGCTCCTGCGCATCGTGGTGGTCGATCCCGATGCGAATCTCATCCCGGCGATGCGCGCCGGGGCCTACGGACTGAAGCAAGGGCGAATTCTGGTGCTCTATCCGGAGGGAGAGCGCTCGATTGATGGCACGCCCAAGACCTTCAAGAAGGGGGCAGCGATTTTGTCGATTCATTTGCAGGTTCCTATTGTGCCGGTGGCAATTGAGGGATTCCACGACGCGTGGCCGCGTGGCAAGTCGTTCCAGAAATTCGCGCCACTTCGGATGGCGATCGGGAATCCGATCTGGCCGGTGCCGGAGACTGAGGCATCGGAGGCGGCGTATGCGGCCTTGACTGGGAAACTGCGAGCACAGGTCGTGGAAATGTGGGAGCAGTTGCGGTCTTAGCGGTTTTGTTGGTATCAGAAGCTCACGCTGCCTATTCGGATTAAGGCGTCAATGAGTGCAGTCCCTCATTTTCCCGGGAGTTTCGGAAGTTGGCTCGGCTGCCGCAGAGATCATGTCCTATAACGGCGCCTGAAATAGTACAGGGACAGGTCGGACGACCTGCCCCCGTCCCCTTACTTATTGGCGCAGCGCCGGCGTCGTCAGATTCACGGTACGAATCTCGGAACCGGCTACGCCGTTCGTTTTCAGCGACGCCTGTATTGCCCGGATCTGCGTACCAAGCCGAGCAATCTCGTCCTGTTGCGCCCGAATCTGTTCCTGTTGTCTTTGTATCTGCGCCTGCTGTTCCTTGGTGGCTTCAATCAGCAGGGCGGTTAAGCGGCCGTAGTCGACGCCTTGCGCATCCTTGCCATTCTTCTCCCAGCTGACCACTTCGGGAACCACCGCACCGACTTCCTCGGCAATGACGCCGATCTCGTGCTTACCCGAGTCTTTCAGGTCATAGGAAACGCCGCGCAATTGCTCGACCTTATCCAGCGCGCCTTGCAGCGGCTGAATGCCGGTCTTCCATCGCCGCGAACTGTAGGTGCTCCAGCCATCGGCGATGGCGTGACCCGATCCCTGAGCAATGGTAAAGACGTTGGCGGGAGTAGACGTACCAATACCAACCTTAACCGCGAAATCGCCGGTGCCGCCCAGCACGATCGCATTGCTTTCGCTGACGGTGGCTGTGGCTCCGATGGCAGTCGCATTCGTCAGGTTGGTGGAGTTCGAATCCGGTCCAGCGCCGTAGCCGATGGCGGTATTGAAATTGCCCGTGATGTTGTAAACCAGGGTGCTGGCGCCGATGGCGATGTTCTCATTGCCGATGGTGTTAGCTCCCAGGGAGTAGGCGCCGATTGCCACGTTGATGCTTCCTGTCGTGTTGTTATAGGCAGCTGCCGCGCCGTTTGCCGTATTGGCGGAGCCAGTGGTGGTGTGATAAAGCGCTTCAAAACCGGTGGACGTGTTCTGGTCGGCCGTGCTGTTCGAGTAGAGTGCGGTATAGCCGATGGCGGTGTTGTCCTGGGCCTTAGATGCGCTGCCGCTCGTGTCATTGTTGGAATAGAGCGCTCGGGCGCCGACCGCAGTATTATGCGCTCCATCGCCGGTGGCGTCCCCAATGTCCGAAGCCAGCGCCTGGTAGCCGAACGCGGTATTGCTCGGCGCAGTGACGCCGGTATTCCCAGCAAAGCCCGAAAACGCGTTCTGCGCGGTGAATGAGCCAAAGGAAAAGAGTTTGCCCCCAATATTCAGGCTAGTCGCATTAACCGATCCATTCACATCAAGCTCGGCAGCGGGTGTCTTGGTGCCGATACCAATGAGTCCACCCTGTTGAATGATCTTCGAGTCCCCCAACTTATGCGGAGCCTCCCACAAGGGGATATAGTGCTTCTTCCCCTGTCCTGAAAACGCAGGATCAACCGTGACTGCGGAAGAGGGCCCGCCGCTTGGGTTAATAGTCTTCTCTTGTGCATCGGCGGTTATCCCAATCAAGAACATTAGTAGCATCGCGGACAGAAGCTTCATAAGGAACCTCTCCGAATGGATTGAACGGCGGAACGGCGAAAAAACAAGAGCTTTCTGGCGGTTCAGGTGCCCGAGCAGTCGACGCGTACCTGAAATCGCGTGCGGGACCTCATCTGCGCCTGCAGCTTACCGCCAATGATTGAAAAATGTGACAACCTTGCAGAAGCGGTCAAAGGAATTCAGGCCTTCGCCCCTTTGACAGAAACGCCGCTGATTCTCTCAGACCGGTCGCCAAACTGCAAGACCATTCCGGAGGCCAACCACCCCCAGACTGCGCTGCTGCAGCCAGTTCCAGCGACCACCAGAACCCCGCTCCGGCCTCCTTTCCAGTCGTATTCTTGCCGGAACTCTTGAGGGTGGTCTGCGGCCAACTGGCTATTTCGCCCGCGGATGAGTCTGGTCGTACACCGCCAGCACGTGCTTCATCGAGAGCTGGGTGTAGCGCTGGGTGGTGGAGAGGCGTTCGTGACCGAGCATTTCCTGGATGGCGCGGAGGTCTGCGCCTTCTTCGAGCAGGTGCGTGCCGAAAGCGTGGCGCAGGGTATGAGGATGGACGTCGGGCGAAAGGCCTTTCGCGACGGCGATCTTCTTCACGATGCGGCCCACACTGCGCGTAGTCAGGCGTCCGCCTCGCTGGTTGATGAGCAGTGCCGGGAGGTTTTTTCGCCGGGCGGCCAGCAGTTGCTGACGCACCGGAAGATAAATGCTGAGCGCGACCTTCGCCGAATCACCGAAGGGGACGTAGCGTTCCTTCTTTCCTTTCCCTCGAATCAGGATCGCTCCGCTGCTCATGCGTATGTCGTCGAGGTTGATGCCGATGAGCTCTGAGTTACGGATGCCGCAGCCGTAGAGGAGTTCGAGGAGAAGAAGATCTCGTTCCGGGAAAGCGGCGACCTCGGGCACTTGACCATCGAGCACGGAATTCATTTCTTCGATCGTGGGAACGCGGGGCAGCTTCTTCGGCAGCTTCGGAGTGGCCACCAGCTTGGCGGGATTCTGCTCGACGATTCCTTCCTGGGCCAGCCAGCGATAGAGCGAACGTGTAGCGGCGAGTGAGCGCGCGACCGACGTTTTGCTCAGGCCGCGCTCGTAGAGGTGCGCCAGGAATCCGCGGATGGTGAGGTGGTCGATGCTGCGCCAGTCGCGAGCGCCTACGTAGGCGGCGAAGTCTTCCAGATCGCCGGCATAGGCCTTGATGGTGTGCGGCGAAGAGTTGCGCTGGAGCAGGACTTGGAGGAACTGATCGACGGACTTGGCGACTTTGGTGCGCGACCCGGTCATGAATTGTCAATTTCCGATTTGCAATTGCCAATTGAAAATCGGCAATTGGAAATCAGGGTATTGCCCCTTGCCATCGACGTTATTCATCTTGCTTTCGCCCGGGGATGGTGCTTCTGATAGACGCTCTTCAGCCGGTCGAGCGCCAGGTGGGTGTAGACCTGGGTGGTCGAGATGTCGGCGTGACCCAGAATCGTCTGCACGGTGCGCAGGTCGGCCCCGTTTTCTACCATGTGGGTGGCGCAACTGTGGCGCAGCATGTGCGGCGAGGCCTTACGTCCAGAGGGCTCGGAGGCGGCCCGCACCATCTGCCAGACTCTTTGCCGGGTGAGCCGGTGGCCTCCGCGGGCTACAAATAGTAATGGCGGCGCCTTCCCGGCCGTGAGCTGCGCGCGCGGCTCTTTCATGTAGGTGGAGAGAGCGTCCTGGGCCGATCGGCCCAGCGGGACAATTCTCTCTTTGTCTCCCTTGCCCCGCACCAGAACGTATCCGAGATCGAGTTTCAGATCCTCAAGCTTCATGTTGATCAGTTCCGAGACGCGCAAGGCGCCAGCGTAGAAAACCTCCAACATGGCGCGGTCGCGGGAAGCCCGGGCGACGGCGTCCTTGGTATCCCGCGCGGGATGCGGGCTCGCCAGGGTTGCTTCCATTTCGTCCCTCGCCAAGGACTTGGGCAGCACCTTCCATTGCTTGGGGGAATCGAGGTTCAGCGTGGGATCGTGATCGATCAGGGTATCGAGCAGCAAGTAGCGGTAGAGATGCCTGAGTGCGGAAAGCTTTCGGCCCACCGAGCGACCGTCGACTGCATTGGCGAATAGCTGCTGCAGGAAATCGCGGACATCGTTGCGGCGGGCGGTGGTCAGGAGGCGTTTGCGTTTTTCGAGAAAGCCGATGAACTGGCTTATGTCAGTTCGGTACGCGGCGATGGTTAGCGGGGCGAGGCCCTTCTCAACCTTCAGGTAGTCGAGAAAGCTGGAGAGGACGCGCGCGTTTGCTTCAGACGGCACTGGAGAAGTATGCGCGTTATCGGACATTGAGGAAAGTACTGAATCAGATTCTTAAGACGAACCAGAGAGGACAAAGAGAAACACGGGGAGTTCTTGTCCTCCTCGGTTAATGAATTTCCTTTCG
>Ga0335079_10011248_pt1 | contig 10194 bp, 2 predicted proteins | sample Lox_Sample_33_FD_206719 | JGI IMG/M metagenome (GOLD analysis project Ga0335079, IMG submission 206719) | Soil microbial communities from Loxahatchee National Wildlife Refuge, Florida, United States - Lox_Sample_3.3 | ecosystem: Environmental > Terrestrial > Soil > Wetlands | place: USA: Florida...
CCAGGACTCCTTCGATGATGTCGCTCGTGGTGGCGCGGCGCAGGCCCGAAAGACTCTCGGTCAAACCGCCGGCAGCGAACTTCCCTGCCTTTGCCTCCAGCACCGCGACGATCTCGAAGTAGCGGCCCCGCCGGATCCCAATGATGCCATCGGTCAGCATGGCGCCGGCTGCGTCCCCGATCCGGCTTCCTTCGATGAACTCCAACGGCTCTGTGAAATCCCCGAGTCCCAACGCCTCTCGCCCCGCCTGGGAGGACAACAAGTCGCGCATACGCACCGAGGCGAGCTCCTCGAGCAGTTGCCCGCGTGCTCGCCCGATAGCACCGCGTGCTATACGTTCCAACCCGCCTTCTTCGGCCAGCCGGTGCGCCGCGCGCACCACCCGTTCGATCGCGCCGTCGCTCAAACGGCTTACGACGGGAAAATCCGCCGCCAGAGCCGACCGGATTCGGGCTATGCGCGCCGTGGACAGCAGGGTTGGACTCGCGTGCGCTGTGGATGTGACAATCGCTCGCAGCCGTTCGGCGGCGACAAACGCCTGCAGGGAGTCCCTACCGCCAGCCTGGATGTATTCGGCGTAGGCAAGGTCGCGCTGCAAGACCGCGGCGTCTTCCGCGATTTTATCGGCTAAAGCCTTGGCGGTAGCTTTATCGGCTTTCGCGGCTGCGGCAGACCTGCGTTCGAGGTCCGCGAGCCGTCCTTCGAAGCTCGAGTTTCGACCGAGCTGCCTGGCAAAACGCTCGCGCATCCACTGGCACGGTTCACTGCAAATGACCAAATGGCCGCCCTCGGTGACTTTTGCCGTATCGCCCGTAGCCGTGGCCGCGGAAGCGAGCAGCCCCTCTTCGTCCTTTGCTTCGCGTTCCGCGAGTTCACGCAGGTTTTCCAGATCGCGACTTTCTTTGCCAAGAATGCGCTCTGCCGTCGAAACTCCTTCGCCGGCGCGAGCTTCGGAGACGATGCGGCGCGCAAACTCTTCGCTGCCTTCGGGGACTGCGGTACGCACGATTCGCTCCGCTTCCTCCAAGGTGCGGGCCGCACGGATTTCCGGAATCAACGCGGCGAGCTTTTCAAACGCCTTCAAGGCCGCACCGGTGTCCGCGAGAAACAATACCGCGTCCAGCGCCAGCCAAAAGGATGATGGTTTGTCGGCGGAAATGGCCAGCGCCTTATCGAAATCGGTTCCCGCGAGCGCGCTCTGTTGAAGGAATTCTTCTCCGTGCCTGAACAGTGTGTAGCCGGAGATTGCCGCCGCGGGAATCAGTGTGGCGCCCTCCGTAAGCGGCGCGAGCAGCACCAGCGCAAACTGCAGGATTGGGAGTCCGATGCTCGCCCAGAAGCCTTTGTCGTCTGCGTATTCGACCATCTCTTCAGTAAGCCACCAGCGGATAGTCAAGTCCTCGGGGACGTGCATGCGCGCCCGAGTCGCGGCGATGAGCCGTGGAAGCTTCCAGATATTAAGCTTGTCCTCATCGAGATCGCCCCGGACCTTCGCGATATTGCCAAGCTTATCGACGATCACGGCCTGGATCGAGACCATCACGGCCATGGCGTCAAAATTCGGGAAGAAGCCCACCCGGTGAAACACCGAACTGTCGTCATCCCCGATCCAGCTTGCCAGGATCGGATAGAGCCGGACGAGCTCCGCCTTGCGCACTTGAAAGAGACGAGTCTCCAGATCGATGTCGCGTCGATCTTTCTCGATCTGATCAGCCATCAGAATCGTTTCCGGGTCATCTTCTTTGCCCGGCACGTTCTGCGCCTTGAGCCGCCGGAGCGAGGTGATTTCCTTCTTCAGGTTTTCGACGCGATCGTCGCGCTGGGCGCGCAGGCGTACAAACAGGTTTACGGCCTCTTGCAGTTCGCCCAGTTCCGGCGTCTGTTCCAGTCCTGCTTGCGCGAGGGTGGTTCCGAGGGGCCGGTCTCCCAAAAACTCGTTGGCGGGAATTCCGTAGCGGACTCGCTCGGCGTTGAGGCGGTCCTCACTCTTTTGAAGGAGTTCGCGGAGTGTTTCTTTCGCCGTCTTCTCGAACTCCCTGAGGAATTCTGTGTTTTCCCGTATCAAGATGTCGAGCTGCGTCTGAAGTACCGGGAGCAGGGCGCGCTTCAACCCCTGGAAGATCTGCCGGGCCTGGTCCGAATCGCGGCTCCGGTCGTCCAGGTCGCTCTGGAGGTCGTCGATAAACTCCGCAGGGCTCTCTCCCGTCTCGACAATGAGCTGCTCCAGGATGTAGCGGATGGAGATGGGATCGGTCGTGAGTATGCGGCCTCGAAACTCATACTTGGAGTCCTCTCCGGGTTCGGGGGCAGGCAGTTCCACGAATCGCCGTCTCGCTTCAATAATCACCAGGTAAAGATTCTGCTGGATAACGGCGTGTTCGGGGTCTTCGAACGCGAGCTGGCTCAAGCGCTGCCGCAGATGCAGGGACTCGGACTGCAACTCTTCGTCGGACAAGGTCTGTGTGAATTCCGGCTGGATGGATATGCGGGTAAGGTCGTGTTCCGCCTGCCTTTGGATGGAGCCAACATCAGTCGCTGACAGGCTGGGCCGCGGGACAGCCCGGTCTGACGATGCTACCTGCTCTGCTGCGCGTTCCGCCTCTCTCTCCAGCGAATCGTCTGGATCGATGTCCAGATTGTCGGAGGGAGCGGCCTGACGCGCGAAGGACGACATGCCCCGCTGCTGGACGGTATGGGCCAACTCATGCGCCAGGAGCCGCCTACCTTCGCTGCTCTGAGGCGCGTACTTCCCGGCCGCGAAATAAATGTCGAGTCCGCTGGTGTAGGCTTCCGCGCCCAGCGTCCTGGCGGACCCTTCCGCGGCGGGATCGGTGTGCACCCGGACATCTCCAAAGTCATGGTGGAATCGCGACTCCATGAAGTCCCGCGAGCCGTGATCCAGCGGCTTCCCTCGAGTATGCATCGCCTCATGGACGATCGCCGGCAGCGCGGAGGGACGGGCACCGCCGAGCGCCTCACGCTGCAGGAAATGTTTCGCGCGGCATTCCTCACATTCGCCGCCGGATCCGGTTTGACCTCCGCAAGCACATTTGCGCTGGATGAGGCGTTGCACAGCAAGATTCCCGACCGTTCGCTGCAGTTGGAGGATCGGGGGAATCGCGGAGACAGATGGTGCCGGAGCTGCTAAGGCAGGACTTTTTTCAGAAGCTGCTTTCGCCGACTTGGTTGGCCCCGCTACTTCTTTCATGAGGACGCCGTTTCCCGATCAATCGTGGATGACTTGGGAGGAAATGCCACTGATCGGGTTAATATCATGAGCAAAGACGGAAATCCCGGACCCGCTGAGCATGTTCTCCAGCACCTCTTTATAGAACCGGCTCTTGAACTGATGGACCGCACTCAAGGGATCCAATGTGATGTCCGTGATGACTACCTCCCTCTCGTCCAAAAAGAACTCCACGATGTCGGTCTCGCGGGCACCGACCAGGCCCGCGCCCATGTTTTTTCGCCCGGCGCCGAACTGTTTGATGAAATCGGGGTGGTCTTGTAGTCTCGCGGCTTCGGCCTGCAACTCGGGACTGCCCCGGTCGGCGATGAAGCGGTCTACCGGCATATCGAGAACAGTGGTATCCACCCTGGGCAGCAAGCCTTGAAGCCCCTTCTTGCCTAAAGCCGTGACCTTGCTCTGCAGAGATTTGGCCAAAGACGTGAACTTCTGCTTGTGCCTGGCGAAAGTAGTCGGCGTCTCTTTGCCTTTCCAGTATTCTCTGTTCTGGGCGACGGCGCGCTTTTCAACGAGTCTCCCATCCACCTTCTCGTTCAGTTCGTTTCCAAGCTCCAGGTCGCATGCCTCATCCGAGTGGCGGCACCAGGTGCGTGCCTGCTTATCCCGTTCGAAGTGATGCCCTTCAGCATCCATTTCCGCGTCATTTTTCGAATTTTGCGGCGCTTCCGCTACATTGTCCGGAGTCTCGATCAGCTCGCGAACCTCGGTTTCCAGTTCGCCCGGAGGAATGCCGTGTGCCTTCGCGACATCGGCGAGGCTCGGCTCGGCGGGATGTTGCGCCGGCTGTGCGCCCTCCACGGTACCGGCCGACTCGTGCGGCTCGCCGGCCGTTCGCGGTTCGGCCGCCGGAGTATCCGGATGTACCCCGGCGGTAGCTTGTTTCTCGGCGTTCGCAATGTCCTCGAGAGTATGCCCGACCTGCGTATCAATATCGCGAGCGATGGCGGCGTGCGCGTCGCTCAAATCCACTCTGGGCGCGGCGCGCCAGGCTTGCCATGCCGGACGGATCTTCGAGCCTGCGAAGCGAAGACCTTCGACCCCGAGCCTGGCCCATCCGTAGTAACCAGCCAGGCGATTGACCGCATCCATCGCTTCCAGGAAGTCCTTTCCGTAAGGAAGCTCGGCGATCCAATCGCGATTGAGGTTGACGAGTGACGACACCAGCGCAATACCCCAAGCTACACGATCGGCGATTGCCAGAAGACGCAACAAGCCTGCTTCCGGCAATCCACCCAAGGGTATGGTGGCTATGGTGAGCCCCAGGACGAAAGACTGCTCTGCCAGGGCAAGAGTCCGGTTTTTGCTCTCATTCGCAAAGTCGATCAGACCGATGGCCGGCATGTCCAGGAGCTTTTCGTTATCGTCATAAAGCCTTACGGTCACGAGCTCATCGGGCTTCAAGGGGATCCAGTCGAGAAGACCGGTATCACTTATGCCGAACGACGCCTTAAGAGTGTCAATATCTTTTCTGAACTCCGAGCATTCGTAGATTCGCACGGAATTGTATTTGACCTTGACCATGCCATCCGAGAGTTCCGCCTTGAGGGGCGCGTAACAGTCTCGGAGGAACCTCTGGTATTTCACCGGGAAAATCCGCGGGTGGCCCTGGTAGGCTTCATAGTCGTGAAGCGAGGTTCGGCCGGCCCTGACCTGAATGATGCGTTCCGCCTCATATCTCTCGAATGCCGATACATCACCAGTAATCAGCGCGTCGTACAGAATGTCGAGGACCCCCAGACCCTCCTGACTTGCGGCGAACTGGTTGAGCCTGGTGTTGTCGATTGCAGCGACCAATTCCGCCGCTACATTGTCTTCCCATTCGTCCGGGAGCTTCTCGAAGACCGCGCGGAGGAAAGCGTAGGGGTCGGGGCGGCGGTCGATCTGCGCACGGAGTTTGCGGGCCAGGTCCTCTGACGCCGTATCGACGTCGACCCCGTCGGCAATACTGTCGCGAAGCCGATCGACCAGCGATTCGGGAGTAGACTGATCTTCCGTGAACGCGTAGAACTGCGCGGTCGATTGGCGCTTACGGGCGCCTTCCAAACCGTATTGCTCGATACGGGCGGCCTCGGCTCTCTCAAAGCCGGAGACGTCACCGGTAATCATGGCATCGTACAGGATGTCGAGTACGGCACGTCCCTCGTCCGTCGCCGCGAATCGATCCAGCTCCAAATCGTTCAGCAGGGCGACAAAAGCGGCGGCCACATTGTCTTCCCAGGAGCTGGGAATGATCTTGAACAGGTCGCGGATGAATGAGTACGGCTCCGGGTGGGCCAGGACATAAGCGTGCAGTTTGCCGGCCAGGTAATCCGCGGCCTTGTCGATATTCGAGAGCCGATAGACGGTGTAGAACCGGCTGTACAGGTCTTCCGGAGAAGGATTCTCTCCCAAGTCCTCGTCGATGTTAAATAAGAACTGACGGTGGACAGAGTGGAGCGATCGGGACTGCTGCACCACGTGGGTGAGTTCGTGGGCCAGGAGTTGCTTGCCATGCTCGGTGTCCGGCGAATACTGGCCGTCCGCAAACACCACGTGGTCGCCGGCTGTATAAGCATTGGCCTGGATGGCGCGGGCGGATTCCTGGGCTTCGGGTCCGGTATGGACGCGAACGTCGTCGAAACGGCGGCCGAAGCGGGGTTCGAAGAAGCGGCGCGTGGCACTATCGAGGAGGCGGCCGGGGGAGCGTAATACGCGTTCGACGATGGCCGGGGCGTGGCCGGCGCCGGCGGCGGGACCGGATGCCCAGCGTTGGACGGATATCGCTTTCTGGCGGCATTCCTCGCAGGGCTCATCTGACCCCTCGCAGGCGCAATGCTGAGCGGGGGAGCGCATCACCTCGCCGGCTACGAGATCGGCTTCACGCTCATCGGGGTCGTCGGGATGGGAGATGGCGAGTTTGGCCTGAATGGCGCCGCTACGCAAGAGCTGCTGGATGGCGCGATTCCCCACCTGCGCGTTGAGATCGAGCATGGGATGCGCCGGGGCAGGTTGCGGTGGTGTGCGGCCTGGGGTGGTCACTTTGGAGGAGGTCTTCGTCGCATTTTGGAGAGCTTGTTCCATAGCCGTATTCCTGTTGATCAGGCGAGGCGCGGGTCACCTTCGAAGATCCGATCAGTGCCCGCCCCGTGCTCAGGGGGCAAACAAGATGGCAGGCCCGGTCCGTCTCGCGAAGTCCTGAACCGCCTGGGGCATCGTGCCGCCCGACTTGTTGACCAACTGCTGAAGCTTCCGCTCTTCCAGGTCTTGGAGTACTTCGTTCGCGGTCCTTGCGGCTTCCGGGATGGACCAGACGGCCTCCGCTAGTTGTCCCGCTCCGAGTCCGCCGGCGATGCCGCCGACAATACCGGTGACGACGGAACAGACGGGCGCGCCGGGGCCGCAGACCAGTCCTAGCGCCACGCCACCGGCGAAGCCACCCAGGAAGCTGCTTCCGCCCACAACGGCCACGTGCGCTCTCTCGCCCTCGGGTGCCGTTATGATGTCGTAGCCGAGCTTGACGCCCCCCGCGACGGCGAAGACCCGTCCGCCCCACTTGAGCACCCTGAGCCCGGTGGAGATCCCTCCGAGCTTGGGACTGCCAGTGGCGCCCGGCATCTCCACAAGCGGGGCGTTCGACTGCGGATCCATCATCCCGTAGATCTTCCCCTGGGCCGCCTGGCCGGGGTCGGAGATGTCGACGATCGGTTCCTGGCCGGCGACACCGAAGCGGCCTCCTAGCGGGCCCTCCGCCTTTCGAGTCGCCCACAGACCACAGTTCGTTCCAACGCACCCGAGCGGGACGTCGAACTCGCTTGCGTACGTCGACGGCGGGGCTGAATAGAGAGGCGGCTCGGGGCCGGTGGGCGTGCCGAGAGTCGGCAGATCCGCCGCGAATTTGGCGGCGACCTCGGGCGTGACGGGATACTCGACGGTTCGAACCGAGGTGGAACGAAACATTCCGGGGTCGGAGGTGATCTCCCCGGGGACGCCCATCTTCCCCGTGAAGATCTTTTTGTAATTCTTGATCACATTCCAGATGGTTGAGGGCTCGCGGAAGCTCATCTTCGGGTTGTAGCCACGCACCAGCGTGATCTGGCCGCCCTGACGCACGTAGACCGCCGTGTGTCCGGCAAGTTCGAACGGATTCTCCAAGGCCGTGAGATTGAAATGTTGGCCAAACGGGTTGGGGGCCGCGGGTGGGATGGCGACCAACCCGATGGCGTACTCTCCGGCCGGCGCGAGGCCGAATTTCATCAGCGCCGCGTCGGCGCCGCGCAACCCTGCCCACGATCCGCCGCCGAGCCCTGGCAAGAGTGTGGACGGCCGGTCGGTGGCCGGAGGCTTTCCCTGAAGCGCGTCCTGCGGCAGCGTGACGATCTCCCCCTCGGGGATCCGCGCCGCCACATCCGATGGCACCCCGGGCAACTCCTGGAGGGTGTAGGTGTCATCGAGCGGCAGGCCGGCGGGGCGCGGGACCATCTGCGGCGGCTGGACGCCGAAGCCACCCGGGCGCGCCATCCGATTCCGCTGCTCGTCTTGCAGAACCTCCAGGTTCTGCTGGGCGGAGAGGTAGTCGGCGCTCGTGGTCTCCGGGCCCGTCTGCGCGGATAGATAGCTCCCGAGAATCGTCTCCTGGATGGTCAGCTCGAAGTCGCTCAGGTCGCGTGCCCACTCGGCCGAGATCGATATCTTCCTGAGATCAGGGCTGCGGCGCAGCGTCGACCTGCTCCCTTGCTGGACGACGTGCGCGAGCTCGTGTGCCAGGAGTTTCTTCCCGGCCGGCGTCTCCAGACGGTCGTCGCCGGCGCGAAAGACGATGTTCTGTCCGAGCGTGTACGCTCGCGCGTTCAGCAGCTGCGCGGAACGGTCGGCCTGCGGGCCGGTGTGAATCCGGACGCCCTCGAAGTTGTGACCGAAGTGCCCCTCCATCTCGGCGCGGGTGCCGGCGTCGAGCGCCTGCCCCACGCCCGGAACGGGGATCGGAAGGTCCCGCTGTTGGGCGAGAACTGCTTTCGCGCGGCATCCTTCGCAGGGCTGATTGGACTCCTCGCAGGCGCACTGGGATGCGGGAGCGCGCATCACCTGGTCGGAAATGCGATCGGCTTCACGCTCATCGGAATCTTCGGGATGGGAGATGGCGAGCTTGGCTTGAATGCCGCCGCTCCGCAAGAGCTGCTGGACGGCGCGATTTCCCACTTGCGCATTGAGATCCAGCAGGGGATGCGCCGGGGCAGATAGCGGCGGCGTGCGACCGGACGCGGCCGTTTTGGAAGAGGCCGTCCTGGCGTTTTGGAGAGCACGTCCCATTGCTCGCAACTCACCGTTCAGGCACGCGAGCGAATCAATTCGAAATATTCGCGAAAATCCGCGCGCGACGGCAGCTTGCCCATTTTTTGCAACTCGCGCGAGGTGCCCAGGATGAAGTGTTCCATGCGGATGGGCCGCGCCTCCCCGGCCGCGTAAAATGCGGCGGCCAGCACCACGTTGCGGATGTTGCCGCCGGCCAGGTCGAACTGGCGGGCCAGAAAACGGAAATCCACGTCGGAATCGAGGGGGGCTTCGGGCGGGACCAGCGTAGTCCAGATCCTCTCCCGATATTCGGCCTCGGGGAACGGGAACTCGATGATGTGGTGCATGCGGCGCACGAATGCGTCGTCCATGTTCTTCCGATAATTCGTCGCCAGGACGACGATCCCTTCGTACTCCTCCATTTTCTGGAGCAGGTAGGCTACTTCCACGTTGGCGTACCGGTCGTGGGCGTCCTTTACTTCGGTGCGCTTGCCGAACAGGGCGTCGGCTTCGTCGAAGAACAGGATCGCGTTAGAGGATTGCGCCTGGCGGAAAATGCGGCTCAGCTGTTTTTCGGTTTCACCAATGTATTTGCTCACCACCGTGGAGAGATCGATCTTGTAAAGGTCGAGTCCGAGCTCGCGGGCGAGAATGCCGGCGGCCATGGTTTTTCCGGTGCCGCTCGGCCCCCAAAAGAGGACGTTGAGGCCCTTGCCGAGCGCCAGGCGGCGATCGAAGCCCCACTCCGAATAGACCACCTGCCGGTAGCGTTCCGCCGTGCTGACCTCATGGAGCTGCTGCAGCGCGCGCGGCGGCAGTATCAGATCGTTCCAGCCATAGACGGTGCTGACTTTTTGCGCCATGCGGCGGAGCCCCTGGTTGGATTGCGAGCGGGCGGCGGCCTCCAACTCCTCCATGCCCAATTCCGGTGCCGGTTCGGGAACAGACCCGCCGCTGAGCCGCGCGCGGTGAGCGCCCTCACGTGCGGCTGCATGGATTTCGCCTCCCGTGAGGACATATCGATTGGCGAGCGCGGCCACGTCCACGCGGGCCGCTGGAGCGAGACTTGTGCCGCGGATGGCGTCCTTCCAAAAACAGACCCGCTGCTTGAATGTGGGCACCGGGAACTCAAACCAAAGCGTGGGGAAATGGGCGCCGGTCCGCAGTTCCAAACACGGGTTTTCGGTGCCGACGAAGACGAGGCGGCCGGAGGCGGCCACACGCTGCTCCAGTTCGCGGCGGTGGCGGGGCGCGTCGGCGTGCTCCTCCGAAAGAACCTCGGCATGCGTGAGAAACAGGTTGGCCTCCTGGAGGTCCGCTTCACGGTGAAGCACCGCAATGAGCTCCGGGAAGGGTACCGCCGAGGTGAGGGCCTCGCGCAGATCGGCGATGAGCAATCGCCGGCCGGTCTCAAGACTGAGGGCCTCGGCGGCGGCCCGTTTACCGGTGCCCGCGGGCCCGGAAAAGAAGAGCACTGCGCCGCTATCCGCAAATGCGGTGACGCTGTTAGCAAGGCTCTGCAACAAAGTGGGCGGCAACCGCAGACCGGACAAGCCGTGGGAGGGCTCGACCACGGCCGCGATGTCTCGCAGGCGATCATCGATCGCATCGTGCGCCAGCACGTACTCAACGATCCGCTCATCCGGACGCAAGGGCCGCGATAGGGTGGATTGTTCCGT
>Ga0335079_10011251_pt1 | contig 10193 bp, 14 predicted proteins | sample Lox_Sample_33_FD_206719 | JGI IMG/M metagenome (GOLD analysis project Ga0335079, IMG submission 206719) | Soil microbial communities from Loxahatchee National Wildlife Refuge, Florida, United States - Lox_Sample_3.3 | ecosystem: Environmental > Terrestrial > Soil > Wetlands | place: USA...
ACACCCTCCAATAGTGGGAGGTGACATCTTCGCCTATGGTCTGGGTCATCGCGCCGACCGGGAACCCTCCCCCGCCGGCATTCCGCCAGCCATTGCGGCAAAAGGCCTTCGAGCGGAAACGCACGCGCTTCCTCATTGCCAATTGGCGGCGCATCGGAAAAAACCATATATTCGAATGCACGCCGGGGGGAGTCACGGTGCCTGGGTATTGGAAGAACGGTGCCTGGGTCGGCCTGTCGCCGCTCAGCGCCGCAAAGAGCACCGGCGTGACTTCGCTGGCAGTGTCAGGAACGGATGTCTACGCGGGAGGGTACAGCAACAACGCCTCAAATGTTGTTGTCCCCGGCTATTGGAAGAATGGGACGTGGACCGGCCTCCCTACCCTGAGCACGACGAAGAATGCTTTCGTTACTTCGCTGGCCGTGATCAGCAAATAGATCTATTCCTTCCGGATTGTCGATGGATAGCCCCACAACGAATAGTTGCTGGTGGCCCAGTAAAGGCAATGAAGGCGCAATGTGCGCGATTGCGCGCACCGGGACCGCCAGGGCTCGCCAGCGATCAGCCAGGGTGAAATCATGCGGCACGGCACGAAATCGTTCGTCCACGGCCCACCACGCGAGCCGTCTGACGGTCCCCGGCTACCTGTCTCGGTTGTTACTAAAGTCTCATGAGTCCTTTTGGCCGAAGCGCTTCGCTACGCCCCGTTTCTTGTAAATGGGCCGTGAGCAGTCAGCACAGAGTATGATGCAGTTCTCAATCACGTCGATTCCCCACGCAGTCTTACGAAATACGTTCCAACCGGCCCAATGATTGCACCGCAAAGGGAAAGCACAAGGGATCGGTTGCAACGTCCTGCGTGACCATGGCCTTCAAGTTCACTTTGATCTTCGGTGGCATGTTCACCATCGTAATGATCCCGCCCTTTTCAGCAAGTACCTTTTGCAAGGAGAGAAAGACCGCAACTCCCGCGCTTGATATGCTGTCCACGCTGCTTATTATAAGAGGAAACTATTTCAAGCCTTTCTCCTTCGAGAGCAGGCGTGGGGAGCCGGTAACTGACACACCAGCATAGCCTACTGCCTGTTGGGACGACCGAGCAGTAATTTTTTGGCTAGATTCTGTGCCGGTCTTATTATAGTGACACAAGCGGCAATTTTCGGTAACCTTCGTAGGATTCCAACCAAGAACTGGGAGATTGCAATTGAAGCTTTCGTTACTCATCCTTGGAGCGCTCAGCGTGCGAGTTCTATGTTTCGCTCAGGCGGCGCAACCCTTGAGTCATCATAAGAATCTCATCCCCCCGCAGCCGCGAGACGGGGAGGGAACAGCAACAACAATGGTACCGATTCTCATTTATCACTCAATCAGGCCGTACATAGATAGCGACACGACAAGCGCTCGCCGCTACATCGCCACTCCTGAGCAGCTTGAGGCAGAGCTGGCTTACCTCAAAGAGAACGACTATGCATCGATTGGCTTTGATGAGCTGGTAGACCATATTGATAACGGGTCCCCTTTGCCGGCAAAGCCCATTATTCTGTCTTTTGATGACGACTGGGAGAGCCAATATCGATACGGGCTCCCACTGCTGGAGAAATATGGCTTCAAAGCCACCTTCTACATATGGGTCTCAGCTGTTGGCAAAAAGAATCACATGACTTGGAACGAGATCAGGGAATTAACGAAGGCTGGAATGACGCTTGGCTGCCACAGTGTCACACATCCGTATTTGACTTTGATAAAAGGTGATGAAACTCTTCAGCACGAGATACTGGGAGCGAAACAGATTATCGAGGCACAAACGGGTGTCTCGGTGACCTCCTTCGCTTATCCCTTCGGTCAGTACGACGAGCGGGTCGTTGCCGCGGTGAGAGCCGCAGGCTTTACCAGCGCGCGAAGCACCTGGCCTGGAGTGGTGCATTCGAAGGAGGGGCTATTCAGCCTGACCGGTTTGCTGGGGACTGAAACTGAGAAGTCTCTCGTAGGCACCATGGCGAAGTACCTTGCTCCTGATTCAATCAGGATAGAGGGCACAGTAAACCCCTGAACAAGGGTGACAAGCAGCATAGACTAATTCGCTTTCGCCGAGACCTCTTCAAGGGCACGGGTCCGAGCCATCATGTCCTTCAAAGCGGAGTCGTCTTGTGCCTTCCTTACGGTTGCGCCGTTTAGATGCACTGGGATAGCCTGTACGTAGCGTACGCTGCCTTCGTAGAGTCCGAGTCTCACAATTATCGAGTCCTGACCGCCGGGGGTGCCGTCCATGCCGGGGAAAAGAAAGTTCCCAAGAGAGTACACAATCAGGCCGCCCTGGAAGGCCTCCATCCCTTGCAAGACATGCGGATGAGCCCCCAGCACCAGCGTGGCGCCATGCCGTATGAGGTCACGGTATAGTTCTTTCTGCTCTGGAGTCGGTGTGGTTCGCCATTCCTGGCCGCCGTGTACGAAAGCAATGTTGAAAGATGATGCCTGAAACGCGTGGTCGGCAACAGCAAGACCTTGCTCATCCAGCCAGAGGATCCCCGGGCGAGTGTCTCCGACTTTTTCGCTGATGCGGCCGTCAAACCCGGTCTTGTCTGCAGGGAATGCTCCGAAAGAAAGAACGCGTACCTCTTGATCAGCCAGTCTGAATATTGAGGGCTCACTGGCCTGTTGAAGGTTACGCCCAGCACCCGAGGTCAGCACTCCCGAGTCGGTCAGGGCTGCAAGAGTTTGAAGGAAGCCCTCTGCGCCAAAGTCGAACGTGTGATTGTTCGCAAGCGATAGGTACGAAAAGCCTGCGTCCCTAAGTTTCTGCACTGCAGCACCTCGGAACCGAAAGGTGTAACTCTTATTCTCCGGTTGGCCTCTCTGTGCGGCGGAGGACTCGAGATTCCCCAGAACGAGATCGGCGGCTCGAAGGACCGGGAGAGTATTGCCGAAAACGCGTTCAAGCCCTCCATCGGAAAGCAGTGTCCTGTCAACGCCGCGCGCGGGCATGATGTCTCCGACTGCCTCGATCCACGTGATTCCGGCTTCACGGCCAGAGGGGGGATGCGCCTGCTCAACGATGTTGGAGTACCATGCTTGCAATTCTGGGCTCGAAGATTCAAGGCGGACAGCGACTTTCTGAAACAGCGGGTATCCCGGCTCATCGGGAAGCAGACCCTCGAGGGGTAGTGCGACTTGCGGGAGCGACACATCGCACAGGGGCAAGACTTGGATCTTTCCTTGGGTGACCTCGTCAAGAGTCACGAGGCTTTGCTCATGGCCGAGGGTGGCCACGGGAACCATCGGCATGAATCCAATCACTTTCCCCACTGTTTCTAAGCTGAGAATGACGCGGTCCCAGCCGGGCTCGCTCTCTGGCTGGGATCTTATGGCCTGAACTCCGGCTGGCAACGGGTGGGTTTGAAAGAGTCGAAGCCACTGAGGCCAGAGGTCGTTGGGAACCTCGACGGATAGAGGGGAACTGAATCCTTGGAGGGACAAAAAAGTGAGCGAAAGAGCGATCGCAATAATTCGGATCATAGCCGGTGCTGGTAATATAAGAGTCTTCGCAAGAGGCGACAAGGCAACTCGCTTTTGCGGATGGGGCGGACAGGTAACGTGTCGCGCACACACTTCCAAAGCCGTGCTATGACGAAAGGCTACTGACAGGGTCTTTTGGATCGGCATGGCTGAGGAACTGTCTTACCCGGCCTGTTCAGCGACCATTAGAATTCCCTAGCGCATTGCCTCAGCTGAAATGCTACTGGGCTTGGCCTATTGCCTCACGTAATCTGCTACCGCCGTGACGGCTCACGGCGGAAGGAGTCTGTGATGAGAGAGCGACAGTATACGCTGTCAAATTTGACCATGGTCTTTCCGAATGCCTGACAGGTCAAGTCGGGTTTAACTCGGCTGCAGTCTTGTCAAATGTGCCGATCAGCCTGACGATGCAGCAGATCGTGGGGCTTATAGGACCCGAAATAACGCTGGATCTGTTTGGATCGAATAAGAGATTAGTGCGGGACCATCTCCTGCGGGGTTCAACAAAGTCATGTACAGGGGGCTTCTCGCACTGATAGTCGGAACGGGGTCGCAAGCTTGGGGTACTTGCTGAAAGGTGGCGGCTGAGCATCGGACGGTACTGGTTGCCTGAACTGTCGGTAATGAGGCGGTGCCTTTCGCAAACACGATTGGCCCAGTGTCCGGAATCTGGGTCCGCCATGGATGTTCTGATAGCCGAAGTAAGCTTAGCCGCAAAAACGAGCTCACTCCAGGAAGCTCAAAGCCTCCCTTTTGGAGCGAACGCCTCGCGTTGCTGGCCACCTTGTGATCTCACAGTCATGGAACGAGGACTATCCTGCGACCCTCGCTGGAGCGGTTCCATACCGAGGCCACCTCCGAAAGCGGAACGCTTTGGACGCTCAGAGGTAATTGCCCACGAACCGCGCACGCGAAGAGTTTCGAGAGGATTTCCGGCACCCGAGCGATGAGGTCCTTCGCGACGCTGCCGCCTCCCTGCCCGAAGATCTCGATTTCTGTGCTGCGCAGGATTGTCGATTTTAGGGTAATCGAAGCACCCGCCATGGCACCTATCTGCAGGTAGCGCGTCAGACGTGCTTCGGCCTCGAAGTCGTGACCGCTAAGGGCGTCAAGCACGAGCTCGGCCGGTCTACCCCATACGTAGTCCATAACGAGGTCCACATGTCCGCTCTTGACGACTCGATCCAGCGCCTGCCGAATCTCAGCCTCGGGGGCGGAAAGAGAGATCAGCTCATCGGCACCGAGGCTTTCAAGCTCCTGGAGTGCCTTAGGGTTCCTGCCTGCCGCCACAATACGGGCAGCACGCATCTCCTTGGCGAAGGAGACCGCGAGCTTCCCACTGGCGCCCGTGGCTCCCAGAATCAAGAGCGTTTGCCCACTTTGAAACTGGGCCTTTCCATTCAGCGCGAACCAGGCCGCAAGGGCCGGATTCGGAATAGCCGCCGCGAGAACGGGATCCAGGCCAGCGGGCACGATGATGCCCATGCCGCGGCCGATGACCGCCTTTTCGGCCATGAAGCCGGACATTCCACCAGCGTAGACGCGCAAGCCGTCTGCGCGTTCGACCACGGCGTCCATCCCGAGGACTTGAGGCCACGGCTTGGCGTCGGCGTGGTAGTGGGTACCCGCCGCCAGACTCTTGTCTATATTCTTCAGTGAGGCTGCGAGGACACGTACGAGCTCCTGGCCCTCCCCGAGTACCGGCTCGTCCGTGTCACCGTAGCGCGGAGTTTCGCCTGGCGCATACAGAAGTGCTGCTTTCATGGTGAAAGGTTCGTCACAACAACGCCAAGTTGCAAGGCCGGATGAATTGACTTTCGTCAAGAATGGTCGCTTGCTCCCGAGGAAGACTTCGCGAGGCGCGCCCGTATTCGTGACAGCGACTCGGGCGTGATGCCGAGGTAGGATGCGATGTAACGTTGGGGGACCCTCTGCACGATGCGCGGTTCCTCTTCAACGAGCCGGCGGTAGCGTTCTTGGGGACGATCACGAAGGAAGGATCGGAACAGCTTCATGTAATGAATCTGGCGCGTGTAGGCGGCGTCGAGCAGCGCTCCCAACGTACGTATGTCCGTGCGGGCTTCCCGTTCGACCTCATCGTAGTCTTCCTTCGAGAGCGCCCAGACGATCGACGGCTCGATCGCTTCGATGGTGAAGAGACTTGGTGACCCGGTCCGGAAACTCTCGATTGACGAGAGACCCTCGTTCTCGAAAAAAAACTGGGCAGTCACATCCCGGCCCCTGTTCATAAACCAGACACGCAGGCACCCTTTCTCGATTAGAAAGGCTCTGCGGGAGACCTCACCCTCCGATAGCAGAACGGTGCCGGACAAAAGCTCAAGTTGCTTCCATCTCGCGGCAAACTCCGCCTGGTGCTCTCCTAAAAAGGGATATACGCGCTCAAGGAGATCCCGAACCATTGAAGCCATACTGCTCGTATGTTAGGTGACCCGGAAGGGAACGACAAGCGGTGGCCCGCGATTTTGCAGGCCACCTCGTCGGGCGCTCCGAATGATCGAGATCGCTGAAATCAAATGGCTTCACGAGTATGCGGTTTGAGGTCACCAGCGCTGAAGCGCTGCCACTCAGTTTCGATGCCATCGCCCGCACAAACTCCCTTTTTGAGTAATACCGAGTAGTTGCGTCCTTTCTGAAAGGAATCAGCATGCTCATAACCTGCCTCAGCGGCTTTGGCGCTAAGAGGTCAGTCACTATGAGTCTTTCGTTTCGTGCAAGGAGGCTACGAAAGCCCGAAAACCGCCTCAGCATTAGCTATTCAGACTTTGGCGGCACAAATACGCCGGGCCGTCCCAGGGGGAGCTCGCAAAGGTCCCCCTCCGCGCCGCACCTTCCATTAGAAGGGATTCACAGATATGTCACGGGCATCCGCAACAGGTGAGACTCGACAGGGGCAACAAATTGTCTTTTCATTCAACGTAAATTACTTTTCCCTTCATGTTGCAGGGAAGCGGCGCAGAGAGGCCCAGACGGATTCGGAGACGGCCTGCCTGTTTTCTGGTGGCCATGACATTTCAGTCGGTGGTTTGTATGTTTCTTCCTTTGTGGGCTTACTCGCAAGCCCGCTTGGCGCAGAGCGACCTACCGGGAACATCTACAGAACCGGGCCTTCCATTCTCCGTTCATGTTCCATCCGGCTTCACAATCCATTTGATCTCCAATCGCGTGGGCGGCGCTCGGTTTCTCGCTGTTGCGCCTAATGGGGATGTTCTGGTATCTCAGGTCTCCCAGGGGCGGGTGGTCGCCGTTCACAAGGACTCCACGCCTGATTCCGAGCCCACGGTGGTTGCGGAAGGCATCGAAAGACCAAACGGACTTGCGTTCCGCGGCAACGATCTCTACATCGCAACGTGGACCGGAGTCGTCGTCGTGCCGGATTATCCCAACGGAATAGGATCGGCTCGCACGCTGTTTGCTGATATGCCTCGCAACCGGGACCACAACAACCGCGCTTTGGCGTTGGCCCCTGACGGGAGCATCTTCATATCCTCCGGGTCAGACTGCAACGTATGCCTTGAAAAAGACCTGCGGCTTGCCACCATCCTTCATTACAATGAGGACGGCACGAACGGACGCATCTACGCCCGTGGCCTTCGCAACGCAAGTGGACTGGCGTTCGATTCCCAAGGGCGGCTTTGGGCTGTCGTGAATCAACGGGACAACTTGACACCCGATCATACCAATCTCCCCCCGGATGAGCTCGATCTGGTCCAGGAAGGCGGGGACTACGGATGGCCGATGTGCTATCCTATCGGAACCAAACGGATAGCCAATCCAGAGTTCCCCGGGGCGTCGTGCGAAAACTGCCTGCCGACCACGCTGAACTTCCAGGCTCACTCGGCGCCGCTGCAATCAGTGTTCTACAACGGCTCGCAATTCCCGGCGCGGTATCAGGGAGCCTTGTTTGTGGCCTTCCAAGGGTCATGGAACCGCCAACCTCCCACGGGCTACAAGATTGTTGCGGTGACTTTCACCGATGGTCGGCCTAACGGCGTTGAGGATTTCGTAACTGGATGGCTTACAGATACATACAGAGTCTTCGGTCACCCGATTGGCGTTGCGGTAGCTGATGATGGCTCACTTTTCCTGTGCGACGATACTGGCAATCTCTTCAACGTCCGATACGGGGGATAAAACTTCCCCCACTCGGACCTACTCTCTGAGGGCGTTTCGGTAGCCACTAATGCGCGACTTGGCCGCTACACGCTCGTTGCGGAACGTGTAGGCGCTGAAGGCACAATTATCCGCCGCATGTTTTCAGGCCTATTCTTTCCCAGGTTGTTCACGAGACGTTCAACGGGGAATGATGGCCCGTGTCCGGGCAATATGCGCTTGGCACCAGCGACGACAAGCTTTCGCCAAGAGGCGTAGTACTGATGGAGATCCATGACAAAGATGACGCAGTTATGCGTTCCGGCAAAACGCAGCATGTTCGCCGCCGCGTCGCCAACCACCGTGTCGCCGTCATCGAAGAGGATAGAAATTGAGTCGACGGTGTGGCCAGGTGTCGCAACGATGCGTCCTTCCGCCTCGATGCCGAGGTCGCGTAGCCGCGGCTCGCCCGTGAAAACGACGTCGGTCGCCCGAGCTGCGTAGGGCCGGAAGCGGAGATTGTCTTCCCTTCGCTGATGCTTCCCGGTCCTGAGCGAAACGTAGAGCTGCTTTAGGCCCACAAGAGCCGCGATCCTGCGGTTGATGAGGCCACCCCCGTGGCGCTGGTCGTTTCTCCCGACACGCAGAAGGTCACAAGTGGATTCACACATTGTCACTGCTATCGCCGGATTCTCCGCCACAAGGTCGTGGACGAAACCCACATGATCGTCGTGATGGTGCGTGAGAATGAGGTGGCTGATCTGCGCTATATGCAGTCCGACGGAAGTGAGCTTCCTTCGGAAAAGCTCCCAATCCTCCGCATAGCCGGTGTCGACAAGCACCCACGACTTTCCGTTTCGAAAGAGGTAGCAGTTGGTGACGCTCAGGGATAGCTTGATGAGGTCCATACGTTCTCCTTTGCAAGAGCTATGGCGTTCGAGACGCCGCGGGACATGCCCGCATCGATCGGCTTTGACAACGCGTATTGCCATGCGGATCTTTACCCGCATGGACGCTCTCCATTTTACAGAACGGGGATCGGGACGGCCACTCTTCTGATTCATGGCTTATGGTCACTGGAGAGACGTTCGCGCCAGTCGTTGAGCACTTCGTGGCTGAACATCGCGTGATTGTTCCCGACCCACGCGGCCACGGACGGAGCCGGGGGCTTCCGCCGCCGTACACAGTCGCGCAACTCGCATCTGACCTCTCGGATCTGCTTGATCATTTGCACATTGACTCCACTGCAACGCTTGGCTATTCCCAGGGCGGCGCAATTGCGCAACAACTTGCCCTGGATCATCCCACACGATGCAGTCGCCTCATACTTGCGTGCACCTACGCTTTCAACATGGCGACAACGCGCGAGTGGATTGAAGGCCATGTCGCGCCGCTTCTCCTGAACGCCCTGGGCATGAGACAGTTCGCAAAGATCGTCTTCTCGCGGGGGTAAGCCATGAGGCTTTGCGCCTTTATAGGTTGGGCGGTTGTCTTATCCCTGGCCGTGCCTATTGGGTCCTTTAACGCGGTGGGCACGAACCCGTCTAAATCGTTAAACTTTCGTGCCCAGCTACCAGAGGACCCGGGAGTTGTCGATCATGTCGGTAGATCTAGGTTGCCTTGTTTGTGAACGGGGTCTGCTCGAGGTGCAATGCGCTGGCCAGAGCGGTGTTCTTCTGTCGGTTGGGCGAAATCCGGGATCGAAGCTTCGAGCAGCAACGCTACCAGGCCAGTGGCTTTGAACCTTGCGACGCGGTTATCGTTCTGTGCAACACGGTGTACCTGGGACGTGCCACGAATGCCCTGCGCGGGCATGGCCAGCCAGGGGATGACATGATGCTGCAATGCCTGTCGCCGTTGGGCTGGAGCACATTAATCTAACCGGCGACTACCTGTGGCGCAACAACGCCAAGCCCGGCGCGGGTAAGTTCAGGCCGTTGAGGCCCGTGCCAGCGGCTTAACGTGGTTTATTTTCCGTTTTCTGTAACCACCCCGTCAAGCCATGTTGGCGCGCTAGCCCCCATTGGGGTGAGTATCGGATCATCCCACGAGGCCGGAGTCCTCGAGTACGTTACCGCAGGGGCAAGGCGGCGCAGCCGTCCCAATGGAGTTTCACGTATGATTAAATCCGGATCGAGAAGGCGTTGTTTGAGGCCCGTCTGGAGGGCATGGAGTTTGTCAGCCGACAGGGATCCGAGATGACGGAACGGATTCTCGGCAAACGATCGATCCTCTGGAGGAATCAACCCAAGAGATTGATACCACATAGCGTTGCGCGCAAGACTCACGGTGATATGGTAGCTGCCGCCTTCCTTCGCACGGCGAATCAAGGCCGCAGTTGCTCCGGCGGCTCCCAGATAGCCCGTTACGTAGTCGTTGATAAGCCCGGTCGGTGGCATCGACGGTTTCCCATCCGTTCCTTCGAGCAAAGCGAGTCCTGTGGCAGCAGATCCCAGCATGTCAAAGCCGCCGCGTTCGGCCCAGGGACCTCCCCATCCGTAGCACCTAACACTGACCACGATGATCCCAGGACGCTGTTCCGCAAGTTGTTCGGGCGACAATCCGAAGCC
>Ga0335079_10011259_pt1 | contig 10190 bp, 6 predicted proteins | sample Lox_Sample_33_FD_206719 | JGI IMG/M metagenome (GOLD analysis project Ga0335079, IMG submission 206719) | Soil microbial communities from Loxahatchee National Wildlife Refuge, Florida, United States - Lox_Sample_3.3 | ecosystem: Environmental > Terrestrial > Soil > Wetlands | place: USA: Florida...
GCAAAGCAGATCGTGATTGACCGCGACGCTTCTGCCCTGCTTCAATCCGACTTTATCGTTTTCGACAAAAACTACAAGCAGGAGCACGAAACCCGCCTGGCGCGCACGGTTGCGCTAGCAAAGCAGATGTTCTCCGAGGAGGCCAAAGGCGGGAAGAATGCCTGTGGGCATCAGATTCTCTTCGAACTCGAATCGCTCATGGTAAGCTCGGCCGATTTCAAATTCATCGACGAACGATTACACGATCTGGAAGCGAACATTGGGCACGCTTCGTCCGATGAGGCGGATCCAACAGGCCTGTGGGGCAAATGCTACAAGGAGTGGTATTTGAAGCTGTACGCAACCTATGATTACCTCGACGCGCACGCCCCCCATGAACCGCCGCCGCATCCGCTCCCGGCTTTTCTCGCACCCGTTTCCACGCCCGAGAAGTTAACGACGTATCTCGATGCACTTTCTGTTTCCGATGTCCGTCACACCGGCATCGATCACGAGCGCGAGTTCAATGAAACCATAGCCACGTTGCTGCAAATGCTCGTGCGCCATAAGCCAGAAAACTATACGGTCGATCCTGCGCTCCGCGAGGCGCTGCTCGATCGAGTCCTGCATCACTACCGCAATCCGGAAACCGGCTACTTCGGCGAGCGTTACCGCCGCGACGGGCATGAAGATTTCCCGGACGACCTTAGCCTGACGTTTCACGTCATTTCTTATCTAAAGGGCAAGGTCCCCGAAATACCGCGCGTAATCGACACGACTCTTGCCATCAAGGATTTCGACTACCCTGCCGGCTGGCTCTGGAAGGGCGAGTTCTGGAACCACAACAACATGGACGTGGTTGCGCTGTTCCAACTCGGCTGGGCACAAGCTAGCGCTGTACAGAAACGGGCGATGTCAGCGGAGATCGAACGCATGCTGACGTGGTGCCTTCACGACTCCCTGCAGCCCGACGGCTCATTCAAAGTGAATATCGCCGACGGATCGCTCGAAGACGCCGAGTACTACGGCGTATCTTTCCTTGCGCGGATCGGCTATTTCGATCCATCCCAGCGTTTCTGGACCGATCGGAATTTCCCGGAATCTGCCGAAGTGAAGAACCGCATTCTGAAATTTGTCCGCGCGCATCAGGGATCGGGACCGACGGGAGACAATTACCGCAGCACTCTCGAGGCGCTGGGCGAGCAGTGAAATTTCTAGCGAAGCTACTGAGGATTCTGTGCAGTCGGCGCGCCCGGCTGATCTTGCGGGTCCGCCGCGACGGGAGCAGATACCGGCTGCAGCGTAGCCGGAGTGCTGCCCTGTGCAGTGGTCTGCTGTTGCCCTGAATCCCCCTGCGGCGGATATCCCTTGGCCTTCAGAATCGCCCAATGCCATTCATCTCCCGGCGCAAGGTCCATGTTCAGAGGAGCGCTGAAATCCGCCCTTGACCACGGAGGCGCCGCTGCGCGCATTCGGTAGATGACTGTCGTGTCCTGCTCCTTCTCGGGACGAACCTGCTGAAACGGGTTGACCGTCGCCGCAGAATTCACTCCCGGATCGATGCTGCTGAATGGCGATGCATCCCGGCCCCACGACTTCTTCACCACGGTCAAGGCAACGTCGACTTCACTCACATGCCAGTTCGTGGCATTGAAAAGAGAAATCGTCAGTGAGTCGCCTTCTATGGCAGCCGGACCTTCGAGCTTCGCCAAGTCCGCCGGAGAAAGATCCATTTGCGAGTATTGCGTACTAGACAGCAACGATTTCACATTGGCGGTGAACGCCAGGCTGCAAGTCACGTCCGGCGCGGAGACCTGAAATCTCGAACTTTTTCCCGCCATCACATACCGCAGGGACGAGCCAAACGTATCGCGCTTGTCCTCCTGCTCGATGGTTTGGCTCAGATTGTCGTCGTCGATGACCTGCGAAGATGCTGGCTGATTATTCTTGCGCAAATTGCGCGCAACGTCTCCCAAGGGCACGTCATTGGGATCATCCTGCGCGATCAGCCGCACCGGGCCAATGACGGCCAAAAGCACTGGCAAGACGAAAAGAATCCGGATTCCCGAAGCGCGCAGCATGAATGCTCAAATCGAAGCGGATCGCTCCCGGAACAAAGGAATGGCCGGGAGAGGGCCTCAGATTTCATTGTAAGGAGAGATGGCGAAAACGAGGAGAAGGCGGGGAAACCTTGGTAACAGTACTTGGGGTGGAGGCTGTGGGCGCGCGTTTAGACGAAGTGCGTGCGCAACGGGTGCGCGCGCCCAAGCTCGGGAACTCTTTCTACAGCAGTCCCTGCGATCGGAACCGGCTGACGGGATCTGCCACGGGCATTGCTTGTCGCTTGAAAATCCAGCGGGCCACCGCAAAGCCAATCGCCGCGTAGCACAGGTGCATGATTCGCATAAAACACCTCCCCAATCCGGCTCGTTCACCTTCAGGGGAGGATTACGTCATACCCTATCGGCACAATACCAACGGACATTAGAGTGAACAAGGCACAACCGTGCCATCGTCGTGGCACGGAAGTAATACAAGTAACCACGACTGGCAACACTGTGCAGATTTCTTCAGTGTGCTGCGACCGGCTCGTCCGCCGCTCTCCCTGGTGGAGGCACCACTACCGTCGACAAGCTGCCCTCCGCCGTTAGCTTTTGGAATGCGGCCAGATCACGCCTCTGCAGATCTTCCCAGCGGGATTGCAGTTCCCCGCTCTGGCGCTTCAGCTTGTCAAATTCCTGGTATTCCGCCGCAGTCGGGGCCGAATCTGCCGTGCCCACATCCATCGCCAGGTAGGCCAGCTTCCCGTCCAGCTGCGGAGGGTAGGCTAGCGAATCCTCATTCGCGTCGATGTCGAGATTGATGAGGTCTTCGCGGACGGCCACGAGCTTCTTCTCGAGATCATCGGCCGCCGTCACGATGTTCTTCGCGTTTGCATTCTCCGGCAGTCTTCGTTTGAGCCCCGCTAATTGTGACCGCACATCCTGAATCTGATTGACCGTGTCGTAGACCCGGCTCAGTTCGTCGCGCGTTTCCAGCAGCAACTTCAGTTGCGCCTCAAGATCGGTCTGGCTCACTTTCACGCGCGGATCGAGCTTCAGATCGAATCCCGCAGTTTGAGTGTCGCTGCCAACCGTCAGCCGCACCTGATAATGCCCAGGCACCGCGACCGGTCCGCGCGCACCTGCGCCATATTCCCACAAGTAATAGCCCGGAACATGCCGCGCCTCTTCATAGCGCAAATCCCACACAAAACGATTCAAACCCGCTTCCGGCTTCAACTGCTTCTCAGGCTTCTTGTCATCGGGCAGGAGAGGCTCTTCCAGCGTGTCGAATTCGGCGCTCGAATATTTGCGAATGACTTTCCCGGAGGCATCTAGAATCTCGATCTTCGCTTCGGCGTCATTCTTCGGAGCATCTTTCAGATAGTAATAGATCACTGCTCCGGCGGGGGGATTCTGCCCCGCTCGCTTCGACGGATGCTGGTGCTCCCCTCCAGCGCCAGCCTGAATGCGATACGCCGTCGTCGGCGTGTACAGGAACGTACCTTTCTTGGCGATCTCGTCGCTGTACTGCCGAAGCGGGCTCAGGTCGTCGAGAATCCAGAATGCGCGCCCGTGCGTGGCGACGACGAGGTCATCATTCTTGATCTCGAGATCGTGTACTGGCGTCGTGGGCAGGTTTAGCCGCAATGAGCGCCAGGTCACCCCGTCATCAAAGGAAACGTAAATGCCAGTCTCTGTTCCGGCGTACAGCAGCCCCTTTCTCTTCGGATCTTCCCGTACCACGCGCACAAACGTGTTGTCGGGAATTCCCTTCCCCAACTTCGTCCAAGTCTTTCCGTAGTCGCTGGTCTTGTAAATGTAAGGACGTAAATCGTCAAACTGATGCCGGTCTACGGCGACGTAGGCCGTCGCCGGATCAAATGGCGAAGGATCGATCTGGCTGATGCGGCTCCATTCCGGCATATCCTTCGGAGTTACATTCGCCCAGTTCTTGCCCTCGTCCTTCGTCAACTGAATCAACCCATCGTCGGTGCCGACCCACAGCAATCCTTTAGTGATCGGCGATTCGGCCAAAGCAAAAATCGTGTCGTAGTATTCCGTTCCGGAATCATCGAGCGTGATCGCACCGCCCGATACGATCTGCTTGGTCTTATCGTTGCGCGTCAGATCGGGGCTGATGGCCTGCCAGTGCACGCCTCCGTCGGTCGTTTTGAACAGAACTTCGCCGCCGTGATACAGCGTGTTCGGATCGTGCGGAGAAATCAGCACCGGAGCCGTCCACTGAAAGCGGTGTTCCAAATTTGCCGCCCCGTGTGCATCAGAGAGCTCCGGCTGCTCGGTAATCGATCTAATTTGCCCGGTATGCCGGTCGTAACGAGTGATTAGTCCCTGATAATCGGCTGCATAAACAATGTCCGGGTCGGGCGGATACGGTGCGATGTAGCCCGCTTCGCCCCCGCCAACGTCATACCAGTCGCTGCGACTGATGGAACCGTCGTCGCTGCGGCTCGCGATTGCCACAGTCCCGCTATCCTGCTGCGATCCGTAAAGGCGGAAGGGCATCTCGTTATCAGTGATCACGTGATAGAACTGCGCCGTGGGCTGGTTGTCCTGTGTCGACCAGCTTTCTCCCCCATCGAGCGTTACGGTCACGCCCCCATCATTCGAGGCGATCATGCGCCGCGTGTCCTTGGGATCAATCCAAAGTCCATGGTTGTCGCCATGTGGGACATGAACCTTATCGAACAGATGTCCGCCGTCGGTCGATTTATAGGCCTCGACATTCATGATGTAGAGAACGTTTTCGTCCTGCGGATCGGCAATGACGTGCATGTAATACCACGGTCGCTGCCAGAGCGAGTGGCTCGCATTCACCAGACGCCAGTTTTCGCCGCCATCATCGGAGCGATACAACCCGCCATCGGGATTGTGCGCCTCAATCAGCGCATACACGCGCTCGGAGTTGGACGCCACGGCAACGCCAATCCTGCCGTAGGGACCTTTTGGCAGCCCATGCTCTTCAATCCGCTTCCAGGTTGTGCCGGCGTCGTTTGAGCGATAGAGTCCGCTCCCTGGGCCTCCGTCGTCCAGACCCCATGAGGTGCGCCGCGTCTGCCAGAGAGCACCGAAAAGGATATTCGGATTGTGCGGATCGAAGGCCACATCGATTCCGCCCGTGTTTTCGTCTTTGTAGAGAACTTTCTCCCAGGTCTTGCCACCATCGGTGGTGCGGAAAATGCCGCGCTCGGTGTTCGGCCCATATGGGTGTCCGAGAGCCGCGACAAATGCGATGTCCGGATTCGTCGGATTGATGATCACTTTTCCAATCGCCCGCGAATCTTTGAGCCCGACGTTCTTCCATGTCTTTCCGCCGTCGAGCGTCTTGTAAACGCCATCGCCGTGCGAGATGTTGCCGCGAATGCACGCCTCGCCCGTGCCGACGTACACAACGTTCGGGTTCGAATCGGCCACGGCGATGCTGCCAATCGACGACGTACCCTCTTTGTCAAATACCGGCGACCAAGTCATCGCTCCATCGGTCGACTTCCACACTCCTCCGCCGGTGGCGCCGAAATAATAGGTCGTCGGATCGCCGGGAATTCCCGCAGCCGTTAGTGATCGACCGCCGCGAAAAGGCCCGATCAGCCGGTACTTCATCCCTTTGAAAACTTTTTCTTCCGGGTTGGCAGCTTCGTTCTTCTCAGCGTCGGCGGCCTTTTCAGGCGAAGCCACGTCTGTCGGCGGAGTTGATTGCGTGCGTTTGACAGCTTTCGACTGCCGCTCAGGTTTGGCTTGTGCGTGGGCAGACGGCGCGACGTTGAAACAAACGGCGAGTACTAAACAAACAAAAAGCCAGCAGACAAAAAGCGACGCATGCTCGCGAAAGTTATCAAGGCCCATTCTTTGGCTCCCCCGGGAGGATCTGGACAATTCAGCTATGGTAATCCGGGAACGCACGGCTGGAAAGGGGCACATCCCAGACGGGACGACGGCGCAGAGTTTGCACTCGCTGTTCGAGTGCCAACTTCAAATAATTTTGGGAACGCCCACTGATCACTATTGACTGAACACGAGTGCTGCTGCGCGCTTTGTTCCTGGCTCCTGACCTCTAGCCCCTGCTCCCTCACTTCTTCGATTCCAGGATTTTCCTCGCCGCCGCGAGTTCTTTCCGCTTCACCTCATCAACCTTAGGATAGCAAAGCTTCAGCGACTCCAGCGTGTCCACCAACACCGTCGAGATGACCAGCCGCGAGAACCACTTGTTATCCGCCGGCACAACATACCAGGGCGCGTGCTCTGTCGAGGTGTTACCGATCATCTCCTCGTACGCTTCCTGATATTCGTCCCAATATTTGCGCTCGTGAATGTCGCCGGCCGAAAACTTCCAGTTCTTCTCGGGTTCATCGAGCCGAGCCAGAAAGCGCTTCCTTTGCTCTTTCTTCGACAGATTCAGAAAGAATTTCCGGATCACCGTTCCGCTACGCGCCATGTGACGTTCAAAGCACCGGATGTCTTCGAATCGTTCGTCCCAGATATCCTTTCCGACCAGCGAAGGAGGAGTCTTCTGACCTTTCAGGATGTCAGAATGCACGCGCACGACGAGCACCTCTTCGTAATAAGACCGGTTAAAGATTCCGATATGCCCGCGCTCGGGCAGGTCCACCGTCGTCCGCCATAGAAAATCGTGTTGCAGTTCTTGTTCCGATGGGGCCTTGAATGAATGCACCTGGCAGCCCTGAGGATTGACACCCGACATCACGTGCTTCACGGCGCCGTCTTTGCCAGCCGCATCCATCGCCTGAAAAATCAGCAGCACAGACCAGTTGTCCTGCGCATAGAGCATGTCCTGCAGATCGGCGGTGCGCGCGATGCCTTGCGCAAGCGCATCTTCCGCATGCTCTTTCGACTTCCAATGTCCCGTGAACGTTGGGTCGAAATCCTTCAGCCGAAAATGCTTGCCGCTATTAACCCTGAATGTGTCCGCCAGCTTGCCAGTCTTCATTCCGTCTCCCTCATCCTAAACCACACTCTCACTTAGCAGCGCGGCGGGCGCGCCGCCGCAGAGGAGGCCTGGTTCCCTTTTCCGGTACCTCTCTTTCGATCTTATCGGAGAGATGGTGTAACGGCCGGTCTCCCGCCGAAGAAAGTTGCCGTCCCGCTATTTTCGCCGTTAGGCCCTGCGCTGTGTATGTGGCCTCGTTATATGTCGTGCCGGAACTCGCCTGCGCGACAGCGAATGCGCCATGCGGCACACCGTTGGTGAAAGCCGTCGCGATGTAGTCGCCTACCATCAATCCATTCTGGGACGTCGGCAACCATCCCAGCAGCATCGCTCCCGTCAGAACCGTCGGCGCGTTCCACGTCGATCCGCCATTGCCGGACGAGATATATCCCACAAATAGTTGACAGGTCGCCACCGTGCAGGCGCTTTGCGAGTAGTAATAGTAGTGAAGTCCGATGTGCGCAGATACTCCGGAAGTCGCCGGGTCGATCCCGATCCCGGGAATGAAGTGATCCACCGTGCTCGACGTATCGTCGATCGGGATACGAGTCACTGCGCTCCAAGTCACGCCGTCTGTGGACGTGCTGTAGACAAGATCATTCGTCGAGCACTGCGAGCGGAAGCGACAGTCTTCCCACACCACCCAGACGGTCCCCGCTCCGTCCACCGCGGCCGAAGGCAGGGGACCGCTGCGAATCCCTCCGGCATCGGCGTGATACTGGATGATCGAAACGACCGCCAGCGCACTCCAACTTGCGCCCCCATTGGTTGAACTGAACGATGACATCACGTTGGTCACAATCGGCACGATCACCGTTCCGTTGCGCTGCACGAGCGGTTGCCCGCCGATTCCGTAGGAAACGACCGCCGGGGGCAATGGACTTCCCCAAGTCAGCCCTCCATCGCTCGACGTGCTCATCAGAATTTCGTCGCCATTGTTCGGATCATCCCACTCGAGATAACAGTTGCCGTAAAACGGGCTCGACGACCAGCTGTCGCAAACAATCCAGTTTTTATCCGAGCTTGGCGCGGTAGGATACGCGCTCACCGGATTCTGCCACGTGAATCCGCCGTCGGTAGAACGGCTGACGGCGACGGCCGGAACCTGAAGTGTGGCCGAAAGCGGTAACGACGCAATCATCCAGACGCCGTGTTTCGCGTCATAGGCCACAACCGGATCGCTGGCCGCATCGTACGGACCGCTTCCCTGACCCTTGGTCAGGCCGGGCAAGAACCCGTGACTCCACGTCGTCCCACCATCTGTTGAAGTCGCCCAACCGATGTCGGTTGCGCCCCCAGGAGCGATCCGGCCGGTTTGAAATGTGGCGACTAGCGTTGATCCATTCGACAGCATGTGCGGTTCGACTTCCGTGGCGTGCTGCCCGGGAGCAACCGAGTACGGATCGGAGCTGATCTGCGTCAAATTCGATCCGACGGGATTGCCTGGCGGAGGCGGTGGAGTCGATGTAAATGAAGATGAAGACGGTGATCCCGAGCATGCCGTCCAAACAAGACTGAGCAGGATCACAAGACAAGCTACTGCAATTCTCAAGAAACTGTTTGACATATTTCTGCGATGTAGCGGACCTCACGCTGGTTGGGACGTTCCGCCGAATCAACGAGTCTCATCATCGATCCCACCCGGGCGAAGGTCAATTGTCTGTTCATATGCACCTCGTCGGAGCGATCATCTTCCGTACAGTTCAGAAATCCCTGTCCAGACGTAGGCGGTCGAGAGTCCATCGGTGTAGACGACTTTCCACCCGTTCGTTTCGAGAAGAATGTTCGCAAGCGCGGAATTTCGCGGGAGCAGAATGCACCGCGGCTGATGCTCCCTCAGGAAATCCTGCCATCCCTGCTCGACGTGAATCATCCGCACATAAGACTTCAGAAATTCGGGTCCATAAAAATCGTGCCGATCGTCAACGACGACCCGCACTCGGGGATAAAGCCGGTAAATCAGATATCCGCCCCAGTAGTCAGGCGCGAGCACTGGTCCGGCGACATCATGTGCTTGCAGATAATTCACCGCTTCGACCGGCATCCGCTTCGGACCAAAATGCGCATTCATGATCTGATCGGTATCCACTTTTCCGCCGAGAATCGCGATGACAAAAGTCGCAACGACTGCGATTGACGGCCATAAGTGTTTCTTCAGGCCCGATTCAATCGCAGATTTCTCTTTCGCGAATCGATTGCCGATCCCAATCGCAGGGACCAGCGGCCCTACAATCATCGCCAGCAGGATCGCTGAGATCGGCAAATTCCGGGATGCAGTAAGCCCCGCATAGACGGCGAATAGCGCGGCAAAAACATTGCTCAGTCGCAACTGACGCCCTCGCCAAGAGAGCACCGCCACCGCAATCAGCAGAAGAACCAAAAAGCATTTCTGCGCGATCCCGTGAAAATTCGGCGACTGGAATTCGTCGATGTGATCCATCAGGAAGCTGTCGGTCAGGTAGCTGTAAATATGCAGGTAGAGCCGCCATCCGTACGGATTCACCAGACTCGCCAAAACAGAAGCCACGCCGATCCACGTAAGTCTTCTCAGCCTTTTCCCCGCGGCGAGCCGCACAGCGATGGATTCCAGGTCGAATCCGTACCTCACGTTACCGATAATCCAAGATCCTATCGGAGTGATCAAAATCCAGAGCGCCGACAACCAGAAAATCCCCAGCAGCACAAATCCCAGGAGGAAGCCGCCGTGCACATTGGCCCAGATCATCATCAGAACAGGCAGCAACCACAAACTCCGATCGCGGCGATCGTGAATCCCTAGCAGAGAGTTCCTTTCCGATGAATCCAGAATCCAGAACCATGCCAGCGTAAACAGCCAGCTCCACACGTGCGGACGCGCCAGAAAGTGAATCGTCGATGCCGAAAGTGCCAGCAACGTGAGAAATAGCGCAAAGAAGAAATTCGTCCCGCGGATCACCAACAACCGAAACAACCATGCAAAGACAGCAGCAATCACGTACGCGGTAAGCCAAACAACTCCGTTGAGACCAGCAATGCGATCTAGCCAACCGACGGTCACGTCATACAGCCATTCCCACGCAAACCAAGACTTCCCGGCCATCGACGCTGAGAACGGATCGACGCGGGGAATCGCGCGCGTGGAAAGAATCTGTTGCCCTGTGCGGATGTGCCATCCGATGCCCGCGTCTCCCAGCAGGCGCACCGAAAGGGCCGTAAAAGTCAGA
>Ga0335079_10011260_pt1 | contig 10189 bp, 9 predicted proteins | sample Lox_Sample_33_FD_206719 | JGI IMG/M metagenome (GOLD analysis project Ga0335079, IMG submission 206719) | Soil microbial communities from Loxahatchee National Wildlife Refuge, Florida, United States - Lox_Sample_3.3 | ecosystem: Environmental > Terrestrial > Soil > Wetlands | place: USA: Florida...
TGCAGCTCATGCGGCAACTGCAGCGCTCGACCGCAGCGCTGCCGAACGGCGTGGTCATTCTCAACGCCCAGCGCGAGATCGTGTGGTTCAACCGCATGGCAGCGCGGCTGCTCAACCTGCGCCGCACCGGCGATCTCGGCATGCGCATCGAGCACCTGCTGCGCGAGCCGGAGTTCGTGCGCTATCTCGCAGGGCGTGACTATTCGAATCCAGTCATCATCCGCCCCACGACGGGCGAAGACTGCTACCTGTCGCTGCAGGTCGCGCCGTACGGCGACGGTCAGCTGCTGCTGCTGGTGAGTGACGTGTCGCGGCAGATGCGTCTCGAGGCCGTGCGGCGCGACTTCGTAGCTAACGCCTCGCACGAGCTGCGCTCGCCGCTTACCGTGATCTCGGGCTACCTCGAGACACTCGGCCAGGATTCGGCGCTGCCGCCCGACTTGCAGGGCCCGGTGGCCGAAATGCGCCGTCAGGCCGAGCGCATGACCGCCATCATCCGCGACCTGCTCGAGCTGTCGCGGCTCGAGGAGACCACCGAGGTGGTCGGCGGTAAGCCGATCGACGTCGCGGCGCTCCTGGCGCTGCTGCGCAAGGATGTGCTGGCGCGACCCGCACACCCGCGCGACGTGCGCGTACGTATCGATTCGGCCGCCGAGCTCATCGGCGATGAGCCCGAGATCCACTCGGCGTTCTCCAACCTCGTCGACAACGCCGCCAAGTACACCCCGGCCGATGGCTCGATCGAGATGCGCTGGTGGACGGACGAGGAGGGCGGCCATTTCTCCGTCAGCGATACCGGCATGGGTATTCCCGCCGAGCACATTCCGCGCCTGACCGAGCGTTTCTACCGCGTCGATCCCGGGCGTTCGCGCACTACCGGGGGCTCGGGTCTCGGGCTCGCGATCGTGAAGCACGTCCTGCAGCGCCACGGCGCGACGCTCGACGTCGAGAGCACGCACGGCGCGGGCAGTACTTTCACGTGTCACTTCCCGTTCGAGCGCATTGCGCCCCTCGAGCCGGCCGCGACTGCGGCATTGGCTTAGAAGTTTTGTGCAACCCACTAATTCGTAAGAAATACTTAGCGCGACTGTCATCCAGACGACACACGCCGGGACGACCCTTGCCACTGACGACAGCCTGGAGGACGAACCCGAGGCCATGGCAAGCGGCAACCCCACGGGGGCGGGCAGGAGGAAGGCCCGCACACTGTTCCTGTCGGACATCCATCTGGGGTTCAGGCATGCGCGCGTCCGCGAGCTGAACGAATTTCTCCACGCTCTCGAGGCCGAGCAGATCGTGCTGGTCGGCGATATCGTGGATGCGCTGAGTCTTGCACGGCGCGCGTTCTGGAGCGCCGAGCACACCCAGGTGGTGCGTGCACTCCTCGCCCGACAGCGGGCCGGCACGCGACTCATCTATATCCCCGGCAACCATGATGCGAGTCTGGCCATGCTGGCGCAGATGCTGCGCGGCCAGTTGGAGATACATCGTGAATGGGTGCACCGCACGGCGCGTGGCGAGCGGCTGCTGGTGCTGCACGGCGATCAGTTCGATAGCGAGCTCCCGTGTCCAGGCTGGCTCATGCGCCTGGGCGATGCGCTCTACACGGCTACCATCCTGCTCAATCACGGCGTGAACGAGCTGCGCCGCGCACTTGGCCGGCCGTACTGGTCGCTCGCCGAGCGCGTCAAGCTCAGTATCGGTACCAGCGTGCGCTACATCGAGCACTTCGAGCGGCTCGCGGCACAGCATGCACATGCGCAGGGCTACGACGGGGTGATCTGCGGTCATATCCACCGCGCCAACCTCAGGCGCATCGACGGCGCGCTCTACGGCAACAGCGGTGACTGGGTGGAGTCGTGCACGGCGCTCCTCGAAAACGAGGACGGCGCGCTCGAGCTGCTGCGCTGGCCGCTCGCGCAGCCCGCAGCACTGCGCTCCACCGCCGCGCTCGCTCCGCGGGCCGCGTGAGAATCGCGCTCGCAAGCGATGCCTGGACGCCGCAGACCAACGGCGTCGTCACCACACTCAAGGCTACCGCCGTAACACTCGCCACCCTCGGGCACGAAGTTCGGGTCATCTCGCCGCAGGGACTTGCGAGCTTCGCCTGCCCGAGTTATCCGGAGATCCGTCTCGCGCTCTCTCCCGGTGAGCATGTGGCGCGGCAACTGAAGACATTTCGCCCACACGCGATTCACATTGCGACCGAGGGGCCGGTGGGACTCGCCGTGCGCGGCCACTGCCGGGCGCGTGCCGTGCCGTTCACCACCTCCTACCACACGCGCTACCCGGAGTACCTGCGCGCGCGCTGGCCCATCCCGCTCGGCTTGAGCTACGCGTGGCTGCGGCGTTTCCACGGCGCGGCCGCGCGCACCTTCGTGAGCAGCGCCACCCTCGAAGCGCAGCTCGCGGCCCGCGGCTTCGCGCGACTGCACCTGTGGCAGCGCGGCGTCGATCTGCACACCTTCCGTCCCGTGCCACCGCACCCGCTTCTCAGCGGCCTGCCGCGACCGGTCCTCGCGAGCGTCGGCCGTCTCGCGGTGGAGAAGAACCTCGACGCCTTCCTCGCTCTTGAGCTGCCGGGGAGCAAGGTGGTGATCGGGGATGGTCCGCAGCGCGCTGCGCTCGGCGCCCGCTATCCACGGGCGCTGTTCACCGGCTACCGCTTCGGCGCCGAGCTCGCCGCGCTCCTCTCCGGCGTCGATGCGCTCGTTTTTCCAAGTCGCACCGACACCTTCGGGTTGGCAATGATCGAAGCAAACGCCTGCGGCGTGCCGGTGGCGGCCTTTCCCGTGCCTGGACCCCTCGACGTCGTCGAACAGGGTGTGACCGGCGTCCTCCATGCGGACCTCGCCAGCGCGATAGCCTCGGCGTTGCGACTCGACCGCCGCGTCTGCGCCGCCCGGGCGGCGGCTTTCAGCTGGGACGCGGCGAGCACCCAGTTTCTCGGCGGGCTGGCCTGGATCCCGTTGCCGGTGCGCGCGAGACTGGCTGTCGGCCGCAGTTCCGCTATGATCGCGCCTGTGGCCGCGCGCCCGCCGACGGGCGAAGCCGGAGACGCCAACTGATGGAAACCGCCGACCTCAGTCACCACATCTCGCGCCGTTTCAACGAGGATCTCGAGCGTGTGCGCAGCAAGGTGCTCGGCATGGGTGGCTTTGTCGAGCAGCAGCTGCACAAGGCCATAACCGCCCTCGTCGAGGGCGACAGCTCGCTTGGCGAATCGGTGGCGATGGACGACTATCAGGTCAACAACATGGAAGTCGCCATCGACGAGGAGTGCAGCCGCATCCTCGCGACGCGTGCGCCTGCGGCCGGTGACTTGCGCGTGATCGTCGCCATCATCAAGACCATCACCGACCTCGAGCGCATCGGCGATGAAGGCGAGAAGATCGGCTACATCGCCTCACGGCTCGCGACCATGGAGCGCCCCGCGGACAAGTACCGCGAGATCAAGCACCTTGGCCGGGTGGTGCTGGAAATGGTGCACGACGCGCTCGACGCCTTTGCGCGGATGGATGTGGAATCGGCGCTGCGCGTGGCGCGCCAGGATCGCCTGGTCGATGAGGAGTACGAGGCGATCCAGCGTCAGAGCATCACTTTCATGATGGAGGACCCGCGCACGATCCGTCGCGCGCTCGACGTCATGTGGGTGGTGCGTGCGCTCGAGCGTATCGGCGATCACGCCAAGAACATCAGCGAGTACGTCATCTACATGGTGCACGGCAAGGACATTCGCCATACCTCCCTCGACGATGTCGAGCGCGAGCTGCGCGCGAGCGCCGCCGCTGCCGCTACGCCTCCGGCGTCCGCCTGACCGCGCATCGTCGACTGCGCGTGCCCGACCGCCGCCTGGTCAACTTCGCCGGATTCGCCGCGTGCGCAGCGCTCATCGCCTACGCGCTCTATGCGCAGTTTCAGCTGCGACTCGAGCCCTGTCCGCTGTGCATCTTCCAGCGCATCGGCATCGTGCTGCTCGGACTCGTGTTTCTCGCGGCGGCGCTGCACCACCCGCGCGGGGGCGGACGTTACGGCTACGCGCTCGCGATCGCCATCGCCGCGCTTGCGACGCTCGCGGTCGCCGCGCGGCACCTGTACGTGCAGAGCCTGCCTCCGGGAACGCTGCCCTCCTGCGGCGCACCGCTCGGCGTGCTGCTGCAATTCATGCCCATGTGGCAGGTAATCCGCAAGGTGCTCACCGGAAGCGGGGAGTGCGGCGTGGTGAACTGGCGCTTCCTCGGGCTCGCGATGCCGGCGTGGGTGCTCATCTGGGCGCTCATTCTCGGCACTGCCGGGACGTATGCGAATCTCGCTCCATCGCCTGCGCGGCCTCGCTAGAGCGATGACCCCGCCCGGGAAGTACCGGGCCAACATCTCGCCGAGTTCTAGCGTGCCGCGAGGAGCTTGCGCAGTACATTGACGTACATGCGGTGCAGCGCCTCGATGTCGCTCACGCGCACGCACTCGTTGACCTTGTGAATGGAGGCGTTCACGACGCCGAGCTCGACGACCTGCGCGCCGAGCGCCGCGAGGAAGCGGCCATCGGAGGTGCCGCCGCTGGTTGAGACCCTGGGCGACGCCCCGGTGACTTCGGCTACCGCATCGCGCACCGCGGCCGAGAGCGTCCCCGGCGGCGTGTAGAACGGCTCTCCCGACACGAACCACTCCAGCGTATAGCGCACCCGGTGACGCCGCAGGATTTCCTCCACCGTGGCCTTGAGTCCCTCGAGCGTCTGCACGGGCGAGTAGCGCAGGTTGAAGCGTGCCTTGAGCTCGCCGGGTATGACGTTCGGCGCGCCCGTGCCGGCGTTGAGGTTGGAGACCTGGAAGGTCGTCGGCTGAAAGTGCTCTGTGCCCCGGTCCCACACGCGCGCGGTGAGCTCGGCGAGCGCCGGCGCAAGCGTGTGCACCGGGTTCTCGGCGAGCTGCGGGTAGGCGACGTGGCCCTGTACGCCATGCACGGTCAGTCGGCCGCTGAGTGATCCGCGTCGCCCCACCTTGATCGTGTCCCCGATGGCGAGTTCGCTCGAGGGCTCGCCGACCACGCACCAGTCGATGCGCTCACCCCGCTCGCGCAGCAGCTGCGCGACGCGCCGCGTTCCGTCGACGGAAGGACCTTCCTCGTCGCTCGTAATCAGAAAGGCGATCGAGCCGGCGTGTCCGGGATGCGCCGCCACAAACTCTTCGGTCGCCGTCACCATCGCAGCGAGGCCACTCTTCATATCCGCCGCCCCTCGTCCATAGAGCATGCCGTCGCGGATCTGCGGGAGGAACGGGTCGCCATGCCACTCCTCGAGAGGGCCCGTAGGTACGACATCCGTGTGTCCCGCGAAGCAGAAAAGCGGCGCAGCACTGCCGCGGCGGGCCCAGAAATTCTCTACGTTGCCGAAGGGCAACAATTCGATCGCGAACCCTGCGGCCGAGAGCCGTTCAGTCATCAGCCGCTGACAGCCTTCATCTGCGGGGGTGACGGAGCGCCGTGACAGGAGTTTCTGAGTCAGTTCAAGAGCTTGAGACATCCGTGGGCGCTGAACGGCGGGCCTGGGCGAGGCAGTCGGGATCGGGACGGTGGGCGTTTATAAGCCGTCGGCCCTCTCACGGCAAGCCGGCCCACCGCAAACAGCGCTCGCGTCACGTGCCTGTAAAGTCCCGCAGCAACACTGCGCGGTCGGCGCCTCGCAAAGGGGGCCGGCCGCAGACAGACCACCTGCGGCCCGCTGTCATGAGAGCGTCATATTTTTGTCATTTAATGCGCGCCAGCACGAGCGCCGCTGGAGGAGACAAATCGTGAATATATTCAAGGTTAAACGCATGCTCGTTGCCGGAGTGGCGGTTCTCGGTGCCGCCGCTGCCGTGGCGCAGGCCACCGACATCTCGGGTGCCGGTGCCACCTTTCCCTACCCGATTTATTCGAAGTGGGCGGATGCCTACAAACAGCAGACCGGAATCGGCCTCAATTACCAGTCGATCGGTTCCGGCGGTGGCATCAAGCAGATCAAGGCCAAGACCGTGACGTTTGGCGCCTCGGACATGCCGCTCAAGCCCGAGGAGCTGCAGCAGGCGGGACTCGTGCAGTTTCCCATGATCATCGGCGGCGTGGTCCCGGTGGTGAACATCAAGGGCGTCCAGGGCGGCCAGATGGTGCTCGACGGGCCGACCGTCGCTGCCATCTACCTTGGTGACATCACCAAGTGGAATGACCCCCGCATCACGAAGCTCAATCCCAAGCTCTCCCTGCCGGCGACCGCCATCGCACCGATCTATCGCTCCGACGGTTCCGGCACCAACTTCCTGTTCTCAAACTATCTGTCCAATTCGTCCGCGAAATTCAAGGATACGATCGGCGCCAATACTTCAGTGCAGTGGCCGTCGGGCATCGGCGCCAAGGGTAACGAGGGCGTCGCTAACATGACCGCGCAGACCGACGGTGCGATCGGCTACGTCGAGTACGCCTATGCCAAGCAGAACAAGATGGCCTACTCGGATCTCGTCAACAGCGCCGGCAAGCGCGTGACGCCGGATGCCGCGAGCTTCCAGGCCGCCGCGGCGAATGCCGACTGGGCACATGCGCCCGGCTACTACCTGATCCTCACCAATCAGACCGGCGAGAAAAGCTGGCCCATCACGGGCGCGAGCTTCATCCTGGTGTATGGCGTGCCGCCGGATCCGGCCGCCACCGGTGCGGCAATCAAGTTCTTCGACTGGGCCTACCGCAACGGTGCCAAGATGGCGGCCGATCTGGACTACGTGCCGCTGCCCGACAGCCTGATCAGCCAGGTGCGCGCGACCTGGAAATCGCAGATCAAGGGGATGTGACGCCGATGCGCCTCCTGCGCCCGGCGCGCGCAGGAGCAGCACAGCGCGGGCGCGCTGGAGGACAACGACGCCACCGCTACGCGCTGCCGGGGCAGGCGGCGCTTGCGGTGACGGGAATGGCAGGCGTGAAAGGTTGCCGTCCGCGATGAACACGGTGACTGCGATCGACGGGCGACATGCCTCGGCGCAGCGCCTGCGCGAGCGTGTCTTCCAGGGTGCGACGTTCGCGGCGGCGTTGCTGGTGCTGCTGCTGCTCGGCGGCGTCGCCCTGTCGTTGCTCATCGGGTCGTGGCCCGCGTTTGCGCATTTCAAGCTCAGTTTCCTCACGCGCGAGATCTGGAACCCCGTGACGGACCAGTACGGCGCCCTGGCGCCGGTGTACGGCACGCTCGTGACCTCCTTCCTCGCGTTGCTGCTCGCGATTCCCGTGAGCTTCGGCATTGCAATCTTTCTCACCGAGCTCGCTCCGGTGTGGCTCAAGCGCCCGGTCGGGGTCGCCATCGAGCTGCTCGCGGCGGTGCCGAGCATCATCTACGGGATCTGGGGGCTTTTCGTCCTGGCGCCGGTGCTGCAGCGGCACGTGCAGCCCTGGCTCATCGACCATCTCGGTCCCCTGCCGCTCATCGGCCCGCTGTTTCACGGGCCGCCCTTCGGCATCGGCGTGCTCACGGCGAGCTTTGTGCTGGCGATCATGGTGATCCCGTTCATCTCCGCCGTGATGCGCGACGTCTTCGAGACGGTACCCGATGTGCTCAAGGAGTCCGGCTACGGCCTGGGCGCCACCACCTGGGAGGTGATCTGGCAGGTCGTAGTGCCGTACGCGCGCACCGGCATCATCGGCGGCATCATGCTCGGGCTCGGTCGCGCGCTCGGCGAGACCATGGCGGTGACCTTCGTCATCGGCAATGCGCACCGCATCGGCTCCTCGCTCCTCGCACCCGGCACCACCATCTCCGCCTCCATCGCCAACGAGTTCGCGGAGGCGGTCGGTGATCTCTACACCTCAGCGCTCATCGCACTCGGCGCGCTGCTGTTCCTCATCACTTTCAGTGTGATCGCCGCCGCACGCCTCATGCTGCTCAGGCTCGGTCACCGGGCGCTTTCCTCCGTATGAGTCGCCGCACGTTTCGCAAGCTCGTCAACGCTCTGGCGCTCGGACTTTCGGGTCTTGCGACCGCTATCGGCCTGTTCTTTCTCGGCGCGATCCTCTGGACGCTCATCCACAGCGGCGTCGCCGGGATATCGCTCACGCTGTTCACCGCCATGACGCCGCCGCCCGGCAGCAGTGGCGGCCTGCTCAATGCCATCTACGGCAGCGTGGTCATGACGGTGATCGGCATTCTGATCGGTGGGCCCATCGGCATGCTCGCCGGCACCTACCTCGCCGAGTACGGCCGCACGGCGCGCATCAGCACCGTGATCCGCTTCGTCAACGACGTACTGCTGTCGGCGCCGTCGATCATCATCGGGCTGTTCGTCTACGAGCTGCTGGTGATCCGCATGGGCCATTTCTCGGCCATCGCGGGCGCGGTGGCGCTCGCGATCATCGCCATACCGGTCACGGTGCGCACCACCGAGGACATGCTGAACCTCGTGCCGCAGGGCATGAAGGACGCCTCCACCGCCATGGGCGCCTACCCCTGGCGCACCATCACCAGCGTCATCTACCCGGCGGCGCGCAGCGGCATCCTGACCGGGTTGCTGCTCGCGGTGGCGCGCATCAGCGGCGAGACCGCACCGCTGCTGTTCACCGCGCTCAACAACCAGTTCTGGAGCAGCAACATCGCCGCTCCGATGGCAAACCTGCCCGTGGTGATCTTTCAGTTTGCGCTGAGCCCGTACCCCAACTGGCAGCAGCTCGCGTGGTCCGGCGCACTCATCATCACGGTGAGCATCCTGATCCTGAGCATCGCGGCACGCGTCGTGGTGTCCTCGCTCCCGGGCGGCAACCGCTGATGAGCGCCGAAGCACAGCTCACCGCCCCGCCTCCGGCGGCGAGCCGCCCGGGGGCCGTCAAGTTCGAGGTGCGGCACCTCGACTTCTATTACGGGCCGACGCATGCGCTCAAGGACATCAACCTGACGCTGCCGGACCGCAGGATCACGGCCTTCATCGGCCCCTCTGGATGCGGCAAGTCGACGCTGCTGCGTGTCTTCAACCGCATGTATGCGCTGTATCCCGGCCACCGCGCCACCGGAGACGTCGAGCTCAACGGGGAAAATATCCTCGTGCCCACCGTCGACGTGGCGGCGCTGCGATTTCGGGTCGGGATGGTGTTCCAGAAGGCCACCCCTTTTCCCATGTCGATCTTCGATAACGTGGCATTCGGGCTGCGCCTGGCGCGTCATATCTCGCGCAGCGAGCTCACCGACCGCGTGGAGGAGGCGCTGCGGGTGGCGGCGATGTGGGAGGAAGTGAAGGACAAGCTGCACGAGGACGGCCGTGGCCTCTCGGGCGGCCAGCAGCAGCGCCTGTGCATCGCGCGTACCCTGGCGCTGCATCCGGAGGTGATCCTGCTCGACGAGCCGACCGCCGCGCTCGATCCGATCTCGACACTGCGGATCGAGGAGACGCTGCAGAGCCTGCGCGAGAGCTACTGCATCGCCATCGTCACGCACAACCTGCAGCAGGCGGCGCGCGTGTCCAACTACACGGCCTTCATGTATCTTGGCGAGTTGGTGGAGATCGGACCGACCGAGCAGATCTTCACGGCGCCGAAGCAGCGCCGTACCGATGACTATGTCACCGGGCGCTTTGGCTGACGGGCGAACCATGGACGAACCGCGAAACGAGCGGCCCAACGAGACGCCCCCCGAGCCGAGACGCATGCCGTCCGTCAACGCAGCGGACGCGGCTGGCGGCGCCGCGACGGCTCCCGCCGCCGGTAACGGCGCCGGGCGTGTCCGGTCGAGTGAGGGCGGCCTCAACCTCAAGCCGAGCGGCCGGCTGCCGGCCCAGCGCTCCGCCGACAGCGCCCGCGCCGCAGCCTCCCAGGAAGGGGCGGCGGCGATCGAGAATCCCGTCTTCGCCTGCCGCGACGTGAATGTCTTCTACGGTGCGAAACAGGCACTGCGCGATGTCAGCATCGATGTCGGGCGGCGCCAGGTGCTGGCGGCGATCGGGCCGTCGGGGTGCGGCAAGTCGACGTTCCTGCGTTGCCTGAATCGCATGAACGATACCATTCCCGGAGCCCGCGTCGCTGGCACGATCAAGCTCGATGGGCGTGACATCCACGACCCGAGCCTGGATGTGGTACAGCTGCGCGCCCGCATCGGCATGGTGTTCCAGAAGCCCAACCCCTTTCCAAAATCGATCTACGACAACGTCGCCTATGGCCCACGCATTCACGGGCTCGCGCGCAGCCGCGCGCAGC
>Ga0335079_10011264_pt1 | contig 10188 bp, 5 predicted proteins | sample Lox_Sample_33_FD_206719 | JGI IMG/M metagenome (GOLD analysis project Ga0335079, IMG submission 206719) | Soil microbial communities from Loxahatchee National Wildlife Refuge, Florida, United States - Lox_Sample_3.3 | ecosystem: Environmental > Terrestrial > Soil > Wetlands | place: USA: Florida...
AACCTCGCGGCTTTTTCGGGTGGGAATCTGGAGCGGAGCCACCTATTCACTGGTCCGCGACGAAATCCCGCTGAATGTTCCGGTCATTCTGGTGCCGGCGGATAAATCGTTCTATGTCGGCCTCCGCCTCATCGCGCTCATTTATCTGGGCATCGGCCTGTACGTGCTGCTCCGGCGCTGGAGCGCCCCCAAGTCCACGCACTTCTATGTTTTCTGCCTGGCTTCATTCGCGTTTTACTCCTTCCACCACGTCGGCAACTGGAGCATGTTCGACAAGATCATCTACTGGTCCAACGCCGTGGCGTGGCTGTTGCAGCCGGCCTTGTTCCTGCATTTCGCGCTGACCTTCCCCGAGCCCAAGGAGTTCGTCCGCAAGCACCGCTCGGTGGTGCCGCTGGTCTATCTGCCCGGACTGTTGCTGCTGGGGTTCCACATCTGGGTCATCAAGACGCGCGCCGCTACGGAGCTGCTGAACTGGAACCTTAACCGGATAGAGATGTTCTATCTGGCCACGCTGTTCGCCGTGGCCGCGATGGTGTTCTGGAATACCTACCGCCGGGCGCACACCCCCATCCTGCGGCAGCAGCTCAAGTGGGTAACCCGCGGGACGATTCTGGCGGTTACACCCTTCACGCTGTTCTACGTGTTGCCTTACCTGGCCGGAATCTTGCCGACCACGCCCATGAAAGTCTCGGCATTCTCGCTGGTGTTCCTGCCGCTGACTTTCGGGTACGCCATTGTCCGTTACCGGCTGATGGACGTGGACATCATCTTCAAGCGCGGCATGGCGTACACGCTGGCCGCGGCGGCGATTCTGGGGTTGTATTTCGGCGCGGTCGGGGTGGCGGCCGAGATCGTCCACACGCGCATGCCGGGCGCCGGGCCCGCGGGCCTGGTGGTGGCCATGATCGTGGCCGCGCTCCTGTTCGAACCCATGAAGAACTGGATCCAGGAGCGCCTGGACCGCGTGTTCTATCGCAAACGCTACGACTACCGGCGCACCCTGATCGAGTTTGGCCGCGACCTGAGCTCGGAGACCGATCTCAACAAGATGCTCGGGTCGGTGACCGACCGGCTCTCCCGCACGCTGCTGGTCGACCGCATCGCGGTTTTTCTGGCGGGCTCGGAGACGTCAGAGGGCGCGAGCGCCTTCCGGCTCGCCAAGTCGTTCGGCATCTCGGAGACCGGGGCCATGAACCTGAGCTTTCTCGAGCGGGAGCGCTTCGAAGCCAGCCACCTCTTCTACGAGAACACCCACCAGGCGCTGCGCGAGTCTCCCACGTCGCAGCAGGCCATCGCCCGCCTGGACCTGAACTACTACATCCCTTGCACGGTACAGCAGCGGACCATCGCCGTGCTCGGCTTGGGTAAAACCGTTGAAGGCGACTTCCTCTCCAGCGAAGACGTCCAGTTGCTGGAGACCCTGGCCGGCTATATCGGCATTGCCATCCAGAACGCCCGCCTGTACGCCTCGCTGGAGCAGAAAGTCGTGGAATACGAACGGCTGAAGGACTTCAACGAGAACATCGTCGAGTCCATCAGCGTGGGCGTGCTGGCGGTGGACCTGGAAGACCGCATCGAGTCATGGAACTCGCAGATGGAGGTCATGTACGCCAAGCCCCGCTCGGAAGTGCTGGGCAGGCCGCTGCGGGAGATCTTCCCGGCGGCGTTTGTCGAGAACTTCTATCGGGTGCGGCAGACCGCCGGCATCCACAATCTGTACAAGTTCCGCCTGCTGACGCCCACGGGCGATACCCGCATCACCAACGTCGCCATCGCCCCGCTGGTAACGCGGCGCTTCCACGTGATCGGGCGGCTGATCATCGTGGACGACATCACCGAGCGGGTGGCGCTCGAAGCGCAGCTGACGCAGGCCGACAAAATGTCGTCCATCGGGCTGCTGGCCGCGGGCGTGGCTCACGAGGTAAATACGCCGCTGGCGGTGATCTCTTCTTACGCGCAGATGCTGGCCAAGCAGCTCACCGGCGATGAAAAGAAGTCGGCCCTCATGGAAAAGATCACGCGCCAGACCTTCCGGGCCTCCGAGATCGTGAATAATCTGCTGAACTTCTCGCGCACCAGTGGCACCGAGTTCGGCGCCATCGACCTCAACAAGGTCATTCACGACACGCTCACGCTGCTCGAGCACCAATTCAAGACGGCGCGCATCGAGGTGAAGCACGAACTCACCTCGGGACTGCCGCCGGTGCAGGGCAATGCCGGGCGCTTGCAGCAGGTGTTCCTGAACCTGTTCCTCAACGCCAAGGACGCCATGCCCAATGGCGGCAAGCTGACGGTGGCCACCGCGAACGGCGCCGGCGTGAATGTGTCGGTCTCGGACAGCGGCTCAGGCATCGCGCCCGAGCATATCAATCGCATCTACGATCCGTTCTTTACCACCAAGACGGCGCCGCGGGAAGGGCAGAGCCGCGGCACCGGACTGGGACTCTCGGTGACCTACGGAATCATTCAGGAGCACGCCGGGAAGATCCGCGTGGAAAGCCAGCCCGGCGCCGGAACCACGTTCCACCTGGAATTTCCGCGGATCAGGAAAGCAGTCAGCGCCTAAAGGGCAACGAGGCATCGGTAAATGGCTCAACCGGCAGTTATCCCACGGCTCCCCCTGAATCAGGAAAGCGCTTCCGCCGCCTCCATTCTGATCATCGATGACGAATCGGAAATCCGCGAATCGCTGCAGACTCTTCTTGAACTGGAAGGCTACCGCGTGGATGCGGCCGAGACCGGCGAGGATGGTCTGACGCAAATCGCCAGTCGTCCTTTCGACCTTGTATTGCTCGATCTCGCGCTGCCCGGCAAGAACGGCATGGAGATCCTGGCTGATATCCACGAACGCGACCCCCAGCTTCCCGTCATCATGATCACGGCTTACGGCACGGTCGAGAACGCCGTCAACGCCATGCAGGCGGGCGCGGCCAACTTCATCCAGAAGCCCTGGGATAACGAGAAGCTGCTGGCCGACGTGCGCGCCGTCGTCACCCGCCGTCGCGTGGAAGAAGAAAACATCCAGCTCAAGCGCGCCCTTAAACAGCGCTACAACTTCCAGAATATCGTGGGCAAGAGCGAGTCCATGCTGCGCATTCTTGACCTGGTGGGCCAGGTGGCGCCCAGCCGCTCCACCATCCTGATCCAGGGCGAGAGCGGAACCGGCAAGGAGCTGATTGCCAAAGCCATCCACATGAATTCCCCGCGCCGGGACCGGCCCTTCGTTCCGGTCAACGCTGGTTCCATGCCCACCGATCTGCTGGAATCGACGCTGTTCGGCCACGTGAAGGGCGCATTTACAAGCGCTATCGCCTCCAAGAAAGGGCTGTTTGAGGTCGCCGACCGCGGCACGCTCTTCCTCGACGAAATCGGCACCATGAGCCTGGAGACCCAGGCCAAGATTCTGCGCGTCCTGCAGGACCGCAAGTTCATGCACCTGGGCGGCGTCAATGAACTGCAGGTGGACGTGCGCGTCATCGCCGCCACCAACGTTGACCTGAAAAAACTGGTGCAGGAAGGACGCTTCCGCGAGGACCTCTACTATCGCCTGAACGTCATTACCCTCGAGCTGCCGCCGTTGCGCAACCGCCGCGAGGACGTTCCGCTGCTGGTCGAGCACTTTCTCCACAAGTTCTGCGCTGAGAATAGCCAGCCCGCTAAACACCTTGCCAGCGACGCCCTGCGTTCGCTGATGGACCACGAGTGGCCCGGCAACGTGCGCGAATTGGAGAACGTGGTGGAGCGCGCCGTGGTGCTCTCCTCGGGGGCGGCCATAGGCTCGGAGCTGCTGCCCGCGAGCGTGACCGGGCGCGACGCGGCCGCGCAAGTCTTCGAGGCCAGCCCCGACGCCAGCCTGTTCGAGATCGTCGAGGATTGCGAGCGCCGCATCATCATCAACATGCTGGAGCGCTGTAACTGGAACCAGACCGAGGCCGCCGACCGCTTCCACATTCCGCTCTCCACGCTCAATCAGAAGATCAAGCGCCTCAACATCGAGATCAAACGCAGGAACCGCGAGTGAAAACACCACGGTGCCCCACATCTGCCCGCCTTTGGCAGATGCGGGGCTCAAGACCGGTCTGTTCTGAATCCAGAACAGCGCCGTCTTCCGGCTCCGTCCGCCTGGCACGCTGATGTAAACTGCAATTTCTCCCATGAAACTGCGCCTACTGCTCGCGTCATTTTTCGTCTTGCTCTCTGTCTGGCCGCTGAATGCCGCGGATCCTGCTCGTAAGAGCGATCTTCTTCTGGCCACCATGCAGAAAGAGCTCGACCGCGCCAACCAGGCGCTGGCCCAGGCCGATCCCAAGCCGTACTTTGTCAGCTACTCCGCCCTGGATCAGCAGCAGGTCGCCATGGTTGCGGTGCATGGCGCGCTGATCACTTCCTTATCGTTCCACGGGCGCACGGGCAGCGTCAGCATGCGCATCGGCAGCAGCGCTCTCGATAACACCCACGGCACGCACCGCAGCTCGGGGCTGAGTTCGGAGGCGTTGCCGCTGGGAAACGATGGCCATGCCATCGCGCGCACCTTCTGGCGGCTGACCGACCGCGAGTACCACCAGGCTGCGGAAGCCTATCTCAACGCCAAAACCAGCAACGCGGTTCGCGCGCGCGAGGAGGACGACTCTCCGGATTTTTCGTCCGCTTCGCCGAGCCACCACATCGAGGAGGCCGGCGGGCAGCTCACCGCGGACCAGCACTCCTGGGAAGACAGGCTGAGGCGGCTCAGCGGCCGCCTGCGCTCCCATCCCGACGTCTATACCTCGGTTGCCATGCTGTCGATCGATAGCGGGAACGAGTATTTCGTTTCTACGGAGGGCAGCGCGGTGGTATCGCCGAGGCGCATGGTGCGGCTGCTCTTTGAAGTCGCCACCCGGGCTGAGGACGGCATGGACCTGTTCCGCGCCGAGTCGTTTCAGGCGCACAGCCTCGAGAGCTTGCCGGATGAGGATTACCTGGCCGCCATTATCGACCGCATGGGCGCGGACTTAGAGAAGCTGCGAGCGGCGCCCTTGGCCGAGCCCTTCGACGGGCCGGCGCTGCTCTCCGGGCGCGCTTCCGCCGTCTTCTTCCATGAAGTTCTGGGGCATCGTCTGGAAGGCCAGCGGCAGCGCGGCGATGAAGAAGGCCAGACCTTCACCAAGAAAGTGAACCAGCAGGTGTTGCCGAAGTTCCTCTCCGTGGTGGACGATCCCACCCTGCGCGAGCTCGGCGGCGCCGAGCTCTCCGGATGGTACGGGTTCGATGAGGAAGGCGTCCCCGCTTCGCGGGTGGCGGTGATTCAGGAAGGCGTCTTGAAGGATTTCCTGATGTCGCGGCTGCCGATTCGCAATTTCGACCACTCCAATGGCCACGGGCGTTCGGACGACACCCATTTGCCGGTCGGCCGCCAGGGAAACCTGATTGTCACCTCAACCTACACGGTGAGCGATGCCGAGCTGCGGCAGAAACTGCTCGAGGAGATCAAGCGCCAGGGCAAGACCTACGGGCTGTATTTCGAGGATATCCAGGGCGGCTTCACGCTCACCGCGCGGGCCCTGCCGCAAAGCTTCCAGGTGCTGCCCGTCCTGGTTTGGAAGGTCTACGGCGATGGCCGTCCGGACGAACTGGTGCGCGGCGTGGATATTGTGGGAACGCCGCTGGCGGCGCTGGAACACATTCTGGTGAGCGGAGATAAGCCCGCCGTATTTAATGGCGTCTGCGGCGCGGAGTCAGGACGCATTCCGGTTTCCGCCGCCGCCCCGGCGCTGCTGTTTTCCGAAATCGAGGTGCAGAGGCGGACCAAATCGAACAATCGCCCGCCCATTCTTCCTCCACCCTCGGCCGAAGCAGAAAAGCAGGGCGCAAAATGAGCTTTCGGCGATTGCTGCTGCTGCTGCTGCTGCTGCTGGCCACTCTTCCGCTGGGGGCGCAGGCGCCCTCCGGTCCGGCTGCGGACGATCCGGTCGTGCGCGCCATGAAGATGGAACTCGGGCGCTCGATGAAACAGCTGCGGCTCGAGAACGTCCAAGCGCCGTACTATATCGAGTATAGCGTTGTCGAGGTTGACCACTTTGCGGCTGACGCCGTGTTTGGAGCGTCCCGGCACCGCCTGCGCTCGGGCGCTCGGTTGGTGCGCGCCGTGGTCCGCGTCGGCGACTATAAGGAAGACAGTTACGAGGGCGCCGGCCAGGGCCGAGTCGAGATTCTGCCGCAGGATGACGACCTGCTGGTGTTGCGCCATCAACTCTGGCTGGCCACGGACTCGGCCTACAAGCAGGCCATTGAGGCTCTTACCGCCAAACAGGCCAAGTTGAAACAGCTTGAGGTGGAGCACTCGGCGGATGACTTCGCCAAGGCGCCCGCCCTGCAACTGATCGCGCCGTTGGCCAAACTGGAGATCGACGAGAATCGCTGGGCGCAATCCCTGGAATCGGCTTCCGCGCTCTACCGCCAGCTTGCGGAGGTGCAGTCGTTCGAATGCGGGCTGCGCTTCACCGCCACGAACCGCTATTTCGCCAACTCCGAAGGCACCGTCATACGCCAGGGATCAACGGCTTACACGGTCGAAATTTCCAGCTCGGTGCAGGCGCCGGACGGTATGCGCCTGGATCGGGGACGCAGCTTCGTCACCTCCAGCGCGCTGGAACTTCCTTCCGGCGAGGAACTGCAAAAGGCTGCCGGCAAAGTGCTGGACGAACTCAAGGCCCTGCGCGCGGCGCCGCGCGTGGAAGAAGAGTATCGCGGACCGGTGCTGTTCTCGGCGGGCTCTGCCGGCACTGTTTTCATGAAGCTGGTGGCTCCCAATATCCTCGGCCGCAAGCCCGCCATCGGGTCCCCGGCCCGCACCCTGGGCGACTACGCCGGAAGCTACAAGGCGCGTGTGCTGCCTGACTTCATCTCGGTGGTGGACGATCCCACCGCAACCACTGCCCAGGGGCGCAGGCTGATGGGCACTTACGCCGTGGACGACGAAGGCGTGCGCGGGCAAGCCGTCACCGCCGTCGACAAAGGCGAACTGGTTGCGTACCTGCTAGGGCGGCAGCCGATTCGCGACTTCCCCGCTTCGAACGGCCATGCTCGCGGAGGCACTTCCCCGGTTCCGGGGCCGGCGGTTTCCAATCTGTTTGTCCGGTCCAGCCAGACGGCGAGCAATGCGGAGCTGAAGAAGAAGCTGATTGACCTTTGCGCGCAGCGCTCCCTGCCTTACTGCTACCGGGTGGAGTCGGCGAGCCGGGAACTGGTCCCGCGAATGCTGTACAGGGTCTTTGTCAACGATGGGCACGAGGAACTGGTGCGGGGGGCGGTGTTCGCGGAACTCGATACCCGCGCCCTGCGCAATGAACTGATCGCTGCCGGAGACGACTATAAGGTCAACAATATGACGGGGGCCGCCCCGGAGAGCGTGATCGCTCCTTCCATTCTCCTGCAGGAGGTACTGGTGCGGCGCTCCACTGCCCACAAACAGAAACTGCCCGTGTACCCTCCACCGCCCGAAGGGGCAGAATAAACAGCTCCAGAGAGACAGTCCGGCCCGTCCACGCTATTTCGTTCCATCTTTCAACCCCCGCCGTTTTCGGGTAGTGTCCTGAATGCTTTTAGGACACTACCCGTTTCCGGCCTTTCTTTTCTGCCCGCGCTGGCTCTGCTATATTCGGTGCCTTCCAAGGAGCTGATCTCCCCAGTGGACTACGCCAAGCAGTCGGTCCTTGCGGTCCAGGATTATTCGATTCTTGCCTGGCGCTCGATCGCCAACGTGTTCGGCCACCCGCGGTACTTTGGCGACACCCTGATGCAGGCGGACCTGATCGGGGTGGGCTCGCTGCCCATCGTGGTGCTGACCGGATTCTTCACCGGCGCGGTGCTGGCGCTGCAGACTTCGGCCACGCTGCAACAGTTCGGGTCGCTCTCGCTCACCGGGCAACTGGTGTCTCTTTCCATGGTGCGCGAACTCGGCCCCGTCCTTACCGGCTTGATGGTCTCGGGGCGCAACGCCAGCGGCATGGCCAGCGAGCTGGGCTCGATGGTGGTGACCGAGCAGATCGACGCCATGCGCGCCCTGGGCACCGATCCCTCGAAGAAGCTGGTGACGCCGCGCGTGGTGGCCACCGCGACCATGCTGTTTTTCCTGACCATTCTTTCCGATCTGGTGGGGCTGGCCGGTGGCTGGGCGGTGAGCCGCTTTATCCTCGGCCTGGACTCCGCCCAGTACTGGACCACGGCCTGGGAGAAGCTGAAATTTGCCGACGTGTTCATGGGGCTGACCAAGCCGGCGCTGTTCGGTTACATCATCTCTACCATCGGCTGCTATTTTGGCCTGACCACCACCGGGGGCACGCAGGGAGTGGGCCGCTCGACGACGCAGGCCGTGGTCGCGTCCTCCGTGCTGCTGCTGGTGGCCGACTTCTTTGTCACCAAGCTGCTGATGGCGTTGATGGGGGGCTAGCCGGCCATGTCCACGCCCGTAGCTCCCAGCTCGGCCGGTGCGCCCGCGGTCGGGCAAGTCCCGCAGAAGGTGATCATCTTCGAGAACGTGAGCCTCGCCTTCGAGGAGAACCGCGTGCTCGACCAGGTTTCCTTTCATCTGGAGCACGGCGAAACCAAGATCATCCTGGGGGTGGCCGGCACCGGCAAGACCCTGCTGCTTAAGCTGGCGCTTGGCCTGCTCAAGCCCGACAGCGGACACATCTACGTCCTCGGGCTCGACGTTACCACCATGCGCGAGGAGGAGCTGTTCGATCTGCGGCGCCAGATCGGGATGATCTTTCAGGAAAGCGCCCTGTTTGACTCACTCACCGTGAGGGAGAACGTGGCCTACCGGTTGATCGAGGAAGGCACTCCGCCGGAGGAAGTGGAGGCGCGCGTGCGCGAGGCCCTGCGCTTCGTCGAACTGGAGCGCACCATCGACATGTTCCCGTCAGAACTCTCAGGAGGCATGCGGCGGCGCGTGGCCATCGCCCGCGGCATCATCACCCACCCCGACGTGCTGCTCTATGACTCGCCCACTGCAGGCCTCGACCCCATCACGTCAACCACCATTATCGAGCTGGTGGTGAAGCAGCGCGACGTCTACCACACCAGCGCGCTGCTGGTGACGCATCGTCTGCAGGATGCCTTCATCATGGCCTCGCACGTTTTCGACAAGCAGGCCAACCGCATGCGCCCCATCGAGAAGGGCGAGAAAGTGGAGGCCAACATTAGTTTCATCATTCTGCGGGATACCAAGGTGATCTTCGACGGCACCGCCGAGGAACTGGCCCGCTCGCGGGATCAGTACATCCGGGAATATATCTCTTAAGTAGCGGCCTGCGCCACGGGTTGCGCTTCGGCCGGCGCCGGACGCGAGTACGTGCAGCGTACCACCGGCGCTGTCTCGGCAGCGGCTTCTTCGCCCTTCTTGCGGCGGCGCGGCTTCGGTTCTTCCTCTTCGCCGGTGCGCTTGTTGTTGGGGCAAACGATCACCGGCCCCGACTTCAGGTTCTTGAGGACAAGATAAGCACTGCCGCACTCGGGGCAGGTTTCAGCAATCGGCTTGTAGGCCGAGGTGAAGGTGCAATCGGGATAGTTCGAGCAACCGTAGAAGAGGTTGCCGCGGCGGCGGGCTTTCTTCTCCACCAGTTCGCCATCCTTGCACTGCGGGCACTTCATCCCGATGAAGTTCTGCTTGATGTACTTGCACTGCGGATATCCGGAGCAGGAGGTGAACTCGCCGTAGCGACCATGGCGCAGCATCAGGTTGCGCCCGCACTTGGGGCAGAGCTCGTCGAGGGGAATATCCGGAACTTTTCGTCCCTGGTCGAGCCGGCGTGTGGTTTTGCAGTCGGGATATCCGGTGCAGGCCATGAACTGGCCGAAGCGTCCGCGCTTGAGCACCATCACCCGGCCGCAGTTCTCGCAGTATTCTTCCTGGGCGGTTTCCTGAACGTCGGCGGAATCGAGATCCGGCAGATCGATGGGATTCTCTTTGGTGAAGGTGCAGGTGTTGGGGTCGTCCTTGTCGTAGGAGCTGCAGGCGTAGAACGACCCGTGCTTGCCCCACTTGATGACCAGCGGCGAGCCGCAACGCTCGCAGACCTGGTCGGTGGGCTTCTCCATGCGCTTGATGTTCTCCATGTGCTTGTGCGCATAGCGAAGGTCTTTCTCGAACTTCTTGTAGAACTCGGCGAGCGCGTCGGTCCACTTCTCCTTGCCTTCCTCGATCTC
>Ga0335079_10011265_pt1 | contig 10188 bp, 6 predicted proteins | sample Lox_Sample_33_FD_206719 | JGI IMG/M metagenome (GOLD analysis project Ga0335079, IMG submission 206719) | Soil microbial communities from Loxahatchee National Wildlife Refuge, Florida, United States - Lox_Sample_3.3 | ecosystem: Environmental > Terrestrial > Soil > Wetlands | place: USA: Florida...
AACCGTCCTCGCCGCTTTCAGACAATGCTTTTGGCTTTCTTTGCGGCACTCGCGCTGGCTCTGGCGGGATCGGGAATTTTCGCGACGATCCATTACATGGTTGCGCAACGGACCAAGGAGCTGGCCTCAAGTGCCCTTCTACTTAGGGCGACCTCTCATAATGCGTGACTCAGCGATGAGGAGCTGATCAAGAGCCGTGACGTGCTGAGCGTCCGTCGATGGACGCAGCCCGTTTCGCAAGACCTCCGATGGTAGTTACAGCCGCTTCTCCGAGCGAATGAGATCTCAGTTCCCGATGTGCGCGCGCTCCGTCGCAGGCGGTAACGGGGCAAGAAAACCTTTCAAAGGTAGATCGCCGTCGCGGAAGACAATGTACTCATGGCCTGTCAAGTCGATATCCTGGGCTTTAACCGTGCTGAGCGCATCGTTGCCAGCGATAACGAGCACCATGCGACTGCGATCGAGAGGGTTCTCGGCAGCAAGGATCAGAGCCTCGCGCTCGGATGCGTGGACGTCGCGATCGACCTTGAAGCTGGCCGCGTCGAAATCAAGATGCATCTGGGCAGACCAGCGCGCCAGCTCCGAATTGGTCTCCGGTCGGCCCACGAAAACCACATCGTGATGGTGCAAGCTCTCGTCCGAGACTTCGAAATCCTTGTACACAGGAACTTCGCTCTCATAACCTTCCAGGAACTTTCGTTGCAGTTGTTCTGCGGCGTACCGATTCGCGCCCGCATCCCGCACCGTGCCGTAGACAATGACAGCCGAGGGCAAACGCCGCCAGATGTCATTGACGAGGTAAGAGGGACCTGCGGGAAGGTTGAGCACATCCAGATGCGCGGAAACGCGCGTGAGCCCCGCCTTCTGCAGGAAAGATTCGACGCGCACCGGTTTCGTCGCGTTGGCTGCGAAATATTCGCGCATCAGTTTGAAGAAGGCTTCGTCACCCATGCTTACGCGGAGAGAATTGAGGAACAGGACGCCCCTGGCTCTCTCAAGCCGATATTGATCGAGCGGAGTCAGCGCACCTTTCTGAAGGCTGCGCCATGTGGCGCGCTGGGCGTCCATCGCCTCGTCGAAGTCTTGTGACTGAAGCAGCTTGTAATATTCGGCGGAGCCCGCGACCAGCCAGGTGTCGGCGTCGGAAGCCGGCAAGATCCATCCCTTCCACAACCTGTCTTCGTAGTGAGGCTTGGTCGAGGCAGATACCGGCCTGGGCGCAGCGGAGGACGATGAACCGCTCAGCCGCATTTTTTCGTTCTCGGCGATGGAAGCGCGTAGGGTGGAACTCGGCTCCGCCCCAAACAGGTAGTAGCCGGACGGAAACAGGCCGTCATCGATGGGTGGATCGTATTTCTTGTCGGGCAGCCATTCGCGTTGGTTGGGGCGGCCGAATTCAGCCCACACCATCATGTGCGAGGCCATATCCGCAGTCACGACCTTCGCATCCATGGTGGAGACAGCGACAAGAGGAGCGGTCCGAAACGCGAGAAACCCGAATTGCTCATCGATCTGTCCGCGATGCTTGCGATAGAGCTGCTGCCATGCCGTGTCTCTGAGGCCAGGATGATACGGAATGAACTGCGGATCGCCTTTGGGGTCGGGGTATCCTTCGAGCCGAACGCTGAGATCTTTGGCGTTGTTGTCACCCCAGTAGAATCCGGGCGTGTCGCCGAACCACTCGTTCTTCGAGCTGCGCCACAGCCTTGTGTGAACAGTGCCCAGGTCGAAGATTGCGATCTCGTTTGTCTTGGCGTCCCCCATAATCCACTCGTTAGTGTAGAGGCCGTTGTTCTGTTCGCTCAGAATGCGAACCACGTCGTCGATATTGTCGCTGTACTGGATGGCCATCCGCGCGCGGAATGCAACGGGGGTCCCGGAGAGGTTGAACGGTGTCTGATCAATGGTGGTTTCGGTTAACACCACGCCCGCATCGTTCTGATACCAGTCCGTGCCGCTCTCAATCCCTCCCGGATAGCTCTGCATGAGCATGTGGTGGCCGGAAGCAGGCTTGATATCGAGCATCACGTTCGTCTTCTCTGCCAGGGTAAGGGGCCACCAAGTCACATGTCCGATGACCATTTTCCCATCCCGTGTGGCAGGGCCGGTCGCCGCAAACGCGCTGCAGTGATCTTTTGCAGAATCGGCCTTGCGGCCAGAATACTGCGGAGCATCGAAGCTCATGTCTTCAAGGCCGGTCGGCGTGGCGGAAACAGCCGAGGCGAGCTCCCCCATCTCCACCGTCGTATTGGCTACCACGATATCCAGAAGATCGATGCGGCGATCTTTCCATCGCGCGCCGGCATCGGAAGCGCCGTCGGCAATGCCGCGCATCTCTTCCATGATCTCCTTGTCGAATCCTCGCAGAAACAGCGCGTTGGCAGTGGTGCGGTAGTCATCCCAGCGGTCCCTTGACCCCAGCAGGGCCGCGCATCTTTCCAGATACTGCGGAATCTCACGCGCCATCAGGTGGCCATGCTGGTACCCGCGCTCGTACGGCTTGCCCTCGATGTGAAGGTAGATCCATCCGGCGGCCGGATACCGGTAGGCTGGCCCAAAAGTCTGAACAGCGTCCCGCGCCGGCCACTCATCGTCGGAAGAGGCAATCTCGTCCAGATTCACGCCTTCAAACCAGGCTTTGCCGCGAAACTGCCCGCCGCTGCCCGCCATCAGCACCACCTGGTCCTGGCTTCGGCTGGCCACAAACCGTATGGAGACGCGGCTCCATGGCCGGGTTCCTGCCAGCGACTCCGAATGCACGTCAAACGGCATGGATGCCATGCCCAGAACCGCGCCAATCGCGATCGGCGTGCGGTCTGCGTCCTGCACCTCCAGGTCATCCGTGCGGATCCATCCGCTCAGCTCATACCGCTTGCCGATGGTGAGCGAAACCGGCGCCAGCCGAACTGACGCATCCGGGGAATCCGCAGCCCGTTCCACCCGGATGGACTTGTGGCCTTCGTGGAGAACGCTCGAATCGAGCGCCGCAATCCCGCGATCGACGGTGTACCTTGTCTCTGCAGTGTCGAAGGATGCTTTGAAGACGGGTGTGGCCGCGTGAGCTACGGTCACCAGCAGTAGAAGGAAAGGAACACGAAGCATGTCGTCCCTCCGGTCTGAAATCTATTCGCAGCGAGCTAGGGTGAGCAGCGGTAGGTGCGTGGCAGCGCCGAAATCGATAAAGGAAAGTTCGGTGGGACACACCAGACGCGGTGATTCAAGATACAACGCCAGTGTCGTCCTTGGGAATAGCAGTGGCAAGACTGCTTGTGGCTATCGACCCGGAGCTGTTCAATTGTTGCTGAATTGTTGCTGACACGCCGAGTCATTCATGTAGGGACGATTTCCGCGACAAATCCCCCGGATACCGCTGGACGGGTCTGCTCCACGTTCCGGTAGGCGGCATTGTGTACGGGATGCCTGAACCCTGGCCGACTTCCCAATACCGATCCGGGCATCGATGAGTTTTGGCGATGATGCACTCATCCAGAAGAATCTTCGACAAGAATTGCGCGATGCCCTTGCCAGCGAATCTCGGCGTATTCACCGTGTTTGCTTCAAATCGTATGGAGGCAACGTGGTAAGCCGACTGTCCTCGACTGGACCACCCACCGTGAAATGGTAAAAACTCTGCCAATCACGCGAAGAGATTCCGAAAACCTCGTGGACTGGATCATCGAAATAGCAGCCGATCCCGGTTGCACGAATTCCCGCCTCTTCTGCCTCGAGGTACAGCACCTGGCCCATTAGACCAGCCTCCCAAAAAAGATTTCGGTAGAAGCTGGCGCCGTAGGTGACAAGGCTGTCCATGTAGTCGGCCAGCATTGAAATGCTGAATGCCCCATCCCCCGCAATGTTTTGCCCGCAGGAAACGCTCGCGGCCAAACTGCGGCAGTCCTCTTCTTTGAGAAGGTACAAAGGAAGGGCCTGTGGGCACGATGGCGGGCGCAGCCAAAGGAACTCAGGCCGCATTGCCTGGCGGAGTTTCTCCGACTTTTCCGGATCGCGACAGAGAGCGTAGAGACCTGGAGGCAGGCCGTTCACGCGGTGCACGAAGAGGCCGAGATGAATGCGAGGGCGCCAGGGCACGGCATCCCATGGCATAGATCGGCCGTCTCGGGTGGGAACGAGTCGTGCCAGCATTTGGAAGAAGGTCGCCGCGGGAATTGCGGTGGAAGTGTCCATGCTCACCGCGCTTCTGCGCCCCAGAATGACTCTTTCTGCAGTAAACACACTGGAGCGAACCGGAACCCCAAAGAGCTCCTCCTCTGAAGGGAAGCTGGAAAACTCTTCATCAAACGCTATCCCCGGATTCGTGGTTGCGACAGCTACCTGGTCGATCACTGGCCAATCGACGCCGTGTTCAGGGCTCAGGACGTTAGCGTTACCGTGCCATCGCGAAGCAGCCACTTTGGACACGAGTTCCCGGGCCAGGCTGCGGGCCCGGTGGCCCGGCGATTTCTCGGTGACTTCCTCCCTAACCACAACCGCCAGGAGTTCGGCGTGCTCTCGCTCTGCATCTTCGTAGTCGATCTCGCGGTCGAGTCCGAGAAGTCGCGACACGTCGGCGTCACCCACGCAATCGAGGAGACGGAGTTTCCAGCCGAGTGCAGCCGCCGCGAACCGCATCGTCCCCAGCGCATGGCCGGTGTCCTGCTGACAGTACCTGAACGCGCGCTCGCCGTACTTCCAGGCCTCTCGCCAAAGAATCGACGACAGCCCCACGAGGAACGAACCCTCCGGAAGATCTGCCGTCAATGCGAGCCAGATTGACGGATCAAGACTCGTTCGAAGTTCGAGGCCGTGCTCTTTTGGTGCATAGTGGTAGACGCCGGGACGATCGCCTATACCGTCCAACGCCGGCAAGAGCACGTATCCCTCCGTCGGGTGGAGGTTCCCGCTAGACGGATTGACCCGCAGAGGCCATGTGCTTCCTTGGAATTCTTTCCAAGCTGTCAGCGAGAGCGCAAATCGGAAAAAGAGCGAGATGGCGTCGACTGAAAGCGGGGCCGGCTCTATGGCGTCCGACGCGTAGAGCTGCCAGTACGGAAGCGTTTGCCCCCCGTCAGGGAAAGGAAGGTGAACCAGCGGCGCTTCCTCGTAGCGGCGAAACGGATTCGGCTGGTTGGCCCAATCCAAGTAGCCAAGCGATGCTGCGTAGCGGGAGTAGTGGTGCTTCGTTCTCTCGTGATAGGCCAACACGACATGCTCGGGAAGAAGAGTGGTGGACTCTGCGATGGCCATGTTGACTCTCACTGCATACTACCGGGCCGGCGGTGAAAAGTGTGAGATTCAGGCAGCGATCTTCGTCGAGTGCATCGGCGATAACACGTACTGTTTGATAGGGCGCAAGTCCTGGAGATCGGCTTGTGCTGTTGCCTTCAGGCCAACTCGCGTTTCCAGATCACGGCGGCCCTAGAAACGCGAGTTGGCGGAGATAAGCGGCCAGTATCCCGGATGATGCCTGGTAAGAAGTTATATTTTCTTTGAGTTGGGTTTTCTTCAGGAGGCGGAGCCCCGCTTCCTGCCAAGCATCTTGGAATGAAAATGGGCACCGATTGGCCGCTTATGGCGATTACGCGCAAATCGAGGAAGTACCAGCCAGAATTCTCATGCCCCGCGAGAATCTCCGGGTTCTCCGCCATTCGCGAGGACCCCCACTGAATGCGAACCTGCATGAGCGGCATTACTGTCGATTCGTATGCCCCAAGAGGCCAGTCGTCGGCTATTCGGGCCATTCGTCGGAAATCAGATGACTCTCATCCGGAGGCAGGTCAAAGATGACGGCTGAGAGGTAACACAAATGCGAATTCAGATCAGAGCCTTGCTGTTGATTGCTGGGTTGGCCGTGGGAACGGCACACATTGTGGCTGCTCAGGTGAAGGCGGCACAAACATGGAACCTGCCCCAGGGAACAAGCGTGAGGGACAGTGGCCCTCGAATTTACAGGTTTGTCGTCGACTACAACACAGCCAACACCAGGGGGGAAATGGTATTCCGTCAGCGGGTGACCGGCTTGTACACGCGCGGGCTATCAGACGGAGCCGTGATGTGGAAGAACGTAACCATGGCTGACGCGGTGGGAGCCACGGCGTCTTTCGGCGTTCCGCAGAAGAGCGATTTCATGGAAGATTTCCGGTATCACAACGACCTGGCAAGCACTATGGGGCCGGAGTTCTTCAAAGGATTCCCTCCAACCGCAGTCATGCAGCGTAATCTTGTTTGGGATACGGGGATGATCGAAATGTTTGGCCAGAACTACTTCGATCAGCTAAGACTGAACGAGCCTCACCAGATCCTGTCCAACCAGGACGTGAAGATCCCGGACGTGGGCACTTTCCGCAATCACAACGTCGTCCTGGAGTGGATTGGCCGCTCGCAAAGAAACGGCCAGGAATGCGCGCTGATCGATTACCAGGCTTTCTTCAATCCGGTGCAGATCGCGACCGGCGGAATGACCCTGGTGGGGCGCAGCGATTACTGGGGAGAGATCTGGGTATCGCTGGAGACGAAGCAGATTGAGTACAGCACTCTCAATGAGAGCGTGGTGGGCGAGATGAAACTAGCAGGCCAGGACACACCGCAGGTCGTAAACATCTTCCGCAGCGGCGTGCTCGAGCCGCTTGACGCCAAATAGGAGATGCCGTTGATCAGGGGCGATGCCATGACTTCACGCAAGCAAAAATGGATCTTGCCACTGCTGCTGCCCAACTTGACTGTGGTCATCGTGGTTGCAACCCAGGTGCTTTGGCATCAGATTTCGAATACACGAGATCTGCTGCAAACGCTTGTGTATGACCTGGTATATGCCAACCTGGTCGCGGCTCTGGGGCTTTTACTGGTAGGCGTGCTGGTTCAGAAACTGGCTCGGCGCAAGCTGTCGATGGCTTCGACGTTCGCGTTGTGCTTTTTTGTTGTGGTTCCGCTGGGGATATTGATCGTGCAGGCCCTGCTGACCGCGATCGGCTTAGGCTTCGCCTCTCGGCAGTCTTTCTGGCCGGACTACTTGCGCGTGTTGCGCTTCTGCATGCCGCTGGCCTTGGTATTCGGTCTGGGCGCCATTGCTTATGAGTCGTTGTGCAGTCGGGTAGAAGTCATGAAGGCGACGCTACATGAAAAAGAGATTGCCGAAGCTCAGGCTCAGAAAGTGGCGGCAGAGGCTCGATTACGCTCATTAGAATCGCGCATCCATCCTCATTTCCTCTTCAACACTTTGAACTCGATTAGCTCGCTGATTTCCGTAGACCCATCTCGCGCCGAACAGATGGTGGGTCGGCTGGCGCTGTTGTTGCGAGCTTCCCTGGACACCAGCACTCAATCCCTGATTCCCTTGCACCAGGAACTGGCCATGGTGGAGAGTTATCTCGAGATCGAGAAGGCGCGCTTTGGAGACAAACTGCGCGGCTCAACAGAAATTGGCGATGACCTACGCAGCGCCAGGGTGCCCCCCATGTCGGTACAGGCATTGGTCGAGAATGCCGTGAAACATGGAATTGCTCCTCAACGGGGAGGTGGCGAGATTCTGGTTGCCGCTTCCGCGGAGAATGGGAACTTGAGAATCGAGGTTCGCGATACAGGGCCGGGGTTCAACCTGACGGCGGTTCCCGCCGGTCACGGGCTCGATACTCTTGTGCAGCGGTTGAGCGCCCTGTTCGGCGACAAAGCGCGATTGAATGTATTCCGGCGGGATGGTCAATCGATAGTGGAGATGGTGTTGCCGCGCCTATGAAACTGCGTGCTTACCTGGTGGACGATGAACCTCCGGCCCTGGAGCGCCTGCGCCGGCTGCTGGAGCAGACACATCGCGTGAAGGTGATCGGCAGCGCCTCCGAACCCGAGGAAGCTGTGACGGCTCTCTCGGTCGATCCTCCAGATGTGTGCTTCCTCGATATCGACATGCCGCGCCTGAATGGTTTCGAGGTGTTAGCGCGGCTCCCGACGCAGCCCATTGTGATCTTTACCACCGCCTACAGTCAGTTTGCGCTGCAGGCATTTGCAGTCAATTCGGTTGATTATCTGCTCAAACCTGTCGATCCAGATTCGCTTGACCGTGCCATCAAGAAGGTGGAACGCCTGCTGGGCGCGGTGCCTGTTGCGCAGCCAGACTTTCATGCCCTGTTCCAGAGACTGGCAGCTTCATTGCGGGAGACGAAGCCGGAATATCCTGACCGCATTGCGTCTCGTCTGGGAGACCGACTCTGGTTTCTCGACCTGGTTAAAGTGACTCATTTCTATGCAGAAGATAAGTTGACCTTCGCGGCCTCCGAAGGAAAGGTCTTTTGTGTGGATCACACCATTGCGCAACTGGAACAGAAGCTGAACCCCAGGCAGTTCGTCCGGATTCACCGCGGCACCATCGTAAACCTCGGCTGGGTCAAGGAGGTCGCGCTGCTTATGGGTGGGACACTAAATGTCCGTCTGAAAGACGGCAAAGAGACTGAGTTGACAGTGGCCAAAGACCGTGCGCGAGAGTTCAAAGCAAGAGCCGGATATTAGCTCGAGATGCCAATGTTACGCCGGCCGCAAATGTGGATCGCGCTTTTGAGATTTCATAAAGCACCTCGCAAACGGTGGAACTCTGCTCAAATCATGACAACAGGCCTCACCGTAAATCCACGGCCGTCCGCGAGAAGAGACAACCGAAGCGATCGTTGACCGGCTTCTCCAGATTCTACTTGCAGCCGAGATACCGTTCGGTGGTAAGCACGGACACGTGACCAAGCAGGAATTGAATCTGTTCCAATTCGCCGCCATTCACATGGCAAAGTCTAGCGCACGTCCGTCAAAGATCATGTGGTGCCAGATTGTCCAGCTGCATCCGCTCAGCGACACTTCGCACCACGTAGCAGATGACATTCTCAGAGATTCCCTTGCCCCAGGCCGTCCCATGCCGGCTGACTGCGCGGAAGATTCGGCCCGCGGTCACCTTCGCGGAGTTCCTCCATCGATCGACTGCCTCCTTGACCCAAGCAGGCATCGGAACGGTCCGGACGTGACCGCCTTTGCCGACCAGATCCACAATAGCCCAGTGTCCTTGTCTAATCTGCAGATCTTCAACAGTAAGCGCCGAGAGTTCAGCCCGGCGCAATCCGCAGCCCACAAGCACAGAGATCATTGCGAGGTCGCGAGCACTGCGCAGATCATCTCCATCGGCTTTCTCCAATAAGAGCTGGGCTTGATCTTGGGTCAGCCAGTTTCCCATTCGCGCCCCCAAGCTGTTTCGCCCCTTTGACCCGGCGAATGCCTGCAGCGAGCTCCGGACTGAGCAAGCCGGAATCTGCAGACTCATACGCCGCCGCCTGACCGCCGCAAGACGCTGGTTCACGGTCCCGGCTGCTATTGGCTTTAAACCGAACCGTCGTTCGAACCGCTTCATCTCTTCGGGCTGTGATGAAGATGATTGGGATATTTAGCTGCCGGCGTTTCAGCTCAGTTTGAAGCTCAGGTCCCGACATGCCGGGCATAGCGATGTCGAGAATCAAACATTCCGTCTGTGAAACCCGATTCGATGCGAGGAACTCCTCCGCCAGGGACAATGGCTTGGCGTGGGTGGATCCGAATCACATGCTGGAGAATTCGATTAATCTGGTCCTCTTAAATACAGAGCAAAGTGCGTTCTCACGCGGACACTTCAGCCCCTGCCTCCTGGTTTGCGCATTTCGCACGAGCCTTCCTGAGAGGAAGTTATTGCCTCGCGGTATGAATCGCGCTCACTATCTCGCGCGCCGACGCCACCAGGTCACTCCGGGGATTCAGGCTAAGCCTGATCAGGTCCCGGAATGAATGTCCTTTGACTAACACTTCACTGTCGCCCAACTGAAACTTCTACCAGTGGCACGAGAGTTCCTGCGGTTATTTAATTCAGCCGATGACCAGCGAATAAGGTCATGGTTGCGAGGTTCTGTTCCCCCTCGACGGCGAATGTCCTGAACCCCTTAGCTGCAGTTCGCGACCACTCAGGATTTAACCGCCTGTCGACGGCCCACCCATGTGGCAATTGATCAGCATCGATGTGGGAAATCCCTGTTTGTGCACGGTTCCATGTGAACTACGGCACCCGGGGAGACGGAAGTGCAGCAGAACCCAGCTGTGTTGAAGTAGGACAAATCGGAGCAGCAGCACGCCATTTGCTGTGGATTCGGAGGTTATCCGCACCACGTGCCCGAGGAGGTTTGAATGCAATTGGGC
>Ga0335079_10011266_pt1 | contig 10187 bp, 7 predicted proteins | sample Lox_Sample_33_FD_206719 | JGI IMG/M metagenome (GOLD analysis project Ga0335079, IMG submission 206719) | Soil microbial communities from Loxahatchee National Wildlife Refuge, Florida, United States - Lox_Sample_3.3 | ecosystem: Environmental > Terrestrial > Soil > Wetlands | place: USA: Florida...
TCCGAGCACATCGCGCCGGCACGACTCGCGCTCGCCGAGGCCAAGACCGCGATCGAATCCTTCGGGATCGGCACCTACCGGATCGCCTCGGCATCCGACGCCGAGGCCGTGAAGGAGGCCGCCGCCGACATGAAAGGGGCCTACGACGTCGCCGTGCTGCGACTGCACGGCGTCGTCAGCGAATATCCGACCGCCGCTGACGGCGTCCAACTCACCATCGGCAAGCTCGATCACCTGCTGAGCCTGTTGGCCGAGCTGCGCGACCTGGTGCAGATGGGCGACCGCGCCAAGGCGCAAAACCTCATCGAACTGAAATTCGATCCGGCGCGCGACGACGTTATGTTCCAAATGAACCGCCTGATCAACATTCTCGGCGGCGAAGCACGCAAGGACGAAGAAGACTCCGCCGAGCGCGCCGCCTGGATTTTCCGCGTCACCGTGGCGACGCTCGCCGGCGGCACGGCGGCGGCACTGATCGCCGCCTTCGTGCTGAGCCATCTGTTCATCGCGCGGCCGCTGCAACGCATGGCGGCGACGATGACGCGCATGGCCGACGGCGATCTCGGCGTGCCGATCGTCGGCGCACAGCGCCGCGACGAGGTCGGCGCCATGGCGCGCGCCGTCGAGGTGTTCCGCGAAAACGCCATGGCGCTGCGTGAAACCGAAGAGGCCCGCGCCGCCGACCGCGAGCAATCCGCCACGCGGCGGGCGAAGACGCTGGAGACGATCGCACAGGCGATCGAATCCGAAATCCTCACGGTCGCCGCCGCCGTCGAGCGGTCGGCGACCGAGCTCGAGGCCTGCGCACGCGGCATGTCGTCGGTGATCTCGGATTCGCAAGCGCATGCCAGCATGGCAGCCACGGTTTCCGAGGAAACGACCGCCAATGCGGCGAGCGTCGCCGCCGCCATCGAAGAGCTGTCGGCATCGATCGGCGAGATCAACAGCCAGGTCGCCAACGCATCGCACATCGTCGCCGAAGCCACCTGTTGCGCGGGTCAAGCCGTCGGCAGTTCGGCGGCGCTGGTCGACGCCGTCAAGGATATCGATCAGGTCGCGGCGATGATTACGGCGATCGCCAGCCAGACCAATCTGCTGGCGCTTAACGCCACCATCGAGGCGGCGCGCGCCGGACAAGCCGGCCGCGGCTTTGCGGTCGTCGCCCAGGAGGTCAAGGCGCTCGCCGGACAGACCACCAAGGCGCTCGGCGAGATCCAGGGCAAGACCGCCTCGATTGTCAACGCCATCGGCACCGTGCAGGATGCAACGACGACGCTGTCGGCGCTGATGCAGCAGGTCGAACGCATTTCGGCGGCGATTTCAGGCTCGGTGCAGCATCAGGACCTCGCGGCGCGCCGGATCGCCGAAAACGTCGACAGCACCGCGCAACGCATCGGCCAGGTGTCGAGCAGCATTTCGGGCACCAGCGATCTCGTGCATCAATCCGGCCGCGGCGCCGAGCAGGTGCTCACGGCGGCGGCCGATCTCAACCGCCAGGCCGCGGCCTTGACCCAGGGCGCGCGCGATTTCACCAATCGCATGCGCGTCGCCTGATGCCCGCACTGTCGTCATCCGGAAACCGGACGATCCAGTCATCGAGGCAGACTGTTTTGCGGACGGTCCTCGCTACAGGCTCTTCCAGCGCTCTGCCAGCGCCTTGCGGTCGAGCTTGCCGCGCTCGGTCTTCGGCAGCGCGTCGCTGAGCACGATCTTCTTCGGCGCCTTGAAGGCCGGCAGCACGCTGCCGCAATAGCGCAGCAGTTCGTCGGCATCGACCTTGGCGCCCGGCCGCGTCACCACGTAGCTTACGACTTCCTCGCCATAGATGGCGTCGGGCACCCCGACGGTCGCGGCTTCGATCACGTCGGGGCGCTGCATCAGATAGGAATCGATCTCGACCGGCGAGATCTTGGCGCCGCCGCGGATGATCAGTTCCTTCTCGCGCCCGGTCAGCGTCAAGAAACCGTCGGCGTCGAGGCGGCCGAGATCGCCGGTGCGGAAGCGGCCGCGGCCGTGCACGGTGACGCCGCCGTCCTCGGCGAGATAGCGGTACGGATTGTCGGGAATGCCGCCGAGCTCGACATAGCCGATTTCACCGGCCGGCAGGCGATGGCCTTCAGCGTCGACAATGGCGAGATCGTGATAGGGCAGCGGCTTGCCCACCGTGCCGAGGCGGCGCTGTTCGCCGGGGATCGCGGCGATCCAGCTCACTTCGCTGGCGCCGCAGCCCTGCGCAACCGGAATGCCGAATTTCTGCTCGAAGCGCTTCCATTCTTCGAGCAGGAGCGGGGCCGAGCTCGACGTCATGAAGCGCAGCTTCGGCAGATCTCCGCGATGCGCGGTCTGTTCGCTGTTGAGCAGGATATTGATCGTTGTCGGATTGCCGGTGGCGATCGTCACATCGTGCTGGCGCAGATGCTGGAAGAACCGGCTCGCCGTAAATTTTTCGGCCAGCACCAGCGTGGCACCGCGATTGAGCACGGCAAGCGCGCCGAGCGTCTGCGCCGAGTTCCAGCTGAAGGGGCGGAAATCGTAGAGCCGATCATCCGCCGTGATGCCGAAGCCGGTGGCGAGCGGATCGATGTTCAAAAGATATTCGCGAAAGTTGAGGATCACGCCTTTCGGCTTGGCGCTGGTTCCGGAAGTGAACAGGATGACGGCGTCGTCCTCGGGGCGCGCCGTCACGGCCGCCTCGCCCGGCGCGCAGTCGGCGAGCGCCGCGAACAGCGTGCCGGGCTCCCTGTCGTCGAAATGACCGATGCGCAGATGCGGCAGCGCCGTCGCGGCGATGAGATCGTCGAGGCCGAGACCGTCCTGCGACAGAATGAGCTTCGGCTTGAGGCGCTCGAAGATGTTGCCGAGCTGATTGCGGTTCATCTCGACATGGATGGTGCAGATGGTCGCGCCGGCGGCCATCACGCCGAAAAAGCAAAGCAACTGTTCGATCGAATTGTTGGCCAAGAGCGCGACGCGATCGTTGCGTCCGATGCCGTGCTGACGCAGGAAGGTGGCGAAGCGGCCCACGGTCTCGCGCAATTGCCGGTAGCTGACGGTGCGGCCGTCGTCCGCGCCGATGACCCATGGCTTGTCGGGTGTGCGCTCTGCCGCCCGTGCGATCCAGTGCTGCAGCAGATTTGAGCCGGCGTCTTCGTGCATGGTAGGATGTACGAACTTAATCCCTTAGCATTATAAGCATTTCGCCGGCGACGCAAACTGCGCGGAATGCGAGCATCGCGGTGCAGCAAATGGCCAAGCAGGAGTTTTCGCCCGATCCGATGTCGACTGCGCTGGGCGACGGCGCGCCGCCCGCCGCCGGCTCGAACGCCGCACCGCTGTTGCCCTATCACGACCTGCGCCAGTGGCTCGAAGAGGCGAAGAAGCTCGACGAGGTGAAGGAGGTGCGCGGCCTGTCCTACCAGCGCGACATCGGCATGGTCGCCGAGCTCTCGGCGCATGAGGACGACGCGCCGTGCTTCGTGTTCGAGGACGTGCCGGGCACGCTCGAAGGCAGCCGGCTCCTCGTCAACTTCTTCGCCGGCAAGCGCAAGGCGATGACGCTCGGCTTCTCGACCGAACTCTCCAAGCTCGAATTGAGCGAGAGCTTCCGCGTCAACCATGCCGGCATGGTCAAGCGCATCCCGCCGAAATTCGTCGACACCGGGCCGGTGATGCAGAACGTCATGACGGGCGACGCCATCGACGTGACCCGGTTCCCGGCGCCGCAATGGCATCCGCAGGATGGCGGCCGCTATATCGGCACCGGCTGCTACAACATCATGCGCGATCCCGACGACGGCTGGATCAATTGCGGCACCTACCGGGTGATGATCCACGACCGCAAGACGCTCGGCTTCTACATTTCGCCCGGCAAGCACGGCCGGGTGATGCGCGACAAGTACGCGGCGCGCGGCCAACGCATGCCGGTTGCCATCGTCTGCGGCGGCGACCCGATGAGCTTTCTGATGGGCTCGAGCGAGGTGCCGTTCGGGGTCAGCGAGCTCGAAGTGATCGGTGGCATGCGCGGCCGGCCGGTCGAGGTGATCAAGGGGCCGGTCACCGGGCTGCCGATCCCGGCCAATGCCGAGATCGTCATCGAGGGCTTTGTTGCGCCCGACAATGCGCGACTCGAAGGCCCGTTCGGCGAATGGACCGGCTATTACGCCAGCGACCACCGGCCCGAGCCAGTGATCGACATCGAGGCGGTATATTACCGCAACGAGCCGATCCTGCTCGGCTGCGTGCCGCAACGACCGCCGGACGAAATCTGCCGCTGGCGGGCCATCGTACGCTCAGCGCTGCTGCGCGAGAATATCGAGAAAGCCGGCGTGCCCGGCATCGCCGCGGCCTGGGCGCACGAGGTCGGCAATGCGCGGCTGTTCCTCGCCGTCGCGGTCAAGCAGCGCTATCCGGGCCACGCCAAGCAGGCCGGCCACATCGCCGCGCAGTGCCATGTCGGCGCCTATTGCGGCCGCTATGTCATCGTCGTCGACGACGACATCGACGTGTCCAATCTCGACGAGGTGATCTGGGCGCTGATCACGCGCTCGGATCCCGCGACCTCGATCGACATCGTGCGCGGCGCCTGGTCGACGCCGCTCGATCCGCGCATCGAGCCCGAGCGCAAGGCGGCCGGTGACTACACCAACAGCCGCGCCGTGATCGATGCCTGCCGACCGTGGCACTGGCGCGACAAATTCCCCGCGGTCAACATGCCATCCGCCGAGGAGCACCGCGAGGCGCTGACGCGGTTTGGGCATCTGATGGAGCGGTGAGCCGGAACGCGGAGCCGCTATGGAAACCAGCGGTGCAGGCTTGCTTCGGCTCTGCGCTGCAAAGCGCTCGCAGTCTCAGGATGCGATGACGCGATGGAATTTCCGCACCGACACGAAGCCGAGCGCGACGAAGAGCAACAGCACGATCAACTGCGTGATGAGGAACGGCGGCTCAGACTGCGTTGGCGCCAGCGCATGCAGCGACGGCAGCTTGGCGAAAGCCTGGATCACGCCGACGAAGCAGTTCAGGTAAAGCGCCGTCATCGCCGTGATCACATAGAGCGACCGCCAGAACCCCGCGAGGTGGAACGCATAATAGGCGGCGACGGCGACGACAAGCAGAACCAACGACAGAATGCCGACCATGCGCGGCGGATCGAGCCCGAACGGCGGCAGCGGAAAACCTGTGACGCTGGTGAGGATCGTGGTGGCTAGAAACAGCGCAGTCCAGCCGCCGAAAGCGCGGCCGGTCAGCAGGCCGTAGAGCACGATCAGGCCCGATACTATTCCGATCAGGCTCAAGGCAACGTGGATTTGCAGGAACGTGTGGGTCGGGATGCCCCAGGTCATGACAACCTCCATGCGTCAAGTGCGGCCCGCGACGTTCGACATTTTCGCGGCATGGACAACGCCAAGGCCATAGGCGCCGCCATGCGCGAGTGCCGCAGCCGCGGTCTTCGCCGTCGCCTCGGTAGGCGCGGCTGATAGTCGATCATGATCAGGATGTGATCGATCGGGTCGAGCAGGATCCGGCGAGGTGCGGCGATCGCTTGCGGCATTGCTGTCATCCGTTGCGTCGCGCCATCGCTTGCGCGCTCAGGCTCCGGCCGCTCACACCCTCATCTGCTGCCGATGAAATCGACGATGACGCCGACCGTCTGCTGCGGCTGCTCTTCCATGATCCAGTGACCCGACCGTGTGATGACCGCGCCGGTGACGTCGCTTGCGACGAAACGCAGATCGTCGGCCATCTGCGTAGCGAACGAATGGTCGGCGCCGACCGCCAGTACCGGCATGGCCAATTTTGCCTTCGCCGCGAAGGCCGCATTGTCGGCAGCGTCTTGGCCGAAGGCGGCAAACTGGTTGAACGCCGCATGCATGGCGCCGGGCAGCGCGTAGAGCCGCGCATAGTGCTGCCGCGTTGCCTCGTCGATCAGCTTCGGATCGGCCGAGAACTCGTCCCAGAACCGGTCGAGATAGATGCGCTCGCGGCCCTTGACCAGCCGCTCGACGTCGGGACCGCGGAAATTGAAATGCCACAGCGCGGGGCTGGCGATGATCTTGTCCCAGGGGCCGACACCTGGAAGCGGCGCATCGATCACCACCCAGCGCGTCACGCGTTCGGGAAATTGTGCCGCAAAAGCGTACCCGACCATATTGCCGATATCGTGGGTGACCAAAGCGGCCTCTTTGATGGCGAGCTTGTCGAGCACCTGCGCGATATCACGCGCTTGGTTTTTCTTGTCGTAGCCGCCCTCTGGGTGCGACGACAGGCCCATGCCGCGCAAATCGGGCACCACGACGGTGTGATTGCGATAGAGCGCCGCGGCCGCCGGCGCCCACATGTCTCCGGTGTCGCCGAAGCCATGCAGCATGAGGACGGCCGGACCCTTGCCACCGACGCGAACGTGGATCGTCGCACCATCGGTTGCGATGTTCTCGATGCGGAACGCGGCCGGAAAAGGTTGCACGCCGGCCACGGCTGGCACCGCCGAAGGCAACGCTGCGCCAATGCCGAGCAACAAGCCAAGGCACAGGACGATCCGGATTTTCCGCTGCTGCACGATCCGGCCTCTCACAATTCATCGGCGGGCATGATTTTGTTGGAAAATCGAATTGCGCTTTTCCGGGTCATGCGCTTGGGAGTATCCTTGATTGAGGAAGGCAATTCGATATTACACGAATGGCGCATTTTTGTCGAAACGGAACATTTTCGACCGACGCATTTCCGATCCGACCCACACATTTTCGAACCCCATAAATGTCATCGGCCGTTCGCGATTTGTCGGCAATTGCGCTTGCATATGACCGTTTCAATCCGCACACTTCGATTTGCCCAATCGACCTTCGCGGTGGGCTGCGCCCGAGCGGTCCATCAGCAGACACTGGCGGCGGACGCACCGCGATTGACGCAGCAACGATACCCGTCAAAAGCCGGCGAGGATCGCAGCCAAGATGCAGTCACACAGCAACAGTCAAATCTGGCCGGACCTGCCGCTTGCGGCCTGGAGCGCCAGTTGCGACACGCTGCAGCTGTGGACGCAGATCGTCGGCAAGGTGCGCATCGCACTCACCCCACTGATCAATCATTGGTGGAACGCGACATTTTTCGTCAGCGCACGCGGCCTTGAAGCGCCGGCGATGCCGCACGGCGACGGCACGTTCGACGTGGTGTTCGATTTCACCAGGCACCGCTTGGCGATCGCGACCAGCGACGGCCGCAGCGGCGGCTTTGCACTCACGGCGATGGCGGTCGCCGACTTCTATGCGGCGTTCATGGCCGAGCTCAGCCGCCTCGGCATCGACGTTTCCATCTGGACGATGCCATGCGAGATCGAGAGCGCGATCCCGTTCGAGAACGATCGCAGCCATGCGCAATACGATGCCGATTACGTGGAGCGCTTTCATCGCGCGCTGGTGCAGTCGGCGCGCGTGATGAACGAATTTCGCGCCCGCTTCCTCGGCAAGGCGAGCCCGGTGCATTTCTTCTGGGGCAGCTTCGATCTTGCGGTGACGCGTTTTTCCGGCCACACCGCGCCGCCGCCAAAGGGCGTCACGCCGAACGTCGCAAGCTGGGTGATGGCGGAAGCCTATTCGCACGAAGTCTCGAGCTGCGGCTTCTGGCCCGGCAATGGCGGCTACGGCCGGGCGGCCTTCTACGTCTATGCCTATCCGGAGCCTGACGGTTACGGAGCGACGGCGCTCGAAACGCCGCAGGCGTTCTACGACAAGAATGTCGGCCAATTCATCCTGCCCTACGACGCGGTGCGGCAAGCGACCGATCCGGACGCACTGCTGCTCGGCTTCCTGCAGGAGACCTACGCCGCTGCTGCCACTCTCGCCAAATGGGACCGCAAGGCGCTGGAGCGGCAGGCGTAGCGGTCGCCGGAGAGACGATTCACTTCACCTCGTCACCACCGGGCTTGACCCGGTGGTCCATGCTGACGTGCCGATTGCATGGATTGCCGGATCTAGCATGCACTCGAGGCGGCCAAAGGCGGAAACTCGTGGGTCCGGCAATGACGAAACCAAAATTGCCGCCGGCAGAGAAGGATAAGAAATCACTCGTCCGCCGGCTCGCCGGCCACCACGTAGGACCACAGCGCCTCGATCTCGTCGGGCTTGAGCACGTCTTCCCACGACGGCATGTTGCGCTTGCCGTAGGTCACCGAGTCGACGAAGCGGTCATGGGCGTCATGCGGAAATTCCTTCAGATTGATCGCCCATTGCGGGTTGCGCATGCGCGTGCCGTGGCAGGTCGCGCAATTCTTGGCGAACAGCGCGGCACCCTTGGCGATCTCGTCGGGCGGAAATTTCGCGTCGTCCGCCGCGGCGATGGTGCATAGCGCAGCAAGGCCGAGGGCGACCACAAATCGCAGCGGGCCGATGCAACGCCGTACGGCATCAAACACGACCGATTTCATTCCGGCGTCATTCCGGCATCAGCGCAAAGGTCCACACCGAGCCGCCTGTCGGCGTGCGGTCCGCCACTTTCATGGCGCGGTTGAGCACGCCGCCGATGCCCGACAGCACGGTGACGTATTGCCGGCCGTTATGCATATAGGTGATCGGCGGCGAATTGATGCCGGAACTGGTTTTGAACTTCCACAGCAGTTCGCCGGTCGCCTGGTCGAGCGCGATGAACTCGCCGTTGACGCGGCCGGTGAACAGCAAGCCGCCATCGGTCGCCAACATGCCGGCGGAGATCACGGTGCCGGTCACCGGCACCTTCCACACCGCCTTGCCGGTCAACGGGTCGAACGCCATGTGGTAGCCCCACGGCTCGCCGACCGGCGGCGCGCGGAAGCTCGTCTCGACGCCGGTCGATCCGGCGCCGAGCACGAAGTCCACCTTGGTGTATTTCAGGATGCGCGGGATTTCCCAGGAGTTGAGATAGACGAGACCGGTCTTCGGATTGAAGGCGGGAAGCGAGGCATTCATGCCGCGCGACGGCCAGATCTCCACCGTCTCGCCCTTGATGGCGCGATCGTAGACGTCGGTCAGCACCGGGCGGCCGGTCTTCAGATCGATCTCCGAGGCCCAGTTCACTTTCACATAAGGATGTGCCGCGATCAGTTTGCCGTTGGTGCGGTCGATCACGTACATGAAGCCGTTCTTGTTGGCGTTGAGCAGCACCTTGCGCGGCTGTCCATCGATCGTGAGATCGGCCAGGATCGGCTCGAACGTGCCGTCGAAGTCGTAGCTCTCGTTCGGGATGTACTGGTAGTGCCAGACGAGTTCGCCGGTCTTCGGCCGGATCGCGATCACGCTCGCGGTGTAGAGGCTGTCCTTGCCGTCGCGATAGATCGGATTGTACGGCTCGGCATTGCCGGTGCCCCAATAGACGAGATCGAGATCGGGATCGTAGGCGCCGTTGAGCCAGGTGGCGCCGCCGCCGTATTTCCAGGCGTCCGGCATCTTGTCGTTCGGCCAGGTCTCGGAGCCGGGCTCGCCCGGCGCCGGAATGGTGTAGCGGCGCCACAGATGGTTGCCGGTTTCCGGATCCCAGCCGTCGAGATAGCCGCGCGTCGTACGATCGCCGCCGGCGACGCCGCTGATGACGACACCGTTCGCTACCAGCGGCGCGATGATGCCGGTATAGCCATCCTTGTACTCGGCGAATTTCTCTTTCCAGACCTGCTTGCCGGTCTTCAGATCGAGCGCGACGACGTTGCAGTCGAGCGTCTCGCGAAAGAGCTTGCCGTTGTAGATGGTGGCACCGCCGCGGATCACCGCGCCGACCGCGCTGATGCGGGTCGCGCCGCGGTCATATTCGACCGGCGTGCGCCAGATCTGCTGGCCGGTCTCGACGTCGAGCGCAAAAGTCCAGTTGCCGTTCACCACATACATCACGCCGTTGTAGACGGTCGGCTGGCCGAGCTCGCCGGCGTCGGTCATCGTGCTGGTCGCCCACACCGGCACCAGGCGCTTGACGTTCGATTTGTTGATCTGATTGAGCGGGCTGTACTGGTTGAGACGGTAGCCCATCCCGAACGTGGTGTCGTTCTCGGGGTTCTTGCCGTTGTCGTTGAGTTCCTGTGCGCTCTGCGCCAGCGCGATGCTGCACCAGGACGACAGCAGGATGGCGAGCAAAGTACGCATGTTTCCTTCCCTGTATTTTCCAATCTTCGTCGTTGATGCGAAGCGCGATGGCGCTGCAGGCGCCTTCGCAAGACTTTTGCGGGTGGTGCGGCA
>Ga0335079_10011267_pt1 | contig 10187 bp, 6 predicted proteins | sample Lox_Sample_33_FD_206719 | JGI IMG/M metagenome (GOLD analysis project Ga0335079, IMG submission 206719) | Soil microbial communities from Loxahatchee National Wildlife Refuge, Florida, United States - Lox_Sample_3.3 | ecosystem: Environmental > Terrestrial > Soil > Wetlands | place: USA: Florida...
GAATCTTTTTGTGCAGCCATTCCGCAAAGCCCTCCGCCCCCTCGACCGCCACGGCCTGCAGCATGTGAGAACGAAGATAGTCCCCCGCCTCTTTCCATTGCGTGGATAGTTTCCGCACGCCGCGTCCGCAGGTGACGGCGAAGAACGCCACGCTGTCGATCTCTTTGGACTCGACGTCACGGCAGTAGTCCGAGAGGCAGAGCCGCTCGCCGGAAGGTTGCCGCGGGAATGTGAGTGTCTCGATCAGGCGCGATGGATCGGACGGATCGAAGATCAAAAGATCGTCTCCACGCGATTGGCATGGAAAGAACCGGTAGACCCCCTGTGCCGTGATATATTTTTTTGCGATTGCCTCTTTCTTGAACGCCTCGACTGTTTTGTAAAGTTTTTCGGCCGTCTCGTCCTTCTCGGCCAGAAGCTTTTCCAGGTTTCCCTTCAGGCCCAGATGCTTCCCGTACAGCATGACCGGGTTGATGTATCCGAAGATCTCCTCGACGGGACCCTTTTCGATCACATGCAGATCGAAGTCCGACGGCCTCGGCAGGGGATGATTCCTCCGCACGGCCGAACGCGCGGCCGTGGCCTCAGTAAGCGTCGCGGGACGGGATGCGCGCTCCTCGGTAACCTGGACCATGTGTTTCCGGTCTTCCCGGACTTTGTTCAGAAAGTCCTCGCGCGAATCTTCGTTCATCAACTGGTTCGCGATATCGAGCCCGTTCATCGCGTCCTTGGCATAGATCACCGGGCCGGCATACTCGGCCGCGATCTTGGTGTCCGTGAATTTTTTCGTCAGCGCGGCGCCGCCGACGAGGATCGGCGCCGCGATCCCGGCCGCCTTCAAATCCTGCGCCGTCACGACCATTTGCTGGGCCGACTTGACCAGGAGCCCGGACAGGCCGATCGCGTCCGGCCGCTCGCGCTGATAGGCCGCGATCAATTCCTCCGGCGGGACCTTGATGCCGAGATTGACGATCTTGTAGCCGTTGTTGCCGAGGATGATCTCGACGAGGTTCTTCCCGATGTCGTGCACGTCGCCCTTCACCGTCGCCAGGATGATCTTGCCGCGGCTGGCGGTGTCGCTCTTCTCCATGAATTGTTCGAGGTGGCGCACCGCGGCCTTCATCGCTTCGGCCGACTGCAGCACCTCGGCCACGATCAATTCGTTGTTGTTGAACAGCCGCCCGACCTCGTCCATCCCGGCCATCAGCGGGCCGTTGATGATCTCAAGGGGGCTTCGGGTTTTGCGCGCCTCATCGAGGTCCTCGACCAGTCCATCCTTCGAGCCTTCAATAATATACCGTGCCAGCCGCTCATCGAGCGACAGCGAGCTCTTGGGTTTTTTCGCGGCCGGCTTCTTCGCACGGAAATATTCGGCGAAGGCCGCCACGGGGTCTTTTCCGCGCCAGTAGATCAGGTCCTCCGCAAGCCGCCGCTCCTCCTCCGGGATGGACGGGTAGCGCTCAAGCTTCTCGGAATTGACGATCGCGTAATCCAGCCCGGCCTTGACGCAGTGATACAGGAAAACGGCGTTTAAAACTTCCCGCCCGGCGGGCGGGAGGCCGAAGGAGACGTTGCTGATCCCCAGCACCGTCTTGACGCCCGGCAGAGCTTCCTTGATCAGCCGGATGCCCTCGATCGTCTCGGGCGCCGAGCCGATGTAGTTGGCGTCGCCCGTTCCGACCGGGAAGACCAGGGCGTCGAAGATGAGGTCCCGAACGGGGACGCCGTACTTGTTCACCAGCAGGTCGTGCGACCTTTGAGCGACGGCGAGCTTCCTCTGCCGCGTGACGGCCATGCCCTGGACCTTGTCCTCGTCGATGCAGCCCACGACCACCGCGCCGCCGTATTTTTTGAGCAGCGGCACAATCTTCTCGAAGCGCTCCTCGCCGTCCTCAAGGTTGATTGAGTTGATCACGCATTTCCCCTGGCAGTGCTTGAGCGCGGCCTCGGTCACGGCGGCGTCGGTCGAGTCGATCATGAGCGGGGACTTGACCTTCTTGTTCAGGATTTGAATGAAGCGGTCCATGTCAAAAAGCTCGTTGCGGTCGGGGTTGGCCATGCAAACATCCAACACCTGCGCCCCGGTCTTGACCTGGGCGCGGCCGATCTCGGAGGCCTCCTCGATCTTCTCGGACACGATCAGGTCCTTGAACTTCCGGCTGCCGATCACGTTCGTCCGCTCGCCCACGATGATGGGACGGTTGTCCTCCTCGATCGGCAGATAGTCGATCCCGGATACGGCCGGCTTGACCAGCGTCTGCGGGACGCGGGGCTTCTTGCCTTTGACCATGTCGGCGATCGCTTTGATATGCTCCGGGGTCGTGCCGCAGCAGCCGCCGACGAGGTTCAGCCAGCCCTCGTCCGCGAAGCGCGCGAGTTTGGCCGAGAGCGATTCGGGCGTCTCGGAATATTTCCCTTCTTCATCCGGCAGCCCGGCGTTGGGATAGACGCTGATATAACAGGTCGCGAGCGCCGCGAGCGAGCGGATATGATCCGTCATGAACTCCGGCCCTGTGGCGCAGTTCAGCCCGATCGAAAATAGCGGCAGATGTTCGAGCGACGTGTACAGAGCCTCCACGGCCTGGCCGGCCAGCATCGTGCCGGTCCGCTCGATCGTGGCCGAGATCATCAGCGGAAGCTCCCGGCCGGATTCTTTTAAGGCCTTCAGTACGCCGATCGCCGCGGCCTTGAGGTTCAAAGTATCCTGGGCCGTCTCGAGCAAGAGCAGGTCGGCGCCGCCCTCGATCAGTCCCTTCGTTTGGAGGTAGAACGCTTCGCTGAGCTGGTCAAAGGTGACCCCGCCGGTCACGAGCAGCGTCTTGGTCGTCGGCCCCATCGCGCCGGCCACGAGCCGCGGACGCTCGGAGGTCGAGAAGCGCTCCGCGGCGGCGCGCGCGAGTCGCGCCCCGGCCCGGTTGATCTCAAGCACCTTGTCCTGGAGACCGTACTCGGCCAGCACGATCGAGGTCCCGCCGAAGGTGTTCGTCTCGACGATGTCCGCGCCGGCCGCGAGATAGGCCTCGTGGATAGCCTGGATCACGTCGGGACGGGTGAGGTTCAGGTTCTCGTTGCAGCCTTCAAGAAGCGGCCCGCCGAAATCCTTCGCCGCGAGGTTCCGGTTCTGGATCTGCGTCCCCATCGCGCCGTCGATCACCAGGATGCGCGCGGATAAAATCTTTTTAAGTTCGTTGATATTCATGGGTCACCGAATGAATTTCACATTTTATCAGAATCGGTTGCACTATATCTATTCCTTTTCACAGAGAGGCGCCCCCTCCAATTTCCTCTTGACCAGGGCCCGGCTAGGGGTTTATAAATAAAGGTCCGACCTTATTTTAGAGATTAAAACGACTGGATTCACGGAACTTAACCATTTAAAGGAGGGAGCCATGGCCGTTCGATTAGGAGACATCGTGCCGGATTTCACGGCGGAATCCACGCAGGGTCCGATCCGTTTTCATGAATGGATCGGGAACAACTGGGTGATTTTCTTTTCCCACCCGAAAGATTTCACGCCGGTCTGCACCACCGAGCTGGGCGCGGTGGCGAAACTCAAGAACAAGTTCGCCCAAAAGGGCGTCAAGGTCGTCGCCCTGAGCGTCGACCCGATCGGCGACCACACGAAATGGATCAAGGACATCGAGGAGACCCAGAACTGCGTGGTCGACTATCCGATCATCGGCGATCCCGAGCGGAAAGTCGCCCTGCTGTACGACATGATCCATCCCAACGCGATCGACAACATGACCGTCCGGTCGGTCTTCATCATCGGCCCGGACAAGAAGCTCAAGCTGACCCTGACCTATCCGGCCGCGACGGGACGGAACTTCGACGAGATCTTCCGCGTGGTCGAATCGCTGCAGTTGACCGCGAAATACAGCGTCGCGACGCCGGCCGACTGGAAGCCGGGGCAGGACTGCATCATCGCCACGTCGGTGAAAGACGAGGAGATCGCGGGCAAGTTTCCGAAGGGACACAAGGTCATCAAGCCCTATCTTCGGACCACGCCCCAGCCCAACCTGTGACGACCCGCGGGGGCGGCCGGATTTCGCCGTCCCCGCGATCATTCCAAATCTGGCAACCAAGTCAAGTCTTTTGACAACCCGCGAGCGGGGATGGTAAGGTTATGGGCCGATAAGCGGGTGGCCGGAAGTGGGGCTGCCGAAGGACAGGACCCGCTTACGTTAGGTACTTTTTGTCGTGAGGGGACACAATTGCTCAAAGTCGTCGGAATGAAGGAAATCAACGCGATCTTCGAGGTGACGGACCGCCTCGGTATCAACCGCGAATGGATCGAGATCCCGCTCGGCCCGGAAGCGCCGGGAAAGGTCAGGAAGCTCCCGAACGGGAAGTATGAGATCATCGTGGACGCCGAGGCGCCGGTCGAGCGGTGGGTATCCGTGATGGAAGCCGAGTTGAAAAAATTGATGTGAGCGACGATGCCCCAATCGATCGAAATGAACGACCCGGAACAGATCAATCAACTCCTGATGAAGGTCGCCCTGACCGGCAAGGGTTTTACCACCGAATGCCTTCTGGCCGAAGTGGTCGACGTCGGCATCACCTATCCCGACCACCTCAAGGCCTCCGGCGAGGACCCCGACGCCTCCTACGACGGAAAAGCGCCCGCCTGGGCGGTCTACCACGTCCGGCAGGGGAAGAAAGTCTTCATGGTCTACGGCGGCGCGGGCAAGGAACGCCGCACCCAGATCACCGAAACCCCGTAAGGTCCCGAACCAATATATAGAGACCGCGTTTGAACGTCCCGGGCCCGCAACGGCATCGCAGTAGGGGTTTTTCGGAGTGGAAAACCCCACTTTCGAGGGATTGACCTGGAGCCCGAAAAAATTTATAATGCTTCCGCTTTTGTGCAAGAACAGGTGCTTCGTCCGACACCCTGGACGCGGCCAAGAATACGATGTTCCAGCCCGGAACCCCGGGGTCTAAATCAGGAGCAAAGCTTATGACACCGCTTTCAATAAAGAAACGCTTCGTTTTACCCGCGGTTTTATTCATAATAGCCGCAACGAGTTATCAAGCGGCGGCGGCCATAACCGTGGATCTTGCGGCGTTGCCGGCCTCGCCCCAGCCGGTCGGAACAACCATATCGCTGACCGCGACCGCCACGGACTCGGATCCCGGCACGATTTCTTTCCGCTTCAGTGCCGGTCCCTCTCCCAACCTGCTCATCATGATGCGGGATTACAGTACGACGAACACGTTCCAGGTGGCCCCGGCCAAGTACGACGGTACTTTCCAGATCCAGGTGACGGCGCGAAACAACGCCACGCAGGCCACGGCTCAAGCGTCCATCAGCTTCCAGTTGACGTCGCGACTTTCCGGGAGCAGCCCGGTGGTCAGTGCGACGGCCAACCCGCTGATCGCTTTGTTCAGCGCCCCCTCTTGTTCGTTGGGCAGTTTCATGCAGGTGCGTTTCTGGCGCAAGGGGACCGTGGGCAATGTCGACAGCACGGGCTGGCTTCCATGCGTCCCGCCGGCCAGCATGAATTTTTATGTCGCCGGTATGCGGGCGGATTCGGTGTACTACATGCGTTCGGAAACGGTAACGGGACTCAAAGTCGTGGCCGGACCCACGCTTGCTTTCCAGACGGGGATCCCTACGGTCACGTTCCCTCCGGTTACTTTTCCCAATCCTCCGGGGTTGCAGGACAGCCTGGCCAACCACGTGTTGCTCGAGACCCCGATCACCGTGGGTTATTTTCCGGTAGCCTTCGATCTGTCGGGCTATCCGATCTGGTATTATCAGGATCCTTCGGGGACGACACCCTTGGTCACCGGGCCGGTGGCCGGAGGAACAATTTTGCTCCTGGCGGTTGGAACCGATTTGAACGGGATGTACGGGCCGAACGCCGTCTTGAGGGAGATCGACCTGACGGGCAATGTCATCCATGAGACAAACGCGGCGCGGGTCTCCGAGCAAGTGGTGGCGATGGGGCAGACCTCCTCGTGCCAGTTGGGTTCCACCCAGTGTGTTGTCGGCTCGTTTACGCACGACGCCATTCGGTTGAAGAACGGGCATACCGTGGTATTGGCCGTTGCAGAAAAGGTTTTTACGGACGGAACCCAGGGATCTTCGGCCGCGAATCCCGTGGATATCGTCGGGGACATGATCATCGATCTCGATACGAACTGGCAGGTGGCCTGGTTTTGGAACTCCTTTGACCATCTGGATGTGAATCGCGCCGCGGTGCTCGGCGAAACCTGCCGGCAGGGTCAGGGGGGATGTCCCCCCTTGTTCCTAGGCAGCCTGGCCAACGACTGGCTGCACGGGAACTCCATCGACTACGTCTCGGACGGGAGCTTGGTCTATTCCGCGCGTCACCAGGACTGGGTGTTCAAGATCGACTATAACAACGGAACCGGCACGGGCGACGTGGTTTGGAAACTCGGGAAGGACGGCGACTTTACGATCAATTCCAGCGACCCCTATCCCTGGTTTTCGCATCAGCACGACGTGGGCTTTGAGCTGAACGGCACGAGTGTTCTGTCGATGTTTGATAACGGCAATACACGCCATTCGCTGTTCCCAACCGCGAACAGTCGGGGTTATGTGCTGAATGTCGACCAAACGACGATGACGGCGACTCCGATGATCCTGACCGATTTGGGGGTTTATTCCCAGGCGCTGGGCAGCGCCTCTCTTCTCTTGAACGGCGACTATCACTTTCTGGCGGGGATCCCGGTCCCGATCCCCGGTCCTTATAATCAATCCATTGAAGTGCGGCCGGATGGCAGCATTGGAATGATCGCCCAGGTCTCGAATACGATCGCCTATCGCAGCTTTCGAATGTTGGACCTGTACAAAGCTCCGGTGAATTGATCCGACGCAAGATGACGAGGGGCCTGGCCGGGGCTCTCGGGGGAATGTACAGACCGAGACGCCGTCATTATCATGAAGCACCCCTTCGCGCGACGAGCGTGACCCAGTCTTCTTCCTGAAGCGCTTCGATCACTTCGAAGCCTTCCCGCCTCAACGCGGCTTCAACATCGGGACGGAACTCGGCCAGAATCCCGCCGGTGATGAGAAGCCCGCCCGGCCGGAGCTTGGACTTCAGTTCCGGCAGCATGCGGATGATCGCGTAGGCCAAGATGTTGACCAGGACGAGGCCGGCCGGCCGGATCGTCGCGCCGAGCTCCTTCAATGTTCCAAGATAAAGCTTGACGCTTTTGGCGACGCCGTTTTCGGTTGCATTGCGCTTGGCCGCGTCGATTGCGGCGGGTTCGATGTCCAGCGCGTCGACGGAGCCGGCGCAAAGCTTCGCGGCCGCGATCGCGAGGATCCCGGAACCGGTGCCGACATCCAGGACCCGGTCGCCGGTCCTGAGATATTTTTCCAGCGCGATGAGACAGAGCCGCGTCGTGGGATGAAGCCCGCTCCCGAAGGCCATGCCCGGGTCCATCGTCACCGCGATTTCATTTCGTTTCGGACGATACCTTTTCCAGGACGGCACGATCACCGTCCGTCGGCCGACCTTCCGGGTTTGGTAGCCCTTCTTCCATTGCTCGGCCCAGTCCTCCGGGCCCAAGGCGCGCGTCCGGATCTTTGAGAGGGAATATTCCTTGCGGAGCTCCCGCAGCGCTCGCTCGATGCGGGGCCGCTTGCGCTTCCAAACGGCCGCGGGAAGATAGATCCTGACCCAAACCAAAGCGGAAACCGGCTCGTCGGAAAGCCGGGCCTTCCCCACCGGGCGCGACTCGACCGCAGCCCCGCCCTCGCCGTAGGGCCCGAGCCGCTCGGCGACGGCGTCGCCTGCGTCGGCGCCGCACTCGACGCCGATCTCGAGCCAGCGGTCGGAGGACTTATTCTTCCCCGGCTTCTTTGCGGATTTTTTTCCTTTGCTCGCGGATTTCGTCGAGGCGCTTTCGGATTTCTTTTTCGTGTCCGACCTCCTTGGGCTCGTAGTACCGTTCTTTCCGCAGGGCCTCCGGCAGATAATCCTGCGCCGCGAGCTGATCCGGGAGGTCGTGCGGGTATTGATAGCCCTTGCCGTAGCCGAGCGTTTCCATCAGGCGCGTCGGGGCGTTGCGAAGGTGCAGCGGGACGGGGAGGCTGCCGTGATCCCTGGAAGCCCTCGCCGCTTTCTTATACGCCGTGTAGCTCGCGTTGCTCTTCGGCGCCGAGGCCAGATAGGTCGCGGCCTGACTCAAGGGAATCCAGCCCTCGGGCAGGCCGACGGCGTGAAAGGCCTGGAGCGCGGCGACGGCGATCGGAAGCGCCTGCGGATCGGCGTTGCCGACGTCTTCCGAGGCGAAGATGACCATCCGTCGTGCAATGAAAAGGGGGTCTTCCCCGGCCTCGAGCATCCGGGCCAGCCAGTAGACCGCGGCGTCCGGATCGCTTCCGCGCATGCTCTTGATGAAGGCCGAGATGACGTTGTAATGCTCCTCGCGGCTTTTGTCGAACAGCAACAGACGGGTCTGGGCCGCCTCCCGGACCTCTTTCTCGGTCAGATGCCGTTTCCCGTCCTTCTCCGGACACAACGCGACGGCCGCCTCGAGAAGGTTCAAGGCCCGTCGCGCGTCCCCCTCCGACCAGTCGGCCATCTCTTCCAAAAGTTCCGGCGCCGCGTCGATCGCCATCTTGCCCAGGCCCCGCTCCGGATCGGTGAGGGCCTGTCGGAGGACGCGGACGATATGATCCGGCTCGAGCGATTTTAAAACCAGGACGCGGCAGCGGGAGAGCAAAGGGGCGTTGACTTCGAAACTCGGGTTCTCGGTCGTCGCGCCCATCAGTATGATCGTCCCGTCCTCCACGTGGGGGAGAAACGCGTCCTGCTGGCTCCGGTTGAAGCGGTGGATCTCGTCCACGAAAAGGATCGTCCGCTTCCCCTCCGTTTTTTTCCGGACCTTGGCCTCGGCCACGATCTCGCGGACCTCTTTCACGCCGGCCAGCACGGCCGAGAAAAAGACGAAGCGGCACTGCGTGGCCCGCGCGATGATCCGCGCGAGGGTGGTCTTGCCGGAGCCGGGCGGGCCCCAAAAAATGATCGAGGGGGGATGGTCCGATCGCAGAACGGTCGATAGGAAATGGCCCGGCCCGACGAGATGCTCCTGTCCGACGAACTCGTTGAGCGTTCCCGGCCGCATCCGCTCGGCCAGCGGCGGCGGGGGACCTTGGGGTTCTTTTGTTTCAAACAGATCCATGACGAAATAGAATCGCACATCCCCTGCGATTTTGCAACGCCGGCTGAGCAGCGCGCAGGGGCGGCACCGTGGGGTTGTACCCATGACTGCTTACATCGACTCACACCCGGCGGGTCCTGTCCTGCGGCAGCCCCATCCGTCCTCACTCCGCATCTTCCCGGGATTCGCAGGGGAACCACACGAAAAACTCCTTGGCCTGTCCGTTGCGGGCGGATGGGGCGCCCGCCTTCGGCCACCCGCCGGATGTCACTCTAAGTCTGTCGTGTGTGTTTGATCATGGCCGCTTATCGATGGCAGCTCCGGCCTGCCTCGGCGCTCGGGGCGGGGATCGCCCGCGTTGATTTTTCGCGAAGGGAATTGTTATCATGCGTGACGCGAGCGTCATGATGAAATCGCAACGGCATCCGGCCCGTCCAAATAAAACCGTTCGGTTTTGGATCCTCCTCGGAGTCTTTCTGGGAGTCTGCGCGGGCGCGTTCGCCTGTTCGTCGCCGCCCCCCGGGATGGTCTGGATTCCTCCCGGCCCCTTCACGATGGGAAGCGATGAAAAAGATCTTCAGGGCCGGAGCGTGGATCTGGGCTTGATCAAGCCCTGGTTTCAGGATGAGGCCCCGGCCCGCACCGTGAACCTGCCCGGTTTTTTTCTCGACCGCTACGAGGCGACCAACCGGGATTTCGCGGCCTACATCCGCGCGCGGCGCGCGCAGTCCCCCGCGTCCTGGGAGGCCGATGCGTACCCCCCGGGCCGGGATCGCTATCCCGTGACGGACGTGACCTGGTATCAGGCCGCGGCCTATTGTGCCTGGGCCGGAAAACGGCTTCCCACCGAGGCCGAGTGGGAAAAGGCCGCCCGCGGGCCGGAGGGTCTTCGCTATCCCTGGGGGAACGAATTCGATGCCGGCAAGGCCAATCTGCTCTCGGACGGACTGCGGCCGGTCGGGTCCTATCCGCAGGGCGCGAGCTTCTACAAGGTCGAGGATCTGGCCGGCAACGTCTGGGAATGGACCGAGGACTGGTATCAA
>Ga0335079_10011268_pt1 | contig 10187 bp, 9 predicted proteins | sample Lox_Sample_33_FD_206719 | JGI IMG/M metagenome (GOLD analysis project Ga0335079, IMG submission 206719) | Soil microbial communities from Loxahatchee National Wildlife Refuge, Florida, United States - Lox_Sample_3.3 | ecosystem: Environmental > Terrestrial > Soil > Wetlands | place: USA: Florida...
GGGGCTCGCCCTCGAACAAGCAGGCCGGGTCCCGGAGGCGATTGCGCATTATGAGCAGGTGCTGCGGATTAGACCTGCTGACGCCGCGGCACAGAACGCACTGGCACGGCTGCGCCAGTCGCACCAATAGGCCGGACAACTGTGTCGGGTCAATTTGATGGGTCCAGACAGCTCTCGCCACCGTGCAGGTGAGCCCGTTCAACACCGATGCGATGCCCGCGATCTCCGCTCGATGATGATGCAGCTGGCACCGGGTCGGCGCATCTAGTACTCTCCCGTCCGATGCGCTCCTCCACGGCCCGAACCGCTACCGCAGTGTTCCTCGCGATGACGACGCTGGCCGCCGCCTCAGACACGGTGCGGGCGGCGGAAAAGGGCGCAGCCAATGCCTCGGCACCAATCGTGTGGACACTCGACAACGTCACATCGGTCGGCGGCCAGAAACCTTTCGTGCTCGGCGCCCCGAAGCTTCTGGACAAAGCGGCGGGCGGCCCGGCGCTGCAGTTCAACGGTCAAAGCGACGGCCTCATCTTTCCGCTCAATCCGCTCGCGGGCTGGACAAACTTTACGATCGAAGTGCTCTTGCGGCCCGCTGTCGACGGCCCCCGCGCGCAGCGGTTTCTGCACATCGACGACGGACACGGGAGCCGCGCGCTACTCGAGACGCGTACCAGTGACGGAAAATCGTGGGTCTTGGACGCGTTTCTGCGCTGCGGCAAAGATCATCGCACGCTCCGCAACCGCGCCAAGCGGCATCCGGCCGGGAAATGGGCGTGGGTGGCGCTGGTCTATGATGGCAACCGGATGACGGACTACGTCAACGGAACCAGAGAATTGAGTGGCCGAGTTGTCTTCCCACCCATGCCGACGGGGTACACGTCGCTCGGCGTCCGGCTCAACCGGGTCTACTGGTTCAACGGTTCCATCAAAGAGGTCCGGTTCCACCCCCAGGCGCTCGCACCCGGCGCACTGCAACGGGCGACAGAATAGCCGCGGGATCGATGTCGACGCCGTCTCGGTCCTTACAGCCTCACCGCGTTGTTCAGCCGCGTGACCTCCTCGAGTTGGTGGTCGGGATCGATCTCCACCACGCCGCCTGCGGCCTCCTCGCCCTCGGGCAAGCGAAGGGTCACATCCGCCGTCTGCGGATGCAGATCGACCGGCGCAGCCAGTGCCCACAGTTTGGTACGGCTGACGATCTCACCAGCGCGGTTGTGGAAGACCACCGTGGTCGCCCGCGATGGCTTGGCGCCGAGACTGTGGATCCGTACCCGCAGTTCCCGACCTTGAATCTGCACGTCCTCCCGGTCGATGCCGAGGTCGGGTCGCTCCCAATACGGTAGGCCGGGCTTCTGGAGCTTGAACGTCAGCACGGTCGCCGCCCGCGGGGCAAACGTAAACCCGAGCGAAGTCGTGCGCTCGAAGTCACTCGCGCGGCTCGTCAGATCGCGGTCGGCAATGTCGTCGTCGTTCGTATCGATTCCCTGCGTGATTTCCCACAGGCCGGGGTCGACGTCCCAACCGGTCATCGTCGCGCGCACCGGCATGGTTTCGAGATTGTAGGCAATCACCTTGAAACCCGTTGGCGTCGCGTCCGGTACGAGGATCGCCACGCTCTGATCGTTGGCGGGCGCTTCGAACCGCCAACTGACGACGTGGCCGGGAAACGTGGCGTTGCGGAGCAGCGCGACGCCGCCGAGCCGGGCCCGTTGTAATTCGGCTGTCGGCACGCCGACGCGATCAATCCACAGGCTGCCCTCCGTGTTGATGTAGTCGAGCAGGTCGCACCACGCAATCTGGTCCGCGTACAGTTTCTCGAGGTACGCCTTGTCGCCGCTCAGTTGCCACTCGAACTGCGGGGCTCGGGAAACGCGGTAGGTGTGCGAACGCGCCCGGCCGCGTCCATCGTTCGGTCGGGCATCGACAGCGGCCCCCTGCTCGCCCGACAGGATACGCGGACCCCAGGTTTTCCGGAGGTCGAGGATGTCGAGCGCGTTGGCGTTGACCGCCATGATCCCGGTCGTGCCCATATCGAAAATCGGGTCGAGATACTTGCGGTTGCCGGTCCATTTCCACGCGGTCCAGAACAACGGCCATGGGAAATAACTGCGGGTGGCGGTGAAATCCTTGTCGTCCCTGAACCGAATCGCGGTGGGCAGAACGTAATGGCCGTTAGCATCTTGGCGCCGGTGCGCGAGCAGGCCATCCGCAAGTTCCAACAACACTTTTTTCACCGCCGGGTTCCCGTTGTAGTCCACGAGCAACTGCCCGGGCTGGAGCACCAGATAGGAGTACGCCTTGACGCAACCCCACGGGTCCTCCTCGGCCATCTTCGTGCCGCTGAAGTAGGAGGTGCGGATATGACGGTGCCCGGCGCCGTTGACCCCGGTGATGCCGGCGACGCCGCGCGCCGTGACCATGGCCCGCTCGATCTGCTTCGGGTTGCCGTAGTCGAGAATGAGGTTCGCGCCCAGGCAGTCGATCCCCTCTTCGTAACTGTGCAGTTCGTCGGTTTGAATGGTCGGCAGACCATTCGTGAACATGCCGTTGCGGAACGCTGCCTCGAGCAGTGCGTGAAGTGATTGCTTGATCTTGTCCGGCTCGCACCCCATCAGCGCGACACCGGGCCACGTGTTCAGCAGGTCAACATCGTCGGAGATGCCGCCCCCGAAATCGCCGTAGGGGACCTGACGATTGTCGATATACCAGTTGACGAAGTGTTTCACCCGGCCCAGCAGTTCGACCTGGCGGAACGCCCACAGCGGCACGCCTGGGGGCGGCTCGGGCTGCTGGAACGGCGGCGCCGGCGTCCCCAACTCGAGTGCCGCGTAATTGCGGCCGGGGTAGTGATTCGGGTTCACGCGCAGGAGATCGGTGAGGTCGCCCACGAACCGGTTCCACAGGTTGAACTGCGAACTGTGCGGGTGTTCCTCCACCAGCATCGCGTAACAGTCGCGTACCTGGGTGAAGCGGTCGAGCTCGTGCTCGGGGCGCGCCGCGTCCCGGGATTTGAATACCAGCCGCACCGCGGCGCCTTCGAGCGAGGCCGGGCCGAAATCGGGACCGGCGCCGGCAACGCTGATCCAGATGCCCTTGCCCGGCGGCAGGATCCGGTCGCGCAGGTCGAGCCAGAGGGTCTTCGGCTCGCCCGGTTTCACCGAGAACGTGAAGTCAAACATGTTCCGCATCGGCCAGAGCGGGTCCTTCACCTGGATGTTGAGTGGGAACAATTCGCCGTGGGTCGGTTTCACCTTCAGCGCCGGCAGATCGATGGCAATCCCATCGAGGCCGCCGTCGAGTTTGTCCCACGTGTCGGGAACGAGAATGTGGACCAACGGCAAGAAGCCCTTGGTTCGCGCCCGGCCTCTTGCCGCCCGGACCCGCAACGCCGCGGGTCGCGCGACCAGGCACGCCCGTTCGTCCGGTTCGTACCGGCCCGTGGTGAACCGTACGAGGTTGGTGAGGCTGGCGTCCGTGGGCGCACCGGCAGCAAGACGGCAGGCGACATTGGTGATCCCCGCGGGCTCGCGGCCGGGGGTGACGCTGTAAGCGACAAGTTCGCCGATCGGCTCCTCCTGTTCGACGTTGGTGAACCGAATCTTCTGGCCGGTAATCGGAGTCGCGAGATGATGCACGGTCTTTTCCTGGCCTTGGGGACGCTCGAAGAGCAGCGATTCGGCCGGGCCATCGTTCGCCGCGTCCGGTTTCAGCAACTCCATCTTGCCCCACGCCGCGCCGGAAATCTCGAGATGGTTCCACGGTTCGTCGGGCATGATGAACGTGACGGACTTGCCCGATTGGACGTAGCAATCCCAGTCGGGCAGAGTGAAATAGTCGTGGCGTCCCGGCAGGCGCGACCGGTTGTAGACGCCCGGCCAGGTCGTTTCGCGAATCCCGTCGCACGCTTTCCACCACCAGCGTTTGAGGTCGTACGCATCGTGAATCTCGACCTTGCGCACGGCGAGCGTCGGGCCGGCATAGTACGGCGGGGGATCGTTCGGGCGATTCCAGCCGTAGCGCAGCCACCACTCGTCGCGCCAGCGGGCATCACCCAGATCCCGGGCCGGCAAGGGCGGCAGCCCGGTCACCGCGCGGCCTGCTGCGAGTGTGGCAACGTTGTCGTCGCCGAGCATCCGGTCGTAGATGCGGACCTCGTCAATGTCGCCGCCGCGCACGAAGTTGTAGTCGCTCTGGACGTTGTACGGACTGATGATGCGGGAGTGAGGCCCGAACTGGTCGAGCGCCGTGTTGTAGACGGCCACAGTCTCGTTCTTCGCGGCGAGCTTGCCGTTCACATAAAACCGGATGCCCCGCGTCTCGTCCCACGAGATCGCCAGGTGCGTCCACTCGTTCGGTTTGGGAAACGGCTGCACCGGGACCGACACCCGGGTCCGAGCCAGGCTCGCGTCGGTCACAAACGCGTCGAACCCATGCCCGTTGTAGTCGATGCGGAGCCAAACCATGTCCCAACTCGAATGATCGCCGTAGCCGACGCGAAAGATGGGAAACTCCGTCGGCCCGACCGGATAACGCGACCGCCAAAAGAACGACAACGTGCCGCGTTGCGCGTAGATATTGCCGGGCGCCCACCAACAAAGCCGCTGGAGATCACCGCACTGGAGGGCGGCCCCCTTCGCGCCGTCGGGAATGCGGGTGATTTCGAAATCGAAATTCGGTTGGCTCGTGCCGGGAGCGGCGAAGTCGGCGGTCGTGCCTTTTTCGCCGGAGAGATAGAACAACAGACCGTTGTCGGCTCCCGCGCTGGCGATCCCTGCAGCCAGAACGGAAACGATCCATGCGGTCAAGACGAGCGGCCGGTGCCGGGTCATGGAGCGGACGCGGGCACCTCCAGCCGCAACAACAGAAACGACAGCGTGGTTTCCCGCCAGGCGAAGATGGTCATGACCAGCACGCTGGCCATGCCCGCGCAGAACAACACCAGGGGCACGGACGCCGGCACGCCGGCTCGCGTCAGCGGTATGACAAACGAGCAGGCCACGAACAACGTGATGGCCGTGTGGCAAAACAACACGGCGTTTCGCAACAGCAACCCCCGCCGAAACAGGTCGGGAACCTGGACGTTCAGCACCCGCAGCCGCTCGACATCGATCGGATTGGTGTTTGCGCCGAGTTTCTGGAGTTCGCGCGCCTCGGCCGTAAACGCCCGTATGCGATCCACCACTCGCGAGTATCTGCTTCCCAATCCCAGCAACAACAGTCCGCAGGCCGACACCATCACGGCGGGGCTGACCATCTGCACGATGAGTTGCGTAACCGACGTTTCCATGCGCCGCAGCGTACCGGAACCGCCGTCGGTTGTACAACGCTATTAGAAGCCGATCCCCGTCTTGGCTGCGGGTTGGTTCTCCGTCTCGGCCATCCCGGGTCAGGCGAACTCGCCAAGGACAACGAGATAACATTCACGCCGTACGAGGACGGCGTCGCCATTGCCGGCCGATTCAAGGCTTGCATTACGGGCCGGACCTGTCATGTTGCTGGCGCTCTCCGAGCCGCTGTCCGAAGCCAGTGCCCGATTCTTTTGCCAGGGTCAAAGCCTGTCCTTTGACGCCTGAAGTAACCATGGCAGGCGCCAACTGAAAGGAAGACCGTATGGAAGAGTTAATGAATGTGGAAGGCACGGTTACCAAGGTGCTTCCTGGCACGATGTTTCACGTCGAGTTGCCCAACAAGCATCAGGTCTTGGCCCACATCTCGGGCAAAATGCGCAAACGCTGGATCCGTCTGTCGGTCGGCGACCGCGTGAAGATGGAAATGACGCCCTACGATCTCCACAAAGCCCGCATCGTTTACCGCCTGAACTGAGTTGGCCCACAGAGCTGTCAGCGGTCAGTTGGGCTCCGGCCGATGGTTGAACACCGAAAGCCGCCTGCCGTTCAATACTTCAGCGTAAGCTTGTAGCGCAGAATGTTGCTGCAGTGGGCCGAGCCGATGGTGGCCCGGTTGAGCCAGCCCTGACAGGTCAGTTCACCGGTCACCGTCGTGCGACGCGCGTCCACGGCGTCCGAGAGTTCGTCACTCAGGTCAAAATCGCCCCCGACGCATTCGGGGTTGGGACACTTGAACCGAAACACGGACTTGGCGTTGGCGAGGTTCACCTCGTATTTGACTTCGCTGCTCTTGGTGACTCCATCGGGGTTGTGATACGTCAGATTCACCATCAGCGACTTCAACTTGCCAAACTTGCTGGCGATGCTGGGTGAGTCCTTGACGCGCTGGCCTTCCTCGTGCTGGTACTCCGCTCGGGCGCCGTGTCGGTGTTGATACATGAGAATTTGATTCCTGGTTACGAAGTTCGACCTCAACCTATCATGGATTGGTTCCGGCGTCTGTAACAATCGTCTCTCCACTCGCGGGTGACGCGGGCCCCACCCGCCTCAGAGAAAAGGCGTCCCGAACGTTTTCGGGACGCCTTTCCATCAGATTCGCTGTCGGATTAGTACCGGTTGCCGGCGAACTTACGGCCGCCCCGGTCACCACCACCGCCGAAGCTGCCACGCGGGCGTTCTTCCCGCGGCTTGGCTTCGTTAACGGTCAGTGCGCGCCCGTCCAATTCCTTGCCGTTCAGTTCGGCAATGGCTTTGGTGGCTTCCTCCTGCGTGCCCATCTGCACGAAGGCGAATCCGCGCGACTTGTTCGTAAACTTGTCCATGATGAGTTCGCAACTGGTGACGCTGCCCGCCTGTTTGAACAGGTCGAGGATGTCCCCTTCGCTGGTGTTAAACGACAGATTTCCTACGAAGATTTTCGTAGCCATAGGTTCTAGGTGTATCTCTTTCTGCTGCGATTAGGAGGTCTCAGTGACTGTTCCCGTGATTCGGGTTTCGGACTGTCACCGAGCAAACAAGGCTGACTGACAATCTACCAATCTCACTGTGGACGATCTTCTATCTGCGAGCGCCGTGAAGATACGTCATTTCCCCGGAATAGCAACAAGTATCTTTTGCACAAGTATCTTTTGCGCGTTCTGATCGTGGCACGGGCGTCCCGCCCGTGCCGTTCGACACCCCCAAACCGCCACCAGCGCGCCGCTGGCGCCGTTGTCCCCCGCCGTTTGACAATGCTCGAGAATTCGCCGAGTATCGGCGCGGGATCGCAACCCTCAGGAGGAACTTATGCAACGAAAAGCATCGGCCGTCTGGCGCGGCGGACTCAAGGACGGCACCGGCACCATCTCGACCGACAGCGGTGTGCTCGCCAACACCCAATACTCGTTCACGACCCGATTCGAGAACGGCGTCGGCACCAATCCCGAGGAACTCATCGCCGCGGCGCACGCCGGCTGTTTTTCCATGGCGCTCTCGGCCCAGCTTGGTGCCGCGAAACTCACGCCGGAAAGCATCCGCACCACGGCCACGCTGACGATGGACAAGCTCGACGCCGGCTGGACGATTACCGCCGTGCACCTCGACGTTACCGCCAAAGTGCCCGGCGCGGATGCCGCCGCGTTCACAACGGCGGCCAACAACGCGAAAGCCGGTTGCCCGGTCTCGCGCGTCCTCAACGCCAAGATCACGATGGACCCCCGGCTCGAACCCTGAGCCGGGACGATGGAGTAGACGACGCCCCCTCCCCCATCGCCAACGTTACAAACGGCAGCGGCGTTGGCGCCGACCTCTCCTCGAGGGGCGAGGCGAGCCCGAGCAGACGACGATTCTGCCTCTCCCCCTCGAGGGAGAGGCCGGCCCCGCGTCGTTTCGGGGCCGGGTGAGGGGGAGCCCTGACCGCTCGCGAACTGGGTCGGACGGATTTCGCTCTCTCGCCGTCACTCCGCTTCGCGCTTGCGGATGACTCCGCCCCCCTGCTATGACTGACCGGCGATGGGCGCACAATGGAAACAGAGCCGAGCCCCAAATGGGTTCGGGGCGAGACGGCGTCGTGAAGTTGCGACGCCCGAAGGGCGAAGCGAATGGGAAATGAGCTTCGCCAACTGTCACCATCTTCCATTGGGAATCAGGTCTCGCACGACCGATCGGTGACCCACGATGGGCGCACAATGGAAACAGAAAGGCCGCGAAGCCAGCGCGCTCAAACGCGGGCAGTTGTTCGGCAAACTGGCCAAGGAAATCATCGTGGCCGCCAAGGCCGGCGGTGGCGATCCCCACCTCAACGCCCGACTGTTTGCCGCCATCGAAACTGCCAAGAAACATTCCGTGCCGCGCGACACCATCGAGCGGGCCGTCAAGAAGGGCGCCGGACTCACCGGTGAACAGGTCAATTACGAACTCGTCACCTATGAAGGATTCGCCCCGCACAAGGTCCCCGTCATCGTCGAGTGCCTGACCGACAATCGCAGCCGCACCGCGCCGGAAATCCGCGTGCTCTTCAAAGCCGGCCATCTCGGTGAGATCGGCAGCGTCGCCTGGATGTTCAACCACGTCGGCATCGTCGAGGCCCATCATCCCGACACATCCCTCGACCTCGAAACCGTCGCCATCGAAGCCGGCGCCCAAAACGTCGAACCGCTGGACGCCGACGAAGCGACGGCCGGCCACATCGGGGCCCGATTTTTCTGCGATCGGGGCGATTTGGATGCGGTGAGCAAGTTCCTCACGAAATCGGGCTGGACCGTTACCGCGTCCGAGATGAGTTACGTGGCCAAGAACGCCATGGACGTGCCCGAAGCGCAGAAGCCGGAAGTCATCGCGTTCCTCACCGCGCTCGACGAACACGACGACGTCCACCGCGTCTACACGGCGATGAAGTGACAATCACTCGGGCCCGAGTGATTATCACCCTGAGCCTGTCGAAGGGTCTCCCTATCCAACTGGTTGCCATCCTGAGCGAAGCGAAGGATCTCTCGCCGCATCATCTGGAGTTGTTCGGCAACGTCCGACCGTTCAATCCGTTAAAACGTCTCCCCGTTCCAACCCCACAGATTTGCCGGCACATCGACAAAGTTTACATACACCCGCTCTTTTGGCACGCCGAGTTCCGACTCGACCAATTCGCACAGCACCCGCGACAGATCGCCGGTCTTCTTTACGGGCAATCCGATGCCCCGCAACTCCAGAAACGCCGTCGGCTCCGCGCTCCCCGCAAACAGCATCGCACTGGGCGGTTCGAGGCTGACCATCACGTAATCCTCGGGCTTGCTCAATTCTTTCGCCACCAACCGCGACGCCTTCTTAAGGAAGTTCTGAGTTGAAGCGGTTGACGAGTTGATGGCTGCTGTTGTTTGGATTTTCAGATATGGCATGACGTCCCCCTTCCGGAACACCACCGCATCTTAAGCTCTTCGCATCCGCTGGTCGAACACAGAGTTGCACTGTGTGCCGGGGTGATGTAGCCGTTGTGCGGGCAGGTGGCGATTGGACTCGGGCGACACACAGTCCTACTGGCTGACCCGTTGGTGCTTTCAACGGGCGTTGGGCTTCATTTATCTGCTGGGATTCCTGATCGCCGCCAACCAGTATCTGCCGTTGCTCGGTGCGAACGGTTTGTTGCCCATCCGTTTGTTTCTGCCACAAGCGACGCCCGCGGATGTACCGAGCATTTTCTGGTTCGATCATTCCGACGCGTTCCTCACCACGGCGATCTGGTGCGGACTGGCTTTGTCGGTGCTCGCCCTGACGGGCATCTCAGAACGCTGGAACACGCTGTTCTCGGCGGCGGTGTGGGCGCTGTTGTGGGTGCTATACCTCTCGCTGGTCAACGTCGGCCAGGTGTTCTATGCATTCGGCTGGGAAGACATTCTTCTGGAAAGTGGTTTCCTGGCGATCTTTCTGGGTGCCTCCAACACGAAACCGCCCCGGATTGTGTTGTGGCTGTTGTTGTGGGTGCTGTTCCGTATCATGTTCGGCGCCGGCACGATCAAACTGCGGGGCGACCCGTGCTGGCGCAATCTGACCTGTCTGTACTATCACTACGAGACTCAGCCGCTGCCGAATCCGCTGAGTTGGTATTTCCATCATCTGCCGCACTGGTGGCACAAAACGTGTGTCGCGTTCACGCTGTTCGCCGAACTCATCGTCCCGTGGTTTTACTTTGTGCCGTGGCGCCGGGTCCGGGCTGTCGCGGGACTATTGACCGTCTATTTTCAGTTCACGTTGATCCTGAGCGGCAACCTCTCGTGGCTCAACTACGTCACCATCGCGCTGGCCATACCGTGTTTCGACGACGCGATGCTGCGCCGTGTCATTCCGGTCCGACCACCGATCACCGATGAC
>Ga0335079_10011269_pt1 | contig 10187 bp, 7 predicted proteins | sample Lox_Sample_33_FD_206719 | JGI IMG/M metagenome (GOLD analysis project Ga0335079, IMG submission 206719) | Soil microbial communities from Loxahatchee National Wildlife Refuge, Florida, United States - Lox_Sample_3.3 | ecosystem: Environmental > Terrestrial > Soil > Wetlands | place: USA: Florida...
CTCGATGCCGCCATGAACGAGTCGAAGGCGGAGCGCGACGACCGCCGGCGCCAGCGCACCATCGCGGTGGAGCGCGAGCGCGTCGAGACCGCCGCCAAGGCTGTGGAGCTGCCGCCTCGCGTGCGGTTGTTCACCGATGGCGCTGCGCGCGGGAATCCAGGCCCGGCCGGCGCGGGTGCGGTCATCGTGAGCCCAGCCGGCCACATCATGGCGAAGATCGGAAAGTTTCTCGGCGACAGCACCAACAATGTGGCCGAATACACCGGGCTCATCCTGGGGCTGAAGCGCGCCAAGGCGATGGGCATCAAGGAGCTCGAAGTCTTTTCCGACTCGGAGCTGCTCGTGCGGCAGATCGCGGGCGACTACGCGGTCAAGGCAGAACACCTGAAGCCGCTGCACGAGGAGGCGCAGTTGCTCCTCAAGGCCTTTCCAGACGTGCACGTCTCCCACATCCCGCGCGAGGAAAACCAGGCGGCGGATGAGATGAGCAACCGCGCCATCGACGAGCGTCTGTAAGCGTGCCGCGTTGCCACCGTCCGCGACCAGTGCTACACCCCCACCGTCGGAGCTGCTCGGGCGAACGCGTCGGCTTGCACCCATGGGGCCGCCGAGGAAAGTCCGAGCACCGCAGGGCAGGGTGCCGGCTAACGGCCGGTCGGGGAGACCCGAAGGACAGTGCCACAGAGAACAAACCGCCGAACGGCTCCACCAGGGGCAACGTGGCAAGGGTGAAACGGTGCGGTAAGAGCGCACCGCGCTCCGGGTAACCGGCGCGGCACGGCAAACCCCACCCGGTGCAAGAGCAAATAGGAAGGCACCATCTAGAAGAACAAGATGGGTCCTTGGCGCGCATGACGCGCGGAGGAGAAGACCGGCCCGGTCGAGCCTTCGGGTCTAGCTCGCTGGAGGCGCGCGGCAACACGCGCCCGAGAGGAATGTTCGCCGCCGCGGATGTCGCGGTACAGAACTCGGCTTACAGAGCAGCTCCGGCATTTTCTATCTCAGTTCGGTACCTGGATCCCACTCTCCTCCAGGTGGTCCTCTGCCTCCGGCCACATGACCGTCGCGAGGGAGCCCCGGAAGAGTTCCAGGGGGTGCCCCGCTTTGCTCGCCCCGGTCCGGAAGCGAAGTGGACGTGCCGGCTGAGTCCGGTCAGGTCCTGGGCCTCGCGCTCTTCGACCCCGGAACTCCCCGGTCGACACGCGCTCGGGTTCCGCTCCGGCTCGGGCCAAGTCCGTGGGACCAGTGTGTCGAGCCATGACGACCCGGCACATGTTGATGTTGCGGAAGGCGGCGAGCCTGGCGGTCGGGAAGTCGAAGGGCGCGGGTGATGCAGCTCGCGCTCGCTTGCTCGGGCGGGCGGCCTGGGTGGCCCGCTCCAGGACCCCTTCCAGAACCGCATGGCGATGTCCCCGCGGTTCGGAGCCGACTGGGCTGGCGGGGGCTCCGAGGAAAAGGCCGGATGCAACTGTCCGCGGCGCTGACCGGGATGCGCGACAAGCCCCGCCGTTCAGGGCGGGGAAGGATAGCGGCCCGGCTCGCTCAGCGAGCCGTGTCAGACGATGCTGCTACAAGAAAGTTGTCGCGAACGCGACCTACCCCCGGGCAGGGGGAAAGTAACGCCTGCGGAGATACGAGCAGCGCAGCAAGGCACTCGGCCCAGGAACCCACCGTACCGGCGGCGCAAGCCGCCCAGTCGGAATCTCCGGGCCTTCAGGCCGGAGAGGATGTCAACGAGCCAGGGGGCACGACGGGTAGGAGCTCTTCGCAGCGCAGATTCGGCTTGCCCTCAGCTGTGCCGCCGAGCCGCCGTCGCCATGGCCCGACGGCAGCTGTTTCGGCAGCGCGGGGCGGGCACCGTTAGATCTTGTGCAAGGAGGGCGCCATGGAAGAAGTGCTGTACCTGGTCATCGGGGCCTTCGGGGCTGCTGTGCTGTTCCCGCGTCTGAGGCCGGCGCTGTTGGCGGCTGCGACGACCGTCTACCAGATCGCGGATGTGGTGCTGGAAAAGGCTGGAGAGCAATGGAAGAAACTCGACGGGCTCCTGGCAGCGGCGCGAAGCCGCGCCAGGTGTTGGCACCCGTAGTGCGCCACCGGCAGCGGACCGAGGTATGGCCCGCTGCGAAGAGGCTGAACCGCAGGGTGTTGGTAGCGGCATGGCGGGAACCGGCGAGGAGTCGCCGCCCGCTTCGCAGTCCAATTCAGGCTCCCGGCCCGTGAGTCGATGCCGGCGTGAACGACCAACAGTTCATGCTGGCTTTCCGTGCTGCGCGGCGAGCCCAAGGCTCGCTCTGCCCCCGATAGCGTTCACCGGGTGGAGGTGCCGCTGCCTTCGTGCACTGTTGCGGGTGGCAGGAAGCTCGTCTTCCGGGTCGCGTCCGCGTGGCTGGCACGTCGGTGAGCCCGGCGGGTTCGCCGGCGCGGCGATGATGCCGCTTTCCCGATCAGCCTCCCTTTGGGGCGAGGGATGCCAAAGCCGGTGATGCGACTCCCGTGCGATGTGGCAGTCGTTTCGGTGTCCCAGAAGCGTCATTGCTTGGGCCAATGGGTTGGAAGAATCGGAGGCGCACTTGATGCCGAACGCCACAGACGTGGCGCTCCTGGAGTTACTTTCTCCTGGGGCGTGTCGCCTTCTGTGGGCACCTCGATCAGCCGCGAGTGTCTGTTGGCGTGAGCCTTCGAAGATCCGCCGACGCCAGACGACGCGGCGCAGAGCCGCCATTGCATGAACCAATGAGGACCTCGTCGGCAGGTTCGATCAAACTCTTGCCTCCCTTCCGGGGCAGCGGATTGTTGGCCAGCGGCTCACCCCGCCAGGGTGGCGTCACTGGGATGGCCACCAGATTGAGGCCCCAAGCCGACATCAGTTTCGTCCGTCGCGCGCACCGCATCGCGACCACCCAGGGCCGCCTACGTTGCGACCAGACTTGTAGCAGAGGGTGTCCGATGCTGATCCGCCCTGACGGACAGGTGCACGATGCGATGGTCAACGCCATGAGCCGCCAGAGACCCGCTGGGTGCGTGCGCCCGCGCGAATGAGGCGATGGTAGGCGTCATGTGTTCCGCGCACTGGCCAGCGCAGATCTGCGTCATGGACGCAAACCGGCCGCTTCGTCATGACCCGGATCTCGGATGGCGATCCAGGCGGCGCGGCCTGTCGAGTCGATCCCGGTCGTGTTGCCGGGAGCACGTTGATCCTCGATGTGTGGGGGGAACCGCATGGCAGTGGCCACTGGGCTCGCGTGAGCACTCAGATCGACCCGCACAGCAAGGCGCAGCACGCGGTCCCTCCGCAGGCGCGGCCATGTTCACCGCTGCGCTGTTCGGAGGGTTGCTGACGGCTCGCCGGGTGCCTTGCCGGCGCGCCGTCAACGGTGACCGCATGAACCGCCGTCGACGCTTGACAAGTGGTGGGGAGCCCCCGTTCTCGCGACCTGTTGGCGACTGCCCCCGGGGTGCTTCGCCAAGGGAGTCGAGGGGGCAAATCGCTGGGTCAAACCTCGGCATGCGACGGCGAATAGAGCAAGGGGTTGTGCTGTCGATGATTCGCTCTGCCGTATCTCGAGAGATGGGTTCGCGGCAAGGCGCTGCCGGGAGAGTGCGCTGCCCTTCCAGCCGGCCGCCAACCGATCCGTTTGATCCGTTTGTTCAGTCGTTCGAGGGCACGCCCGGGGTGGCTGTGCCGAGGAGGCGCGATTCGCAAACTCACTTCGCACCCATGCAAGGCGCGAGTTTCAACTTGGTTATGGTGCCGGTTCACGTTCCGGCCGCATCGATCGCGGCTCAGCGTGTGCAGTCCGGGCTCGACGAGGGCAGGTCCAGCGGTCTGTCGAGCTCGAACGTGTCGAGATGGCCCCTACGATGGCGCCACCGGGAAGTGTTCTTGCCGCAAGCCCAGGGGCGCAGCCACTCGGCCTTGCGACCGCGTGCACGCGCGGCTGGACCGTCCATCGTGGCCGCGAGAGCGCGCGCGACAAGTCGGGTGCAGAACACCGGAGCCGCGGGACGCTTGCTCGAAGATTTGGCCCCACCGTGGACTCCCTCGAGCAGTCAAGCCAGGAGTGCCGTTTCCAGGAACTCGTTCCGTTCTCGGTCCGATCGGAAACGACCTCTGCACTTGCCGCATAGTCGCAAGGTCTCCTCCTGGGCGGGACAGGTCTCCTCGAACACGACGAGTCGAAGCTCATGGGGCTGGCCATTCGCCAGGGCATCATCTCCGCATCGCCTGCACCGAGATCTGCAGACTTCCATAGTCTTCCTCCGATGATATCTGACGCGGGAAACTTCAGTATAAGTATGACTTGGGGGCCCGAAACGGAAACAAGCAGGGGCCTTCTCCCCAAGTGCGCGACCGGTCTCACATCTCGGCCGGGCTGCTGATGTCGACGAGCAAGGGCGCGAATCGGAGCTCGTTGGGTGGGCAGTTAAGCACGCTCCCTGGGCATAAACATGGCGGATGGGTGAAGATTGAGTTGCGTGCGCCCAGTGAAGTGACCCGAATGAGTAATCGCATGGATTCCGGTCGATCGGGAAGTGCTTCTTGATCTCAGTCAAGGGTGCAACGGATCCAGTTGTGCGAAAATGGGTCGCATTTCGAAAGGCAGATCGGTCCTCAACCAACAGCAGTCGACGGTTTCCATTGCATGCGCTCCGCTGCGCCCAAGGAACTCACCGATCCAATCAGGAACGAGGCAGACGTGCCCTCGCATCGAAACCTCGCGTGCCCGTCCTACAGCGCGTGTCTAGACGTCGCGGTGAGCCGGGGATGGAATGGCTGGTCGTGTGCCATGTGCGAGTGGTTTGCGGTTCGTTCTCCGCAGGACGGCATTCTTTTCTTCGCAAACCAGCGCTCTGGCGACGACTAAGGGGGGATCAGGCTCGTCTGGGGAGAGCCTGGGCGGGAACCGCGGCACGCATCCCACAACGCGATCTTCGTGTGGGGCGGCGCTGCGGGCGCTCACCACCGGTTTCTCACCCAACCGCTTCTTCACCGCCCATCGGTCGTCCGAGAGATTTCGCCAGCCTTGGGGCCGTCCCAGTCACCCGCTCCCAACGGGTGGGCCGGCTCGCGATCCAGCGCGGCCAGAACGTTAGGCCGAGTGCCACCCCGGCCCGCAAGCCTTGCTTCTCGCATGCGGCGCAGGCAAGTAGGGGCCGCCCGCTGACGAGCAAGAGGACGATCAGTGTATCCCTCTCGATCGCCCGGGGGCGCTTCTGATCCGAGAGCCGTCCCGCGATGACGGCTCCCGCCGGCGCCAGAGGCCCTTTCGCACCCGCGCCCGTTTCGGCGTGGTGCGGTCAGGGGCTGGTCTCATCCGGGGTTGGGCGCAGCGCCGACGCCTCAGCGCGTCATCTCAGTTCTGCGTCTCTCCAGCGCGCGTCGCGACTGCGGAAGCGGAGTGCTGGATGTGGTGGTGAGCTTTCCCGGTTGTCACTGCGTCGTTTGATAGAATGCTTCAATTGCTGCTATCTGTTTGGTGGTCAGTTGGAAAAGCCGATATATGTGCGCATCCAGCTGTGCGCGCAGCGTCGAGAGCTGACGGCCATGGTTCTGCCGGTCGCGTGGCTCTGCCGCCGATGCGAGGCCCGTGGCAAGAGCAACGGCACGATCGGCGAGTTCAGAAATGCGGACTGCCTGTTTCAGCTGAGATGGGGTCGCCAGCGAGGCGACGGGGAGATTGTTCAAGCTGTAGATGCGCACCTCCGGGAATATCCTCCCCTTCTGCGGGTTCGTCTTGCGATAGATGAACGTGAGAAGCCGGGAGTTGAGCAGCGCCAGCAGGAACTTGAGCGAACAGGTGTTGGAACGCTCGGGGCGCGCTGTGTACAGCGTGTGTACGCAGTAGTGCTGGGAGTTGTCGTAGGCCGCGATGAGCCGGTCGCCGACGCGGCGCACCAGGAGCTTCTCCGGCACTTCGAAATGATCCGGTGCTTGCGGTCGCGACAGCCGATCCGGGTCGTAGTCGATGTACCGGCGCGCAGGCAGGATGACATAGGGATCGATATCGCGTCCCTTCAGGACCTTCCGGCTTCGTGGGGTGCTGTGGCTGTCGGACAGGAAGACCTTGTCGTCTCCGGTCTTGATTCCTTCCTTGATGTTGAGAAGCGTGCCCAGCGGGACCGAGGAGGCCATCACGGCGCTCAGGAGTTCATCGACCGTGTCGCTCGCGTGGACGTTGAGAACGTAGTGCGGTTGGGCCAGAAACCGAGATTGCCGTATGTTCCCCGATTGAAAGGTCTCGTCCGCAAGAGCCTGGACGTTGGTCCCGACCCGAACCACGTTCTTCAGCTTGCATGGCGTCCGCGTGGTCAGGATGCACGTCGGCACGACCGCGTCTCGGAAGACGCCATCGCTCATATGCACCAGCAGCCGGATCGACGTGGTCCGCAGCAGGAGCTCTCGCAGGCGGGTGAATGAGAGATTTCCCAGGAGCGTGGAGGGAACGATCATCCCGCAATATCCGCCATTCGCCAGGAGGGAGTGCGAGCGCTCCAGGAACAGCGCGAAGTAGTCGGTGATCCGTTCGTAGGAACCGTAGTGGGCCTGAAGATACGCTCGCAGGTCGGGGGCGATGAAGCCCGACTGCAGGGATACATAGGGTGGGTTGCCGATGATGGCATCAAAGCCGCCGCTCGTCTCGAAGACCTCTCGATACTCGGAGCGCCAGTCGAAAGGGTTGACGGGAATCGAAACGTCCCTGTCGAGTCGCGTGCGAGGTCCCCCGGCCCAGTCGGAGCCGACCAGCGAGTTGCCGCAGCGGATGTTCGACGAGAGGTCCGGAAGCGCGCGGTCGTCGAAGAGGCGCAGCTGCGTCTCGAGTGTCTGTGCAGATTCGCCCTCGAGGACCTTCAGCAGGAGCGACAGCTTGGTCACCTCGACCGCCTGCTCGTCGATGTCAACCCCGAAGATGCTGTTCGCGAGAATGCGCTTCTTCTCGTCGATCGCGAGAACCCAGGTGCCCGCGGTCGTCTGGAAGAGCTCTCGCCGGTGTCTCTCAGGCCCATCCTCGAGATATCGATCGCGATGCCAGTCGAGCAGGTACTGGTAGGCCCCGATGAGGAACGAACCGGAGCCGCAGGCCGGGTCCAGGACTCGGAGTCGAGACGCTGCCCCACCAGGCCCAGCTCTCTTGTCCGCCAGCAACGGTCCAAGGGTGTTCGCCACGATGAAGTTCACGACGTGGGTCGGGGTGTAGAAGACGCCCCCCACCTTTCGGACCAGGGGCTTCGGTCCGATGCCAGCACCGCCCGCCGTGAACTCGATCTGCTTTCCGAGAAATCGCTCGTAGGCCTGGCCGAGCACGTCGAGAGGGATGACGGAGAATTCGTATGGACTCTCCGGGTAGTAGAGCTCGCTCAGGATTGCCCTCAATGGCTCGTCATCGATGGCCAGGGCAGGCATAGGCCCTTCCGGCGGTTCGCCTGTGCTGCGCCCCTCCTCGCCGGAGTGAAAGAGCCCGGAGTTGTACTTGTCGTCTGCCTGGCGGAAGAGGTCGCTCAGGCGACTGCAGATCCCCGGCCCGGCTGCCGCGGTCCGTAGGCGCCCGTGGGGCTCAATCCCTCGATCCTCGGCAATCCGTAGAAAGATGATGCGATCCAACATCACTTGGACCGCAGCGTTCGCTGCGCGCTGATCCAATCGGGTGCCGACAAGTGAGCCAGCAAGAAGCGTCCTCCACCGTTCGATGTCGCTCAGGAACGCATCCTCGCGCCGAACCGTCCCTTCCCTGGGTTTCGTGGAGCCAGCGAATCGTTCCAGCGAGCCATCGAGGACCGCACCACGTGAGAACAGCCCGGCCAGCTCCTCCCATTTGCCGACGTACTCGTGGCAGGTCATCAGGAGAATGCGTGCCACGGACGCTCGGTCCTCGTTGCCGGGCCGAATCCTTGTGTCGTAGACAGCGAGGTGCTCGAAATTCGTCAGGATGCTCAGGTCCAAGCCTGCGGACCAGGCGTAGCGGCGCAGCTGATGCGCTGGGCCAGCATCAGTGGCTATGTCCACGGAAGGCTTCTTGGCTGCGAGGAAGAACTTGCGCGTGCCGCCAACCCGGAAAGCGTAGTCGGGCGCCGCGATCGATGAACGGATGCGGAGCTCATCCTCGCGGACCACGTCGGCGCGCTCGCGCGCCTGTCTCGGCGTCTTGTCGATGTCCCAGCCCAGCAGTGCGAACAGCGGATGGAGCAGCTCTCGCCTGAGCCGTGCGTCGTCGCACGCAAGGCTTCGATAGACATCGCGCTGAGCCGAGTAGTCCTGGACGAGCCGGTGGAGTCCTGCAGGTACGGGCATGTTCTCCTCGGGGTCTGGAACTCCCGACCACCCTCCAGGGGATGACGGAATGGGCCTGAGCGGGTGAGCCTGTCCGGGCGACCGCGCTCAGGCAGCTCGATCCGCCGAGCTCACCCTGCGGACGTTCTTTTGGCATGCGTGCCCAAGGCTGCCGGAGGCGTTGGTCAACGGGGCGGCATCGGATGCGTCGCTGGCGCGGTGGGAGGTGCACGTGATCTTTCAGATGTCTGGCCGGCTCGACTTGCTGCTGGCGAACCATGCTGTGCGGCGAAATAGCTCGGAAACGCACGACCTTCCCGCTCGCTTTCAGGGTGGTGGTAAGCACCGCCGAACACGGTCCCAGGCCGCTCGAGATTTCTCCGGCGCACGCCCGCAAGGGGTGCTTCATCATAGGCTGGATGAGTTCGTCTGCCATCTCCGCATCATCGTCAGACGGCGCTCCGGAGCAGCGGCAGTAGGTCGCTCGCGCGACGCACTCTTCCTGCACCCTCCGCCAAGGCTCGAGCGGCGGCCTCGCTGCGGTATCCCCCGGGCGCGCGGGCCGAGGATTGGTGGGGCGGGGACCCCGCCAGGTGGTAGCCGTCTTGGCCAGCCGTTCGATCCGGGTCGGCGATCGCGATGAGGGCCGCGGGAACAGGTCGTGGTGGCCGCCAGCCGCTCGGGAGCGACCGACCGTGTCATCGGGGAGGCGACTTGCAAGGACCCTTGCGAAGAACCGGCCAGGGCAATTCGCAATCCCCTCCGAAGAGATTAGCGTCTCCGTGCGAGAGGCTCTGCATGCGGAGGCTTGATACCAGCAGGTTCTTGGCGGCCCTGGGTCTTCTCGGGGTTGTCGCAGGATGTGGTGGTTCGTCTTCAGCAAATGCCAGGGGACAGGGCAGTGGTTCGACCGGGATTGCCGGGGGTGGCTGCGGTGATGGCATCGTGGAGCCGCCGGAGACGTGCGATCCCCCTGCGCCGGGTCGCGGCTGCTCCGCCACGTGCCAGGTCGAGCCTGGCTGGGCATGCACGGGCCCCGGCACGTGTCAGGCCGCGGAGTGCGGGGACGGGATCGTTGCTGGCAACGAGCAATGCGACGATGGCAATGCCTTGCCCTTCGATGGATGTTTCCAGTGCCAGACAGAGCCTTCCTGTCCGACCGGCACCTGCTTGAGCATATGCGGGGACGGGATCGTCGAGCCCGGGGAGGAGTGCGACGATGGCAACAACACCTCCGGGGACGGGTGCTCGGCCGACTGCAAGCTGGAGCACATTCCGGGTATCAACTGCAACAACACGAATGTGTACCAGCTGGCTTCCTTCAGCGCCCCGGTCATCTTTCGGGACTTCAAGGGGTTCCCGGAAGAAGGCGGCCACCCCGATTTCGAGCACTTCCATTGTCCGCAGGTGTCACCGGGTCTCCTCTCGCCGCAGCTCTCGGCCGGGATCACGATGAGCTGTGCGACGAGCTCCGCGGGGGTGAAGACGTGCGCGTCCGGGGTGCCGGCCAAGCCGGCGTTCGCTCAGGGGACGAGCTCGGTCCAGTTCTGCGGAACGGATGGCACGATCGATCAGAGGATGATCACGAGCGCTGACACGTTCGGTCAGTGGTACGTGGATACCCCGGGAGTGAACAAGACAGTCGTTGGCTCGCTGACGCTGACCCGGGGGGCTTCGAATACCTATGTCTACGACAGCGATCAGACGCCCCTCGGCAACACCACCAACACCAGCGAGCTCGGTTTCTTCCCGTTGGACAGCGTGCCGCCACCTGCGAGCTGGGGCCTCACGCCGCCGAGCGGCATGTTTCCTCCCGACCCCACCTTGAATCACGACTACGGCTTCACGACCGAATTTCACAACTGGTTCACATACCAGGGCGGCGAGGCACTGAATTTCAGCGGAGACGATGACGTGTGGG
>Ga0335079_10011270_pt1 | contig 10187 bp, 9 predicted proteins | sample Lox_Sample_33_FD_206719 | JGI IMG/M metagenome (GOLD analysis project Ga0335079, IMG submission 206719) | Soil microbial communities from Loxahatchee National Wildlife Refuge, Florida, United States - Lox_Sample_3.3 | ecosystem: Environmental > Terrestrial > Soil > Wetlands | place: USA: Florida...
GGATTTCTCGTCGAGGAATTGCGTCATGCCTTGCTGGCGGCCTTTCTCGGGATCTGTCAGGCGAAGCTGATCGAGCTTCGCCATCAGATAATCTTCCGACGCGTCCCACGACATTTCCGACATATGTCGATAGGCGTGCTTGATCGCGCGCACGGTGGCGCGGCTCTTGCTCAAGAGCTTTTGCGCGAGCTTGCGGGTCTCGTCGCGCAACTGGGCGCGCGGCACGGCGAAGCGAACAAGCCCCATCTTCGCCGCCTCGATCCCGGTGAAAGTGTCGCCGGTGAGCGCGTAATAGAGCCCATCCGAGGTTTTGAGGACCGAGGAAATCGAGCGCAGCACATTGCCCGCCGGCACGATGCCCCAATTCACTTCCGACAAGCCGAAGGTCGCTTCTTCGGCTGCGATCGCGACGTCGCAAGCGATGACCGGATTGAAGGCGCCGCCGAAGCACCAGCCATTGACCATGGCGATGGTCGGCTTCGGGAAGAAGCGCAGGCGCTGCATTTGCCAGATTTGCGCCTGGCGCGCGATCTGCCCCCAGGCCTCGGGCGGCAAGCGGTCGGATTCGCGGAAGAATTCCTTCAAATCCATGCCAGCGGAGAAAGAGTCACCCGCGCCGGTCAAGACCAGCACGCCGCAGCGCTCATCAACCTCGAGCGCTTCGAGCACCGCGGTCATCTCGTTGTTGAGCGTCGGGCTCATGGCGTTGCGCTTCTCGGGCCGGTTGAGCGTGACCCACGCGATGCCATTCTCGAACTCGACCAGAACCGTATTTCCGCCCCGTTGCGGCTCGCTCATGTTTTCCTCGTTGTGTAGCAGCGCGAGGCCGCATCTTAGCAGGGCGCGAGCCCGCGCCGTAAAGCCTTCGCGCATTCTCCTCAACGATCGTCTTGCGCCCGCGAGACGGATGTGGAACAAGGCAACGGCGAATGAAACGGCACCGCGCGGCGCGGCGCTTCGGGGAGGATCGATGCAACTCAAAAGACGGTGGACTCTCGTCATCGGTGGCTTGGTCGCGGGGCTGTTCTGCGCCGGCGCGGCGAGCGGCGCCGCGGCCGCGGACAAGGTCCGGGTGGGCAAGGCACAAGGCCTTGCCTGGACCTTCATTCCCGCCGATATCGGCATCGAGCAGGGAATCTTCGCGAAATACGGGATCGATGTGGACATCGTGGCGCTCGCGGGCGACGCCAAGGTGCAGCAAGCGCTCGCCGCCAAGAGCATCGATTTTGGTCTCGGCAGCGGGCCCGGCATGGCCTTTGCGGCCAAGGGCTCGCCAGTGATCGCGGTCGCCGCCTTTGCCGGACCGCCGCGCAACATCTCGGCGATCGTGCTCGCGGATTCGCCGGTCAAGACCGTCGCCGATCTGCGCGGGAAGCTGATCGGCGTCTCGACGGTCGGCTCGCTGACCGATTGGCTCGCCAAGCAGATGGCGGTTCAGGAAGGCTGGGGACAAGGGGGCGTGCAGACCGTGCCTTTGGGTGCGATCGCCGCGAGCCTCGCCGCCTTGAAGGCGCATCAGATCGACGCCTCGGTGCTCGCGACCGAAGCGGGCTATCAACTTGCCGAGCAGGGCCAAGCCCGGATCGTCGTGGGCATGGACAAATACGCGCCGCATTTCATCACCCACGTCGTCTTCGCGCGTAAGGACATCCTCGCCGACAATCCGGGGGTGATCGAGCGCTTTCTCAAGGGCTTCTTCGCCTCGATCGCCTTCATGAAGACGCACAAGGCGGAGACCGTTGCCGCCGCCGAGCGCGTCTTGAAGCAAAGTCCGATGGTGGCGAGCGAGACCTATGACTATGAAATCTCGATGCTCAACGATGACGGGCGCTTCGATCCCAAGGCGGTCGAGGTACTGAAGCAGTCTTTTGTCGAGATGGGAACGCTCGACAAGAAACCTGCCAACGACGAACTCTTCACCACGCATTTCGTTCCGGTGAAGCCGTGAGCGGCGCGCAGAGGCGAGGCCAACCGATATGCCGATGATCGTCACCAACCCGAATATCACGCGCTCGCGCCTCGTGCTCGAGGTCGCCTCCGAAATGATCGGCGGCAACGACCCGCAAGCGCAGCCGGATTACTACCAGGCCAAGGCCGTGCTGCGCGCGACCAAGCCCGGCGGCAAGCCGGTGACCTTGTTCGGCTCGAGCACGGCCGAAGGAATCGAAGCGGTCGTGCGAGGCGAGGCCGATCTCGGCATCATCAACCCGGCCTGCGTTCTCTCGGTCGCCGTGCGCGGCAAAGGCCAGTTCAAAACGCCGCTTCCCCTGCGCGCCGTCGCCGTGATCCCGTCCTGGGATCAGTACGTCTTTGCGGTGCGGCCCGAGAACGGGCTCGAAACCTTCGAGGATATCGCCGTGAAACGCCCTAGGCTGCGCGTCTCGATGCGCGGCGCGCCGGACCACACGCTCCACCCGATGTTCGACGACGCCGCGGCGGCGGCGGGCTTCTCGCGCGACGATCTCGAGGCCTGGGGCGGCGGCATCCGGATGGAAGGCGCCCTTCCCTATCCCGGCACGGCAAAGTTCAAGGCGCTCCTCAGCGGCGAGATCGACGCGATCTTCGACGAGGCGGCACCTTACTGGGTGAACGAGGCGCTCGATGCCGGGATCAGGGTATTGCCCTTGGCCGAAGCGACAATGACGAAGCTCGAAGCCATGGGCTATCACCGCGCCATCATGCCGAAGCGCGATTTCCCCAAGCTGCCGCGCGACGTGCTCACGCTCGATTTCAGCGGATGGACGATCTTCGTCCATGAAAAGGCCGATGACGCGCTCGTCGCTCAGATCTGCGCTGGGCTCGATGCGCGCAAGGAGCGCATTCCCTGGGAAGAGGCCGGCCCTCTACCAGTCGAGCGCATGGCCCGCGATGCGCGCGACACGCCGCAGCTCGTGCCCCTCCACCCAGCGGCTGAGCGCTTCTGGCGCGAGCGCGGCTACTTGTCCTGAGCGCGACGCCTTATTGGGGCTTCAGCCCCATTAGTCCGGCGATAAGATTGCGCTGGATCTGCGAGGTGCCGGCTGCGACCGTGGCGACCCGCGCGTCGCGGTAGTGACGCTCCATATCGAATTCGCGGTTATAGCCATAGCCGCCGAAAATCTGCATGCCCATATTCGCGACCTTGGCGTAAGCCTCCGACGCAAAGAGCTTCGCCATGGTGATGTCCCTGAGCGCGTCCTCGCCGCGATCGACCAGCGACGCGCATTGGTAGACGAGCGCGCGCGCTGCCGCGACCTCGGTCGCCATATCGGCGAGCATATGCGCGATCGCCTGGAACGTGCCGATCGGCCGGCCAAATTGCTTGCGCTCCTTGGCATAGGCGAGAGCGAGATCGACGCAGCCTTGCGCGCCGCCGAGATCTGCGGCCGCGGCGATCACGCGCTCGACCTGAAGCCCCGACATCACGCAGTCCCAGCCCTTGTTCTCGCCGCCGATGAGACGCGCGGCCGGAACGCGCGCCTCCTTGAAGAAAATCTCGTAGGTCCCGGTGCAGTAGCGCCCGAGCATGTCGAGCTTCCTGAGCTCCACGCCGGGCGTGTCGTTGTCGATGAGGAAGAGAGACAGGCTCTGGCGGTAATGCGCCTTGGGATCGGTCTTCACGTACACATTGATGACATTGTGCTTGGCGCCGGCCCCGGTCGCCCAGAGCTTCTGGCCGTCGATGATCCAGTGATCGCCGTCGCGCCGCGCCGTGGTGCGCATCGCGCCGATATCGGAGCCGGCATCGGGCTCCGACATCGAAATCGACATCTTGATCTCGCCTTTGACGAGCTTCGGCAGCCAAGTGCGCCTCTGCTCTTCCGAGCCTTTGCGCTGAACGTTGAGGCCGCAAAACAAACTGCCGCCGATCATCATGCTGAGATCGGCGCTGATGCGCGCGATTTCCTCCATGACGATGCAGGCATCGACCGTGCTGCCGTCCAGCCCGCCATACTCCTCGGCGAAAGGCAGCGCGAGCAGCCCCGCCTCGACCCAGGCGTCGTAGAGCGCATAGGGATAGATCTTCTCGTGATCGATCTTGCGCATGACGTCGGGCGGGCAATGCTTCGCCATGAGCTTCTTGACGCTCTCGCGCAGCATGTTTTGCTCTTCGGTGAAGCGGCAATCCATGGCTCTCCTCCGCTCCAGAGGCTCGCCGCCTATTGGACCTTATGTCCCATCAGATTGGCGATGAGGTTGCGCTGGATTTGCGACGAGCCGGCCGCGACGGTCGAGACGCGCGCGTCGCGATAATGGCGCTGCATGTCGAATTCCATGTTGTAGCCATAGCCGCCCAGCACCTGCATGCCCATATTGGCGAGCTTCGCATAGGTTTCGGCGCAGAAGAGCTTCGCCATGGTGATCTCCTTGAGCGCGTTCTGCCCCGAAGCCACCATCCAGGCGGCGCGCCACATCAGAGAGCGCGCCGCTTCGGCCTCGGTCTCCATATCCGCGAGCATATGGGCGATCGCCTGGAAGGTGCCGATCGGCCGGCCGAATTGCTTGCGCTCCTTGGCGTAGCTCGAGGCGAGATCGACTACGGCGCGCGCGCCGCCGCAGGAGCTCGCCGCCGAAACGACGCGCTCCACCTGAAGCCCCGAGAGCACGAAATCGAAGCCCTTGTTGAGCCCTGCCTCGCCGCCCACCAGCCGGTCCGACGGCACCTTCACATCCTTCAGGAATATCTCGTAGGTGCCGGTGCAGCGCCGCCCGAGCATGTCGAGCTTGCGCATCTCGATGCCGGGCGTGTCCTTGTCGATCAGAAAGAGCGACATGCCCTGGCGGTAATGCGCCTTGGTGTCGGTCTTCACATACATGTTGATGACGTTGTTCTTGGCCGCGGCGCCGGTGGCCCAGAGCTTCTGGCCATTGATCACCCAGCCATTGCCCTCGCGCACCGCGGTCGTCCGCATCGCGCCGACATCTGACCCGGCATCGGGCTCCGACATCGAGATCGAGAAACGGATCTCGCCCGATAAAAGCTTGGGCAGCCAATTGCGCTTCTGCTCTTCCGAGGCCTTGCGCAGGAGATTGAGGCCGCAGAACAGGCTGCCCCCCAACGCCATGCAGAGATCGGTGCTGCGATAGGAAATCTCTTCGGCGATGATGGCGAGATCGACCGCGTTGCCGCCGAGCCCGCCATATTCCTCGGGGAATGGCATGGCGAGGAGCCCGGCCTTGATCCACTCGTCATAGAGCTCGTAGGGATAGGCCTGTTCGCGCTCGAGCCGGCGGATGTAGTCGGGCGTCGCGTGCTTGTCCATGAGCTTGCTGACGCTCTCGCGCAGCATCTTCTGCTCGTCGGTGAAGCCGAAATCCATTGCGCCTCTCCTAGATCGCGCCGTTCTTGCGGAAAGCGTCGATCTCCCTCTTGCCATAGCCGAACTCGGCGAGGATCTCGTCGGCCTGCTCGGCATAGTCGGGCGCGCCCGAGACCATCGAGGTCGGCGTGCGGCTCAAGCGCAGCGGCTGGCCGATCAGCGTGATCGGCCCGAGCGCCTTGGAATTCACCGTCTGCGCGATGCCGAGATGCTTTACCTGCGGATCGGCGAAGCTCTGATCGATGGTGTAGACCGGGCCACAGGGAATGCCCGCCGCATTCATGCGCTCGACCAGCGCCGCGGTGGTTTCCTTCTCGGTGATGTCGGTCACGAGCGCGTTGAGCGCCTCGCGATGCTTGCGCCGCAAGACCGGCGTCGCGTAATCGGCATGGCCGACCAGATCCTCACGGCCGATCGCCGTGCAAAACCGCCGCCACATCGGCGGCGTCGGCGCGATGTTGATGTAGCCGTCGCGGGTCTTGAAGGTGCCGGTCGGCGCGCCGGTTGGATGATTGTTGCCGACCTGGCGCGGCACCTCGCCTTTCATGAGATAGCGGGCGCCCTGGAAATCGAGCATGAAGAGCAGCGCTTCCAAGAGCGAGGTCTGCACCCACTGGCCACGGCCCGAGCGCTCGCGCTCATGCAGCGCAACGAGAATGCCGATGGCGGCGCAAAGACCCGCGGCGAGATCGCCCACGGCGATGCCCGCGCGCATCGGCCCGCGGCCTTCCTCGCCGGTCACCGACATTAGGCCCGACATACCCTGCGCGATCTGATCGACGCCCGGGCGGTCGCGATAGGGCCCATCCTGACCGAAGCCCGAGATGCTCGCATAGATGATGCGCGGGTTGATGGCGGCGAGCGCCTCGTAATCGATGCCGAGCCGGAACTTGACGTCCGGCCGGTAATTCTCGAGCACGATATCGGCTTTCTCGACCATACGGCGAAAGATCGCCAGCCCGTCCTTGTTCTTGAGATCGAGTGCCATCGCCCGCTTGTTGCGGTGGAGATTCTGGAAATCGGGATCGTGGCGCGCGGAGAAATCCGACGGGCCGCCGCCATCCGTTCCGCCCTCCTCGCGCGCATCGATCTTGATCACATTGGCGCCCCAATCGCCGAGCTCGCGCGCGCAAGTGGGGCCGGCGCGCACGCGTGTCAGATCGAGAACCAGCAAATCTTGCAGCGCCGTGGATGCGGGACGAAACGGCATTGTTTTCTCCGATACTGTAAACCGTCAGCACCGTCGCGCTTCGACCGCGGCGATGAAATCCTCGACGAGACGATTGACGCGCGCCGGCTCTTCGAGATTCACCCCGTGGCCGGTGTTGGGCAAAACCTCGAGCCGCGCGCCGGGCAAGGTCTCGGCGAGGAAATGGCTGGGCTTCGCGCAGCCCTGATCGTCGCCGCCGAGCACGACCAAGGTCGGAATCGTCATCGCGGCGATGCGCTCCTTATGCGCATAGAGCGGCGGGCGGCGCTTTTGCACGCCGCGCATCGTGCTGCTGAGACCCTTGACCGAGAAGGTCTCGATCTCGCGCAGGAACTTCGCGTATTCGGCCGGGTTCTTGTCCTTGAGCTTCAGCCGTGCCGGCGCGGTGGTGAAATTCTCCCGAAGCTGCGCCATGCCGTTTTTCTCGACCCGCGCCGCCATCGTCTCCATGGTCGCCATGTATTCCTCGGGCTTGGCGTCCGACCCGCTGCCGATGCTGCACAGGATCGCCGAGCGCACGCGCGCGGGATGAGCGAGCGCGAACTGCAACGCCGCCGCTGATCCCATCGACACGCCCATGAGATGCGCGTCTTTCGCGCCGGCGGCGTCGAGCACGGCGCCGATATCAGCGGCGGCGATGTCTTGCGAATAGGCCTCGACCGACTCCGGCACATCCGACGGCGGATAGCCGCGCGCGTTGAAGGCGATGCAGCGGAAGCGCGGCTTCAGCGCCGCGATCTGGAGATCAAAGGAATGGAGCGTTCCGGCAAGCTCGTGAACGAAGACGATGGGCGGACCCTCGCCCGCGACCGCGTAATGGAGCTTGACGCCGTCGGAAGCCGTGGCGAAGGCCATCGGGTTGCCTCTCGCCGTCAACCGTTGCGATGCGCGATCCCGCCATCGATCGTGACGACGGTGCCGCTGATGTAGTTGGAGTGGTCCGAGGCGAGAAACACCACCATGGGCGCGACTTCCTCGACCGTCGCCGGCCGCTTATAGGGCATATGCGCGAAGCTTTCGGTGTAGCGGTTCTCGTCGCCCAATTCGCGCTTGGCGCGAATCTTCCCGAGATAAACCGTGCGGTCGGTCAGGACCGGACCCGGATTGACCGCGAGCACGCGCACGCCGCGATCGATGCTGCGCCCGCCCATGGCGCGTGCGAACGCCATCAGCGAGGCGTTGCCGGCGGCGCCGGCGATATAGCCGAAATCGAGCCGCTCGCCGCCGAGCCCGCAGATGCAGATGATCACGCCCTTGCCGCGCTCCGACATCAGGCGGAAGTAAGAGCGCGTCAGATTGACATAGCCGTAGACTTTCAAGTCCCAGCCCGCGCGCCAGGCCTTGTCGTCGACCTCGAAGATCGTGCCACCCGGGATGGCCCCGGCATTGTTGATGAGGATGTCGACATCGGGAAAGCGCGCGACGAGCTGATCGCGCTGCGCCTGATCGGAGAGGTCGAGCGCCATGGTGTCGACCTTGATTTTCCATTTGCCGCGCAGCTCGCCAGCGTTGGCTTCGAGCTGATCCTTCGAGCGGGCGGCGAGGACGAGATTGACGCCCTCCGAAGCGAAGCATTCCGCGACGCCGAGACCGATGCCCTTCGATGCGCCGGTGATGAGCGCCGTGCGTCCGTGAAGGTGCAAATCCATCTTGAGCGTCCCTCGCCGTTTATTCTCGTCTCACGGCCATCTTTGCCGATCGTCCCGAGAGGGTCAATCGGCGGCACGGCGTTGGTCGCGATAGCCGTGGATGAGGAGGCGCAGCAGGGCGTTCATGCGCTTGCGATCTTGACCGAGGAAACAAAAGAAAGAGTCGTGCGCGACGCGAGCCGCGGCAAAGGCGCGCTGAAGCACGTCCTTCCCCGCCCGGGTCAGCCGAACCTCGACGACGCGCCGGTCCTCTTCGCAGGCAGTGCGCGAGACGTAGCCTGCGGCTGCGAGGGCGCGAAGATTTTTCGAGACCATCATCTTCTCGATCCCGGTATAATCGGCGATGCGGATTTGCGACGGCGCTTCGCCAAGGCTGACGAGACGATTGGCCGCGGCGAGGAGCACATACTGCACCGGCGTCAGACCGAGAGGTTTGAGCTGGCGTCCGACCTGCCGTTGCCACAGATGACTAGCTTGCCACAGCCGGTAGCCCAGCAGGCTTTCGGGCGGTACGGCGACCCCGCCCCCGACCGCCGCGTCGTCACGATCCTTGGCCGTGCTCCTCACGCCTCGCCCGTCGTGTCCCCGTCGCTCCCGAGCAAAATGATATATAGGAGCTATCTATCCGTCGATAGAGAATTCCAATACGACGGATTTGCCAAAGGACAGCCGTGAGGGACGAGGCCTGCGCCCTGCCGCCTCACCGCGCCCAGCGCGGCAGGAGCCGCTCGGCATTGGCGCAATCGATGGCGCGCAGATCGCCGGCGGAGAAGCCGAAATCCTTGAGGCCCTGCGCGGTTTCGGCCGCGGTTCGCCACGGGAAATCGGTGCCGAAGAGAACCTGCGAGATCTCGACCAGGCGCATCAGCGACGCCAGGGCCCAGGGATGCGCCGCCTGGGCGGTGTCGTAGTAAAAGCGCTTCAGATAAGCGAGCACGCCTTCGGGCACTTGCGCCGCCATGCCCTTTTCGGTCTGGGCGTGGCGGATCAGCCGCTCGGCCAAGAAGGGCGCGGTGCCGCCGGCATGCGAGAAGATCCAGCTGATCGCGGGATAGCGCGCGGCCGCGCCGCTGAAGAGCAGCCGCGCGATCGCGCGCGTCGTGTCGGTGCCGAACTCGATCACCGCATCGCGCAAGCCCGGCACCACGCCCTTGGTGCAATTGGGCGCGTCGGGATGGGTGTAGACCACCGCTTTGCGGCGGTTGAGCTCGGCGAAGATCGGATCGTAGTAAGGATCGCCCAGCCATTTGTCGCCGATATTGGTCATGAGGTTGATGCCGTCGGCTTTGAGCACATCGAAGGCGTATTCGATCTCGCGCAAGCTGCCCTCGATATCGAGGATCGGCAGCGCGGCGAATTGGCCGAAGCGGCCGGGATAATCGCGCGCGAGGCCGGCGACGTATTCGTTCCACTCGCGCGTCAGCCCGCGCGTGTTCTTGGGATCGGGCCAAACCCCGACCGGATGAGGCGTCGAGATGATCGCGGCGCGCACGCCGCCCGCCTCCATATCGGCGAGGGTCTTGTCGATGGTCCAGCCATAGGTGGGCCCGCCGCCCGCGCCCGCGCGGATCTTCTCGCCGAGGAGGCTCGGCGGCGTGACGTGATGATGAACGTCGATGCGATGCGGCGCGGCCATGTCATCCTCCCATCGCGCTTCGATTGCTTTTTGCGCGAGCGGCGCAGAATGTCACGGCGCGCGGCGGTTTGCAATTTCGTGGGCTCGCGCTTGACAGAACCGCGCCGCCGCGCGCCATGCTCGCACGGCCGACCAGGGAGGATGAGATCATGACGGCAACCGAGAACGGCAAGGTCGCGATCGTCACCGGCGCGGGGCGCGGCATCGGCCGGGCCATGGCTTTGGGCCTCATCGATGCGGGGCTGCGCGTGCTCGCGAGCGACATCGACGAGGACGTGCTCGAGAGCTTGCGGCGCGACGCCGAGGCGCGCGGCGATGCCGAGCGGATCGCGGTTCTCGCCGCCGATGTCGGGCGCGACGAGAGCGCGGCGGCGATCGTCGATGCGGCGCTC
>Ga0335079_10011271_pt1 | contig 10186 bp, 10 predicted proteins | sample Lox_Sample_33_FD_206719 | JGI IMG/M metagenome (GOLD analysis project Ga0335079, IMG submission 206719) | Soil microbial communities from Loxahatchee National Wildlife Refuge, Florida, United States - Lox_Sample_3.3 | ecosystem: Environmental > Terrestrial > Soil > Wetlands | place: USA...
CCAGAAGATGCTGGCCGGTGGGTTTTGTGTTTTTGGACAAAAGTTTCGAAGGTTTCAAGGAATGCTGGGTCGAAACATTGAAACTTTGAAACCTTGAAACCTAGGATCGGGAATCGGGAATCCAGCCATGAAAGCTTCGAACCCGCTTTGGAAAGAACGCCTCGCCGGCAAGGTGCCCGAGCATCTCGCGCGTGAGGTCGACAATTTCGAAACCGAAATCATTCTGCGCAAGAACGGCAAGCTCGACGAGAAACTCTTCGCCGAGACGCGCCTTCGTCGTGGCGCTTATGGGCAGCGCTACGACAATGGCCAGCGCAGCGATGGCCAAAAGGTCCAGAAGCTTAATTTTCCCTCCGGCGATCTCACCAAAGGGCCAAACACAATGTGGGACGCTCCCGGCATGCAGCGCATCAAGATTCCCGCCGGCGGCCTCAACGCCGATCAGCTCGAAACCGTGGCCCAGCTCGCGGAAGAGTACTCCGACGGCATCGCACACGTTACCACGCGCCAGGATTTCCAGCTGCACTACGTTCACATCGAGAACACGCCCAGCGTCATGCGCCGCCTTGCCGCCGCGGACATCACCACGCGCGAAGCCTGCGGCAACTCTGTGCGCAACGTGACCGCCTGCCCCTACGCTGGCGTTTGCGCCGACGAAAGTTTCGACGTCACACCTTATTCGCGTGCGCTGTCGAAGTTTCTGCTCGGCCATCCCGATTGTCAGAATTTCGGCCGCAAATTCAAACCCGCATTCAGCGGATGCGCCCAGCACGCCTGCGGTCTGACCAGCCTGCACGATCTCGGCCTCATCGCAAAGAAGCGACTGAACGCAGCCGGAAGGGAAGAGATCGGTTTCGAAATGTACGTCGGCGGCGGCCTCGGTGCCGTTCCATATCAGGCCAAGCTGTTCGATTCATTTGTTCCCCCCGAGGAACTTCTGCCGCTGGCGCAGGCGATTGCCCGCGTCTTCGCCCGCTTCGGCGAAAAGAAAAATCGCAACCGCGCCCGCATCAAATTCCTCATTCAAGATCTCGGCATCGAGAAATTCCGCCAGCTTGTTTTCGAGGAACGAAAGATTCTGCCGTTTGATTCCCGCTGGACCGAATACATCGACCAGGCCAAAGTCGAATTCCGCGAATCACCTCTCAAAGAGGGTGCAGAAATCCCCGAACTGGTCTCCATCGCGAATCTCAATGGCTCGTCCGAAAAGTTTAAGCAGTTCTTGAAGTTCAACACCCGCCCGCAGCGCCAGTCGGGATACGTCACCGTCACCGTCGCTCTCCCACTTGGTGACATTACCGCGAACCAACTGCGCTCGCTCGCCGATATCGTCCGCCGCTTCACCCGCGAAACCATCCGCACCACGGTCGAGCAGAATTTCGTCATCCGCTGGGTCAGCAAGCGCGACCTGCCGGATCTCTTCAAGTCCCTCAACGCCGTTGGTCTCGGCGAACCGGGAGCTGGGGCGCTGGTTGACGTGACCTCTTGCCCCGGCACCGATACCTGCAAGCTCGGCATTTCGTCTTCGCGGGGTCTTGCTGCCGAACTTCGCAAGCGCGTGAGCGAGAAAAGCTTCACCTCCGACGAAGCCGTGCAGAACCTGCACATCAAGATCAGCGGATGCTTCAACAGTTGCGGCCAGCATCACGTCGCCGACCTCGGCTTCTACGGCGTCAGCCGCAAGATTGCCGGATACGCCGTGCCGCACTTCCAGGTCGTCCTCGGCGGCCAATGGGAGAACAACGCCGGCGCCTACGGTCTGCCCATCGTCGCCGTGCCGTCGAAGAATATTCCGCACGTAGTTACGCGCCTCACCGACCGCTACGTCGCCGATCGCTATCCCGGCGAAACCTTCAAGGAGTTCGTTAAGCGCACCGGCAAAGCTGAACTAAAGAAGATGCTTGAGGACCTCACCCATCTGCCTGCCGGTGATCGCTCCTACTTCAGCGACTGGGGCGACCCGCGCGAGTACACGCTCAACGATATGGGTACCGGCGAGTGCGCCGGAGAAGTCGTTTCCGCGGTCGAATTCGGCCTGGCCGCAGCCGAAAGGGAACTGTTCGAAGCGCAATTGGCTCTCGAAAAAGGTGAAGTCGAACTCGCCGGACGCAGCGCTTATTCGGCCATGCTCACTGCCGCCCGGGCTCTGGTCACGCACGAGTTTCCCGACGTCAGCAACGATCCCGACCAGGTCGTCGCCGAATTTCGCAAGCGCTTTTATGACACGCAACTGTTCTGGGACCAGTTCGCCGCGGGCAAATTCGCGAATTACCTGTTCTCCGCCTACGAACGTACGTACCTCGGCCACAGCGAAGAGTCAAGCCGGTACTTGATTGACGAAGCGCAGCTCTTCATCGACGCCGCCCACAGTTGCTACAACAAACTCGGGACAGCTCTCGCGGCAACGGTGTGATGTCAATTCAAAGTTTCCAAGCCGTCATCCCGAAGCTCGGCGTACTCTCCAGCCGAGCGAGGGATCTGGCGTGCATCATCTCGCGACCGGGTGCTCCGCGCGAGATCCCTCGTCCCGGTGGTGAAAGCGCGGGACTTCGGGATGACGACTCTCTCGATTGCTACTGAAAACTTACATGCGATCTATACTCGAAGAAGAAACGGCAGCCGATCAAACAATCGACCTCCAGCACATCAACGCCAAACTCCTGCTAGAAGGAAGCGACCTCGATCCCGGCGTCCTCGACGCAGTCATTCCCATCTTCCATAGCTGGATCCAGAGTCAAATCTCCCCGGGGCATCTCCTCATCGACGTCGCCGATTACCGACACGTTCACCACGGCCCCGGCATCGTTCTCGTCGGGCACGAGGCCGACTACGCCGTCGACAACACTAACGGGCGGCTCGGCCTGCGCTACAACCGCAAGGCCGTGGTCACCGGAACCAACGATGAAAAGCTCGCCCAAGCCTTCAAGGCCGCGCTCTCTGCGGCCAAGCAATTACAAGAAGATACGCGGCTAAACAAGAAGCTCAACTTTAATGGTCACGATATCGAGATCTTCGTCAACGATCGCATAATCGCGCCCAATGGCGACGCAACCCGCCAGGCCTTCGACCCAGTCCTGCGCCGGGTGCTGACCCAGCTATTTGCCGGCGCCGAATACTCCGTTCGCTACGAATCCGACCTGCGCCGCCTGTTCGGGGCCACGATACATTCCGAGCGAGTCTTTCCTGTCGACGAACTCATCCAAAATTTGAACTCCTGAGAAGATGTCATTCCGAACCCGCTTTAGCGGTGAGGAATCTGCATTCCTCAGCCAACTGCAGATTCCTCGGGGCTAAAACGCGCTCGGAATGACATGCCGGAAAGGAAAAATATAGTGTCTAACTTCGACGGTGTCCGCTCCAGCTTCGCCGACTACTTCCGCATGGTGCAGTCGCGCGTCCACGAGCTCGCCGAACCTCTCTCGACCGAGCAGCTTTGGCGCAACCCGTATCCGTACGGCAACAGCATCGCCAACCTCATTCAGCACCTAACCGGAAACCTGAACTATTACCTCGGCACGCAGATGGCCGCCACCGGATACGTCCGCCACCGAGACCAGGAATTCGACTCCTCAGGCCGCGGCCGCTCGAAAGAAGATTTGCTCGCGGCCTTCGACGAAGCCATCGCCACCTGCATCCGCACCGTCTCCGCGCAATCCGACAGTGACTGGTCGGCTCCGTACGAAGCCGACCTCGTCGACGGCAAGACCCGCTTCCAGCAGATTCTCGCCTGCGCCGGACACGCCTACCACCACGTCGGCCAGATGATTTATTTGCAAAGGGAACTGCTGCGCGAAGCGAGATAGCCTCGAATAATGTCATTCCGAACCGCTTTAGCGGTGAGGAATCTGCTTCTCCCAAACAGCAGATTCCTCGCGGCCCAAGCCCACTCGGAATGACATCACGGAGAGAATTCTCAATGCGCTATTCGAAAGCGCTTACGCCAGTGGCCCATTCAAGCCCGCTTTTGGCTTGAGTGGGATAAGCGCGGATCGTCGCGCTGCGCGCTGCAAGCTGCTCGGGAACTTTGCGCGATAGGACTCTCGTGGAAGAGCGGCCATTTATGGCCGCGTCACAGAATTGGGCGTCGGCAACGCGGCCCGGAAGGGCCGCTCTACACATCCTCGTGGCTAAAGGCCGGCCGGAATAACGCCGCGCCGGATTACGCTGGCTGCCACAACTCAATCGGATTTCCCTCCGGGTCATGCAGCCGGGTGAAGCGCCCAATGCCGGGATAAGTTTCCGGGTCTTTGACCTCAATTCCTGCCGCGCGTAGCTGGGCCACCATTTTGTCCATGTCGTGCACGCGGAAGTTCACCATCCAAGCCTTGTTCGCGTCGCCGAAATATTTGGTGGTCTCGGGAAAGGGAGTGAACGCGGTCGGTCCGGCCTCTTGCTCCCAAGCCTCTCCGCCATCGCCTGTCGGTGTGAGGTTGATCCCCAGGTGTTCCTGGTACCAGTTTCCCAAAGCTTTGGGATCTTTCGCCCGGAAGAACAACCCTCCGATTCCGGCTACCTTTTCCATCGCCGTTCCTTTCGATATGTCGTTTGTATCTGCTTTCGCAGGAGCCTGTGCGGGATTATGCGATGCCATGGCTAATTCACTCCGGGGTAGGATAACGGCGGACCCGAAGGAATATGTCAAGATTTTGACTAATTGGCGCCGTTGGAGGCTCATTCGTGGCGCGAACGGTTATAGATGGGAACCCCTGTGCGGCTGGCAAGCCATTTCGACGACTTTACATAATGCTTGTTATCGGACGTTGTAAAAAGGAGGTGGTGACGGTCTTTCCGAAGAATGACGCGTTGGATCAAACTTTTTTCAGCCATGGCCATGGACTTCCACATTTCACAGTTCGCGCTCTCAAAGGCGTAATAACTCTAACGCGTCTTTAACGGCCTTCAGTTTGTCCCTTTCGCGCGAACGGCAAATCTTCGCAACGGCATGCCGGGTAACGCAGCGCTTTCAGCGCTGCGTTACCCATAGACAGGCCGCGCCAACGCGGCCGCGTCGCAGAACACCCAAAATGATGTCATCCCGAACACACGCCGGTGCGTGTGAGAGGGATCGTACGTCAGCTTCGGTCGCCCCTGGCGTAATCAGGACAATCCCTGTCTCTTTCCCATTCGCGTCTCCCAAATTTCACGCTCATCGTCCGATCCCTCTCTCGTCCGCCTGCGGCGAACGAGTTCGGGATGACATGGCTGGATCACATGCCTTTAGGCGAACGTAGCGTTTTCAGCGCTGCGTTGTGACTCCGGGCGCGACTTGACGCGGCCATGAATGGCCGCTTTACACTCTCCGCCGAGCGAACATGCAGCTCACACGTGGAAGAGCGGCCCTTTAGGGCCGCGTCGCAGAACACCCAAAATGATGTCATCCCGAACCCACGCCGGTGCGTGTGAGAGGGATCGTACGTCGACTTCAATCGCCCCTGCCGTAATCATGACAATCCCTGTCTCCATCCCATATGCGTCTGCGAAGTTCCACGCTCATCGTCCGATCCCTCTCCCGTCCGCCTTCGGCGAACGAGTTCGGGATGACATGGAGGAAATCGGTCGAAAAATTTTTCTTATACGATTTGTCGAATTCCAGGCCGGCGCTTCGACTATACAGTGAAGGCTGGGCAACCGGCCCACCTAAGACCACTAAAAGGCCCTACAGGAGGCTGTCATGCCACAATTTCTGGTTGCTGTCTACCACCCTGACGACTACGACCCGTCCGTCGAAAGCGAAGCGATGATAGAAAAGATCCACGCGCTCAACCGCGAAATGATTGCCGCCGGCGCCAGGAAGTTCGCCTGCGGCATTTCCCCGGCCAGCAGCGCCAAGTCTCTGCGGGCGCAGCCTGACGGCAAGGTGCTCGTCACCGACGGGCCGTACATTGAGACCAAGGAGCACATAGGCGGTTTCTGGATACTTGAAGCCGCTGATATGGACGCGGCGCTGGCGTGGGCGCGTAAGGGTGCCGTCGCCTGCCGTGCGTCGGGCGAGGTGCGCGAGCTTCTCTTCCGCCCGGCTCCAGAACAAGAACCCGGCAGAAGCAACTAAATGGCGGGTGGCTGACAAAATGTTGAAGGGGAATCCAAGGAAAGCAATGAGAAATCTGATCTACGCAATCAACGTTACGTTAGATGGCTGCTGTGACCACACCAAGCAAGTTGCCAACGACGAAATACTTGAATACTATACGCAGCTCCTGCGAGATGCCGACCTGTTCGTCTATGGGCGCAAGACTTATCAACTGATGGTTCCTTATTGGCCTGATGTCGCAAAAGACCAGTCTGCAAGCAAAGCGGACCGCGAGTTTGCTCAGGCATTCGAATCCCCCAACAAAGTCGTTTTTTCACGATCGTTAGACAACGCTGAAGACAAAAACACGAGAATTGTTCATACCAACCTTCGCGACGAAATACTTAAATTGAAAGAAGAACCAGGCAAAAATATTCTGACCGGCGGTGTGGATATTCCTTCACAACTGATAGAACTTGGCCTGGTGGATGAATATCGTTTTGTCATTCAGCCAATCATTGCAGGAGAAGGAAGACGATTGCTCGAGGGTATCAACCTGCCGGAAAAGTTCCGATTGAAACTTACGGAGTCAAAGATTTTTAAATCAGGATGTGTTGCGCTTCATTACTTGAAACAGTGACAGAAAAATTTGCGAGCTACGCCGTGAGAGGAACTCAATCATCAGAAAAACTTGAACATCATTAGGCTATTTAACGGTCTGCTAGTTCGCGGGATGCGGCTTGAGTTACGTCGCTAAGTCGGCAACAATGCACGGGAGAATCGCATGCAGAAAAATCACGCTAATGCCGTTGCTCTGGCGCTCCTTATTTTAATTATCCTGACCGGCGCCACTTATCAGGCACCAGCGCAGGAGAAGAAGAATTCCTATCCAGCGATGGCGCCGCTCGATGCATACCTGATGCCCGAGAGCGAAGAAATTACTCTGGCGCGCAGCGCCGCTCCCACATCTATTTCCGACGATGCTGAAGTAATGTTGCTGCGACAGGACGGCTATGCGACCGCAGCAAAGGGCAGCAACGGCTTTCTCTGCATCGTGGAACGATCATGGGGAGCTGCTACCACTGAGAGTTTCTTCTGGAACCCAAAAATCCGCGCTCCAATTTGTTTTAATCCCGCCGCCGCAAGAACTTTTGCACCGATCTACCTGATGAAGACCAAGCTGGTTCTCGCAGGAAAATCGAAAACAGAGATCGTGCAAGCGATCGCGGCTGCACTCGACAGTAAGGAGATACCGTCGCTTGAGCCGGCGGCGATGTGCTACATGCTTTCGAAGGACCAATACTTGAATGACGAAGGCAAGAGCTGGCACCCGCACGTAATGTTTTTTGTTTCAGGCGATGTGGCGAAAACCTGGGGAGCGGATTTGCCCGGCTCGCCAGTGATCTCGGCCAATGACTCTGAGGAACGAGTGACTATATTTATGGTCTTGGTTGGTAAATGGTCCGATGGAACACCGGGCCCGCCGATTACCTACTAGAGATAATCATCCTCGCCCACCCTTTCGATTTCGCTCAGGGCAGGTTTCTGCCCTTTAGCGAGCCGCTTTGGCGAGACGCTCGGCGACGATGCCGTAGACGGAAGGGTTAAATACAAGTCCGACATGGGTTCCTGAGACGCAGAAGTCCGAGTCGGCGCGGTCCGTCTTGCAATATCGCCAGTCAACGACTCCATCGCCCTCGCTGTACACCGCGGTTTCTGCGACCGATGCCGGCATCGAGCGCCGCAGCGAATTCAGGAAATCGCAAGTGCAGTGCCCGGTGTAGCAGTTCGGGAGCACGTGGCTGCCGTGTTTTTCGTGGATGCGGCGGCGAACCATCTCAGCCGCCTGCAGAATGCTGCGATGGGCTACGGTACCGCGAAATGGCGCGCCCAAGGTGATAACCGAAGCGACATCGGATGGCCGCTGGGCCGCTATGGCGCGCGCAATAATCCCTCCCAGACTGTGCCCGACGAGATGGACCTTGCGCCCGGATTTGGCCAGCGCCTTCTCGATAGTTGCATTCAGCTGCCGGTTAATCAGGAGATTCGGGCATTCAGTGTTGAAACCTATGCCTGAAAAGAATGGTTCATACCCAATTCTGGCCAGCCATTGATGCAAGGGGGTCAAATAAACGTCGGGACAGAGAAACCCGGGGATGAGAATTACGGCTGAATCATCGCCGCGCGGTATTCCAACACCGTAATATAAGGGCGAGGCGTGCAGCAGAACCAGCTCGGCCGCGAACAGCAGCTCGCCCAAAATAGGAACATTGGCTTCCAGATACTCCTCAGTACGGATGGGGGAAAGGCGATTCTTTGCTACAGCGTGAGTTCGTCTCATTCGACAGTGGTCTCACTGTACGTGACAATCCGATCTTCCACAATGATGGTTATTCCCAAGCCTCCAGAGAAGTAAACCTTAGATCGGACATTGACAAGCGGGTATGTGCGGATCGCGATTCACAAGGTCGCAGCTGAATGGCGCTCACTGCGAAGCCCGGCCCACTGAACCCGAGCACGCTTGAGGCATTCGAGGCATATATTCGCCAGGCTGAAACAGAGATGGAGCAGAATTTGCATGGGAACGCGCCATTCCTCTGGTCGCAGCAGACTCCGGAGCGGGCTCAGGACGTGCTTCGAGGGGACGTGGTGGCGCGGTTTTGGTCGGGTGAAGGACCGGTCAAAGTCCCGAAGGGTTTGATCCACGACTGGATCGCTGCGGCGTTTATTCCTAAATCGACCATCAAGGACGTCTTAGTCGTAATCCAGGATTACAACAACCACAAAAATACCTACAAACCTGAGGTGATCGATTCGAAACTCATCAGCCGTGACGGTGATGATTTCAACGTCTACCTGCGGCTTCTAAAAAAGAAAATCATCACGGTCGTTCTGGATACTGATCATGAAGTGCATTATCGCGCCGTAGACCAAACACGATGGGTGTGCCGCTCGTTTACAACCAGGATTGCAGAAGTGGAAAAGGCGGGAAGCCCAGATGAGCAAGTCTTACCGCCCGACACTGGTTATGGATTCTTATGGCGACTGTATTCCTATTGGCGGTTTGAAGAGCGTGAGGGCGGCGTGGTTGTTGAATGCCGGGCCATATCGCTCACCCGTGACGCGCCATTTGGAATGGGATGGGCCATTGAACCCATCATCGACAAGCTGCCCAGGGAGTCGCTGATCAATACCCTCGAAGCGACACGCCGAGCCCTGCATTCCAAAGCAAGATAGTTCCCACCCGTGTGGCGCGGACACTCTTGTCCGCGAAAAATTAGGAGCTGCCCCAGGAGCCGGTCGCATCGTCCAAAAAAGCGAAAGAGGCGAATCATTCGATTCGCCTCACCTCGTTAACCTAAGAATGATTCAACCCAAAAACCTAGACAGGGCGCACGTTCTCGGCTTGCCAGCCCTTCGGCCCTTTGGTCACGTCGAATTGCACGGTTTGGCCTTCCTGCAGGCTTCTGAATCCGCCGGACTGAATGGCGGAGAAATGCACGAAAACGTCTTCGCCAGTCTGGCGGCTGATAAAGCCGTAGCCCTTAGCGTCGTTGAACCACTTAACTGTTCCTTGTTCCATATTCTTGTACTGTTGTTCCTTTTTGAAGTTACGTTGGAGGGAATCGGAAAAAACTTGCGCAGGTTGCTTGCTGTTTAAAGGCGAGGCTGCTCACGACCGAATCGGTCTAACGCACACCTCGATACTACGCGAGACCTGCAGGTTTGGCAAACGTTAGTTCCACTTCCCTGCAACTGCTTTGTTTCTAGCGCGGGAATCCTCGTTAGGCGTTTCGGCTCACAGGGAGTAATATCAGTTCAGGCAGAAGTGGAGTGTGCATGGAGCGCAAAGCAACACAACGATGCAATGACGCGACGCCACTTGGAATTGGCGTAGAGGACTCTCCCACGATTCAGAACCTCATCGAGCAACTCAATCGCGACCTGGAAGAAACTCAGCGAAACGATTCTAAGGCCGAATAGAGCGCTCTTCAGGGGAGCGCAAAACTTCAGCTCTTAGCGTTAGCTCTTAACCGCGAAGACCCAACCTGTTGCGCCTTCGCGATTGAGACAATTACCCGAACGGCTGGGCGCAACCTAAAGAATTTCGTACGCAAGCCGTTTCTCTACTGGTTGCGGTCGTATGTGTCGCAAAGGCGTGTGCGCTTTAGCTTG
>Ga0335079_10011272_pt1 | contig 10186 bp, 11 predicted proteins | sample Lox_Sample_33_FD_206719 | JGI IMG/M metagenome (GOLD analysis project Ga0335079, IMG submission 206719) | Soil microbial communities from Loxahatchee National Wildlife Refuge, Florida, United States - Lox_Sample_3.3 | ecosystem: Environmental > Terrestrial > Soil > Wetlands | place: USA...
ACTATCCTTGGCGAAGAGAGTCCGAATCCAAAATCACCCCCGGAATAGGATTGCCCATAGACGCCAGGGGCAGTACTGAGTTGTAAGAAAGCTATTGGGAGAAGCAGGACGACGATCAGTGAAACGATACTAAGGCTTAGCTTTCTCCTTGAGCTCCCAGAATAAGCGAAGTGCACGTTAGAACGACCGCCGATCATGAAGTATTGTACGCCAGCGACTTATAACGGCAAGTCCTATCTGTTCAACCAATAGCGCCATATCCTTAACTTTTGGGCGATTATTCGCCTATCCAAACCGAATAGTGTCCTGCGCTTCTCATGTGAAAATTCCAGCATTTTAAAAGGCAACTCGAATGCAGCAGTCTACGGTTGCTTGCGTTGACATCCGACACCATTACGATGGCACATGGAGCCGGCGGCTCCGTAATGCAATCCCTCATTGAGAAATACATACTCAAACACTTAGGTGGAGTTAACGTTGAGGTTCCGATTGACGCTCTCGACGATGCTGCCGTAGTTGAGGGCATGGTCCTGAAATCTGACTCGTACACCGTAAAACCTCTATTCTTTCCCGGTGGCGACATTGGAAGACTCGCTGTCAGTGGTACGGTTAACGACATTTGCATGATAGGAGGAGAACCACTGGCACTCGCTGAGGGGTTCATTCTCGAGGAGGGCTTCAACCTCAACGACCTCGACAAAATCCTACAGAGTTTGCGAACCGCTTGTGACGAGGCAGGCGTTCCAGTTATAACGGGAGATACGAAGGTGATGGAAAGAGGAGCACTAGACAAGTTCGTCATAAACTCCTCGGGCATCGGAAAACGGAACCCTCTTCTCGATAAGAACCTAAGCGTGGCACGACAACATCGTGACGTACAATCTGTATGGTTACTCGACAGCAACATTAGAGCCGGAGACAAGATCATCCTGTCCGGAACCCTTGGCGATCATGGCATCGCAGTCCTCTCCGCGAGGCAAGGCTATGGCTTTGAAACCAAAATAGAATCCGACGCTGCCCCCCTACGATCGACTGTGAACAGCGCTCTCAAAGCTGGAGGTGTTGTGGCGATGAAAGATCCCACACGCGGAGGTTTGGCGAATCTTCTCAACGAGTGGAGCCAAAAATCTCATGTTGGCATACTTCTGCAGGAAGAACACGTTCCGATCAAGGATGGAGTGCGCGCCGCGTGTGAGATGCTTGGTTTAGATGTTTTCGAGATCGGAAACGAGGGCAAGTTCGCAGCCGCAGTTGTGCCTGAGAGAGCGGAGGAGGTTCTTGCTGCAATTCAAGCGACGCGCCTCGGGAAAGATGCCGCGATTATAGGGGAAGCAACATCTGACTTTGATTTGGTAGCGATGGAGACGGTGGTAGGTGGAAGAAGGATTATCGCTCCTCCCGCAGGGGATCCTGTTCCCAGGATTTGTTAGATACGGCAACGCATAGTAGCAAGAATTTTGTGGTCCGCCCAGATCTTGCAAGTGCCCTCAGCCGAAACCATTGTTGGTCCTTTTGGCGAGGCTGGGGTACAGGCTTTCATGTATAGCGGACATTCGGGTGGGTCAATCTTGCCCAAGATCACTTCTCCACACCTGGCTTGAGGAACAAACTGTTCGTCTCCCGAAACCTCAGCCAACCCGAACCGCGACCTCGCGTCACATTCGGCGAATTCGCTTCGGATTCGGAAACCTGAATGGGGTATTGTTGCGACGCCGCGCCAGTATCCATCCACGCGGTCGAATACTTTGTCCATCGCAGCTTGAGCTCGCACATTTCCTTCCCAAGTGACAGCTCGAGTATACTCATTCTCCATCTTGGGCTCATTGTTGGCAATCTGACGTAGTAACATGGCAATCGAGATCAAGACGTCTATGGGTTCGAATCCCGCGAAGACCATTGGTTTTCGAGTGACCTTGAAACAGGGCTCATACGCCTTCATTCCCGTGACGGTCGACGCATGCCCCGCGTTGATGAATCCGCTGACGGCTAAGTCGGGTGATTGAGAAACAGCTTCGACCGCGGGTGGAACATATCGGTAAGCCGTCAGAAAAGTGAGATTGGGTGGAGGTTGTTGAAGAATCTCGTAAGCGGTTGGTGGCGCAGTGGTTTCGAAGCCCACCGCGAAAAATACGTGTTCCTTGTTTGGGTTAGCTCTCGCCATCTCGACTGCATCATGAACACTGTACACGATTCTAACATCTCCTCCAGAAGACTTCGCTTCGGATAGGGAGATAGTGGATCCTTTCGCTCGAGACATATCCCCGTAGGTAAGAAGCGTCTTTCCCTCAAGAGACAGCTTCGCAGCCATGTCAATGTCGGCTGCAGGTGTAACGCAGACTGGACACCCCGGCCCCGCGCGAACCTCGACGTTCTCTGGCAGCAAACTTCTGATGCCAAAATGAGTTATCGTCCATTCATGTGAGCCGCAAACGTGCATGAGAATGATTCGCGTGCGAATCATCTTGGCTAAACGTTCAATCTCGACTCGCAACTTCTTTGCGAGCACTGGGTCGCGGTAACCTTCGAGAATCAACCGAGCCCGCCCTTGAGTGGATCACGATTCACACCATTACCCGGGTCGGCTGCTAGAATCTCTCTCCAGTACTCCAGCGTCTGACGAGCCTCGATTTCGTCAACTATTTGGATGGCGTAGCCCGCGTGGACAAGAACGTAGTTCCCGATCTTGGCCTGCACCAGAGATACGTTTACGCCCTCCTTGATAGTGCCCTCGCCGAAATCCACCCGCGCAAAGTCTCCATCTAAGCTCACGACTTTGCCCGGATAGGCTAGGCACATGTTTCCTCTGACGAAAGCTCCTGGTTTTTCCTTATTAGCATATACAACAATTACCGAAAATGCTGGAGCCAAGTTCGGCATGGGCGATATATTTGACCTTGGTCAAGTTGGCAAGGTGTTGCAAGTACAAGGAACATTCGCAACGATAGACCTAGGCGGAGGAACCACCGCCCAAGCTAACATCGCTTTCACAGATACCAAAGTTGGTGACTTCGTCCTAATACATGCTGGATACGTCATGAAGATCATAGAACTCGAGCAAGCTCAACGTATGCTGTCACAATGGCGCTAAAACAATTCTATTGTTGCAGTGAAGCAAGATGCGCCTGTCCGAAAGAAATTCCCCCATCTCCAGGTGGAACCGCCTCATTGCTTACAAAACGAAACCCCTCCTTGACCACGCGACTTCGGATGATTGATGAGATTGTTTCGTTGAGAGCAACACCACCTGAGAATCCAATCGTCTTCACTCCTTCTCGCTTCGCGATATTCACGGCCGCAACGCCCAATGCGCGTGCTAGGTATGAGTGAGCTGAAAAAGCCAAATCGGCTAAGCCCATCTTACACCGTTCTTTGTAAACTGCGCTGACGAGATTGGTAGTTCGAATAGTGTCATCTTCGATCTCGGGTGAGAGACGTAACCTGTCAATCCCTTCTCTTGCAGACGATTCGAGTCTCATGGCAGGCTCGCCTTCGTACGTTCTCTCATAACAGATTCCCAGAATCGCGGCTATCGAGTCAAGTATGCGCCCACAACTAGTGGACCAGATGAAGTCCCCCTTGCCCAATTGTTGTAAGATCAGCTCAGCTTCCTTTGCCCCATGCGGAAGCATCATCGGATTACTCTTCAACCAGTCTGAAATTGTAGTGTCATCGCTCAGGATTCCAGCCACCATTCTAGCCGGATACCGAGTCGCCCTATCGCCCCCAATCATCGGTTGCTTCTCCAAGTGGGCAACCCGCTTAACCTCAGCACCATGACAAAGAAGTATCTCTCCTCCCCACGCCTCTCCATCATCGCCGAGTCCGAAACCATCGCAGACAATTGCGACTATCTCATCGAGTGAGTGCTCAGCCATGAGAGAACCTGCGTGTGCGTGGTGGTGCTGAATTCGATTGATTGGAATACTCTGTCCGTTCGAGATTGTTTCAGCGAGTCGTGTTGTTGTGAATTTAGGGTGAAGGTCGCAAGCCACTCTATCTGGGCTGAAACCAATTAACTGCCCCAAGTGGCGTGTGGCGTCCTTGAGAAATCTCGCCGTTTCCACGGTCTCGGTGTCCCCAATGTGCTGCGTGAGGTAGGCTTTGTTTTCGAGAATCATGCAGGACGTAACATTTAGTTCTCCACCCACTCCCAACACTCGCGCCTGAGAATTGTTCTTTAGAAGAATTGGCGCGGGGGCATATCCGCGCGAACGTCTGACAGGGGTGAGGGTCTCACCGACGAGTCTAACGACGGAATCATCCGCTCGCTGCGCAATCTCTCGATCATGCACCAAGAAGTAATCAACAACATCTCGAAGACTCTTGAGTGCCCGATCGTTTTCGGTAATTATCGGCTCATTGGGCGCATTGGCGCTGGTCATTATCAGAGCAGGATCATTTGTGGCGGCGAAGATGAGCCAATGCATCCCTGTATACGGAAGCATGACGCCGACCGAGTCCAGTCCGGGCGAGATCAATGATGAGAGATCGAATGCTTCACTCTTTTGAAGAAGAACGATCGGTCGGATGTAGGACTCAAGCGCTTGCTTCTCAGCAGTCCGCACTCTCGCAAAAGTTAATGTTGAGTCCATGTCCCGAGCCATGAGCGCGAAAGGCTTGTTTCTTCTGTCCTTACTACGCCTGAGGCTCTTGATCGGCTCGTCTTGGGTGGTGGAGCATGCTAGGTGGAAACCGCCGTTCCCTTTGATCGCCAGTGTCTTTCCTTCTGCGAGGAGTTTTCCTGCTTCTCTGATTGGATCGGTTACTTCGAGAATTGATCCTGCATTGTCGGTTAGCGTCACCTTGGGACCACAATCGGCACACGCTATTGTTTGGGCATGAAATCTACGATCTAGTGGGTTAGTGTACTCCTCGCGGCATTTTGCGCACATTAGGAAGTCTTGCATAGTTGTGTTTGGACGGTCGTAGGGGAGCGAGACTATGGTCGTGTATCTTGGACCGCAGTTAGTGCAGGTTATGAAGAAGTAGCCGCATCGGCGATCGGCCTGACTGTTGAGTTCTTTCAAACAGTCGTTGCAGATGGCGATGTCTGGTGGAATTACCGATCCGCTCTTTGACCGGTTTTGACTGCTCGTCTCAATCTTGAAGTTGGGAAACCCGGATTCATTTTCGGAGAATTCGATTTGCACACTGTCTAGACGTGCGAGTGGGGGTTTCTCTCCTCTAAGTCTTTGAATGAAGGAGTCAATTCGTTCCTTTTCCCCTTCGAGAATTATTTCTACCACGGCATCGGCACGGTTTCTAACGAAACCCCTTAACCTCTCATCCACCGCGGTCCTGTAAACAAAGGGCCTAAACCCTACTCCCTGAACAATACCCGTGACCACGATCGATGCACGCAAAACTCTCGCCCAACTTCAGTGCAGCGTTCCAGTAGTTAATCGACATTGCTCAGTTCGACATGTTAAGTTGTCATTTCATGAATTGGAAACTCTCAGCATGTGCAGTTATGGCTGTCCCCTGACACTATATGTCGATTCTTCAGTTAACTTACCTGATCCAGCCCCTCTGTACCGGGAGGACGACTTCAACCGATCTTGTCCAGACGAAGAATCAACCGGAGAGACTATCCGTTAGTTGCCAGAAAGAGTGTAGTGACGGTTTACCGTAACTCTTTCTGGGTTGAAGAGGTTTGGGTAAGAGGGAGAAGTCCGTCACAAGGTCGTTTCGAATCAGTGAATCCGCATTCAAGGCGTTGGAGGAGGATGCCGGTAGGAGGAATATCAGCGTCAATACTCTTGTAAATCAGCTCATTCTTGCCCACACGAACCTGGGCAGGTTTCTGGACAAGTTTGGTACGATTCGAATGGTTCGACCATCATTCGCCTGTCTCCTGAACGCCTGCTCCGACAAGTCCCTTATTGAAATAGCTCAATCGTTGGCGTTGGACACTCCGAAGACAATTATACTCGCAAAGTACGGAGTAATCTCCCTCAGAACCGTGTTGGACTACATTCGCACCATGACAACGTACGGTGGATGGGGGGAATATAGTGAACTGGAAACCCCAGGAAAACTAATCGTCACCGAAACTCACAATCTGGGTCCCAAGGGATCACTTTTCATCAGCCATGTCCTCGAATCCGTCCTCGGATTGGCTAACATTCATCCTAAAACGAGTTTAAGCGAACACGCGATCATCTTTGAAATCTAGGCCCGCCTAATCAGATTCCGAATCTCCTCCAGCGTAACTATCTCAGGATCATATTCAACCGTAAGGATCTGGAATACATGATCGGCCTCAGACTTCACGATGCCCTTCAGTCTAACCACCCGTGATCTTGCTCTCTCCAATTTGCCAAGGTCATCCGACTCTGAAACGCAGATTGTGCAGATCGCCCTACTTACTGCCTTGGGCATGACTTCACGTCCAAGCCTCAACCCGGTAGGCTCTAGATATTTCATTGGGGCGTATTTATTGTAGCCAAGTGTAGTCTCATCCGCATTTCTTGCGACAGAAAATACCTGCTGCTCAAGTAATAGGATGCGCAGCAGGCGTTCGGTTACGAGCAATGCAAAACGCAGACCGCAGTCGCAAAGACGAGAAGAGCATGGCAGATTTCAATGCGCTTCTAATTGATTCCGTCGACGAGACAGTGAGAGAGGTCTTGGGCGCCAAGGCGACCTCCGCCCTTTGGCGTCACTACGAAGCATATCTTGGAATAACGCGCGACGAGATACCTCACAAGCTTCCCATGCTATTCGAGTCTCTAAGGGGTGTGTTTGGGGTGGGGGGCGACATCTTGGGACAGGGGATAGTGCGGAGACTCTACATGAAAGCCCGTGTTCCGCTGCTATTAATTCCTAATCGTAAGCTTGAGGATTATGTTGAGGAGCTAAAACGAATCCTAGCCGAGACCTCATGAAAACATCAAACAGACAAAAGCGATTGAAAGGCCCGAACTCTCCTAATGGCTCGCAGAGGGCATTATTCAGTTGAAAGCGCGTGGACTCGGAGTCCTCAGCAAAGTTAGCGGAACCATCAGTTAAACAATCAGCCTTTCTCTCAGATAGACTACTCAGCGTCTGTCGTGTGAGCAGTTGAGACCGAACGGCGCATGGTATGCCCGCGGAGGAAGCAGACTTCGTGAGTTCTACACAATCCTACACTTACCATACACTTCTATGGTTCTTTCCTACGTTCTCATCGGCGCAGTCCTGTCGCCCACCATTCACCTAGACCGACTTGCCCTTACTCTTCTAGCCTACTTCCTTGGGCTCGGATTCTCTGCTCACGCCTTGAACGAATTGTACGCAGCGAATTGGACGGGTAGACTAGGAAAGGCTGAGCTCCGTGCGACGTTTCTGTTGCCATTATGCGGCGCGCTTGCTGTCGGCGCCTATGGTATGTTCAAACTGTTCTCTGAATCAAGTTCAATCATGGCGCCAATCACATTGATGACGTTCATGATCCTAGAGACCTTCTTCCTCTTCGCATACAATTCAGACGCCTTTAATGGAAGATTCCACAGCGACACATGGTTCGCTTTTTCCTGGGCAACCCTACCAACCCTCATTAGCTACTATGTCAACGCCCTGACCATAACACCTGAAGCCTTGCTGGTGGCGGTGGGGATGGCGGCAACTGCAGGCATTGAGATTAATCTGTCACGATGGTGCAAGGATTTCAGAAGAGGCAGCACCTTAACGGAACTACATTTCGAGGACGGGACACATCAAAGAATGAACACACTCGAACTTGTGGCCAAACCCGAAAAAGCACTCAAACTAATCGTACTAGCCGTCGACATTATCGCCATCGGCTTGATCACCTACAGACTACTCCCATAGAAATCTCGACGGCTTGACACGAACTTGAAAGTAGACGTCTAAGTTCTAATCTGTTCTCCACATGATCGTTCGACGAGTTAGGATTGAAAAAACTAATCAACGATCCCTTCAACGTGACGGTGCAGAGCATCGAAGGTTTCACTCTGGCGTACAGTCACCTTGTCAAACTCGTCAGCCCCCACGTGGTCGCGAGACGTGACGCACCCGTGCATGACAAGGTTGCTGTTGTTGTTGGTGGCGGAAGCGGGCATGAACCGCTGTTCATTGGATGGGTTGGTTATGGAATGGCTGATGCGGCTGTTCTAGGTGAAGTGTTCTCGGCACCAGCACCACCCATGATTCTTGACGCAACGCGAACCGCTAACAGCGGACAAGGCGTGCTCTACGTTTACGGAAACTATGCTGGCGACAACATGAACTTCGACATCGCGGCTGAGGACGCGACAGACAACGGAGTCGAAAACGCCACAGTCCGTGTCTGGGATGACATCGCCTCCGCTCCAGCGGACAAGATTCAGCAACGTCGAGGATTAGCGGCGGATTTCTTCGTGATCAAAGTCGCGGGCGCAAAAGCGGAGACGGGAGCGAACCTGGCTGAAGTGAAACTGAGCGCTGAAAAAGCGAGGAATAACAGCCGGACATTTGCCGTTGCTCTCACACCTGCGACAGTTCCCACCAGCGGTCAACCAACGTTTACGATTGGTGAACGAGAGATGTATTTCGGCATAGGAGCACACGGTGAAAGGGGAACGCGAAAGACTGATTTGCTCTCTGCTGATGAGACAGCCGCCATTTTGGTGGAGGGAGTAGTTGAAGATCTTCCCTTCAGGAACGGAGACGAAGTGAGCATGATCGTGAATGGGTATGGGTCAACCACGCTTATGGAACTCTTCATAATTAATCGCAAGGCGCACGAACTTCTCGCTCAGTTAGGTATGCGCATTCATAGAACGGAGGTTGGCAATTTCCTCACGTCCCAAGAAATGGGTGGATGTTCCATTACCCTAATGCGTCTAGATGGGGAATTGAAGGAGAGTATAGATGCACCATGCAACACCCCCGCCTACGTGCACAGACAGGTCTGACGGCCAAAAACAATCGTGAATCAATTGGCAGACAAACTCGCCTACATAATGCTTCGAAACTCACTACTGATGTTCTCGAATCGAGTGACTGATGCCAAGGACGAGTTGAACCGGATGGACGCTGAATGTGGTGACGGTGATTTCGGGACGAGCATGTTCATCGCATTCAAGAACGTCGAGAAGACTATCCAGTCAAGCTCTGGCCATGACATCTCCGAACTATTCTCCACGACTGGACAGACAATACTCTCCTCTACCGGCGGCGCCGCTGGGCCATTATTCGCGACACTCTTCCTTGAAGCAGGAAAATCTCTGAAAGGAAAGAACGAACTTGCAGTACCCGATTTGGCAACAATGTTCGAAAACGCGTTGTTGAAAATCGAACAGCGTGGGGGAGCGCATGTCGGAGACAAGACTTTGGTTGATGCTCTTGCTCCATCAGTTGAATCGTTCAAGAAATCCTTGGTGGACGAAACGTCGCTCAAGACAGCGCTTGAGAATGCGCTTAGCGCGGCGCGTATGGGTTACGAGGGGACGAAGGAGTTGGTTGCGCGACAGGGGAGGGCTCGGTATTTGGCCGAGAAGTCGGTGGGATATCTCGATGCAGGTGCGTATGTTATCACAATACTCTTCGAATGCCTCTACGAACAAGTCAAATGGTGACGGTCATGGATGAGGTTTAGGCGCTAGGCTACCTCAAGACGAAACCGGTGTGTCGAAACTAAGGCGATTACCGTCTCGAGTTTAGGATCATGCAGTCTTGGCGGAGGTCGCAGAGGCTGCATGGGCCGTTTTGCATGCACAGCCAGAGGTTGGTGAAGCGGTCCAACGGTCCACTTCGCTGTACTACTATGTTGTGCGCAGATCGTATTTATGATTATGCCAGCCGTTATAGTTTGGACTCCATTCGGGCTGTCCGATCCAATAGACAAACGAAACCTTACTATACGATCGGCTGAAAGCACAATTTTGATGAGCCTATGGTCGAGCAAGTGTCCGACAAGAAACTGAGATCAGTGTACTTGTGCGAGCTGTGCGGTTTCGGGTACATGGACCTTGAGACTGCAGAAAGATGCGAACAGTACTGTTATACTCATGCCATCTCATCCCCGAAATTAACCCAGAAAGCAGTGCGCAAACCGACAATCCAAGTGCTTATCTGAACAAGTGACCCTGAGTAAGTCTATCCGGCTTCGGCAGACGTACAAAGGGAGAAGTCTCTCCGGGAAAGACGAAACGGATCTAGGATTGGACGAAAACGACATCCTGGCCCTTAACCTGTATTATAT
>Ga0335079_10011274_pt1 | contig 10184 bp, 7 predicted proteins | sample Lox_Sample_33_FD_206719 | JGI IMG/M metagenome (GOLD analysis project Ga0335079, IMG submission 206719) | Soil microbial communities from Loxahatchee National Wildlife Refuge, Florida, United States - Lox_Sample_3.3 | ecosystem: Environmental > Terrestrial > Soil > Wetlands | place: USA: Florida...
TTTGGTTTCAGCTTGTAATGAAAATATTCGTCGCCAAGAAGGTCAAGCCGATCGCGGCTGATGCCGCGCAGAATGGAATAAACAATGCGCGTGGCAAAAGCACGATTCAGGATGTAGAGGAAGGGCCGAAGCGCCGCCATGAGCAGTACGGTCCCGCGCCGGAGCCAGCGCTCGGTGAATTTCTGGGAATTCCAGGTGAAGAACGCGATCGGACGAACGGTGGTTAGCTCCAGCAGGCTGCCTTCGACGCGCCAGTACGCGTAGCGATCCCGCGAAATTGGGTTAAGTTGATCCACGCTATTCAGATCCAGCGCTATTCAGATCCAGCAGCTGCCCAAGCCGCATCAGTCAGGCAGGTGACATAAACCAAAGTTCCTTATTGTAAAAGATCGACTTATTGAAGCGAAACGATATTAAACAGAGGTAGTCGTCAGCAACTTTCCAGCTGGCGTCACCCTGAGCGAAGCCGCTTCTCAAGCGGAGCGAAGGATCTCCCGCGGGATCACCGTGCTCCACGCCGGATCCCTCGCCCCGCCGGTAAAAACGCGGCGCATCGGGATGACTCCGATGTGAATTTGGAACTCAGCCATCACAGAGTGACAAAAGCTATTGAATTACGCGGGCGGGTTCCTGAGAAGGACGGCGAATTTCCGGCATCCTCCCGGCCACAAAGGTTAATGCACCGCTGATCACGAGAACGATTCCAATCGCCAATAACCCGTGGAATTCGCCGTTACCCGAGCGGAGCAAGCCGATGATGTCAGGTCCAAAATACCCACCGAGATTGCCAATCGAATTAATCACGGCAATCGCGGCTGCCGCGCTCGCGCCAACTTGAACCGTTGCCATCGCCCAAAATGGGCCGGTCATTGATTCTGCACCCATCATGCCGACTGTCATGCCCGCGACCACAATCACAGGTTGACGGGTGTAGGCGGCCAGCGCCAGACCGATTGCACCGGCGAATGCAGATAATGCAATATGCCAGCGGCGCTCTTTGGCACGATCTGAGCGCATGCCGACAAGGGCCATGGCGATCGCCGTAGCGATGAACGGCATCGTTGCGATTACGCCAGTGGCGAAGAAGCCGGCGCCAGAAAGGCTGTGGATCGCGATCGGCAGCCACAGAGTAACGCCGTACATGCACGCTGGAAGCCCGAAATAAACCAATGACAGGATCCAGACCCGCGGGCTGAAGATCACCGCCAGCAAGTCCCGTGTGTTGAATCCGCGATCTTCGTCTGGTTCTTGCGCCAACAGATCGAGCAAATGCGTGCGCTCTGATTCGGTCAGCCAAGTTGCGGTGCTCGGAGTTTCCGGTAAAACCCAGTAGACTGCTGCACCCAAAATGACTGCGGGTACAGCTTCCATAATGAACAACCATTGCCAGCCGTGCAGACCTGCGCCACGCAGGCCTAGCAGGGCACCTGAAATCGGGCTCCCAACAACGCCCGCGAGCGGATTCGCCGTCATGAACCATGCAACTGCGCGTGCCCGCGCGTGCGCCGGAAACCAGCGCTTCATATAGAGGATGATTCCGGGAAAGAAACCCGCCTCCGCCGCACCCAGAAGGAATCGCAACGTGTAGAAACTCACTGGCCCGCGAACCAGAATTGTCGCGGCTGAAACCAAGCCCCAGATGATCATCAACACAGCAATCCATCGGCGCACGCCGACTTTCTCGAGCACCAGATTGCTGGGAAGCTGGAAAAAGAAATAGCCGGCGAAGAACATCCCAGCGGCTTGGCCATATACAGCGTCGCTCAGGTGCAGCTGGCCGCGCATTTCGAGCGCCGCGAAGCTCACGTTGATGCGGTCGAGGTAGGCAACGATATAAAGAAGAAACAAGAATGGCAGGAGACGCCAGAAGAGTTTAACGATGGTTCGAGACTCTAGCTCGGATGGGGGCGGGGTCATTTCTGTGCCGCATCAGGATACGCCATTGGTAAGAGCTTCAGCTTATCGATTATTTCTTGCACGATCGCTTCGGGAGTCTGGTCGATTTCAACTGTGAGCGCATCTTCCGGCTTCTCCAAATCCGCAAGCTGGCTTTTCAGTATCGACTCCGTCGCAAAATGCCCGTGTCGATCGTGCAGCCGCGCTCGAATGAGTTCGTAGTCGCCTTCCAGATAGACAAACTGAACGCCGGGGGCGCAAAGCTCGTCACGATATTTTTGTTTCAGCGCCGAACAGGCGAGAACTACATTTTTGCCCTGCGCAGTCCATTTCAGAATTGAATCACGCAAAGCGGCCAGCCACGGCGCGCGGTCGGCATCGGTGAGGGCAACACCGTGGCGGATTTTTTCGACGTTAACCGCAGGATGAAAATCATCGGCATCGGCGAATGCCCAGTCGAGCTTTTGGGCAAGCAGGCTTCCGACGGTAGTTTTGCCTGCTCCGACAACACCCATGATGATGAGGATCAAATCCAGTTCTCGTCTGCGCCAGGCCTTCTTGGTGAATGTAGCATCCGAATACGATTGGCTTCCGGAGGAAAAGATTTTAACCGCAGAGATCGCAGAAGCTCTTGGAGGACGCAGAGGTAGCCCCGAGAATGCGTGGCGATTCGAGTGTTTGACCAGGAATTACCGGGCAGAGGCAGCTTGGGCTTTGACGAGCAGCTTTCGCACGTTTGCGATGAGATCGCCGACCTCGAATGGTTTGACCAGAAATGGAATCCGATTCTCTTCCAAATAACGGCGAACATCGGATTCGGTGAGGCTAGAAAACGTGAGCAGGAAGTGATGCGACAGGTCAGGCCACTTTTCGTTGATCCAGGCGCAGGTTTCAGGAACAGCCTCTAATCCTGGCATTTTCCCGTTCATGATGAGAGCGTCAAATGATTGACCTTCGAGCGCTGATTTCATTTGTTCGAGGTTAGTGGCGGTCACGACCTGCGCCCCGGCGCCGGCGAGAACGTCCCGCTCAAAACCCAATACGGATTCTTCGTCCTCAACGACGAGGATTCTTCCGCCTAGCGCGGCTTCTCGCTTCTGAATTGCAGGAGTGTCGTGCGCGGGCGCGGCAACGCTACCGTGTCCAGCAGAGGGCAATTTTATTTCGATGACTGCGCCGCCACCATCGGCATTGCGAGCTGAAATCTCGCCGCCGTGCTCTTTCACGATTCCATAGCAAATACTAAGGCCCAGGCCCGTTCCTTTCCCGACGCTCTTGGTGGTATAGAACGGCTCGAAAATGCGGTGCGGCTCTTTGATGCCAGGTCCGGCATCTTGAAAAAGAATCCTCACTCCTTGGTCCTCAGCTGAAATCTGTACCTTCAGCTTTCGTTCGCGCTGCGATTTTTCGTCTTCCATCATCGCGTCAACGGCATTGTTAATGATGTTGAGGAACACCTGTTCCAGCTGGTGAGGATCGCCGCTGACCGCCGGGATTCCCTGATGGAACTCGCGCTCGAGCTTTACGGTGCCGACCTTCATGTCGTAATCGCGGAGCAGCAGGGCCTCTTCGAGAACCTTGACCACATCGAATTGCTGCTTCTCGGGCTTACGCTGGCGGGCGAAGGAGAGCAGATTCTGCACCACGCGATGGGTCCTCTGCGCTTGTTTAAAGATTTTGCCGGCGTAGTCCATGGGACGCGCATCGAGCGACTCGGTCTCAAGCAATTGCGCATAGCCCAAAATCGCAGTTAGAGGATTGTTCAGCTCGTGTGCCACACCGGCAATGAGTTGGCCGATGGCCGACATCTTCTCGCTCTGCAGGAGTTGCTCTTGAGCGCGACGCAGGTCCTCATAAGCCTTGCAGGTTTCTTCGTATAAGCGAACCTTTTCGATAGTCGTCGAGAGTTGACGTCCAATCGCAACCAGAAGATTCTCGTCGTCGCTCGAATACTGATGCGTTTGGCTGCGAGTAATTCCCATCAAACCAAGCGGCGCATCTTTACCCCAAAGCACAACCCAGATGGAGGAACCTGAGTCCGCGGCTTTAACAAAATCAGAAACGGCCTGCGGAAGATGCGGCAAGTATTCACCGGTCAGCACCTCGGCGCGCGAGCGCATGACCAGTTCGCCAAGACCGGTTGGAAAGTTCGCTTCGACCAGCCGCGTGCGGTCGGTTACACGCTGTCCCCAATTCGCGCGACGCCGGAACTGATTTTGCGACTCCGCCAGATATACGGACCCGTACTCGGCGCTCAGCACGGAAATCACCTGCCGCAAAGTCAGATTCAGAATTTCATCGAGATCGAAGCTTTGCGTGGCAATCACGGCCATCGCGTTCAGGGCATTCAGTTCGCGGTTACGGCGGCGAATTTCGTCTTCGGCGTTCTTTTTCTCACTGATGTCGAGCAGAAATCCCTGATATCCATCAACCTTGCCGTCGGCATCTCGAGTAGCGAAACTGCTTTCGAGAGCCGTGAGTACGGAAGCATCCTTGCGCCGCAGGTTGACTTCGAAATTGCGGACAAAATTGCTCGTCTCCACTTGCCGACGAAATGTAGCGCGCTGCTCGGGCGAAGCATAAAACTCCGAGTCCACATTTCGCCCGAGCAATTCATCGCGACTGGCGCAGCCCAGCATGCGCACGAATGCGTCATTGCAGTCGAGAAGAGTGCCGTGCCGGCTGGTGACGAATGCGCCTTCCTGTAATTGCTCGAATAATGAGCGGTACTTCTGCTCGGCAGCGCGACGCTCGGTGATGTCGCGCACGACGTGGATTGTGCCTTTCTGTCTGGTTCCCTGGTCGGTGTAGGTGGAGGTTGAGGCAACTGAGAACCCGCCGAAGGGATCCGGCCCTTCAAAGAACCCGTCTTCCTCTCCGTGGCAGTATGGGCAGTTCGCCCACTGCACTTCGTTCTTTGGCAAAATCGCGTCGCAGCGCTGCCCGACCACATCGGCCTGAGATTTTTCCAGCCGTCGCAGGAGCGCCGGATTCGCTTTCAGGATGTGGAATTCCGAATCATGCAGCAGGACCAGATCCTGGATGGACTCAAAGGTGTTGCTCCACTGGCGGTGCGAACGAAGGATTTCTTCCACCAGGTGGAGGTTTTCGAGCGCCAGACCGAGCTGCTGCCCGCAGCACAACAAGAAATCGAACTCGTCGGGGGAATACGATTTGGCTCGCCGATTGCCCACGACCAAATTGCCGACCAGGCCTTTTTTACCGGGAACGGGGGCAATGACGATCTGCTTCAGCTTTTCGTGTTCGAGCACCGCCGCATTAACCGGATCTAATTTCGCTGCGTTCACAATCGCAGGCCGGTTTTCTTCAGGGATGCGCTCCATCGTGTCATTGCTTGAAATCGAGGTGCGAGCGCTAAGGAAATCATCGGAAATGCCGGTGTGTTGAAATATCGTCAACTGCCGCCCATTTCGCAACCGGAACCAGATCGCGTCGCCATCCATCAGCTTCTGCAGATCCTTCAGGGCGTCGGGAGCCATGGGCCCATGCTCGGCGGCGCGGGCGATATTGGTGGTAAGCGCATTTAATGTGGCAAGGCGTCGGGTGCGAATGCGGAATTCATCAAAAACGAGCAACAACATGCCCAGCCCAAGTACCACATCGAAGAGCACATCCACATCGGATGGAAGGTGAGAACTGATCGGCGGCCAGTCTAAATGCAAGAGCAACAGACCGACGGCCAAGAGCCAGGAGCCAATTTCCTTGCGCGCGCGGCGGAATCGAAGTATCTGAATGGCGGCGGCGAGGGCCAGAAGACGATAAGAGAGTTCTAAAGCGAACCGTAGAGGAACCGAAACGGGCCAGTAAATGCCCTGCGCCACCGCGAACCCGGTCAAGGCAACAGTGATGGCGATGAGCGGGGCGAGAAATCCGCGCGTGCCTGCATATAGAAAACTGCCGGCGGTGAATAGTGCCACGGCAACTACGAATTCTGCACGGCCGATGGATGCCGAGTAAGGATTCGAAACCAAAAGTAGTGTGTGATGCGCAACCAGATAGGCCAGCCAACCGCCGATCCACACCATCAGGCAGCGCTCGCGCAGGGTGCGAAACACGAGCAGGCTGGCAGCGACAATGAGCAACACTGCGATTTCGCGGGCCACGAATTTAGGTGCGGCTGATGCCCCGAAGACGTCCCAGGCGCGCCAAGCGAAGGTGCTCATCTGTTTTGACCGTAGTTAGCCATCCCAGTTTTAGCATAGGCAAGTTAGTAACCACCCAGATTTCCTATGACCATTGGTTACTTTCGGTATCAACCAACTAAGGTACAATCGGCAATACACTTAAGCCGTCCTTATGCCAGCCGAGCGCATCCTCATCGTGGACGATGAAGAGCCGATACGGGACTTTGTCTCGGCCATGCTCAGTTCCGCCAATTACGTCTGCAGCCAGGCGGAATCGGGAAAAGAAGCGTTGGATCAACTGAGCTACGGCAAAGAGTTCGAGCTGATGCTCACCGACCTGATGATGCCGGAGATGGACGGCATCGCACTATTGGAAGCTTCTAAGGAACGCTTTCCCGACATGCCAGTCATCATGGTCACGGCCGTGACCGATGTTTCGGTCGCGCTCGGGGCCATTCGCAACGGAGCCTATGATTACTTGCTCAAGCCATTCGAGCGCGATCAGTTGCTCGCGACGGTTCGCCGCGCGCTCGAGAATCGCCGGCTGAAGGTTGAGAACCGCGAATATCAGACCAATCTTGAGGCTCTGGTCACCACCCGGACCGAACAACTGCGCCACGCGTTTACCTCACTCGAAAAATCCTACGACATTACGCTCGAAGCGCTCGGCAACGCGCTCGACTTGAAAGACGCCGAGACCGAGGGCCACTCCAAGCGAGTGACTGCTTACACCATTGCTATCGCCCGGGCGATGGGACTGAATTCGGACCAGATTCGAGTGATTGCGCGCGGCGCTTTCCTGCACGATATCGGCAAAATGGCCATTCCGGATGCGATTCTTCGCAAACCGGGGGCACTGAACGAAGAGGAAGTCGCGATCATGCGCGAGCACTGCTATCGCGGCTACCAGATCCTGCGAAGAATTCCCTTCCTGCAGGAAGCTTCCGATATCGTTTATTCGCACCAGGAAAAGTACGATGGCACCGGCTATCCGCGCGGGCTTAAGGGCAACGAAATTCCATTAGGCGCACGCATTTTCGCGGTTGCCGATACGCTCGACGCGATCCGCTCGAATCGTCCGTACCGCCCTGCCCAGCCGTTCCCGGCGGCGCGGGCTGAGATCAGCCGCTGCTCGGGAACGCAGTTCGATCCCGAAGTCGTGAAAATTTTCCTTGAAATGCCGGAGCATATTTGGGACGACCTGCGCAGGGACATCGACTCGCAGATTTACCCGGTCGCTTACTCCGCAACTGCGAAAGCCTGACCTTGCGGTTCGCTCAGAATCTTTGATAGCCTTCTGCCGGCTCTTTGCCGCATCTCGTTCGCGGAGGCTTACATGCCCAAATTTGTGATTGAGCGCGAGCTTCCCGGGGCCGGCCAACTAACGCCGGACCAGCTGCGGGCGGTCTCCCAGAAATCCTGCAGCGTTCTGAATAAGCTCGGCCCGGAGATTCAATGGATCCAGAGCTACGTTACCGGCGACAAGATCTACTGTATTTATCGCGCGCCGAATGAAGAGATGATTCGCGAGCATGCGAAACAAGGCGGATTCCCGGCTAACAAAATTTCAGAAATCAAGAACGTAATCGAACCTTCCACGGCGGAATAAATTCTGCTGTACGGCCGCAACTCCGCCACCCTAAAGCGTTCCTAGATTGGGCCGTCGGAGATATGAACCACTTCACTGGGGGTTGCGAAAATATGAAGAATTTGTTGCTCACATCCGTTTGCATCGTTGCAATTTGTGCTTCAGCGGTGGCGCAGGAACACCCATCGATCACCGCACAACCGAACACCATCTTTGTTGGCGGAGATGGAAAATTTCAGGCGAACCCTGACACTGCGGTCATTAACTTTGCCATTTCCGAGCAGGAAAAGACGGCATCGGAGGCTTATGCGCGCGCGTCGAAGACCGCTGAACAGATAAGAGAAATCCTGCGCTCGAACGGTGTACCGCCGCAATCCGCGGAGATCGGTTATTTCGCCGTCCAGCCCGTCTATGACTACAAAACCCCCAGGCATGAGCTGATTGCCTACCACGTCAACGCCAACGTCTCTGTAAAACTGAAAGACTTCGCGAAGATCGGGCCCATTCTAGAGCTGTTTGCGAATGCGGACGTCACCGATAACCAGCAACTCAGCTACATTCTCGAGAACAAGGACGCAGCCAAAACCAAGGCGATTGAAGATGCGTATCGGCGGGCGAAGGAATCGGCCGACGCAATTGCACGGGCGAGCGGAAGAACCGTCGGGGAGCTGGTGTACGCCTCAGTCGACACCTCAGAGAATCAATTCCCCATTCGGCCGCTAGTTATGGCGACGGCAAGAGTGGCTGGCGCCGAAACGCCTCCACCCACCGCTGAGTTTTCTCCCCAGGAGGTCACCGTTACAGCGCACGTGAACGCGCTCTTCCAGCTGAAATAATGGAATGAATGCCGTTGTTGCAGGCTAGTGGATTCGATTAATCGCGTTGAACCGGCGCATTCGCCGAGATGCGGTTCCCGTCGACCGCAATGTCTCTTTGCAAGACAACTTCCAGCGTTGTTCCCGGCGGCATTTTCACCTCATTGCCGTGACTGAGCGCAGCGATGGCGGTACCAACCGCTCCGCCGATTCCCGCACCGATCAGCGCCCCTTCGCCGCCGTGAATGACGGCTCCGGTTAGTGCACCGTCGGCAGCCGGACCCACGATCGTAGCAGCAGTCTTTCCTTTGTTGCTGTCACCCTGGATTGTGCCTTCCTTATCTTTGACTTTGGCGTTATCAACGCCGGAAGCATTTTCAATGGACCCCGGCAGCAGGACGGTGTATCCACTGGGATAAATCAGCGTGGTGAAATGGATCAATACTTCGGCGCGGCCTTTAATATGTCCGGCCGGTTTAATAGAGCTGATCTTGCCCTGCACGTACGTTCCCGCCGGAACGATGATGCGATCGTTGATCACAACCGGGAACGTGGACTGCGCATAAATCGGGTCGCCTTCGTGGTTTCCTTTGGTCGAAATTGTGTTTTTCAGCGCAATCGGAATTCTGGTGCCGGCAGGAATCGTGATCTGATTGGCGTCGGCGTGCGCGCCTTGAGTGAGCGCCGGCGCAGTGGTTTTCGCGGTCTGCTGCGCAAAGACGAAAACGGAAAGCAACAGCAATGTGAGTAGAACACGCACGAGGCACCTCCAGGACGAAGACGCTTTAGCTGGCCAATGTAAGTACGATGCACTTTATCGCTACAAAGTTCTCGGGAGCAAGCCGAATCTTGCGATCGGCCTTTCAGGTCGATCCTTTTCTGCTATTATGCCGCGTCTATGCGGGAGGTTGCGATGGGAAAAATGCTTGCGGTTGCCTTATTGGCGTTGAGTTGCCTGCTCTCGAAGCACTCGGAAGCGCAGACGCAGGGACCGGTCGGAGTCGCTTCTCTCGCCACTCTTCCAAGCCCGCACAATTATCGCCAGCGGCGCTCCTCCAGCTACGACCGAACGGGCGGAAATGACGATTTTCGCGTTGTGCCGCCCGGCCAGACCATCACCGTGCTCGACGAAAATGGCCCGGGCGAAATTTCACATGTCTGGTTCACCATCGCGGACAAAGAAAAATATCACCTCAAGCGAATTGTTCTCCGTATGTATTGGGACGACGAAAGTGAGCCGAGCGTAGAAGCTCCAATCGGAGATTTTTTTGGACTTGGAAACGGCGAGTATTTTCTATATCAATCGATCCCGCTGGCGGTCGGTGCCGATAAAGCCCTGAACTGTTTTTTCCCGATGCCGTTCCAAAAACACGCCCGCATCACCGTCACGAACCAAGGGCATGAACCGATTGATGCCCTCTATTGGAACATCGACTGGCGTCAGCTTCCCTCACCGCTGCCGAACGATACTGCTTATTTTCACGCTCAGTATCGCCAGGCCACTCCGAATGTGGCGATGGAAAATGCAAAGACCAATCTCGATGGCAAAAACAACTACGTTTGGATGGAGGCGACCGGACGCGGCCACTTCGTGGGCGTGACCATGTCGGTGATCGAAAACGCGGACGGCTGGTGGGGCGAGGGAGACGATATGTTTTTTATTGATGGCGAGACACTGCCATCGATAAATGGAACGGGGACGGAGGATTATTTTTTGGGAGCGTGGGACTTCGGCGGGAA
>Ga0335079_10011276_pt1 | contig 10183 bp, 12 predicted proteins | sample Lox_Sample_33_FD_206719 | JGI IMG/M metagenome (GOLD analysis project Ga0335079, IMG submission 206719) | Soil microbial communities from Loxahatchee National Wildlife Refuge, Florida, United States - Lox_Sample_3.3 | ecosystem: Environmental > Terrestrial > Soil > Wetlands | place: USA...
CGTCCTCCGTTTGAAGACGATCCACGACGCGGTCGCCGCCCTCATTGCCGAGCACGCGCCGGATGCGGTGGCGCTCGAGGAGTCGTACGTCGGCGCCGACGCCCGCATCGCGCTCTCCGTCGGCCAGGCACGCGGCGCCGTGCTCGTCGCGGCCGCCCTTGCGGGCGTCCCGTGCACCGAGTACGCGCCGGCGCGCGTGAAGCAGGCCGTCTGCGGCTACGGGCGGGCGGAGAAGGCGCAGGTGCAGCGCATGGTGAAGGCGATCCTCGGCCTCGAGGAGCTGCCGACACCCAACCACGCGTCGGACGCGCTCGCCGTCGCGATCTGTCACGCTCTCGCGCCGCCGCTCCTGAAGCTGGCGGGCTGACGGCGGTGACGAGATGATCTCGCGCCTCCGCGGCAAGCCGGTCGCCTCGACTCCCGAGGGGCTCGTGCTCGACGTCGGCGGGGTCGGCTACCTCGTCGCGGCGACGCCGTCCGCCGTCCGCAAGGCGAGCGGCGCCGACGAGGTCGTCGTCGAGACGTACCTGTACGTGCGCGAGGACGCGCTCCAGCTCTACGGCTTCGCCGACCGCGCCGAGCGCGAGCTGTTCGTGCTGCTCTTGACCGTGAACGGCGTCGGGCCGAAGGTGGCGCTCGCCGTCGTCTCCGGCTCGTCGGCCGACGATCTGCGCCGAGCGATCGTGCGCGAGGACACGGCGCGCTTCCAGGCGATTCCCGGCATCGGCAAGAAGATCGCGGAGCGGATCGTGCTCGAGCTGAAGGAGAAGGTCGGCGCCGGCGCGCCCGAGATGGTGGCCGCATCGTCTTCCGACTCGCACGTCGTCGCCCGTGACGCGCTCGTCGAGCTCGGCTACACCGTCGCGGACGCCGAGCGGGCGCTCGCCGACACCGATCCGGAGCTCTCGGCGGAGGAGCGCGTGCGGCTTGCGTTGAAGAGGGCTGCATGACCCAGTTCCTGGCGCCCGTGATCGCGGTGGAGGACGAGGAGCTCGAGCAGACGCTGCGGCCGCGCCGGCTCGACGACTTCGTCGGCCAGGACCGCGTCAAGGAGCAGCTCGGGATCGCGCTGGAGGCAGCGGCGGCGCGCGGCGAGGCGCTCGACCACCTGCTGCTCGTCGGCCCGCCCGGCCTCGGCAAGACGAGCCTCGCGTACATCGTCCACGAGGAGCTCGGCGTCGGCATCCGCTCCGTGGCGGGACCGGCGCTCGAGCGGAAGGGGGACATCGCCGCGATCCTCACCGCGCTCGAGCCGCGCGACGTCCTCTTCGTCGACGAGATCCACCGGCTCAACCGGACGATCGAGGAGATCCTCTACCCGGCGCTCGAGGACTTCCGCCTCGACATCGTCGTCGGCCAGGGTCCGGCGGCGCGGACGCTGACGCTCGACCTGCCGCCGTTCACGCTCGTCGGCGCCACCACTCGGACGGGGTTGCTCACGACGCCGCTGCGCGACCGCTTCGGGATGACGTTCCGGCTCGACTACTACGAGGCCTCCGACCTCGGCACGATCGTCCGGCGCTCCGCCCGCATCCTCGGCGTCGAGATCGAAGACGACGCTGCAGACGAGATCGCGCGACGCTCGCGCGGCACGCCGCGGATCGCGAACCGGATCCTGCGCCGCGTCCGCGACGTCGCGGAGGTGCGCCACCAGGGCGTCGTCACGACGGAGATCGCGCGCGAGGCACTCGCGCTGCTCGAGGTGGACGAGCTCGGCCTCGACCGGGAGTCGCGGCAGCTCCTCCAGACGATCGCCGGCAAGTTCGAGGGGGGACCTGTCGGGCTCAACACGCTCGCCGTCTCGTTCGGCGAGGAGCCCGACACGATCGAGGACGTCTACGAGCCGTATCTGCTGCAGCTCGGCTTCCTCCAGCGCACCCCGCGTGGCCGCACGATCACCACCCTCGGCCGTGCGCACCTCGGCGCCGTCGCGGCGGAACCCGACAGCCGCCTCTTCTGACCCGTGCCTGAGCTATGGACACCCGTCGTCGAAGGGCCGCACGAAGCGTTCGTCGAGCGGCTGTACCGGACGATCGCGCGCTTCGCGGAGACGGCCGGCGTGCAGACCCCGGTCGTCGAGGTCGAGCTCGCCGACACTTCGCGCTTCGTGCTCGACCGGATCGAGCCGGAGCCCGGCTTCGGGATGATCACGATCTACGTGCACGGTGCCCGCGACGACGCGCCGGACGCGATCGTGATCCCCGTGGGCGCGATCCGCCGGATCGAGCTGCGCAAGGCGCCGGCGGATCGCGTCGCCCGCTTCGGCTTCAGCGTGCCGGAGCAGAGCTAGCCGGAGCCGAGCTGGTGTGGGTTCTCTTCTTCGCCCCGTGCCCGACGCCAGACGGCCGCACGGCGCGGGACCTGTACGAGAAACGCCTCACATGGATCGACGACGAGATGCGCGCCGGCGCGCGCGAGCTCGGCTGCACGTTTCACCGTGCGTGGCACGCCGCCGACGGCTCCGGGTTCTACGCGCTCGCGCACTGGCGGACACGCGAGGGAGCGAGCGAGTTCTTCGAGCGCTGGCAGATCGCCGAGGAGCCCGGCGAGATGGCGGTCATGCTCGAGGGCGATGTCGGGCTCGTACCCCTCGGCGGCGACTGACGACCCTCGTCACGCAGGCGCCGGCGCGAGCCGCATGCGGCGCGCCGCGGCGACGAGCCACGGTGCGACGAGCAGTGCCATCACGTCGAACCAGACGTACCCGCTCGCGACGCCGCTCGGCGGGTTCCCGTCCGGGATGCCGAGACCCGGCAGCGACACCGCCCAGCGCCACGTTCCGATCGACGTCCCGTACAGCTCGAGCACCGCGACGACGACGAACACGCCCGCGTACGTCGCCCGCGACCGCGAGCGCCAGAGGAAGAGGCAGAGCAGCGGCACGCCGACTGCGCCCGCGACGTCGAGCCGCGGCAGCACGGTCAGCCCGGCGATCCCCCAGCCGACCGAGCCCGCCGCGGCGGCCGCGACGAGCGGGCGCTCGCGCACCGCGCGGCTCAGGGCGAGCCCGCTGAGGTACACGAGCCCGTGCGCGGGTGGGATGAACCACGGCAGGTTGTGCAGCCGGTAGTGGTAGACGCCCCAGACGAGCGACCCGGTCACCTCGCCGACGGTCGCGAAGGCGACGACGCCGAGCGCCTGAGCCCGCGCCAGACCGGGCAGCGGCCGCAGGGCGGCGAGAAGCACGAGCCACGTGACGGCGCCGAGGGCGCGCTGCCCACCGAGGCCGAGCTCCGTGTCCACCGCGAGCAGCACGGCGAGATATGCCGGGCCGACGGCTGCATACCAGCGTGGCGGGCTCACCGGCGGTACTGGAAATCCCGCCAGCTCGGCATCGGCAAGAGCTCGAGCAGCGGCCGGCCGCCGTTCGGGTCCTCATAGGCGAACTCGGCCCGCTCGTCGTCCCAGCCGACCTCGAGCTTGCCCTCCTTCACGTGGTGGTCGAGCCAGGCGCCGCGGAAGACGAGCCTCTTCAGCCAGTCGAGGAGCGACTCTCCGTCGACGAGGCAGACCTCGTCCCAGCGGCGAACGAGATAGCGGCCGAGCGCGCTCCGGGGCTCTTCGATCGCGTCCCGCTCGACGAGCTCGACCAGGTCGGCCGTCTCGTCGTCGTCGAGCTCGTTCCCCGCAAGAAGGCCGAGCTTGACGGCGGCTGCCGTCACGCGCTGCTCGAAGTCGTCGGCGTTGAATCCGAAGCGGAAACCGAGGAACTCCACGAGGTAGTCGTCGCCGGAGCTGTAGTTCGTCTCGGCGTCCACGGCCGAAGCGTACCCTTGCCCCGTGCGTACGTTCCGCGTGCCGGCCGCGCTTGCCGGCATCGTCGTGCTCGTCGTCCTGACGGCCTGGATCATGGCCTGGCCCCTCGAGCGGGCGGTCTATCTCGCGCCGGTGCTCGTCGTCGGCGTCGCGGCCGTTCTCGGACTGCTTGTCCTCTGGGGCAAGATCGCGCTGCAGTCGCTCCGGGAGAGCCGGCGGCCGAAGCTCGTGCTCGCGCTCTGGCTTGCCGGCATCGGCCTGATCGTGCTGCTGACGGTGATCGGCGTCGAGCTGCCCCGCGAGGGCTGACCACCCGTTCGAGCGGTACGGGAGCCGGCCACCCCGGCCGATAAGATCGCCCGGGTGGAGTTGTCCGAGTCTCTCGGAGGTGTGGAGTGAAGAGGGTCGCTTTCGCCGCAGTCCTTGTCGCGGCCGTCGTCGTCGCGGCACCCGCGGGTGCTCGTCACGCGACGAGCGTGCCCGGCCCCTGGTGCGGCGGCACATTGTGGAAGCTGATGACGCTGAGCGACAGCGGCAAGGGCGCAGTGAGCTGGACGCCCATTCCGACGGGCATCGCGGACATCGCGAAGCTGACCGCGCCGACGCGGATCCTCGCGTCACGCAACAACACGTTCGAGAAGAAGACGTGGCAGTTGACGGCCGTGATCGAGCGCTACCGCGTCCAGTCGAACGGCGAGATCGTGATGGAGATGAACGACGTTCACACGTCGACGTACATGAACGCATACATGCCGAATCCGAAGTGCCTGTCGAAGAACACCCGCGGTCGCGCAGACATCCTCGCGGCACGCACGGAGTTCACGAAGGCCTGCCCGGCGCCGACCGCCGCCTGGCAGACGCTCGGTGCGACGGCACAGCTGTCCGGCGTGGGCTTCTGGAATCCCGTGAAGACGACGTTGGGCGCGCTCGGCAACGGCGCCGAGCTCCGGCCCGTCACGAGCTTCAAGGTGCTCCAGGGCTGCGGGAAGTTCTGAGCGCTCGCGGGAGGGCGTCGAGCAGCTGCCCGACGCCCTCCCGGCCTGCGTAGGCGGCGACGGGCAAACCTGTGCAACCCGGCGGCGTCCGCCGCGGGGCGAGCATACGCGCGCCGCCGGAGGCGGAGCGAGGCGCCGTCCGACGCCGCCCGTACCGTGACTTCACGATGCACGAGGGCACCTGGACGATCAGTCCGTGTCCGCACCGGGTGCAGGCCGATCTCGCCGAGTCGCTCGGGATCAGCGAGTTGACGGCAGGCGTCCTCGTCCGGCGCGGATACGGCGACCCCGAGGAGGCGCGAGCCTTCCTCGAGGGCGAACTCGAGCCGCACGATCCGTTCCTGCTCGGCGACATGCGCGCCGCCTGCGACCGGATTCGCGCAGCCGTCGCCGGCGGGCGGCGCATCTGCGTGCACGGCGACTACGACGTCGACGGCATCGCCGCCACGACGCTCGCCGTTCTCCTCCTGCGGGAGCTCGGCGCCGACGTCGTCTGGCACCTGCCGAGCCGCTTCGACGAGGGCTACGGCGTACGCGGCGAGACGCTCGCCCGGCTCGCCGACGAGGGCTGCGGCCTCGTGCTCACCGTCGACTGCGGCATCACCGCCGTGGCCGAGGTCGCAGAGGCGAAGGAGCGCGGCCTCGAGGTGATCGTCACCGACCACCACCGGCCCGCCGAGACGCTGCCGGACTGTCCCCTCGTCGCGACGCGGCCGTCCGACTACCCGTTCCCCGAGCTGTGCGGCACCGGTGTCGTCTACAAGCTCGGCCAGGCGCTCTTCGGCGTCGACTCTGAGATCCCGAAGCGGCATCTCGACCTCGTCGGGCTCGCGACGATCGCCGACGTCGTACCGCTCGTCGACGAGAACCGTTCCCTCGCGATCGCGGGCCTGCGCTCGCTCGCGCGCACGCAGAAGCCGGGGCTGCGCGCCCTCATGCGTGCGGCAGGTGTCGACCCGGCCACGATCGACGCGGGCGCCGTCGGCTTCCGGCTCGCACCGCGTATCAACGCCGCGGGGCGGCTCGGCCACCCGCGCGCCGCGCTCGAGCTGCTGCTCACCGACGACGAGGACGACGCCCGCCGGCTCGCGGACTCGCTCGAGGAGCTGAACCGCGAGCGGCAGGCGGTGGAGGGCCGGATCGTGCGCGAGGCGATCGCACAGGTCGAGGGCTGGCCGGAGGCGGAGCGACGCCGCCGGGCGTACGTCGTCGCGGGCGAGGACTGGCATGAAGGCGTGATCGGGATCGTCGCCTCACGGCTCGTCGAGCGGTACAACCGCCCCGTCGTGCTGATCGCCGGCGGCGAGGGCGACTGGAAGGGCTCCGGCCGCTCGATCCCGTCGTTCGACCTGCATGCGGGCCTCGCCGCCTGCTCGTCGCTCCTCGAGCGCTGGGGCGGCCATCGAGCGGCGGCCGGTCTCTCGATCAAGCCGGAGCACGTCGCCGAGTTCGCGGAGCGGTTCGCCGAGCACGCTGCCGGGCTGCTCGCCGACGAGGATCTGACGCCGCTCACGCGCATCGACGCGATCGTCCCGCGCGGCACGCGGCTGACGCTCGACCTCTGCGCCGAGCTCCAGCGCCTTGCCCCGTTCGGGCTCGACAACCCCGACGTGACGCTGCTCGCGCCCGGCTGCGAGCTCGGCGACCTCGCTACCGTGGGCGAGGGCAAGCACCTGCGCTTCCGCGTGCGCTGCGACGGCGCCGACGCCGGCGCCGCGATCGCGTTCGGGTTCGGCTCACGGCTCGACGCGTACCGCCGAGACGGCCGCTACGACGTCGCCTTCCGGCTCGTGGAGAACCGCTGGAACGGCACGGTCGCGCCGCAGCTCGTCGTGCGCCGGGTCTTCGCCGCCGAGGAGCGCTTCGGCGAGCTGCGCGACTGGCTCGTCGGCGAGTACAGGAAGCCGCCCGCGAGCCGCGATGCCGAGGCGGCCGCGATCTTCGCCGAGCTCGAGCTCGGCGAGACGGAGCTCGGCCGCCGGCACCTGCTCGAGTCGGAGCGCTTCCGGGCGCTCCTCGCCGGGCCACCCGCGCTCGCGCACGCGGCCTGAGCGGCTACCAGCCCGCCACGGCCCGCTGCGGGGCGGTGTGCTCGGCGATCCACCGCGCGACGGCGCCGAGGTCACCCGTGTCGTAGTAGACGGTCTGCTGCGCATCGGCCCCGTTGCCGTCGGCGATGATCTGCTCGACGAGCTCCAGCTCCTCGGCGCAGCCGAGCGCGTCGGCCGCGGGCGCGCACCGTTCCACGAGGCTGCGGATCGCGTCGGCGACCGGGCGTTCGGTGTCGTGCGCGACGTCGATGAGCCGGGCCTCGAGACCGTCCCGGGCCGCCCGCCACCGGTTCTCCTCGAGCAGGATGTCGGGGCTCGTCGCGGGCATCTCCCCGCACTCGAAGGCGCTCCCGAGCGTGGCGACGAGCGCCTGAACGAGCGCAGCGATTGCGGCGATGCTCTCGACGCGGGTCTGGGCGTCGCAGATCCGCACCTCGATCGTGCCGTAGCGGGGATGCGGGCGGATGTCCCACCAGATGTGTGTGTAGTCCGGGAAGCAGCCCACGCGGACGCCGTGCTCGACGAGGTTCTCGAAGTTCGCGAAGGACCCGAGCATGGGAGGGAGGCCCGTGCGGGGCAGGTCCTCGAGGATCTGGGCGCGCGTCGAGGCGAGTCCCGTCGGCCGGCCCTGCCAGAAGGGCGAATTGGCAGATAGCGCGAGGAGCTCGGGCAGGTAGTCGCGGAGGCCGTCTGCGCAGGCGATCGCCTTCGCCGCGGAGCTCATGCCCACGTGGACGTGCAGGCCGAAGACCAGATGGCGCGCGGCGAGCCAGCCGAAGCTGTCCGAGAGCTCGGCGTAGCGTGGGCGGTCGGTTACGTCCTGGTACTCGTAGCGGGAGAACGGGTGTGTGCCGGCCCCTGCGATGGCCGCGCCCTGCTCGCTCGCAACTCTGCTGAGTCGGCTGCGCAGGTCGACGAGATCCTCGACGGCCTCCTCGACGTTCACCGCGATCCTCGTCGAGGTCTCGACCACCGACTGCAGCAGCTCCGGCTTGACGCGCTTCTCGACCGTCTCGCCGTGGAGCGCGCCGAGGATCGGCTCGATGCCCGAGACGAGCTCGAGCGTCGTCGAGTCCACGAGCTGGAACTCCTCCTCGATGCCGAGGCTGTACGGCGTGCTCGTGCCGAAGCGCGTTTCCATCGCGTCAGCGGTGGGCCGAGGCTGTCGCGGCCATCGTCTCGGGCAGGAGCTCGCGCAGGACGAACTCGTCGTAGCCGAAGAGCGTTGCGGCGATCGACGAGATTCGCCTCGCACCTTCGAGCGGTGTCAGCTGGCGCTTCTCGACGGCGGCGCGAACATTCGTCACGAGAAGCTCCGCGGCTTGCCACTTCGGCTCGATGCTCTTCGCGAACTCATCAGGCGTCATCGACGCGTACTGGTGCACGAGCGAGGTCGTCCTCGAATGCGCCATGTCGGCACCCCCTTGAGCGGCACTTGGACGTGTCCTGTCTGGACCTTCTATCGCCTCGGCAGCACCCCGGGCGTTGCCGAAAGGGCGAAGAGCCCGCAAAGAGCGGGAAACGGAAGGTGCCGTTTTACAGAGGTTTTACGGAACGCGGCCGACGAAGATCGCCCAGCCGAAGAGGGCGCGCTCGTGGCGCAGGTACGCCTCGCGCTGCGCCTCGAGGCGCTCGCGGATGGCGACCGAGTCCGGGTCGCGCGGGTGCTCCGCGAGCCATTCCTCGAGCGCCCGCCAGTGGAGCGACTCGTACGTGTCCCAGTCGTCCTCCGACGAGGCGATCAGCGTCACGAGCGCGAGGCCGGCCGCCTCGACCCGGGCGACCGTCTCGCGCAGCGGCACGTAGCCGTCGTCGTCGACCCCCTCCGGCAGCGGCCAGGCGTGCCAGAACGGCTCGCCGACGACGACGTGGCCGCCCGGCCGTACCGTCGGCACGAGCGCCGCGAGCGTCCCCTCGAGACCGTGCCAGACGAAGCTCGCGCCGAGGCAGAGCGCTGCGTCCCAAGCGGCGGGCTCGAGCGGGAAGGCCGCCGCGTCGCCTTCGACGATCTCGATCCGGTCGGCGAGGCCAGCCGCCTGCACGCGTTCGCGGGCGATCGCGGCGAACTCCGGGGCACGCTCGACCCCGAGCACGCGGCAGCCGAAAGCGCCGGCGAGGAGCAGCGCGGGGCCCGCCTTCCCGCAGGCGAGGTCGAGGACGCGGCTCTCCGGGTCGAGGCGCAGCCGCTCGCCGAGCAGCTGGATCTTCGCCGGGCTCGTCGGATTCTGGAGCTCGTGGTCGCTCTCGGCGACGTCGTAGAACCAGGGCACGGCTGAAGCCTACGTACTCGGCCGCAGTGCGTCTGGGCCGAGGCACGGATGCGCGCCGCTCGTGATGGTCGTGACGATACGGTCATGAACGCGCCCCCGTACAAGATCAAGGTCGTCGAGCCGATTGCGCTGCCGGACGCGGAGCGCCGGCGCGAGGCGCTCGTCGAGGCCGGCTACAACACGTTCCTGCTCCGCTCGGCCGACGTCTTCGTCGACCTCCTCACCGACAGTGGCACCGGTGCCGTCTCGCAGGAGCAGCGCGCGGCGATGGAGCTCGGCGACGAGGCATACGCCGGCTCCCGCAGCTTCTTCCGGCTCGAGCGGGCCGTGAGCGAGGTCTACGGCTACAAGCACGTCGTGCCGACCCACCAGGGCCGCGGCGCAGAGCACCTGCTCGCGCGCGTGCTCGTTCGCCCGGGCCAGCTCGTCCCCTCGAACCTCTACTTCACGACGTCCCGCGTCCACGCGGAGCTCGCCGGCGGCATCTGGACCGACGTCTCGATCCCCGAGGCGCGCGACCCGGAGTCCACCCACCCGTTCAAGGGAAACATCGACGTTGCGAAGCTCGACGAGCTGCTGCGGCGCGAAGGCCACGTGCACGTCGCCTTCGTGCGCCAGGAGGCGTGCCTCAACATGGCCGGCGGGCAGCCCTTCTCACTCGAGAACCTCGCCGAGGTACGCGCGGTGACGCTCGATCACGGTGTGCCGCTGATCCTCGATGCGACGCGCAGCTCGGAGAACGCGCTGTTCGTGAAGCGACGCGAGCCGGGCTATGCGCAGCGCTCGCTTCCGGAGATCATCAAGCTGATCGCCGACCTCAGCGACGGTGCGATCTTCTCCTCGAAGAAGGACCACTTCGTACCGATCGGCGGTCTCGTCGCGGTCAACGACGACGAGATCGCCGAACGGCTGCGGGAGCTCGTCGTCGTGTACGAGGGCTTCCCACACTACGGCGGCATGTCCGGAGCCGCGATGGAGGCTCTCGCGCAGGGAATCCACGAGGCGGCGGACGAGCGGATCGTCGGCCACTACGTCGACCAGGTCGCGTATCTCGCCTCGCTGCTGCGCGAGGCCGGCGTGCCGATCGTGCTGCCGCCGGGTGCGCACGCGG
>Ga0335079_10011277_pt1 | contig 10183 bp, 7 predicted proteins | sample Lox_Sample_33_FD_206719 | JGI IMG/M metagenome (GOLD analysis project Ga0335079, IMG submission 206719) | Soil microbial communities from Loxahatchee National Wildlife Refuge, Florida, United States - Lox_Sample_3.3 | ecosystem: Environmental > Terrestrial > Soil > Wetlands | place: USA: Florida...
ACCGTTGTGTTTGCGCCGGTCACGACCGGGGCCCTCCGTCTGGAGGTGACCATGCAGCCCAACTGGTCGGCCGGCGTCCAGAAGTGGAAAGTAAAATAGCCGGTCGCCTTGCGGCCGGAGACTCTCTTCCGGCTTGACGCCCCGTCTATCGTGGCTTATCCTTAGGAACAATGATGCCAGGCCGCCTGACTCCTCAGTTCCGCGCACAGGGCTAGGTCCGACGTCGGAATGATTCTCTAAGAGAGGGGGAATCCTTGAATCCTGACCGGCCCATACCGCGAGCCAATACCGGTTCCGCCTTCTTGAACTGGCTGGCGGACGCATCCACATGGCTTGTTCACCTGGAGCGCCGGTTCGATCCGTTCTTTCGTCCTGCATTCGATGCCACACTTCGAGATCCCATTGCCAATCTGGTCACGGCCTTGATCAACTGGAGACGGCCAAATGAGGGCTTGAAAATCGCCGAAGAAAAGCTGATGCCCGGCGAAGAGGCGTACCTCGATTCGATCATCGCCAGCTTCGAAAATCAGATGCGGTCGCTGTGGAAGCCCGGGAACTTCGAGCGCGGGGGAAACACGAAGACGCATGGCATCGTGCGTGGTGAGTTCCTGGTTCACGACAATCTTCCCACTGAGCTGAGACACGGCATCTTTGCGCAGCCCGGCGCGTACCGGGCATGGGTGCGGTTCTCCGGGCCGGGCCCGTACATCACACCGGACATAGACGACGTCGGGTTCATGAGTATCAGCATCAAGCTGATGGGAGTGCCCGGGCCGAAACTGATGGACGACGAGAAGTTCACGCAGGATATGTTCGGTGTTTCCCCGCCCACGTTCGTTACCCCCGACACCAGGGCCAACGCACAACTACAGGTTGAAAGCGGGAAGAACACTCAAATCTTCTACTTCGTCAATCTGCATCGCTCTCACGTGCTCGACCTGATCATGCAAGCTCTGTGGATCAAAACTCAGAGCAGCCCGTTCGAAGCCCCCTATTTCAGTTGCGTGCCCTATCTGTTGGGAGAAGGCCAGGCCATGCAGTACTCCGTGTGGCCGCTTAAAAAAGGACGCACGCCGATTCCACGGCTGCCCTTGCGTCCTCCGGACGATTATCTGCGCAACGCCATGGTGGCGACGCTCGCGCGGGAAGATGTCGAATTCGATTTCCGCGTGCAGAGGCAAACCGACCCGCACCGGATGCCCATCGAGAACAATGCGGTGCTTTGGCCGGTGAAACTCTCGCCGCGCGTTTCTGTCGCTACGTTGCGCATTCCGCGGCAGAAGTTCGATTCGCCGGCCCAGTTGGATTTTGCCAGGCGGCTCTCGTTCAATCCGTGGCACTCGATTCCCGAACATCGGCCCTTGGGCAACCAGAGCCGCGCGAGGCGGCGGATGTACCACACCCTATCTGCGCTTCGCCACAGCATGAACGACGTGTCCTTCTACGAGCCCACGGGAGACGAGACTTTTGACTAACGCGCCGGCCGCCGACTGTGAATACATCGTGGTAGGCTCCGGAGCGGGTGGCGGCACGGTGGCCGCGCGCCTGGCCGAAGCCGGATGCCGCGTGGTGCTGCTGGAGGCTGGCGGTGACCCCGGCCAGTTGTCAGGCGGCGATGCGGTCAATCCCGAGTGCAACCGCCTGCCGGCTGACTACGAAGTGCCGGCGTTTCACGCATTCGCCTCGGAAAACTCCGCCATGAAATGGGATTTCTTCGTGCGGCACTATGCCGACGAGGGCGATCAGAGGCAGGACCCGAATTACCGCGAGGCCCGCGGCGGCGTCCTCTATCCGCGGGCCGGCACTCTGGGAGGCTGTACCGCGCACAACGCCATGATGCTGGTCTACCCGCACAATGCAGACTGGGACTTCATTCGGGATTTGACCGGCGATGCAAGCTGGGACGCATCCCGGATGCGCACGTACTTCGAGCGGCTCGAACGCTGCCAGCATCGCCCGCTGCTTCGTTGGCTGGCGCGCTTGGGATTCAACCCGGCGCGGCACGGCTGGCGGGGCTGGCTCTCCACCCAGAAGGCGATGCCCCTCGGCATGCTGCAGAGTCTGCGGCTGGACGAGACCATCCGGGACGCGGCTTGCGAAGCCTTCGCTGAGGACGGACAGCAGGCCAGCCGCATTGGTTGGTTTCTGGAAAGCGGTCTCGACCCCAATGACTGGCGCCTGGTGCGCGCAAATGCCACTGGAACTCGCTACGCGCCGCTGACCACCTGCGGACACGCGCGCACCGGCTCGCGGGAGCGCTTGCAGGAGGTTGCGCGGAGATACCCGGCGCGTTTACGCATCGTGTTGAACGCGCTGGTCACGCGCGTTCTCCTGGACGGCAGTAACCGGGCCGCCGGCGTCGAATACCTGCAGGGCGAGCGGCTCTACCGCGCGCATGCCAATCCCAACCCCGCGGCGGGCGAGATCGCCACGCTTTCAGCCTCGCGCGAAGTGATTCTGGCGGGCGGCGCCTTCAACACCCCGCAGCTTCTGATGCTCTCTGGCATCGGCCCGCGCGCCACGCTCGAGCGCCACGGAATCCCGGTTCGCGCGGACCTTGCGGGCGTGGGCCAAAACCTTCAGGACCGGTACGAGGTGGGGGTGGTCAACCGGATGAATTTCAAGGCCTGGGATGCTTACAAGGGCGCCACCTTCACCACCGCGGATGCGCAGTTCCGGGAATGGCAAAAGGGACGGTGCGGCATCTACGCCACCAACGGCGCGGTTTTGACCGTAATCCGGCGCTCCATAACTGCGGGCGAGTTGCCGGATCTCTTCTGCATGAGCCTGCTGGCGCGATTCTCCGGCTACTATCCCGGCTATTCGCGCGTTTTTGCGGAAGAACGGAATTACCTGACCTGGGTTGTTCTGAAAGCGCATGCGCGGAACCGCGCGGGCCGGGTGACGCTCCGGTCGAACGATCCGCGCGACACGCCCCTCATCGATTTCCATTATTTTCGCGAGGGCGCAGACGAGGATCTGGCGGCCGTCGTGGATGGTATTCGCTTTGTCCGCCGGCTGACTGCGAAACTGAAGCGCAAGGGCACTGGGGGCGCCGGTGAAAACTGTCTGATCGACAGAGAAATCCTGCCGGGCGAAGAGTGCCGGACGGACAGCGATCTGCGGGAATTCGTGCGCAGCCATGCCTGGGGGCACCACGCCTCGTGCACGTGCGCGATCGGACCGCGGGAGGGAGGCGGCGTGCTGGACAGCAGTTTTCGCGTGCACGGGGTGAGGGATTTGCGCGTGGTGGACGCCTCCGTGTTCCCCCGCATTCCAGGGTTTTTCATAGTCAGCGCGGTCTATATGATCGGCGAAAAGGCCGCCGACGTGATTCTGGCCGGCCGCCGGTAACAAAGTACCCAAATTTATTGACTTCATAATGAAACGCTGCCTATACTGAATTCACTTTTTAACGGAGGGATGAAATGGAAGCAGGCACCAGGACCAGCGCGTTGGACCCAACCCGGTTGATGAAGATGAGCCAGGCAGAAATAGGGGACCTTTTCAAGGCCAGTCCGCCCGGGCCCATACCGGATGGAGAGGCAAAAGGCACTGCCATTATCGCTCCCGGAACGGCATTCAGCCCGGAGATAGCCGAGTTTGTCAGCTTCTTTGCATGGCAGGGCAAAACATTCGACGGCAAACGCGGCGTGCTGACTAACCGGATTACGCCTTTCGGCCTGAACGCCATTGTCGCAGAGGTCTACATAGACAAGAGTTGGTTCGACGGAAAGGATTGCATCGTTCTGGATTACTCCAAGACCTCCTTGGTGGCTCACTGGATTCGGGACGAAATCCGGCTGGTCGCTCCCAACTTTTATCTGGGCTTAGTGTATTGGGATCACACCCGGCTGATAGACTTCTGTCTCCAATTTGCCGCGCCGCAAGCGTAGTAGCGCCCGCGCCGTTCGGCGACCATCTCATCCGATGACACCGCAGTCGAGCTTTATGGTTCTGGCAACACTCGGCAGGAGCCGCATCGCCGCCATGCGGGAACTGCTCGCCACCATGAACTTCGAGCCGGGGGTGGTCAACCCGGATAATGAACTGGTTCCCTTTCGCCAGTTCGCGAGCCTGCATTTCGCGAGATTTCTGGTCCTGGATGACCAGACCACGGGGGATCTCGAGGCGCTCTACGGCATCCGGCGGCCCGATCCGCCCGTTTACTTCGCCTTTCTCGGCGATTTTGACGGAAGCTACGACGCCTTGATTCACCTTCTGGTGCAGCATGCCGGGCCAGGGTTGCGCCGCATCTTTTCGCTGTGCGACGGTTTTTCGCCGGATGACGACCTGCATGCCTGGATCACCTCTCACGAGCAGCGTCCGGCTGCCTACTACTGCAATTGGGTCGGGCGCACGGTGGAGCAGACCAGGCAGGAGGAAGGCCTCCGCCTGGCTTTACGCGCCTGTCTGGAGCAGACGCCGGGCCTGGCGGACCGCTCGCCGCTCGAGATTCATCGGGCGCTGCGGACGTTTGTGGCAGAGGAAACCGCCGCGGGCCGGCTGCAGTTGACGCCGCCGGCGCCTACTCCTCTTGCCTGGGCCCTACGGCACGGATTCGATTGGGCTGTGCTCGTCCTGCTCATCCTGGGAGGCGTGCTGACGCTGCCGTTGACGATCATCCCGCTGCTGCTGGCCGCCTGGAAGCTCCGCTCGCTCGAGAACTCCGACCCGGAGTTTTCGCCGCGGCCGGACCGGCAGTGGGCGGACAATCTGGCCCTGCTGGAAGATCACGATGTGGCCAATCAGTTCAGCGCCATGGGCACGCTGAAGCCCGGCTGGTTTCGCAGCGCGGTGGCCGCAGTGGTCCTGCGCATCATCGACCTCAGCGCCCGGACCATCTACACCAAAGGCCGCCTGGCGCGCGTCCACACCATCCACTTCGCGCGCTGGGTGTACCTGGACAACCGGAAACGGATGTACTTCGCGAGCAACTACGATGGCAGCCTGGAAGCCTACATGGACGATTTCATCAACAAGGTCGGGTTTGGCCTGAATGTCGTTTTCAGCAACGGCGTCGGCTATCCACACACCGATTGGCTTCTGCTGAAGGGCGCGAAGAACGAGCAGCAGTTCAAGTATCATCTGCGCCGCCACCAGTTGCCGACCGAAGTCTGGTACAACGCGCACGCCGGCCTGACTGCTTTCGATCTGCACCGCAACAGCAGCATCCGCCAGGGGCTCGAGGCATCCGCCCTCGACGAACAGCAGTGCCGCGAGTGGGTGGCGCTGCTTTAGAGAGGCCATGTGACTCCGCTCGACTATAGCGACGTTCAGGGCTTGGCCGTATATGGTCACCGCAAACTGGTCGAAGCGCGCTTTTGGCTGCTGCGCATCCGGGATGGCGCGGCCGCGCGCGCGTGGATCGCATCTGCCCCGGTTTTGACTGCGGAGCGCCGCCAACCCCCGCCGGAGACCGCGCTGCAGATAGCGTTCACGCCGTCGGGCTTGCGCGCCCTGGGCATTGCGGAAAGCACCATTGCCGGCTTCTCCGATGAATTTCTGGAGGGAATGGCAGGGCCGGCGAGCCGTTCGCGGAGGCTCGGCGATATCGACGCGAACGATCCCGCGCGGAGCTCCGGACCTGGTGGCCATGCTCTACGCCAAAGCGAACCTGGACGAGTGGATGCGGGCGGTTCAAAAAGACCCGTGGACCGCCGCTTTTGAGACCATCGCTACACTCGATACCTCCGATATGGAGGGCCGCGAGCCTTTCGGATTTGTCGACGGCGTCAGCCAGCCGGTGTTCGACTGGCAGCGCGAACGGCCCGTGCCGGGAACCACCGCGGTGTATGACAATCGCTGCGCGCTAGGCGAATTGCTGCTCGGGTACCCCAACGAATATGACAGGTATACGGATCGCCCGCTGCTCGCTCCCGCGGCGGATCCCGCCGGCGATCTGCTGCCGGCCGAGGATGATCCCACGCACAAAGATTTCGGGCGCAATGGGACCTATCTGGTGCTGCGGCAACTCGAGCAGGACGTGCGCGGCTTCTGGGAGTACCTCGATCGCGCCGCGGCCGCCGGCGCGCCGGAACGCTACCGGCTCGCGGCAGCCATGGTGGGGCGCACGGTGGATGGCGAGCCGCTCATCCGGGCGTCCGGAGCGCGGATCGCCGGTGTCAGCGACGAGCCCGGTCAGCCGCGCAATGCCTTCACCTACGATGACGATCCGGCCGGCGTCCAGTGTCCCTTCGGAGCGCACATCCGGCGCGCGAATCCACGCAACGCCGATCTGTTCGGCCACCCCGCCGGCGCGATTGCCGGGCTGGGCAGCCGGCTGGACATCCCGCGCTCGAAGCTCCACGACGACCTGATGGCTTCGACACGCTTTCATCGCGTGCTGCGCCGCGGGCGCGAATACGGGGCCAGGATTACGCCGGAGGAGGCGCTGCACCCGGGTCCGCCGGACGAAGCTCCGTGCGGGCTGCACTTCGCCTGCCTGTGCGCGAATATCCTGCGGCAGTTCGAATTCGTGCAGAATGCCTGGTTGATGAGCACCAGGTTCAATGGCATGACCGGGGAGAGCGATCCGCTCCTGGGAAACCGCGCGGCTGTCGGAGATTGTCCGGTCACCGGCAACTTCTCGATTCCGCGGGAAGGCAAGTTGACACAGCGCCTCACCGGCGTCCCGCGGTTTATCACCGTGCGCGGCGGTGCGTATTTCTTTATGCCGAGCCTGCGGGCGTTGCGGTATATCGCGCGCGCCGGCCAGCCGGGTTCGGCCCTATAGGAGTCAAGAAAGATGAAAAAGATCCTGATCGTACTGGTGTTGTTGCTGGTGGTGGTCGGCGGAATCCTGGTGTTCGTCTGGTGGAGGAACCCCAAGATCGGGCACGTGAAGGATGAGGCGATGCTCGCCGGCCTCAAGGCGGAAGACTTCAAAGCCGCCGATGAAGATTACTTCCACGACATGGACAACGGCGCAACGCTCAGCCCCGATGAAATCAAGGGCCGCAACACGTGGATCGTCTGGACAGCCGGAAACGATCGCCTGTGGTACAAACTGACCGGGGCCAGCGTGGGCATACTCGATTTTGTGAAGACCATTTCGTCGCACCCCAGCTTGAAGGGCAAACGGAACAACCGCTGGGAGTATTACGGCCTGGTCAACGAACCCTGTTTTGAGCAACCCACCGGCCCCGATCCGAACCGCTTCGGGCTCTGGCTCGACAAGCGCAGTGCCGGCTGCCCGCCGGACCCGTTCGAGAACGAGCAGAAGTACCCCGGCGTACGGTATGGCGCGCGCGGCAAAAACATTCCCGCCGGCTCGTATTATGGTTACGCCACGGGGATCGTCGGCCTGCGCCTGTTTCCGAACCCGGACTTCGATGAAGCCGCCCAGAAGAAATGGGACCCGCAGCGGTACTACACGGATCCGGCCTACTACAATTCGAAGGACCTGGTGCGGCCTTACCGCGTGGGCATGTCGTGCGGCTTCTGCCACGTGGGTCCCAATCCGATCCGGCCGCCCGCGGACCCCGATCACCCGAAATGGGAAAACCTGAGTTCCAATGTCGGCGCGCAGTATTTCTGGACCGACCGCATCTTCTTTTGGAACGCCGACGAACATAACTTCGCCTTCCAGGTGTTTCACACCTTCCGCCCCGGCACGCTCGACACCTCTCTGGTTTCGACAGATAACATCAACAACCCGCGCACCATGAATGCCGTCTATCAACTCCTGCCGCGCCTGCTCGAAGCCAGGCGGTGGGGAAAGGAAACCCTGGCTGGCGGCGGCCTGAACAATCGCCAGATCAACGATTACCTGCCTGCCGGCCCGCTCGCGCAGTTGTTTCAATCTCCCGATACGGTCTGGACTCCGCGCGTGCTCAAGGACGGCTCGGATTCGGTGGGTGTCATGGGCGCGCTGAATCGCGTGTACCTCAATATCGGAACGTTTAGCGAAGAGTGGCTCCTGCACTTCAACGCGCTGGTGGGCGGCAAGCCGATCAGCCCTATCCAGATCAGTGTGGCGCGCAAGAACTCGGCGTATTTTGTAGCCACCGAGGCCCAGACATTCGCCACCGCGGAGTTCTTTCTAAAAACCACCGATCCGCATTACTTGAAAGATGCTCCGGGCGGAGAGAAATATCTGACCAAGGACAAGGCGCTGCTGACCCGCGGCAAAATCGTGTTTGCCGAAAACTGCGCGCGATGCCATTCCAGCAAGCTGCCCCAGAACGCCGCGGGCCTCGACCCGAATGGCTGCGCGGGGAAAGACTACCTGGGCTGCTGGAATCAGTACTGGCAGTGGACTCAGACAGACGATTTCAAGAACCAGATGCGCCAGATCGTGCTGGCCGATGATTTTCTCAAGGACAATTTCCTCTCGGCGGAATTTCGCGTTCCGGTGACCTTGCTGCACACCAATGCCTGCAGCCCGCTGGCGACCAATGCACTCGGAGGCAACATCTGGGACAACTTCTCCTCGCAGTCCTACAAAGACCTGCCCTCGGTGGGACAGATCACGTGGTATCACCCCGTGACTGGCGAGCCCCACACCTATACGATGCCTGCCGGCGGGCGCGGCTATACGCGGCCGCCTTCGCTGGTGAGCTTGTGGTCGTCTGCGCCGTTCCTGTTGAACAATTCCGTCGGCCCCTTTGAGACGGACCCCTCCGTGGACGGCCGGATGCGCTCCTTCCAGGCTTCCATCGAGCAGATGCTGTGGCCCGAGCGGCGGCAGCAGGACAGCAAACTCGGCAACAAGATCCCGGGAATGATCGACCGGACCACCGCCACGAGTTTCCTCGAGGTCTCGGCCGGGTACCTGCCCGAGGCGCTACAGAAGGCCTTCGGCCCGGACGGGTTGGAACTGGGGCCGATCCCGGAAGGCGCCCCGATTGGCTTGCTGGCTAACCTGAACCCGCTCTCCGAAGATCCTGACCCGTTGAAGAAAGCGGAGCATGCGGCTCAACTGCTCAAGCTCGTAGTGACGCTCGGCGGGGATCTGAAGAAGCTGGGTAAGAACGCATCCGATGCTCAGGCCGCGCAGGTTTTCAGCAATGCGGTGGATCAATTGCTCGGTCTCAGCAAGTGTCCGGATCTGATCGTCAATCGCGGGCATTATTTCGGGACCGATTTCCGCGAGCCGGGAGAGGCCGCCGATGCCCGCCCTCCCGGCCTGAGCGATGCAGACAAGCGGGCCCTCATCGAGTTTCTCAAGACTTTCTAACTCCAGCCCGGACCTAATGAATCTCGCGGCCGCACTCTGCACAGAATCGTGCGCCGGCCGCGGTCGGCTTTCCGCAATGGGGGCAGAAACCTGCCGCGGGATTCGGAGACGGGGGCGGCTGAGGGGGCGCGGCCTGCGGGCGGTTCAACAGAAAATAGATCACCGCAGCGATCAGAATCAGCGGCAGAGACAGCCCGAACAAACCGCCAAATGGCAAGCAACCGAGGCATCCCAAGCCTCGCCATCTTCGCAGCCCCATGGAGTCAGGAACCTCCTCAGTGAACTCCGCATTGTATCAAAGGGTACAAGCGTGCCCGCGGCGAAACTGTGAGTAAATGAAGATCTGTGCTGCACGGCGCCGGCGCACCGCCATTTCCGAGGCACTTTGACGGCAAGCGCTTCTTCAATCCAAAGGCCTCCCAAGCCCCCGGCTTTGTCGATGCCTTACGATGGATGCTCACCAGGCGGCCGGAGAAATCTCCCCGCCTGGTTTCAGATGTCCAGCAGTCCAAACCGCCGGCCGCCGTAGAGGGAAACCAGCTTCGCGTCACGCTGGTCAACCACTCCACGCTGCTGCTCCAACTGAACGGCGCCAACATACTGACCGATCCGATCTGGTCGGAGCGGGCCGGTCCGCTCGCGGCGATCGGTCCACGCCGCCACAGGCTGCCGGGCGTGCCGTGGGAGGATCTTCCGCGAATCGATGTAGCGCTCCTGAGCCATGATCACTATGACCATCTGGATCTGGCCAGCCTGCGCAGGCTGGCAGACGCAGAACGGTCCCAATTCATCGTGCCGGCCGGAGTGGCTCGCTTGCTTCGATCCTCGAACATCGGCCCTGTCCACGAACTGGATTGGGGCGAATCGCTGCCGCTCGCGCGAGTAACCATCCATGGTGTCCCGGCGCTGCATTTCTCCGGGCGGGGAATCTTCGACCGCAATCAGACGCTGTGGTGCGGATACGTGATTGAGACGCCGGGCTGCCGTATCTACTTTGCCGGA
>Ga0335079_10011278_pt1 | contig 10182 bp, 9 predicted proteins | sample Lox_Sample_33_FD_206719 | JGI IMG/M metagenome (GOLD analysis project Ga0335079, IMG submission 206719) | Soil microbial communities from Loxahatchee National Wildlife Refuge, Florida, United States - Lox_Sample_3.3 | ecosystem: Environmental > Terrestrial > Soil > Wetlands | place: USA: Florida...
ACGCGAAGATCAAATCGACGCGCTCTGACGGCTCTCACGAATTCATTTGGCCGGCTCGCGACAACCAGCAGGGATGCTCAACCAGCGAGCGGTCCCTTCTTGCGCGCCGAGATCGCAAGTGCGATCGCCGGCAAGGTCAGCAGGGAGGCGACATAGAACGGCGCGTTCACGCCGAGACTCGAAAACGCCATGCCGGCGATGAACGGTCCCGTCAGCCGCGCGAGCGAACTCACAGCGTTGTTGAGTCCGAGATATTGGCCCTGATGGCGCCAATCCACATTGTGCGAAACCAGTGCGGAGATGTTCGGCCATGCCACCGATTGCCCCGCCGCGGTCAGCGCGAGAAACGGCACGATCATGATCGCGCCGGTCGATTGCGGCTGCAATGCGAGGAACACGGTGGTGATTGCCATGCCGCCCGCCAGCACCCACGCCTCGCCGAAACGGCGCGAGAGGCGCCCGGTGACGAAGATCTGGCACGTCGCGGCCACGATGCCGACGACCGCAAAGGCCGTACCCACCTGACGCGGTCCCCAGTGGAAGCGCGCCGCCGTCCACAGGCCGAACACGAATTCGATTCCGGTGAAGGCGCAGCCGGCGAGGAACGTCACCAGCATCAGACGCGAGATCACTGGATGCGAGATGGCGTGGCCGAACACCAGCCACCGGCTCGGCTGCTCGTTGAAATGCAGCTTGCGCCGCCGGCTTTCCTGCACGAACAGCGCGAGTCCCGCGACGCAAACGGCCGACAGGGTCGCACACACGAACAGCGGAATGCGGAAACCGATATGGCCGGCTTCGGGATGCGCCAGCAATCCGCCGAGTGCCGGACCCACGATGAAGCCGATGTTGAACGCGGCACTCAAGAGCGACAGGCGCCCGGCCCGTTTCTCGCGCGGTGTGACGTCGGCGATGTATCCCTGCACCACCGACGCATTGCCGCTCGTCATGCCGCCGATCAGGCGCACGAGAAACGCCACGTAGATGTTCGGCGCGTACGCCATGCCCAGATAGCAGATGCAATTGCCGCACACCGTGCTGATGAGAATCGGCTTGCGCCCAATGCGGTCCGACAGCCTTCCCCAGAACGGCTCGCCGAAAAAAGCGCCGATCGCATAGGCGGAGAACACAAGCGACATCTGCCAGGCGGGTGCGGCGAAAGACTTCGCATAGAACGGCAGCAGGGGAATGACGATCCCGAAGCCCAGAAGATTGATGAACATCACCGACAGAAGCGTCGGCAACGCGGTCCTCGCGTGCGCTTCGTCGGCCGCCGCCTCGGCAGGCGTGCCGGCGGTCAGCCGCTCCTCGCGGACCTCGTCTGCGACAGACTCATCGGTGATCAAGTCCATGGAACCGGTTATGGTCGGATCGGCCAGAGGGGATCAATCCATGAAGCGAATTGTCGCGGGCATAGCGGTCGTGTGTTTTGGCATTGCCGCGCGGGCGGCCGATGCTCCGCAACCGTCGCCGGAAGCCTGGCGCGATGTCGCACCGGAAAATCTGGTGCTGATCGACACGAAATACGGCGAGACGGCCGTGGAGCTGGCGCCGGATTTCGCGCCGAATCATGTGGCACGCGTGCGGGCTCTGATCCGCGCGCATTTCTACGACGGGTTGTCGTTCTACCGCGTGATCGACGGGTTTGTGGCGCAAGGGGGCATCGGCGAAGGCACCGCGTCGACGAAGGATCATCCCAAGGAGGCGGCTGGTCTCAGCAAGAAGTGGCCGCCGCTGAAGGCCGAATTCGACCGGCCCATCCCCGGCAGCCTCACCTTTACGCCCCTTGGCAATGCCGACCTGTTCGCGCCTGAAGTGGGCCACGTGAACGGATTTCCCGTCGGCCGCGATGCAAAGGATGGCCGCGAGTGGATCCTGCATTGCCCCGGCACCTTCGCCTTCGCGCGCGACAATGGCGAAAACACAGCGACCACGGAATTTTACATCGTCATCGGCCAGGCGCCGCGGCGTTTGGATCGCCAGCTCACCGCCTTCGGCCGCGTGCTCGACGGCATGCAGTATCTGCAGAAGCTGAACCGCGGTGATGTCAAGGTCGACAATGGCGTGATCGACGACGTGACGAAACGCGACGCAATCATCCGCGTGCGGCTGGCGGCCGACATTCCGGAGAAACAGCGCCCGAAATATCAGGTGATGCGGACGGATTCCAAATTCTTTGCGGCAGAAAAGAACAAGCGGCGGCATCCGGCGCCGGAATTCTATCACCGCAAGCCGTCGGGAATTCTCGATATCTGCGCGTTGAACGTGCCAATGCGCCGCGTCACACCGTAGTCACGTCGCGGGCACGGGTTCCGTCTGCGGCGGGGCGACTTCGCCCGCCGCGCGCCGGGCCAGCACGATGATGCGGTCGAGGGCCTCTTCGAGAGTCGAAACGACATCGTCCAGCTCCATCGCCTCGACGGTATCGAGATAGTGTGAATCGTCCTTCGCGTGACCCCAGAACCCGGCGATGGGATGCGCATCCGGAATCCGCTTCTTCAGACGCCGGACGAGATAGCGGGCATGCTTGTAGTTGCCCGGATCGAGATAGGACACACAGATCACCTGGACCCCGTCGGCTTCGAGCTGCGGCAGGCTGGCCGGCGAAACATCCTCGGCTGACACCACGCGCGCGCCAATGCCGTGCTTGTGCAAGAGGTGCGAGAGCAATGTCGCCGCCGCTTCGTCGAGCGCACTGCGGCCGGCCACGCAAAGGACCGGTGTTTCCCGCCAATTGCGGTCGAGTGCATCGCGGGCCAGGGCGCGCGTTCGTTTCGGGTCCCCCGTTTCGACGTCATCCGCCTCTTCGTGATCGGAAACGTTCTCCACCAGCGCCTCGATCGTATTGCGGATCTGGTCCAGCTTCGGTCCATCGAGCGTGCCACGCGCGAAGTCGCGCTGCGCCAGCGCCAATGCGCGGATCGCGACATCGTCGAGGTAATTGCACAGCGAATTGTCCTTGAGAAACGACTCCGCCTCGATGGCAGCTGCGTCGGGATCGCCGGCCAGCATCCGCAGATAGAGACTCTCCTCCACAGCCAGCGGCGGCCGGTCACCGAGCATGACGTCCAGAAACCGCAGCGGCTCGATGTGACGTCCCATGACGACCAGGCACATGGTGAGCGGCGTCGAGAGAAGCAGGCCGATCGGACCCCATAGCCAGGTCCAGAACACGGCGGCGACCACGACGGCAACGGCCGAGAGACCCATGTTGCGGCCGTAGATGACCGGTTCGATGAACTGCCCGATGATGGGTTCGATGGTGGCGAACAGACCCGCTGTCCACGCCATCTTGCTCCAGCCGGGATCGACGGCGAACGCGACGGCCAGCGGAAACGTCGCCGCCAGCGGCACGCCCAGGTAGGGAATGTATCGAAGCATGCCCGCCGCCAGGCCCCACAACCCGGCATTTGGGATCCCGATGGCCCACAATCCGGCGGCGATGATGCAGCCGAAGAGCGTATTGATAGCTGTTTGCGAAAGCAGATAGCGGCTGAGGCGGTCCGCTGCATCGTTGAGCAGAAGAGTCGTTCGCTGGAGATCGCGATACCCGGCAAGGCGGATGAACCGGTCGCGCAGATCGTCCTTCTGCAAAAGGATGAAGCCGACAAATACAATGACGATGGCAATCCACGCGAGCGGCTCGAGCAGCGGGCTGATGACGTTCTCGATCACGGCAATGGGCGCCGTGCGCTGCCGCACGACTTCGACCTTCAACGGCCTGGCAGTCGGTTTGACCTGCACACCACCGACCGTCGGCGGCGGAACAGCGATCTCGTTGCCGAGATTGTTGAAGATCGATGCCACGCTGCGGACCACGCCATTGTTTGCGGCCGTGCCTTTGATCGAATCGATCTTCTTCTCGAGATTGGATTGGTAGTGCGGCAGGTCGGCGGCGATACCCGCGACCTGCGAGCCGATGAAGGTGCCCAGTCCCACCATCACGACGACGGCGAAGAGGACGCTGATGAGCACCGACAGCGCCTGGCCGAAATGCGCCCGCTTCATCAGCTCGACCAATGGCGACAAGGCAAACGCCAGCAGGATGGCGAGCGCGAGCGGCATCAGAATAGGCCGCCCGAAATAGATGCCGGCAACGACGATTGCCGCGGTCACCAGCGAGGTATAGCCGCGATCCATGCGCATGCGCGGCTGAGGGGGAGGTGAGGCCGGAGGTCCGTTCATTCCATCGCCAAGTGCGTCGCCGGTCTGGAACGCAGAGAGAACCGGAGGGTTCGCCCCGCCAGCAAGCCTGTTTACTGCACGCCGGGCCCTTGCGCCACTTGGGCGACTTGTTGTCCGGGGGTCCAGCCGCTATGTCTCGCCCGCCACCATCCAGCCCGCGCCATGGCCCTCCTCAAATTCCTGCCCGAAAACACCAAAATCGATTTCGTCGGCATCCGCTATTACGCGTTCGCCATCGACGGATTGCTGCTCCTTGCCTCCCTCATCTCCATTGCCGTTCACGGATTCAATCTGGGCATCGATTTCAAGGGCGGCGTGCTGATGGAGGTGAAGGCGGCGCAGACCGTCAACATTTCCGACATGCGCGGCACGATCGACAGCCTCGGGTTTCCCGAAGCGCAACTGCAGACGGTCGGCGGTGGCGCGTGCGACAAGCCCAGCGGTTCTTGCGTCCAGATCCGGGTGCAGCCGAAGCCCAACCAGACCGGCACCGACGCCGCGAACGTCATCAAGACGAAGCTGGGCTCTGCCTACACGGTTCGCAATCAGCAGGTGATCGGGCCCAAGGTCAGTGAGGAATTGTATGCCGACGGCGTGAAGGCGACGCTGATTGCGATTGTGCTGATCGCGATCTACGTCGCGGTGCGATTCGAATGGCAATACGGAATCGCGGCCGCAGTCGCCACCGGTCACGACGTGTTCGTCACGGCGGGACTTTTTTCAATCCTGCACTGGGACTTCACACTGACCAGCGTGGCGGCGCTGCTGACGCTGGCCGGCTATTCGATCAACGACACGGTCGTCGTGTTCGATCGTATTCGCGAGAACCGGCGCAAATACAAACGCATGGCGCTTGGCGATCTCATCAACCTGTCGACCAATCAGATGCTGACGCGAACGATCCTGACCAGCGGCGCAACCGCAACCTCGATCATTCCGCTGCTCATCTTCGGCGGGCCAGAGCTGTTCCAGTTCACGGCCGCGATTCTGTTCGGAATCGTGGTGGGAACCTTCTCGTCCACCTACGTGGCCGCGGCGCTCCTGCTCTATCTGCCCACGGTGCATGGCCCACGGACGAGCAGCGAAGAAACCGCCGCAGCGCAATAGGCATCCTTCGAGGCGCCCTTGCGGGCGCACCTCAGGATGACGGCGATGGCGTCATGCTGAGGTGCTCAGTCGCGAAGCGGCTGAGCCACGAAGCATCAGAACGGGTTGATCGACGCCTTGCGCGTGAAGGTGAGATAGCCCGCGTTCACGCCCGCGCGCAGGCCGACGCCGGTCCGCATCGGCACAATCGTGATGTGGTTCGAGCGCAGATAGTTCACGCCGATGCCGGCGACGAAATAGTAGGTGCCTTCGACGCCGGGGAACTTCTGGAACAGCCGATCCGACTCGTGCAGGTCGTAAATGAGGATGAACGCCTTCGAGGCATTGCCGCCGACATCGAAGCCGATGGATGGCCCCTGCCAGTAGACCTTCACCGGCTCGGCGTGCTTGCGCACCAGCCAGCCTTCCCCGTAGCGCAAGCCCACAACAAAAGCACCCGAGCCTTCGTCACCCTTGATGTAGGCATCCGGGAGTCCCTGATCGGCAAACACGCGCTGCACCGCTTTGGCGACGGCCTCCGTGGTCGTGCCGAAGAAGCCGGCGGCGTCCTGCACGATCTCGTTCTGGGTGAACTTGTCGACCGTGCTTTCATCCTCTTCCGCAGCAATCGGCGAGGCTATGGCGAGAGCGGTTACGAACGCAGTGAGAGCGGGAATGGTGCGCAGGAACATCCGACATCCTCCAAATGGTCACGCGGGCACGGCAGCCGCTCCATCCCCCAAAACGGCCAAGCGAAGGCAGCATGACAGATTCGGCATTTTCAAGGCCAGAGATTTGAAGGATAATTCACGATCTCCTGCAAACGGCGTCTGACCTCCGCGTTACCACTCCATGAGCCCGCCAGACTTCAATCCCGCTGCACCTCCCCCGCGCCTTGGCGCCTGGGGCTGGGTCGCCATCATCGTGATCTTTGCGTTCCTGGCGTTCGCGATCGCCTTCGCGGTCCATGGCTGGAATTCGATCGATGGTGTTTCCATCCCGACGATGGGGTGGGTCGTGCTCGGCATCGGCGTTGTCGCGACGCTGGCCGTGGGCGGCGGCCTGATGGCGCTCCTATTCTATTCCAGCCGCAAGCAATACGACCGGGAAGCGCACGGCATGCAGCAGCGCACCTTCGACGATCGCGATTGATTGACGAGCCGGCGTCAATAGCGCCAGCTGGTCAGGTCGGCGCCCTTGGGTGCGGTTGCTTTGATGCGCGCCAGAATCTTCGGCAGATACTGGAAATCGTAGTGCAGGCGCGACCACGCATTCGGCAAGGCGTGATCGCCATTCCAGCAATGCTCGGCGCGGTCGCCATAGTCCACCTGGCCGCCATAGGCCGGGTTCTTCAGCTTCTCGAGCGTGGCCTGCGCATAATAGACCGCGTTGTTCAGGTAATAGGTGTCCGCGCTGCCGACATAGATGTGGATCTTGCCGGCAAGCTTCGGTCCCAATGTCGCCCAGTCGCGTTCGATGATGTGCGTGAGGTCGTAGTGATCGCGCCAATAGGCCGCGACGCCCGGATCGATGTCGCCCGTCACCTTGTCGAAGATCGGCTTGGGATAGCCGTCGGCGCCAACCGGCCCGAACACCGCCTGCCAGATGTCGTACTGCCCGCCCGAGCGGCTGTGATCGCCTTGCGCAAGCTCCATGTGATTGGAATCGGCCTGGCTGGTGAACACCTCGCCGAGATAGTTGCGCTGTGCCGGGCGCTCGACGCTCGCAGCGGCGCCCTCCAGCGTATAGGCGTTCTTGTCGGCATAGAGATTGATCACCGTGTAGGCATGGAAGTCGATCGGATCGGGACATGCCGCGAAGGTGCCGTTGTACATGTCCGGATAGAACACTTGTGTCGCGAGCGCTTCCCAGCCACCGGTCGAGCCGCCATAGGTGAAGCGCGCCCAGCCAGCGCCCAATCCGCGAAACTTCTTCTCGATATACGGGATCAGCTCCTTGTTGATGGCGTCGCCGTATGGCCCAAGGTTGGCGGAATTCACGGCGTAGGAATCGTCGTAATACGGATTGGCGTGCTGGATCTCGATGACGAGGAATCGTGGAAAGCCCGCTGAAATCCACTTCTTGTAGAAGGCATAGGCTTCCTGCTGCTGGATGCGGTTGTAGCCGGCCAGATGGAAGCGCTCGGAATAGTCCGGCTTCAGGTTGGGATCGGGCGGTGTGGTGCGGAATCCGGAGATGTCATCCGGGAAATGGCCGTGGAACACCATCAGCGGATAGTGCGCGTTGGGGTGCGCATCGAATCCGTAAGGCAGCAGGATGTGCGCGCCGAGATACATCGGTCTGCCCCAGAATTTTGACAGCAGTTCGCTCTTGATGCGCACGTGACGAACGAAGGGCGTGTCCTTCTTGTCGGGGATCGGTGCAATCTTCTGGTCGAGCACAATCGCGATCGGCTTGGCGCTCGCCGGATCGAAATGGATGTGGAGAGGCTTCGAATAGAGATTGCCCGGCTTCTTCGCCCATTGCTGGCCCTCGCCCATGTCCGGCGGAAGTTTCAGCGTGTGCCCGTCGGCGCGATGGAAGGTTTCGTACCGGTTGAGGACAGCCTGCACCGTGTAATCGCCGGCCTTCAGATCGGACAACCGACGTGTCGGCCAGCCGAATGCGGAGGAATCCACCGAGGCATTGGCGCCCGGCTTCAGCCCATCGACGTTGGCGCCGAAGATGTACGGCGATTTGAGCGGCCTGTCAGGCTCGACAAGGTTGCGCGGCTCGTCGGATGGCGAACCCTTCGCCAGCAGAAGAATGATGCGGCCGTCGAGCGGGGTGCTGCTCATGGTGGCCGGAAACGAGACAGCGAACGATGGACCGGCCGCATAGCTCGGCGTCGCGAGTGCCATGAACGACAGCGTCGCCGCTGCAGCAAAAATCCTCTTCATGAAATCCCCCTTCGCACACAGCGATTAAACCGCAGCAAGCGCCTGTTGCAAATCCTCGCAGATGTCGTCGGCATCTTCGAGGCCGACAGAAAGCCGCAACATCCCCGACGTCACGCCGAGCGCCGCCCGGGCTTCCGGCGACAGCCGCTGATGCGTCGTGGTTTCGGGATGGGTGATCAGGCTCTTCGTGTCGCCCAGATTATTCGAGATATCGACAAGCCTGAGCGCATTCGCGAAACGGAACGCTTCGGCCTTGCCGCCAACCACCTCGAATGTCACGACGCCGCCGCCACCCTTCATTTGCGCCCGGGCGAGCTTGTGCTGCGGGTGATCGTCGCGGAAAGGATAGAGCACGCGCGAAATCTTCTTCTGCCGCGCAAGGAAATCAGCCACGCGCGCAGCATTTTCGCAATGCGCCCGCATGCGCATCTCGAGCGTCTCGAGACTCTTCAGATGCACCCAGGCGTTGAACGGGCTCATGGATGGTCCCGTGTTGCGCAGGAAGATCTGGAGGTGATCCTTCAGAAAATCCTCGCCACACAGGATGACACCGCCGAGGCAACGGCCCTGGCCGTCGATGTATTTGGTCGAAGAATGCACCACGATATCGGCGCCGAATTCGAACGGCTTCTGCAGGGCCGGCGACGCAAACGCATTGTCGACCACAAGCCGTGCGCCGGCGACATGCGCAATATCGGCGGCTGCCTTCAAATCGACGATCGCAAGCGTCGGATTGGCCGGCGTTTCGCAAAACAACATCTTCGTCTCGGGACGAATGGCGCGGCGCCACTGCTCGACATCGTCGCCATCCACGAGCGTATTCGTGATGCCGAATCGGCTCAGCACCTCCTCGACGACATAGCGGCAGGCGCCGAACATCGCCTTGGCGGCGACAACATGATCGCCGACCCGCAAGGCACACAAAAACGTCGCGGTCACGGCTGCCATGCCGCTCGCTGTCGCACGCGCAACCGGAGCGCCTTCGAGCGCCGCCATGCGGGACTCGAACATCGACACCGTGGGATTGCCGAAGCGGGTGTACTGGTAACCCGGCGCCTTTCCCTTGAAGCGCGCTTCCGCTTCCTCCGCGTCCTCGTAGGCGTAGCCGGATGTCAGGAACAGACCCTCCGCCGTCTCCTGAAACGGCGAACGCGTCTGGCCGCCGCGAACCGCGAGGGTCTGCGCGCGCCACTTGCCGGGCTTCTTGTTCGTCGCCATGAACAAAGAAGTGCCATCCTTGCCGGTCAGGGTCCAGCCGCATAAGGTCGCGAAACAGGGAGGGCTGATGAAAACACTCAACCACCATTCCGCTCTCATCTATGTGATGGTCGTCGTTTCCGCGGCGGACGGCGCCATGAGCGACCGCGAAATGCGCACGATCGGCGAGCTGATCCGGTCGCTGCCGGTGTTCCGCGACTTTGAGGAGCACCACCTTGTCCCCGTGTCTCAGGAATGTGCTGCCATGCTGCGCGAACCCGAGGGCCTCGAGGGCGTCCTCTCAATGATCCGCGAAGGCCTGCCCGCAAACCTGCGCGAGACCGCCTACACGCTGGCGCTGGAGGTGGCCCTTACGGACGCACGCGTGATGCTGGAGGAAATCCGGATTCTGGAGTTGCTGCGCCGCAGGCTCGGCCTCGATCGCCTCGTTGCCGCAGCGCTCGAGCGCGGCACACGCGCCCGGTACCAGATCGCGTCCGAGCGATGAGGCGTCTCCTGCTCCTCCGTCATGCCAAGACGGAGCAGATCAACAAGGACACACCAGCGGACCGCGACCGCGTACTCACGGAGCGCGGCCGCAGCGATGCGCCCAAGGTGGGCCAAGCCATGCAGCACAGGGGCTATCTGCCTGATCTTATCCTTTGCTCAACCTCGGCGCGAACCCGGCAGACCCTTGAACTCGCTGCCGCAGAATTCGGATCGGACATCGAGACGCAATTCGCGGACGCCATCTACGACGCGCGGGCAAGCGAACTCCTCAGGCTGATTCAGGCGCAGCCGGACACGAAGCCTC
>Ga0335079_10011279_pt1 | contig 10182 bp, 11 predicted proteins | sample Lox_Sample_33_FD_206719 | JGI IMG/M metagenome (GOLD analysis project Ga0335079, IMG submission 206719) | Soil microbial communities from Loxahatchee National Wildlife Refuge, Florida, United States - Lox_Sample_3.3 | ecosystem: Environmental > Terrestrial > Soil > Wetlands | place: USA...
TTCTCGAGGCCCAGCTGCCCCCAGAAGACGAAGGGCCTGCCTGTCTCCTGCTTCATCTTGGCTACCTGCCTCGCCACCTCAGGGAGCTCCTCTGACGGCCTGAAGACCTCCACCACGTCCACCTTCTTCGCTAGATCAGCCGCAATGGCTGAAAGCGACGGGTATGACCTCTGCCCGTCCACTGTGTCGGTCGTCGGGTTCACGGGGATTATCGTGTACCCGTGATGCTTGAGGTATGCGGGTACCGTAAATGCCTCCTTCTCTGGGTTCTTCGATGCCCCCACGACCGCTATCACCCTGTATTTCCGCATCACTTCCGTTGGGCTGACTGTGAACTTCGGCATGGACATTCACCGAGGCTCCACCCTAATATCGGTTCTTCAGGCTATCGGCGTCCGTGCTTTGCCTCCGCTTCGTTCATCTTCATGCGCGCCCTGACAAGCCACTTCACCAGCGAGACATCGACCTCTCGGCCCAGAGGAAAATGCACCGCTGACTTCGTCGTGACGTACCCTTCGAGCTCCTTCGGATGCTCTTGGATGACCGGAGGCCGCAAGTAGAGCCCTACGTGGTTCCTCTGAATGCCGAACCACGCCAGGCTTCCCTTGTATTCGAAAAACGGCATACCGTAGCTCATCCTCTCTCTGGCGCCGGGAGCGACCTCCCTTATCGCTCGCCGCAGCACTGCTAGCATCTCCCGGGCACCAGCTTCTGATGCCTGGATGTAGGCCTCGACCGGTTGCTCCCCTTGATTCATGAGCGGCCGCGCGTGCCGTCTGCGTTCCCATTAACCGTTCCTCGCATCGAACCGACCGCAGCAGCTTGGGAGCTTCGACCGTCTAAAACATAAAAGCCCGGGCTGACGACCCTTCCTGGTTGTTCAGTTCGGTGCTTTCAAACGTGCCTCCGGGCACTGCAAACACCCTTTCCTACCTTATGCTGGCAGTGGTTGCCATCTTCCTTCTGTCAGGGACGTCAATAACTTACTACTATTGGCGGAAAAACAAAAGGATGAGGGCGGCTGCCCCTACTGACTCTGTTTGACGCTCTGCCTGGATTTCTCGCGCCTCTGTATGGGTATCAGTATGGCTGCCGCGACACCGGCCAGAGGGAGGACAACCGCGGCCACTTCGACTATGCCTTCGACCACGCTGAGGAACAGTCCCCCAACGTATCCGAGGAAGCCGCTCACTCCTAACGCAGAAGGCGCCGCGACCGCATTGACTGTCGCGGTCTGCTGAACCACTGTGCCATTCTGATCCGTGGCGCTGACAACCACCTTGTAGTCTCCAGCAAGATTGTAGGTGTGTATGACTATCTGCCCCTGGGTGGCGGTGCCGTCGCCGAAATTGTAGTTGACCACATAGGGCTGTGCTCCCCCCTTGACGATGGCGTTGAAGGTCACGCTCAGGGGAGCCGTCCCGTTCAAGGGAATGGTGCTGAGCGTCATGGCGAGGGGGGTCTTCTGGGCGGTCTCTGTCACGGTTACGTTGATTGTTGCATAGTCGACAAGCGTCCTGGTCTCTAGGATCTGGCTCTCCACATCGTTGATTTGCTGGTCCACCTGCTGCAGCTGGGATTCGACGGCCAGGGTCGAGTTGATCGAGACCGTCTGATTGAGGAGCTTCAGAAGTGCGCCCTGTTCGGTGCGGAAGGACGCGAGCGTGGCGTTCATGTCGGTGTATTGGACCGAAACATCATTGGAGTTTGAGCTCTCGCTGACGAAGTTACCAAGTGCCTGGACCTGGCTCAGCACCCTCTGGTAGTCGGCTGAGGGCACCCTGATGACCACGTACGCCGAACTGCTGAAGGTCGACTGATACGCGACGTATCCTCCGACGGAGTATGCGATCGCGGAGACAGCCGAAGCAGTCTGCTGAGGAGCTGGCGCTGTGATAGCCAGGTCGGTGGAGAACTCGATCAGGCCGCCGTTGCTGCTCGGCGACCCCTGGGTCACGTTGGTGTGCTGCCCTGATCCCTGGTATTCGGTCGCGGCCGTCGAGGTGGACGTTGCCATGGTCGTCGTGGAGACGGTCTGAGTCCCCAAGACCTGCGTCGTGCCTTGGTCGGCGCTGTAGGGGCCAGGGACGGCAGCGACGGAGAATGCCGACCCTGCGGCCGCATTTTGAGCCGCGTTCATTACTGAAGTCAAGTCCTGTAGCCCAGGATATGATGGCGCTGCTGCTCCGTAGGTGCCCAGGTTTGATAGCAGAGCCAGCCCGAATCCGCCAACCACTATCAGGGCGGTGAGTCCGTAAATTAGCCTCCGTTTCGTGATGCCCCCGAGCCGGTTCACGGCCTGGCTCCCCACCCGGACCGAGTTAGTCCCAGCGAACAGAACATGTTGTTCTCGGAACGCGAACACACACTTATCTCCGCGAGGGTTGTCCACGGCGGCCGTTGTCCGGGGCCTCCAAGGAGCAGGTTGAGTACGCACTGCGTGGAAAGACCCTCACGGTCTATCTCTATCTCCTGAAGCATGGCAAAGCGGTGGGAGTCAGGGAGGTCCAGAAGGCTCTCGGGTTCTCCAGCCCTTCGGTCGCCTTTCATCACCTGGACAAGCTCGTGGAGTTGGGCGTCCTGGAGAAAGACCAGTATGAGAGGTATGTCTTGGCGAAGAAGGTAGATTCGGGCATACTCAGTTCATTTGTGAGCATAGGAGGCCTCACCCTGCCAAGGCTAGGGTTCTACGCTGCCTTCTTCACGACTATCGCGGCTGCATACGTATCTGCCAACAGGGGCTCCATCGACCTATACGCACTCGTTGGCACCCTGGGAGGGGCCGCGGTGTTCTGGTACGAGGCCTGGCGCGTATGGAGGCGCAAACCGTTCTGAGAACTAGAACTATCTACCCGCGCCCGGGGGACCTCTAACCATGGAAGGGAAGCGCTTCGGGGTAGGGCTGGCCGCTGGCCTCCTGCTAGGTCTGGCCCTCGTTGCAGTCTCCGGAGGCTTTGGCTCCACGCCCCTTGCCCAGTTCGGCCCTAACCTGGGGGCCGCCGGTACCACTGAAATGACGTCGACCTCAACCACGGCCGTGGCGTCGTCAACCATCCCGACAGTTATCTACACGGTTAGCGCCACAACCAGCAACGGGGGGTCCTCAACTCCGTCTCTATCGACCAACTCGACCACCCCCTACACGAGTGCGTCGACCACCACTTTCAGCATCACGTCTACCTCTACCCTCAGCACCACCTCGACTCAGGCCGGCACAACGAGTGGTTCGCCAGCCGGCCAGAGCGCCGGCACCAGTGCAAACAGTGCTACCGACGGCTCGGTCGCCCCTGGAGTGAAAGCCAATCCAAGCCATCTGGTAAGCATACTCCAGCAGCCGATTATGTCAAACGCCGAAATCCTAGTTCCTGTGCTAGTCGCATTCTTACTGGGTGCGTTCTTGTACAGGGTCACTAGGGAAGGTGGAAGGTCAGACGCGGAAGACTAGGCTCGCCCCATTTCGGGGATCAGATATTCCCTGCTGTTCGGCTCCTTGCCTTCCCATCGCTGCGACCAGTTCGCAAGGTCGCAGAGAATCTTGTACACTTCGTGCCCCTTCACAGTGAGGGAGTATTCGATTCTTGGCTTCTCTTCTGCATACACCCTCCTCTGAACTACGCCGAACTTCTCCAGCTGCGACAGCCTCTCCGCCAGCGACGTCGCGCTTATGCCCTTGATGCGGTTCTTCAGCTGGTTGAACCTTGCAGGCTCCATCTGCCCCAGCATGTGAATGGTAGGCAGAGTCCAGGTCCTGGTTATCTGGTTCCAAGCCTGATGTACTACCGCGCACGAGTCGAGCGTTTTCTGGTCAAGTTGTTCGGATTTGGTGAGGTTGCTCATACCTAGTTAGTCAGGAAAAACTACCGGTTTTAAAAACCTGTCCCGCCTAAGACCTCCAGATTTGATCGAAAGGGAGCGAATCGCTGGGAAGACAGTCAGCTTCACGGACGCCGAAGCTGAGTACCTGGCGGAGAACTTTATTGGCCGAGTTGCGACCTCCTCGTCTTCGGGACAGCCCCACGTCGTCCCTGTTGCCTACAGGTTCGATGGGAGCACCGTCACCTTCGGAGGGTGGAACCTGGCGGCGAGCCTCAAGTACAGGAACCTGATCTCGAACGATAAGGTCGCCTTCGTGGTGGACGACATAGTATCTACAAAGCCGTGGAAGGTCAGGGGGGTCGAAATCAGGGGAAAGGCGGAGCTGGTTGCATCGAAGGATGGTATGAGCATGATCAGGGTAATCCCGCTCAATATTAGGAGCTGGGGTCTGGAGGTCTGAGCATGGCACTTTCCGGTTTCGAGAACCAAGTGACTCAGGCGGTGGACAAGCTGAGCGAGAGCATCGTCGGCGTAAGCAGCGTGCGCCTTGAGCGTCGCTTCTTCGGAATAATCCCCAGCGAGGGACAAGGCTCGGGGATAATCCTCGACCGGAACGGTCTGATAGTCACCAACAATCACGTCATCGATGGCGCCAACCAGGTTCACGTGAGTCTAAAGGACGGCAGGACTTTCACAGGCGAAGTGGTGGGGTCGGATGAGAACACTGACGTCGCCGTGATACGGGTGAGTGCGTCGGACCTACCAGCCGCGGACCTAGGCGACTCGGAGGCGCTCAAGGTGGGCCAGATTGTGCTCGCGATAGGAAATGCTCTCGCGCTCCCCGGCGGGCCCACTGTTTCGATGGGGGTGCTGAGCGCGAAAGGGAGGCCCCTGCCCGGCTCTGATTTCATCTTCGAAGGGCTTCTCCAGACAGACGCCGCCGTGAACCCGGGAAACAGCGGTGGGCCACTGGCCGACCTGGACGGCCGAATCATAGGCATAACGACGCTGATGATACCGTTCGCCCAAGGAATGGGGTTCGCCATCCCGATCAACACCGTCAAGAAGATCGCCCAGGAGATTCTCGAAAATGGGAAGGTGACCCGAAGTTGGATAGGCATCTCGGGCATCGACGTGACCCCTCAGCTCGCCAGAAGGTACGACCTGCAGACCGAATCCGGATTCCTCGTGGCGGAGGTGGTGCCGAGAAGCCCGGCAGACTACGCAGGGCTCCGCGCTGGCGACGTCATCATCGGCGCGGCCGGGGACGAGGTGAGCCACACGAAGGACCTCTTGGTGGCCATCTCGAGGATCGGGGTCGGAAGGAGCGTCAGGCTGGACGTGAACAGGATGGGGCGGATAGGCGTCCTTGAAGTGCTTCCCACCGAGGCGCCCGCGCTCCAGGGCAACGGCGGAAGGTAACGCCATAGGTCACACTCACAAGAAGGAATGCCTTGACGGCCGCGGCCGCCGAGCGCTGGAATGGCACAAGGTGGATGTGGGAATGGCCTCATAGCGCCCCGGCATCTCTGACTGCAACCTACGCCATCCTTTCCTTGAGCTTCCTCTCCTTCTCTCGGTCGATGCTATTTCGCCCCTCATCTTTGGGGTGAACCTGAGGTCGCTCACACCCATGTCGAGTCACAGGAGGGCAAGGGCCAGGGCCTGGACCAGGACCTCAGCGGTTACGGGGGGCGGAGTCAGTGAGGCTTACCGACTCGCTCGTGGTCCCAGTCACGGGGGGGCAAGCTGGAGCAGATAGGCGACGCACAACAGCCCCGCGACCGCCACTGTGAGGGCAACAAGGCCCTCATCCGAAGGGTGCTCTGTTCTATCCGGGAGATCCGCTCCTTATAGGCATCCAGAATGCGCGGACCCCTCTCCACCTCCTCAGACATTGTGTTCCAGCACCTCACTTCATGAAAGGCCTGCTGACCTGAGGTAACTCAAGTGGGAGCCTATTCCAGATTTCGAGCCAGTCTTTGTAAAGCCTGTACTCCTCGTCACTGATGGAAAACACGTCGAAGCCGTCCACCGTCTGAGACCTGATGAGCCCCTTGGCGAGCATGGGCCTGAATGTAGTTCTCCATCCTCCCCAGATTCACGTTGCCCGACTGCGCCAGCCAAGTGATGACCTTCGGCGACGCGAAGAGGGATGCCAGACTCTCCATCTGAATGAGGATCAGTTCCCACTTCCTCAATGTCCGACCTTCCGGACATCCCAGGGTCGTTAGATAAAGGGGCCCTAGTCTTCGCGCCAGCGAAAGAACCTGACAGCCAGCGCGAACACCACCACCGAAAGCACTACGAGCAGCCCTCCATCGAAGATAGCTGGAGAGTAGTTCCCGTAGATCATGACGTTGTTGAGACCGTCGATCATGTAGTAGAGCGGGAGCACGTGTGCCACGGCCTGCAGATATGCTGGCATCGACGCCACAGGGAAGAATGTCCCCGACAGGAACATCATGGGGAATGTGACGAGGTTGCCCACGACCGCCGCAGACTCCGGGCTATTGGAGACAGTCCCAACGAGCATCCCCAGAGAGACGAAGAAGAAGGGGCCGATCAGTAGAAACAGCCCGATGCCCAAGGTGAGCGTGATGTGTGCGCCAAAGACGTACACCCCGACCACTGACATGAGGATGAACGAGACGAGGGTGGTCCCGATGTACCAGACTATCTTTGAGAGGAGCCACTCGGTCTTGGTTAGGGGAGTGAGCGACAGCAGCTTGAACACCTTGTCCCGCCTATAGGTGGAGACGATGTTCACCATGGCGAACATGGGGCTGGTCAGGGCCGAGAAACCTATGAGCCCGGGGATGAGGAAGTCGATGTACTTGTAGTTCGAGGAGACCGCCGTCCTCGTTTGGATACCCAGGACCCCCTTGGACCCGTGCAGATTGAACGCGTTCACGACTTCACTCGTAATCCCGGACACAATCGCGCTCGTCGTCGACGCCGGGTTCCCGAAGAGCGTTATGTTCACCTGCTGGTTTGCTTCGTAGGCAGCGCTGAAACCTGAGGGCACCACTAGGCCGTCGGAGGCAGACTTGGAAGAGAGATACTGGGAGAGGTTCTGGTCGACGGACACAGCCCTGAGGCAGAGACCCGAGGATGCGCTGGGGCTGCAGTCGTTGGAAGTGCTGTTGAGCGCTGAGATGAATGCGGTGCCGATTGACCCACTGTCGTGGTCCTGGACGTACACCGTGGTCTGGCTGATGCCGCCACCCGCGAATATGGCGCCGAAGAGCAGAACCAGGATGATCGGGAATATCAGTGTGAAGAAGAAACCCTCTCTGCTCCGCACGTTCCCCCGGGCATAGACCCTGAGTTCCGCCGACATCCTCCGGAGGCTGAAGGCCAGTCTAATCGCCCTCCCCCTCTGACCTTGCTTCGGAGCCGACGAGCTTGAGGAACACGTCTTCGAGACTGTCCCTCTTCACGGTGAGATCCCCCCACTGAGTCCCTGACTCCTCTATGGAGCCCAGCGCCACCAGCGCGTCGTCCTTGTCTCTCAGAGAGATAACGACAGTCCCGTTCGCCCCCTTTTCCGCCTTCAGCCTGGTGTTATCCTTCAGGAATTCGAGCAGGTCATCCTTTGCCCTCACGACCATCTTCTGTCCCGAACCGTACCTGGTCTCTATCTCTTCGGTGGTCCCGATGGCTGCAATCTTCCCGTGGTTCATGATAGCGACCCTGTCCGCCAGCTCTTCAGCCTCCTCAAGGTAATGCGTCGTTAGCATCACCGTCCTCCCTTCGTTTTTCAGCTTCCTGATGACTTCCCACACCGCCCTCCTTGCCTGGGGATCAAGGCCCGTCGTCGGCTCGTCGAGGAAGATGACCTCAGGGTTGTTGACCAGTGACAGTGCCATCCCCAGCTTCTGCTTCTGTCCTCCCGAAAGGTTCTGGAACCAGATGTTTGCCGCGTCCTCGAGTATGACTCTCCTCAGCATCTCATCGGGGTCAACCTTGATACCGAAGAGCGCGCCGTAGTAAGCAATGGCTTCCCTCGGAGTGGGATAGTCCAGGAACTTGAATCCCTGGGGGATGACTCCTATCTTCTTGTGCAAGTCGTACCCCTTGCTCCAGGGGTCTAGATCGAGGACCCTGGCCGTCCCCGCGTCCTGCTGCCTGAGTCCCTCCAGAATTTCGATGGTCGTCGTCTTTCCCGCACCGTTAGGCCCGAGGAGGGAGAACACCTCCCCCTTCTCGACGCTGAAAGATACGTCGTCGACAGCGCGGAGTTGCCCGTAGCTCCTCGCTAGCCTATCCACCACGATGGCAGGCAACAAAACTGGGGGTGCCCCATCCGTATTTAGACGATTCTGCCATTGAGGTTAGGCTCTCGACGCCAGAATCGATTTCGGGCGAATGTCTCCTTCCCAGAAGGGAAGTCTGCCTAGCCCATTCTTGTGCATCTATTATTATCGGAGGTCCGCAGGCGGCCATTGGTTCCGCCTGTATCTGGCACCCAGCATTCCTTGACGTATTCCCGAGGAGCCGTCTTCCCTCTGGCCAGTTTTCCTGTTCCCAGCTCCTAGCTTGCGGTCTTCGTCTCGTCGCCTCGAAGCCTTCACTCGAACCATGAATCCGCGGAGGACTCCACCGCTCCGTCCCGATGAATATTAAGGGCCCCCCCACCAACCCTCTCCGACGTTCAACTGACGACTACAACCCAAGAATCGGGAATAATGGTTGAACCTCAGCTGGGCATGAGCATGGACGCGCTGCTGGGAATCGCCGAGGAGGCCGAGGAACTGGGATTCGGGTACTTCTTCCGCTCGGACCACATCCTCCCCACCGACGCGAGGCGGGGCATGGATTCGCCAGAGTGCTGGACCAGCCTGGGAGCCATTGCAGCTTCGACCAGCAGAATCAAGTTCGGGCCACTCGTTTCCCCGATCGGCTTCCGGAACCCCGCCCTGCTCGCCAAGATGGCTTGCACTGTGCACTCCGTTTCCCATGGGAGGCTTCAGCTGGGTGTCGGCGCCGGGTGGTACGAGACCGAATACAGGGCTCACGGCTACCAGTTCCCAGGCTTCCGCACCAGGGTCGGCCAGTTCGCCGAGGCCTTGGAGATCATCTCTGCCATGGTGAACGATGGAAGAGTCGAGTACGACGGGACCTACTTCTCGGCGCACACAGACTGCCTCCCTAGGCCGCAGGGCCACCTGCGCATGATTGTCGGTGGGAGGACAGAGCCAGTCGTGAGGCTGGCCGCGAGATACGCCGACGAGTGGAACACTTTCCGCAGTTCCAGCAGCGACATCTCTGGCCTGAAGGCCATCCTCGTCGAAAGCGCCGGTGGGCGCGCCATTGACGTCACAGAGATGGGTCCATACCTCATCGCCAAGAGCCAGGCAAAGCTCGAGGAGTATGCCGCGATCCAAGCAGCCACCCTTGGGCAGCAGATTTCTCCGCGGGAGGTTATCGCCCGCATGAAGGCCCGGAGCGCCCCCTGTGGTACCGTGGATGAATTTGTCGATCAGCTGCGTTCCAAGGAAGACTCGGGATTCAAACGGGTGTATTTCCAGACGCTGGCCCCTCGGAACACGGAGATGATGGTGCTCCTCGCCGACACGCTGAAGGGAAGACTCTGAGCTGCCCAGCCTTCTCCGTTCTCCGCCGTTGCCGCAGTGACCTGAGGTCATTACCTAAGGCCAGCAACGCTCTATAAGCCACTACCTTCCTTCCGCGACATGGCTTTCACCCATCAACTCTGGATGGGGTACACCCGCGACGGGTGCAGGGCGGCGCTCGGCTTTGGGAGTCCGGGGAGCAAGATCCTGTTGCTGGGTTCAAGGGCATGTGACCTTGCCAAAGTGGCGGCGCACTCCGCCAAGGAGGCGGGCGCTTCTCCTGTCGTCTTCGACCTCGACGGTTCGGTGGCCAAGAGCCTCTCAGGCCACCTGGACACCTATGACTACCGGTCCTTCCTCTATGACTGCTTCCGGCTCGAAGAACCAGAAGCGTGGCATTCGCAGATGGCCGCGGCCGCTTACAGCCTGGTGCTGGACCTTTCTTCGGAGGAGGAGTCGATACTGAACGCGGCGATGCAGGTGGCCGCCTCAGACTCGACCCTCCTTAGCCCCGTCTCTGTGCATGACGTGATGGGAAAAGTGGAGGGGTTCAGGGGCTTCTACGTCGACAAACTCAACGGCAGGATAGGTGCCCTCCGCCTCCTTGACGCCGTCGACAACCGGAGCTTCCAGCGGCTAATGGCGGGGAACTTGATCATGGACCTCCACCTCGCCCCTTACCCGCTGGCAGCGGAGCTCGCCACCGCGCCGTCCCTGGCCAAGATGCTCGCCATTGACCACTCTAGGGGGCGGCCTTCGGTGTTCCTGCTGCTGACTGAAGCACACC
>Ga0335079_10011280_pt1 | contig 10182 bp, 13 predicted proteins | sample Lox_Sample_33_FD_206719 | JGI IMG/M metagenome (GOLD analysis project Ga0335079, IMG submission 206719) | Soil microbial communities from Loxahatchee National Wildlife Refuge, Florida, United States - Lox_Sample_3.3 | ecosystem: Environmental > Terrestrial > Soil > Wetlands | place: USA...
GGCCGATTGGTCCTGGCGCCATTGCTCGTCGGCCCAAGCAGCCGAACGTCGCTGCTCGTCGAGTGCGTCACGTTGCTGATCGGCGTCGCGCCGTTGATCGTCCTGCTGCCTCCGGAAGAGCTCGTGCCTCCGGAAGAGCTCGTCCTGGTAACGCCATGTGGCGTCAAGAGGAGGTGGCGACGCGAAAGGTGGTGGCGGAGGCGAGAACGACATGGCGGCCCTCAAGTCGTTCGGCGGCTCCGGGGCGTCCCGGCCGTTCCCGTGGTCGTCGACAATCGGTTGGATGGGCTCGACCCGTTGCGAGGAGATTCCGAAGTCGTCGATGCGGGCCCGAGAACGCGAATCATCATCGGCCGCATCGCGTGCCTGCTGCGCCGCCACCCGCGCTTCATCGGCCTGGAACTCGTCGTAGATAGTCTGCGCTCGCTGCTCACCGATGAGCTGATCTCGGCGGCGCAGCTCGTCATACGCGTCAGCGACCCGTCGATCGTCGACGGTCTGGTCGCCCTGTGCTACGTCATACCACGCATCCTGCACCCGAAGGTCCGACACCCGTTGATTGTCACGCCTCAGCTCGTCTTGTATCGAATGCGCCCGTAAGTCACCCAACCGTTGCTCGAACCTCTGAGCGTTGTCGAAAAGGTCCTGATCGCGTTGAGCGGCATTCAATTGATCGATCCGGCGGATGGCGTCGAAGCGATCTTGGTCTTGCTGGTCGGCCATGCGCCACTCGCTCTGCCGCTCCTCGAGCCAATAGTCCTGCGCCGATTGGTCGGCGATGCGCTGAGCATCGAGGCGCGCCGCATCGAATGCGTCCTGAGCCTGTTGGTCGGCGAGCCGCTGCTCGTCCTGCCGAAGTGTGAAGTTGTCGTCCCACATCGGCGCAAAGACATAGGGAGCGGACGGGTCGTAAACTGGGGACGGCGGTTCGTACGCGACGGCCTGCACCGGTTCGATTCGATCGGTCGGAAACGACTGCTGACGGGCAAGTTCCGCAGCCCGCTGCACTTCGCGCAACGCCTCTTCCTGCATCCGCTGCAGCTGCAGCTGCTGTTGGCGTTGCTGCTCCAATTGCTGCTGGAGGTAGTAGTCGTCAGCCACGGCGGCAACTCACGGAAACCGAACTCGCACGGTGAGGCCGCCGGTGACGTGGCTTCGGAACTCGACGCCGAGATCGCGATTGGTCTTGATGAGCTGTTTGGCAACCGATCCCGTAATGGAGAGGTCCTTGGTCGACCTCAGTGTCACGGTGTGCTCTTCGGGGATCTGCCGTTCCAAACGCTGGTGGACTATCGACTGGAGCGTCGGATCACTTGCAACCCATAGATATTCCTCCGGTGCAAACGACAAGGGTCTTGGCTCGGGGGTTCGCCAGGTGCGCTCGACGGAGTTCGATTCGTGCTCGTTGACGGTCATCTCTGCTGCATTCGGCCCGCTCACGCCGACTCCGCCGTTCGGCGTCGGTAGCCCCAATGCCAGGCTCAACGAGTTGGACGTGCCCTCGTCTTGAGCCTGGATGCTCACCTCGCATGCTCCGAGATCTTGCATGAGGCGAAGAGTCTCCTCCACTCGATCCTGGAGAAGGTACAAGTTGTAGTTGCCGACAGGCACGTAGACCGAGGGATGTCGGGGGTGGCAAGCGTGCACCACATTGGGGGCCGGCTCTCCCTCGGGGAAATCGAGTACCGCCGCTACGTCTTGACCTATGTACCGTACGGCGGTCTTGCGCTTTCTCGCCACATCGAAGTGCTGCCAGGCTCGAATCGCGCCGGTTCCAGCCACTACTGCGACGGCTACAACGGGGTGGGCCCGCGCGGCCTTTGTGGCGGAGCTGAGGGTGCGAGGGTTCACTGTATTCAGCACCAGCTCGTCGACGTTCCAGTCGGGCACAGTCGGCTCAGGGCCCACAACGATCAGGCGGCGATTCTTGAAGGGAATCGCCAGGAAGCTCTCCGGGTCAGCAGGTACCTCGGGAACAGTTGGGCGAGTGTCTTCCGCTTCCGACATCAACACGCTCCTTGCATTGAGTCGCCCGCGTTTCCCGAAGAGGTTCGCGGGTCCGGCGGGTGAATTATCAGTGCATTTTAACGTCTTCCGGCAGCCAGCGACCCCATACCCCGGACTGCGTCAGCTGAACTTCGAGTGGCATCCGCCGGCCGTACGCCTCGAGTCGAACCCATTGACCGGGGTGGAGCCCGCGGACGTCGAATGGGAACTCGTTGCCTCCGCCTGGCCGGTACAGATGGATGATGCCCTCGTTGGGATCGAACATCGCCTGCCAGCCCGTCCGCTTGTTCCAGGCCAGGTCGTACAGAGCTACGCCGAGGCGGAACGGTCCGTCGATGAGTCCTTCACGCGCCATCATCTCGTCGTTTGGCCACGGCATGACTTGCAACTCCGGTTGCTCTCGCGGAGAACTCGGCTGGGGTACAGCTTGCTGATTGGATCTGCGAAAGAACAAGCGATCTCCCATCAACAGAACTCTGCCTACCTATTATCCTACGCTACGCCAGATCGACGATTTCGTGAAGACGTCGATGGGCTCGCCAAGCTGCACGAGCTCATTGGCGAACATATAGACGATTCTTCTGAAGTTGTAGTTGGCACCGAGACGGACCGTGGTTTCTTTGTCCTGTCGATGGTTGCCGCTGGTTATGAGGTACATGCCATCAATCCGCTGTCAGCTAGTCGCTATCGAGAGCGTCATGGTTCTTCAGGGGCGAAATCAGACCGAGCGGACGCCAAGATGCTGGCTGAGATCGTGCGTGTTGACCGCCACAATCATCGCCAGATCAGTGCCGACACCGATGAAGTCAAAGCCGTCAATACCCTGGCCAGGGCTCATCAGAACTTCATCTGGGATCGCCAGCGCCAGACCAATACGCTGCGCTCGAGTTTGCGAGAGTTCTATCCCAGCGCAGTGGCGGCGGTGCGCCGCGGCGGCGAGGTGCAGGCCGCCGGGCGGCTTCCCGCTCATGTGCGGCTCGGGGTACTGGAGCAGCGCCTGGGCGAGGGGGTGATCGAGGGCCTGGTTGCCGCCAGCGGCCGGGCCGGGCCGCATCAGCGCAGGCGGGTCATGTCGCTTCCGCTGACGGCCCGCCTGGTGCTGGCGATGACGCTGATGCCCGATGCCTGCTACCGCGAGGCGATGGCCCGCCTGGCCGGGCTGCTGGCGTAGGTGCCGTGGCGGCAGCGCTGGCAGGTGCCCTCCAGCAAGGTGATCACAAGCTGGCGGCGGCGGCTGGGCGCTCAGGTGATGGAGGAGCTGTTCTGGCGCGCGGCCGGGCCGGTCACGTCGCCCGGCCGGGGCGCGGGACGATGGCGCGGCCTGGAGCTGTGCGCCATCGACGGGTTCCAGGTCCGCCTCCCGGCCACCCCGGCCAACCGCGAGGCGTTCGGCTCGCCGGGCACCGCCGATGACAGCGCGCCGTTCCCGCAGCTGCGCGCGGTAGTGGGCAAGACCGGCGACGGGTTCGCAGAACTCCTGCAACGTCCAGTAGTACGCGTGCACGCCCTCCGAACGGGTTGCGACATCAGGACGACCGGTCGGGTCGCCGCGGCGCGGCGGCGCGTAGACGGCAACTAAGTCAAACGGACCCGCAGGAAGCCTGAGCGCTCGATACCGCTCGCGATCTTCTTCGGTCAGCTCGATGTTGTCGTGGCCGAGGAACAGGAGATCTTCGCCCTTCACGTTGAAGATCAGCGCCTTGGTGTTGATCTTCTCTACTCCGAGCACGTCGGAGTGAAACAGCCCGTAGAGAAGGAACGTGGCGCACGTCGTCTTGGTAGCGACTCCGAAGATCCCCGAGATGTTGACGTGCGCGCCGCGGGCGCCGTCGAGGAACTCGAGGTTCGCGAACAGCACGTCGCCGTCGCGGCCGGTCCCGATCGACAGCTTCGATCGCATTTGGTCGAAGTAGAGAGCGTGATCGCGTTCGCCTTCAGCGGCTCGCCTGACTTCGGCTCCGGGCAAGGGAGGGACGAAGACCTCAGGCTCGACGCGAGTGGTGAGTACTTCCGCGGCCTCGATGGTTTGGGCAGGCAACACACCGTCGTTGATGAGGAACACGTCGGAGTCGAAGTGAGCGCCTTCCTGGCGGGCTCGTACCCCGGTGACCACACCCGATAGCCGGATGTCGCTCCCGTCCGGGAGCCGGCGCTGGGTGATGAACACGTCGTCGAGCTGGACGAACTGATCGGGCAAAAGGCCCACCCAGAAGGTGAGCGGCGTGGACGCCTCGGTTCCCAGTACCCGACCGACCGCCCCAGACGACGTATCTGTAGGCGTCGCGTCATGTTCCTCGGCGCTTGTTGCTGTCATCTCCGAGCTCTCCCGATGGCCGGTCGGGAGAAACCGTACTCGGGTGGTGCGACAGTTCGCCGCCGCTTGTCTGAACCTGGGCCTGGTTTACGATTCGGGAGGCGGTCCTTGTGATCGTTCTCTCGGCTGCCCCGGCCCGCCGGACAGCTGATACCCGCCCGGGTCCTGCCGCAGCAGCCCGGTCAGCTCGGTGACATGCGCTTCCTCGATCCAGCGGCGGGCATGGCCGCAGCCGCGGTCAGCACAGGCGCCGTCAGCGCGGCGCTCCCGGACCTCCCGTGCCGGTCCACGGCGATATGCCAGGCCCGCTGCGGAACCTGGGTGATCGCCTGCTTTTTCCGCTTGCCAACGTCCGGCCGAATAGATGGAGCTGTCACCCGTTTATGGGACGCTCCCGCCATGGCGCGGATCGGGTACGCCCGGGTGTCCACCCGGCGGGCCCAGCACGGCACCTCTGCCGCAGGGCTGGCGGCCTTCGCCCCGCGCCAGCCCGCGGCAGCAGCTGTCACTCAGAGTAGAGGTACAGGCTGACGAGGTCCGGGTACACGTTGGGCGGGTACCCGGGGTAGCACCAGTAAGGCTTGTGCCACTCGCCACACCAGTAACTCGGCTGCTGAGGTCCCTGGACCGCATGGGCACTCTGCGAGGCGGCCGGGTGGATTGTGGCCGCACCGGCCGCGGGCAGGCTCAGCGCGCCAGCGGAGCCGATCGCGGCGAAGGCGGCGGCAGTCGCCGTGCTGCGCTTGAACAGTGTCGTGGACATAGGGTTCCGTACCTTCCTGCTAAGAGCTGAAGGTCCCCGGCGGCCCCCCCGTGGCCGGGCTGGCGGAGCGGCAGATGGCGTGTTACAGCCCGGCGTTCCCCCGTGCCGTGCCGGAGCGGGTGGATGCCTCGGCCAAGCAGGCGGTGGCCGCGGTGAAATGGCTTATCGGCAAGCCGCCGGAAAGCGAGCCGTACCGCTAAGCCATGCGGGCTGTTTCGATCACTTAGAGGACTCCCCCTATCAGCCGCGAAGAGCTGCTTTGGACCTCAACTGTGCACGCGCCCTGAGGCGCTATGCACAAGCTTACCGGTCACGCTTAAATTCACGCGGCGCGGCACGCAAAATGTTTACGGCAGGCCGCCGGAAGAGTATATTTTTGGCTCAATGTCCATTCTTTGTCCGCTGTTACGGCGTCACAGCCGCTTGCGGATCGGATCAACGATCTAGCCCCCAGGCTATAGACGACGCGCCCGGCTGAAGTTCCCCGCTCCGGCCACCGAGGAGACCTGGGTCACCAGCGGGCGCGGCGACCCGATGCTGGTCGTCATCGGGGAGCCGTCCCAGTCGCTGGCGGCGCGGGTCAAGAGCCTGCTGCCGGACCTGCGCCGGACCTGCGGCGAGGATGCCCGGCCGGTGCTGTGCTTTGACCGGGGCGGCTGGTCCCCGGACCTGTTCGCCGAGGTCATCGCCGCCGGGTTCGGGCTGCTCACCTACCGGAAGAACGAGCTCACCTACCGGAAGAACGAGCCCGGCAAGCCCGTGCCGGACCTGCCAGGCGACGAGTTCACCACGGTTGGCGTGGACCGGAGACGACGGCCGTGACCGTTCCTATGACGTCGCGGACAGCCGCGTCACGCTGACGGTCGCCAGCGGGAAGCACAAGGGCGAGCAGCTGGACCTGCGGCCGACGTCGATCCGCTGGCCTGCGAGCCGGGCGTGCTCATACGCCTCGCAACGACGCCGGAGGACATCGCCGACGCTGATCTTGTCATCCTGCCCGGCACCCGCGCGACGGTGCGTGATCTGCAGTGGCTCCGCGACCGGGGGCTTGCCGAGGCGGTGCGCCGGCGCGCCTTGCAGAGGCTGCCCGTGTTCGGCATCTGCGGGGGCTATCAGATGCTGGGCAGCCGCATCGCCGACGGCGTGGAAAGTGACATCATCGAGGCACCAGGACTTGGCCTCCTGGCGGTCACCACCCAGTTCTCCCGCAGGAAGACGCTGCGGAAGTCCCGCGGCAGCGCGCACGGGATGCATGTGCACGGCTACGAGATCCACCACGGGCAGGTCCAGGCGGACGATGGCGAGCCGCTGATCATCGTCCAGGACGGATCTCCGGAAGGATGCGTGGCCGGACCGGTGAGCGGCACGTCCTGGCACGGGATATTCGAGAACGACGCTTTCCGGCGGGCTTTCCTAGCCCAGGCCGCAAGTCAGGCAGGACGCCGGTGGGGCCCCGGCGAGGTGTGCTTCGCGCAGGTGCGCGACAACTGGCTCGATGCGCTGGGCGATCTGGTGGCCGAGGGACTCGACACGACCCTGGTCCGCCAGCTGATCAGCGACGGGCTGCGCGACGGCCTGCCCAGCCTCCGCGTCGGCGAGCTGCATCCGGCAGCACCTGCAGGTGAGCGGTGAGTGCTGCCGTGCAGGACGGGATGACCATTGCCGGAATCGGCGAGGGCCGGGGGGACGGCCTGACCCGTAACCGCGGCGGCGGTCATCGTGGCCAGCGCGAGGCAGCCCGCTCTGGCCCCGGGCCTCGCCGGGCGGGACGAGCCGCTGCCGCACGGCGATCTTCAGCGCAGTTGCCGGGCAAGCCCGGCGGCCGGACGCCGAGAAGGTGCCCTGACAGGTCAGCGCGGCCGGGTCATCAGCACGCGCGGCGTGCCGTCGCCGGGGCCTGGGACCAGCCGGGTGGCCTGCCAGCCACGGGACCGGTAGAGGCTGAGGGCCGGGGCGGCGGCGGTGTGGGTGGCCAGCCACCGCCGCTGCGGACCGGACACGGCGACGATGGCGTCGTGCAGGGCCGCGCCGGTGCCGCGGCCGCGGGCGGCGGGCAGGACGGCGATCTCGCAGAACTCGAACGGCGGCTGGCGGGCCGGCTCCGGCCGCTGGCCGGCGAGCGCGGCAAGCTGCCAGCGGGGCAGCCCGTAGGCGAATCCGGCCAGGTCGGCGCCTCCGGCGGTGACGGCGAGGGCGAGGACGAACCCGCTGCGTGAGGTGTCGCCGAGCAGTTGGTCGGCCATTGCCCGGGCCTGCCCGGGGGGCTCGTTCCATGGCGGTCCCGCGAACGCGGCGACAGCGACCGCGGCCAGCGCCTGAGCAAGCCCGGTAGCGGCTATTTCGGCGGCCTGGCCGGTGACAGCAACTACCCCGGACCGGTCTGCGCGGGCCGCGCCTGCCGACGGACAGATCGCCGCGGCGGGCAGGCCGGCCACGACGTGGTCACGGCCCATCGCCCTGGTCACCGGCGGTCCCGGCGCCCGCGCCACCGGTGACGGCAGCGTAGCGGGCCGCGACGTCGGGCCAGTTGACGAGGTCCCACAGCCGGGTCACATAGTCGGGGCGGACGTTGCGGTACTGCAGGTAGTAGGCGTGTTCCCAGGCGTCGAACACCAGCAGGGGGATGCTGCCCTGGCCGACGTTGCCATGGTGGTCGTAGACCTGCTCGACGATCAGCCGGCGGGACAGCGGCTCATAGGCGAGCACGCCCCAGCCCGATCCCTGCACGCTGGTCGTGGCCGCCGTCAGCTGCCCGGCGAACGCGTCGAATGACCCGAAGTGCTGGTCGATCGCAGCGGCCAGCTGACCGCCGGGGCGGTCACCGCCGTCGCCCGACAGGTTCTGCCAGAAGATCGAGTGCAGGACGTGGCCGGACAGGTTGAAGGCGAACGTCTTCTCCAGCCCGACCAGCGCGCCGAACTGCTGCTTGTCCCGGGACTCCGCCAGCTGTTCCAGCGTGTCGTTGGCGCCCTTGACGTAGGCGGCGTGGTGCCTGCCGTGGTGCAGTTCGAGGATCTGCCCGCTGATCGCGGGCTCCAGCGCCGCGTAGTCGTAGGGCAGGTCAGGCAGGGTGTAGGCGCCCATGGCACTCCTTCACGCACGCAGACAGGCCAGGCTGGCTAGCTTATTGCATTTATGACGCAACTACTAGCTTGTTGCAGCCGCGGCCAGGCGTCCAAGGATGCGGAGATCACGGTGCTCCGTCATGAGGTGGCGGTTCTCCGGCGTCAGGTCGCCCGGCCCAGGCCGGACTGGGCCGGGCGGGCCCTGGCAGAACGGCTGCTGCCAGCCCTGTTGCGCGCCCATCCGCTCGTCACGCCGGGCACGCTTTTGGCCTGGCACCGCCGCCTGATCACACGCAGGTGGACATCTCCGAGCCGGCCAGGTCGCCCGGGCACTAGATGATCGATTCCAAGGGGTCAGTGGTCATAAACGAGGAGCGAGCGCTTGACGGGCTGGCCGACTCGGTCGTTATGCCAGATGGCGGCGGTCAGTGCGAGGATGCGCTGCAGGACGCGGACTATCACGCCTTCGGGGGTGTGGCCGCCGTGTTGTTCCAGGTCGAGCTGGCCTTTGAAGGTGTTGTTGATCGACTCGATGATCTGCCGGAGGGGCTTGAAGAACTGGGCTCCTGCCCGTTGCGGCTCGCCCTTGCGGGCGGGCCGCAGGAGCTTGATCCGCGCGTCGGCCATGGTCGCCTCGAAGCCGGCGCCGAAGTAGTTCTTGTCACCGATGAGGGTCTGGCCGGGCCGGGTGGCGACCAGCTCCGGGTCAGCGGTGAACATGCCGGCCAGTACCTCGCGTTCGTCGGCTTTGGCGCCGGCCAGGGCGAAGGCGACAGGCAGGCCCTGCAGGGTACACACCAGGTGCAGCCGAAGGCCCCAGAAGTAGCGCGAGTGACTGACGCAGTACCCGTATTCGGCCCATCCGGCCAGGTCAGAACGCTTGGCGGTCTCGCGGGAGCGGCCGCACTCGACCGGGGTGGAATCCACCACCCCATACGTCATCGGTCCATACGCTGGTATCGGCTGCCAGCGCCCGGATGCAATGCCGGATCAGCGATGCCGCGGCGCGCAGCCGCTTGTTGTAACCGGGCTGCTGGGGCAGGCAGGGGAACAGGTGCCGTAGGTGAGCCTGGGCGTGCCTTAGCCACCGGGCCTCGGAGGTGAACCCCAGTAAGGCCTGCATGACCGCAAGGGTGACCAGCTCAGCGTCGCTCAGCTTCGGGTCGATGCCCACCTCAGGGCGGTACGGCGCGAGCTGCGGCGATTCCTTCAGCAGGTCGTCGGTCGTCACGTACAGTGCGGTGGCGAGGGTGTCCAGGTCGGCGTCCACGAGGGCCTCCAGGCTCGACGTTGGGTTAGCAACGTCGATCTTGGACACCCTTCTCTTCTGGCCACAGTGCGACACGCCGTGTCATACCCCTTGGAATTGGTCATCTAGCCGTATCCCCCATCTCGTGGCCGACACCGTGGCGCGGGCACCGTGCCGCGTTAGCTTTTCGGGGTATCTGGAGCGTCAGCACCAGTCCCTGATACACAGACGGTCCGCTCCGATTATCTCGATCGTGTTGAGTGCGGGACGCCGGTGGCGACGGGAGTGCAGATCCGGATCGCGCGGCCGCTCAGGTGTGAACAGGCAGCGCTTCGCGGATGCCAGAGGCCCTATAGATAACAAGATCCCGCGCTTAACCGCTTCAGTGGTCTTCATCGCCCGCTGGGCCGACCCATGCAGCCCGCCACGAGATCGCTCTTAGCCAGCTCAACGAGCTGGCCCGGTGTGGTCCCGTATTTCGACCATTCGGCCGCGGAATTCACTCTTGCGCGGTGATCCGTAGGCCACCCGTAGGCCTGGCCGGGCGCCCTAAATGAGGCGGCAACCGCCGCGAAAGCCCGGGTTGGTGGAGCACCTCGCCTCGAAGTTATCGATCGCGAGACCAAGCTGAGCGAACTTCTGGGTGTATTCAACTGGGACAACACCCGTCGCCGCTGGCGGCCGGTTCGGGTCTTGGTACTGGTCCCCGAGGTTGGAGAAAACGGCGATGATGTAATGCCGGTGCGCCGTGCCGGGAAGTGACTGGACGATGCCGGCATCTGCG
>Ga0335079_10011281_pt1 | contig 10182 bp, 10 predicted proteins | sample Lox_Sample_33_FD_206719 | JGI IMG/M metagenome (GOLD analysis project Ga0335079, IMG submission 206719) | Soil microbial communities from Loxahatchee National Wildlife Refuge, Florida, United States - Lox_Sample_3.3 | ecosystem: Environmental > Terrestrial > Soil > Wetlands | place: USA...
CGCGCGGAGCTAACAACCAGAAGCGGCCAGGGCAGTCCAACAGCGGGAAACAGGTAGGGCGTTCCGTCACTCCTCGAAGGGTTTCCAGTCGGCCGGCGGAAAATCGACTCCCCAGAATTTCGCCGCGGGCTTCAGGAACTCGACACCCACGGCACGGACGTTTCCGGTCATCGGCTTGGCGTACACCACCCGGCAGACTTGCTGCTGCGTGGTGACGGCGTGGGTCAGGGTTACCTGTTCATTCGGACGGACATCCTGAGCCAGGTGGATGAGCGCGCCATGGGCGTTCACCGCCAGCGTTTTCGTCTTCTCGCGGAAGGCGTGGCCGTCTGCGCTCACTCCCTGGACGAAGATGCCGATCTGGAGAAAGACGCGCTCGCTTCGCCGGCGTTCGGCCCCGTCGGGCTTCTCTTCAGGTTGACTCATGTGTTCGGGCGGCTCTCCCCGTTGCTCCCGGAATCATCTCGTACTCTTATCGGCGGGCCGCTGGAATCCGTTGAGTGCTGTGCAGGATGCGTAACGGGGGCGCGACATGCGGTAGCCGGCGTAGCCCCGCGTTCGGATTCGCCGCCACGTTGAATTCTTCAGCAAGCCATGTTGCGAATCTCCGCATGGAGGTTACGCATTGCAGGGGCTGGGGTTAGCATCGGCGCCGCTCGAATACACAACACGCGCTGATGCAGTTTTAAGCGCCTCATCCAATTGACTGAATCCTCCGGGCACCATCATTACGACGGTCCGTGATTGAGACGGCTTAACTTACGGACGTCCTGACGCAATTCCTGCTTATGGCCAGCCGATTGCACTCCTACTCTGCGGAGACTGAACAAGAACAGAAACAAGAAACGCGCAAGGCAAAACGCAGGAGGTGGGTTATGACCGTAGTTCTGATGCTCGTGACGATCGCGATTTTTCTCACCATCGACTATATGCGGCAAGAAAAGCGCGTGAAGGTGCCCGTGCAGGCGAAGCAAGAAGCGCCGGCGGCACCGCGCTTGCTCCCCAAGTACGTCTCGGGGTTCGAGCTGCCCGAGAACTGCCGGTATCATCCGGGTCACACATGGGCGGTAGAGGAGACGGCCAGCCTGGTTCGCGTCGGTTTCGACGATTTCGCCACCCGGCTGCTGGGAAAGATCGACCACATTGAACTGCCGAAGCGCGGCCAGTGGGTGCGGCAAGGACAAAAGCTGGCAACCGTGTTCCGGGACGGCGTGAAAGCGGAGATTCTGTCGCCGGTGGAAGGCGAAGTGAGCCAGGTGAACGATGCCGTGCTCGGCGATACCGCTCTCCCCGGCAAAGATCCGTACGGTGCGGGCTGGCTGGTTTCGGTGTACTCGCCGGATTCCAAGACGAGCTTCCGCAATCTGCTGGGCGGAAGCATGGCCCGCTCGTGGATGACGGAGGCCGCGGGCCGTCTGTTCGGCAAGATGCCGGCGCTGGCAGGAGCGGTAGCGCAAGACGGCGGCCTGGCCGTGCACGATCTGACCGCAGAACTCCCCGACCAGAAATGGGGAGACGTGACCAAGGAATTCTTCCTGACCTAACCTCCGGTTTGAAAAGGGGAATCCCGGCCGGCCAGAAAGTAGCGAGCCGGCCGGGTCTTTTTTTGTCTCCGTGCGGAATCGGTGCAGCCTGGCGAGCGCGCCCCAAATCACGGGAATTGGTGACGGGTATCACCACAATCCAGAGCGGTTCGGCCTAGGCTTTTGGCGTACGAGGCGGTTTATGAGTGCTGCATTTTTCCTCGGATTCCCGCCAGGCGACCTCCAAAACGATCGTCGAGAGCTGAATAGCACATCAGGCGGGTCTCCCCGAAATGTGTGCGCGGCCGGCCAGGGCCGCTGAACGGCATGACCCGATGAACTTCTCTGCATATTTCCCGGCGAGTCTGGGTCTCCGGATAAAGGTTGGGGGATTTTATGAGCAAAGGAATCCTGTACGACGCCACGCTGTGCATTGACTGCAAGATGTGCGAGAAGGCGTGCGCGGAAAAGCACGGCCTTCCCTATAACGACGACATTGCGGCGGAACAGAGGCAATCCGCGCACAAGCTCACCGTAGTGATGGAGCACGGCGACAAATACATGCGCCGGCTGTGCATGAACTGTCTCGATCCCACATGCGCTTCGGTGTGTCCCGTGGGAGCGCTCCGCAAGACGGCCGATGGCCCGGTGACCTACGACGCCTCGCGCTGCATCGGCTGCCGCTACTGCATGCTGGCGTGTCCCTTCTCCGTTCCGAAATATGAATGGGAAAAGGCGCTGCCGCTCGTCGCCAAGTGCGATATGTGCGCCGACCGCGTGGCCAAAGGACTTCCGACGGCGTGTGCGGCAGCGTGCCCCACCGGCGCCACAAAATTCGGCGACCGGGACGCGCTTATCGCCGAAGCGCAGGATCGCATCGCGAAAAATCCCGAACAGTACGTCCACCACATCTACGGGATTCAGGAAGTCGGCGGCACCTCAGTGCTGCTGCTTTCCAGCGTGCCCTTCGAGCAGTTCGGCTACCCCGCAAATCTGGCCAGCCAGCCCTTGCCACAGCTCACCTGGCACGTGCTCTCCGAGCTTCCGCAGGTAGTCACCTTTGGCGCGGCCCTGCTGGGGGGCATCTGGTGGATCACCAACCGGCGGGAAGCGGTGGCCGCCGCCGAAGCAAAGAGCGGGGACTGAGGAGAGGCGCCATGGGAAACTTCAAACTAACATTTTGGAAATCCGTTCTCGCGGCCGTCCTGCTCGCCGGATTCGTCGCCACGCTGCTGCGCTTTACGGAAGGCCTCGGCGCCACCACCAATCTGAGTGATGCATTTCCGTGGGGCCTGTGGATCGGCTTCGACGTGATGTGCGGCGTGATGCTCGCCGCCGGCGGATTCACCCTCACGGCCACCGTATACATTTTCAATCTGAAGAAATTCAAGCCCATCGTCCGGCCCACCGTGCTCACTGCGTTTCTGGGCTACGTTCTGGTGGTCATCGCGCTGCTTTTCGACCTGGGCCGGGGCTACCGCATCTGGCATCCGCTGGTGATGTGGAATCCGCGTTCCGTGATGTTCGAAGTGGCCTGGTGCGTGACGCTTTACACCACGGTGCTGGCGTTGGAGTTTGCTCCCGTGATTTTCGAGCGGCTCCGCCTGGAGAAGCTGCTGCGCATCCAGCGCGCGATATCGATTCCACTGGTCATCGCGGGCGTAATGCTATCGACGCTGCACCAGTCGTCGCTGGGAAGCCTCTATCTGATCGTCCCGGACAAGCTCTATCCCTTCTGGTACACGCCGCTGCTCCCGCTGCTGTTCTTCACCTCGGCAATCTGCGTGGGGCTTGCGATGACCATCTTCGAATCCAGCATGAGCGCGCGGCATTTCGGCAAGCAACTGGAAATGCCGCTGCTCGTCAGCCTGGGACGCGCGTTGCTGGTGGCGCTCGTCGTCTATTCCGTGCTGCGTCTTCAGGATTTGTACGACCGCGGCGCGCTCAAGCTAGTGGCCCGCGCGGGCTGGGAGACCGGGTTGTTCCTGGTCGAAGTCATCCTGGGCCTGGCTCTGCCCATCGGGCTGCTGCTGGTTCCCAAAGTTCGCGGAAGCTCCAACGGTCTTTACGTTTCATCCGTTCTAGTAGTGCTCGGATTCGTCACCAACCGGATGAACGTGGCGATTACGGGGATGGAATCTTCAGCCGGAATCCACTATTTCCCCAAGTGGACGGAGGTCGCCGTGACGGCCAGCATCATCGGCGCCGGCTTTGCGTTGTTCGCTCTGGCCGTAAAGTACCTGCCGATCTTCGCAGCCATCGAGCACGTACCGGCGCCGGCGGCGCAGCCGGAACCGGAATTGGCGGTGCTGTCCCATGCACAGCCCTGAGAGAGAGCCGGCTTCTGCAAAACGCGTGGGACGCCTATGGTCGAGCGTCAGTACGCGTCTGGTGATTCTGCTGGTCGTCTCCATGACCTGCGTATTCGGCCTGCTCGGCTATTTGAACATCCGGCTGCACCGGCATCACCTGGAGCAAACCACCCTAGCGAGCGCGGAGCGATTGAGTGAAGTGATCAAGCGCAACGCCAACTATTCCATGCTGCACAACGAGCGCGACAGCCTGCGCCAGATGATCTCCGACATGGCGAAGGAGCCTGGAATCGTGCGCGTCCGCATCATCAACGCCCAGGGCACGATCAGCTTCAGCTCCGATACGAGCGAGGTGAATCAGATCGCTGATGGGCAGGAAATCGCACCGCTCGATTCCGGCGCGGGCGGCTCGTTTGCGCCCGCACAGCTCCACGAGCGCTTCCGCACGTATCATCTGGCAAGCGGCGAACGAGCTCTCGGGGTCGCAAACCCGATCGAAAACGCGCCGCAGTGCTCCACCGCGCAGTGCCACGCGCATCCCGCAGACCAGCGCGTGCTCGGCGTGCTCGACACCAACATTTCCCTGAAGGGGGCAGATGCCAGCCTCGACGAAAGCACCCACCAGGTGCTGCTCTCCACGCTCCTAGCGGTGCTGGCGATCGCCTCGCTGAGCGCCGTGTTCGTCTGGCGCGTGGTCCGCAATCCGCTTGCTGCGCTAAAAGCGGGGACGGAACGTCTGGGCTCAGGCGAGCTGGGAGTCCAGGTGGAGGTGGGAGAGGCCGGAGAGCTGGCCGATGTGGCGCATGCGTTCAACGCAATGAGTTCGCAGCTCCACGAGGCTCGGGAGGAAATCGATGCCTGGACGCGCACGCTCGAGGCCCGTGTGGAGCAGAAAACGAAAGAATTGAGCAGCGCGCAGGAAGAAATGCTCCGCGTGGAGCGCATGGCGTCAATCGGCAAGCTGGCCGCGGTGGTGGCTCACGAAATCAACAATCCCCTTGCCGGCATCCTCACCTATTCCAAGCTGTTAAAGAAGCGATTCGCGGGAAAGGACGACGAAATCTACAGCACGTTGGACCTGATGGAATCGGAAAGCCGGCGGTGCGGCGAAATCGTGAAGAACCTTATGACGTTTGCGCGGAAAACCTCGATGAATTACGAGGAATCGGATCTGAACGAAGTGATCACGCGCTGCGTGCGGTTGGTGCAGCACAAGCTGGAACTGGCGGGCATCGGTCTTCAGCGCGAATTGGCGCCGAATCTGCCCAAGGTGTGGTGCGACTCGGGCCAGATCGAGCAGGTGGTGCTCGCGCTCGTGGTCAACGCGATTGACGCCATGCCCAGCGGCGGGAACCTGACGCTGCGGACCCGGCCGGCGGGCGGCTCGCAAGTCCAGATCGAGGTGCGCGACGACGGCGTGGGCATGCCAGCGGATGTGCTCGCGAATTTGTTCGAGCCGTTTTTTACCACCAAGGAGCGCGGCCGCGGGCTGGGGCTGGGCCTGGCCATCAGCCGCAGCATCATCGAACGGCACAACGGAACGATTGAGGCCTCGTCGGTACCGGGCAAGGGCACGGTGCTGACGGTGACGCTGCCGGTCCGCGCCCGCGGAGTGAGCGAATCACGCCCGCAGCAGGCAGCGTGAGGGAGAGAACGAGCCATGACACAAAAAGGAAATCTCCTAATCGTAGACGATGAACTGATCGTCCGGGATTCGCTATCGAAATGGTTCCACGAGGAAGGATACGGCGTGACCGTCGCCGAAAGCGCCCAGGACGCCCTGCAGAAAATGGCGCAGCACCAGTACGATCTGGCGCTGGTGGACATCAAAATGCCCGGGACCGATGGCATCGAACTCCAGCGCCGCATGCATGAAATCGACCCCGATCTCCTGGTGATCATAATGACCGGATATGCGTCCGTGGAGACGGCGGTGACCGCGCTTAAGAACGGCGCGTACGATTACGTCTCCAAGCCCTTTGATCCGGAGGAGATGGCGCATACCGTGCGCAACGCGCTGGCACACAAGCGGGTGGAACGCGAGAACACGCAGCTCCGCGAAACTCTGGCCAGCGCAGCGGGCACGCGAGAGCTGGCCGGACAGAGCCCGGAGATGATGCGCGTGCTCGAAGCCGTCCAGACCGTGGGGCCGACCGAAGCCACGGTCCTGATTACCGGTGAAAGCGGCACTGGAAAAGAGCTATGTGCGCGCGCGATTCATGCCGCGAGCAACCGGCGATACAACCCCATGGTGGTGATCCATTGCGGCGCCCTGACGGAGACGCTGCTGGAAAGCGAACTCTTCGGGCACGAGAAGGGCGCGTTCACCGGCGCGCAATACCGCAAAAAAGGAAGCTTTGAGATGGCGGAAGGCGGCACCGTGTTTCTGGACGAAATCGGCGATATCAGCCTCAAGACGCAAACGGACCTGCTCCGCGTGCTGCAGGAGCGGGAAATCACTCGCGTGGGAAATCCGCGCCCGGTCCACGTGGACTTCCGGTGCATCGCGGCAACGAACAAAGATCTGCAATTCCTGATCCAGGAAGGAAAGTTCCGGCCGGATCTCTTTTACCGGCTGAACGTGTTCCAGATTCACCTTCCCTCGCTCCGCGAGCGCAAGAGCGACATCCCGCTGCTTGTGGACGTGTTCGTGCGCAAATTCTCCGCCTCGATGAACAAACGAATTAACCGCGTGTCGCCCGGAGCCATGGAGCAACTCGTCGCGTACCCGTGGCCGGGGAATGTTCGCGAGCTGGAAAACGCGGTCGAGCGGGCCATGGTCGTGGCGCAGGAGCCCGAACTCCGCGAGCAGGATTTTTCCCTCAAGCTTTCGGCACCGCTGGAAACTCCGCGCACGCTCGAAGAAGCGGAGCGCTCCCACATCCTGGCCGTGCTCGATGAGTGCGGCGGCAACCAGACCCAGGCGGCCAATGTGCTCGATATTGACCGCGTGACTCTGCACAACAAGCTGAAGAAGTACGGATGGAAAAAAGTCACGGCCGATGTCCTGTGAACCGGATCCAGGTATTGCCGCTGGGAAACTTGCCGAACGCCACGCTGGCGGAGCTCGCCGCCGGCCTCGCGGGGGTCTTCGGCGGTCGGTGTGAAATTCTTCAGGCAGAACCCGCGCCCGCGCGCGCCTTCAACGCAAGCCGCCAGCAGTATTCGTCCACGGAGATTCTGGCAGCTCTGGCCGGCCGGATGATTCCAGATTCCGCGCGGATCGTGGCGGTTACTTCTTCGGACCTGTACATCCCCATATTGACGTTCGTATTTGGCGAGGCGCAGTTGGAAGGGCACTGCGCTGTGGTCTCCACATGCCGGTTGCGCCAGGAGTTTTATGGCCTTCCGCCGGATGTGGGTCTGGAGGGTCACCGCCTGTTGAAGGAAACCGTCCATGAGCTTGGTCATACCCATGGCCTTCCTCACTGCGAGGATTACGACTGTGTGATGGCGCCGTCCCACGCGGTGGAATGGATCGATCTGAAGGGCAGCAAATTCTGCGAGTCCTGCCGGCGGCGCATGTCGTCCTGAGCGGTAAGCGAGCGTCCAGATGCATGCAGGCGGCCGGAGATTCCAGTCGCGGGCGCATTTCTCGCCCCTCTGCGGAATTCCCATCGGCGTTTAGACTGGTAGTCTCGAATGCCGGCACCAGTGCGGCAGGCGGCCGTCAACTCACGGGGGCTTCACTCATGGCGTTTGAGGGCGATCAGGGCAAACCTCCCGGAAAGGCAGAAGAACAGAACTGCGCCGAGCGCTCCCCTCTCACTGAGGAACAGATCCGTGCGCACACTCTGGGTGAACCGCAACAGGTGTCAGGCAAAATCGAAATCTCAGAGTACAGCACGGAATGGCCCGCGATGTTTAAGCGAGAGGAGGCGCACATCACAGCAGCCCTTGGCAGCCGTGCGCTGCGGATCGAGCATACGGGCTCGACGTCGGTGCCCGGGCTTGCCGCCAAGCCGGTGATTGACCTCCTGCTGGCGGTGGCCGACTCGGCGGACGAAGGCGCCTATGTTCCCGCCCTGGAGCGCGCGGGCTACGTGCTGCGAATTCGCGAACCGGAATGGCACGAGCATCGCATGTTCAACCGGCCCGGGGCCGCGATCAATCTCCACGTTTTCTCGAGCGGCTGCGCGGAGATTGAGCGCGTCCTGCTGTTCCGCGACTGGCTGCGGAACAATCCCGCGGATCGCGACGTCTACGCGCGCACCAAGCGCTCCCTGGCCACGAAGGAATGGAAATACGTGCAGAATTACGCCGACGCCAAATCCGCAGTGGTCGAGCAAATCCTGGAACGCGCCAGCCGGAGCAGGCAATAAGCGGAAGCAGTTCCGCCGCGGCCGCCTAGCAGCGCACAACCTTGGCGTGATTTCGCGTGATGGACTTTGTGGCATTGCGTGTGTCCACCACAAGCTGCGCCGCGTCCACAATCTCCTGGTAGTTGTAGGCCGAGTGATCGGTGGCGATCACCACGGCATCGTAGCCGGCCAGTGCCTGCGGCGAGAGCGGTACCGAGCGCATGTGCGAGTAGTCGTAGTGCCGCATGCGGTGCAGCTTGGCGAAGTAGGGATCGTTGTAATCGAGCTGCGCGCCGCGCTCCAGCAGCAACTGCATGAGCTTGAGCGAAGGCGATTCACGCAGGTCGTCCACGTCTTTCTTGTACGCCACGCCGAGCAGCAGGATGCGCGAGCCTTTCAGGCTCTTCTTTCGGTCGTTGAGCGCCGTGGCAATCTCGCTCACGACATAATTCGGCATGGCGGTGTTGATCTCACCGGCCAGCTCGATGAACCGCGTCGAGAAGTCATATTCCTGCGCCTTCCACGAAAGGTAGAACGGGTCCACGGGAATGCAGTGGCCCCCCAGGCCGGGGCCGGGATAAAACGGCATGAACCCGAAGGGTTTGGTGGACGCGCTCTCGATGACTTCCCAGATGTCGATTCCCATCCGCGCGCACAGCATTTTCAGCTCGTTCACCAGCGCGATGTTCACGCAACGGAAAATGTTTTCGAGCAGCTTGGTCATCTCGGCGGCTTGCGTGGAGCTGACCTCCACCACGCGCGCCACGATTTGGCCGTAAAGCGCGGCCGCGGCGCGCCGGCTGGGTGCATTGATGCCGCCCACCACTTTGGGAATCTGCGCCAGCGTAAAATTCGTATTCCCCGGATCTTCCCGCTCGGGAGAGAACGCCAGATAGAAATCCGTCTCCGGATCCGCGGAATGATCGTCGCGTTGCACCGGACACTTCATCCCCGATTTTTCCAGGATGGGCAGCACGAGCTCTTCGGTCGTGCCCGGATAGGTGGTGCTTTCGAGCACCACCAGTTGATCGCGCTGCAGGTGCGGCTGGATCGAGCGCGCCGTCTCCTGCACAAAACTCAGGTCCGGCTGGTGACGCTCGTCGAGCGGCGTGGGCACGCAGATGATTACGGCGTCGCGGCCCGCAATCCCGGAAAAATCCGTCGTCGCGGAGAACGCGCCGCTGTGTAGGTATTGCGCGATCTTGCCCGCGGGAATGTGCTGGATGTAACTCTGGCCCGCGTTCAGTTTCGCCACCTTTTCGGGATCCGTGTCGAAGCCTTTCACTGGGTGGCCCTGTTCGGCAAAGCGCAGCGCCAGGGGCAGCCCCACATAGCCGAGGCCAATGATCCCAACCTGGATTTTCCTGCCGGCAAAATATTCGGGCGGGCGTCGCACGGGCATGGACTGCGGGGTTCCTCCTCGGATTGGGCCAGAAAGCTCATCGAACTATAACAGTTATCCGCAGGAGGAGACAGAAACGCGGCGGAATTGCCGCGCGTTTCTTCCAGCGGTGCGCGAGTGCGAATCACTGTTGCCGGGCGGCAAAGCATCGCGCAGACTAGCGCGTTGCGGCGATGCATGCGCCGGACGCGGGCCGAAAATAAATGGGTGCGGGTGCGCTGGAAATCGTGTTGCTCGGGCTGGCCGCCGGAGCGCTCGTGGGGTTGATGGGCGTCGGTGGCGGCATCGTGGTGGTGCCTATTCTCGTGCACCTGATGGGCTTTGGACAGCATCTGGCGCAGGGCACATCGCTTTTTCTGTTGCTTCCTCCCATCGGGCTCGGCGCGCTGCGCGAATACTGGAAAACCGGCGACGCGGACCTGCGCGCGGGAATCATCTGCGCCTGCGGGGCGCTGGCCGGGGGATACGGCGGCAGCGTGCTGGCTCTGCTGCTCGCCGCGCGCCATCTGAAAGCCACTTTCGGAGTATTCCTTATCGTTGCGTCGGTTTTGCTGGTGCTGCAATCGCGGCCCGGATCGCGCACGGCGCAGCTGCCGGATGGCGGGAGCACAAAATGAACGGCTCGTTCGGCCGCCAATTCGCGA
>Ga0335079_10011285_pt1 | contig 10181 bp, 11 predicted proteins | sample Lox_Sample_33_FD_206719 | JGI IMG/M metagenome (GOLD analysis project Ga0335079, IMG submission 206719) | Soil microbial communities from Loxahatchee National Wildlife Refuge, Florida, United States - Lox_Sample_3.3 | ecosystem: Environmental > Terrestrial > Soil > Wetlands | place: USA...
AGGTGCTGCTGCCCGCCGGCGCGCAAAAATACGGTATGCTCGAAGACATCGAGGTCGACGGCAAAGGCCTGGTCCATGTTCCCAACCGTCCCGGATTGGGCGGCGAGATCGATTTTGCGCTGATCGAGCGCAAGAAACTCGCCGTCTTGCGCTGACATGTCGGAGGAGAGAGCCATGCAAGAGCCAGCGACCCGCGACACGACGCGAAACCCGAAACTCATCGTGCAAACCGCAGACGTGCGTATCGTCGAGTACACGCTGAAGCCGGGCGACAGTCACCCCTGGCATTACCACACCGAAGTGACGGATCGGGTCTACTGTCTCGAAGGGCTGGTCGCGGTCGACATCCGGCAACCCTCGGAAAGGCGCGTGTTGCGGCCCGGCGAAACCTCCGAGGTCGCGCCGCGGACCGTTCATCACGTGAGCAATGCCGCAGACGGCACCAGCCGCTACCTCCTCGTCCAGGCGCTCGGCAAATACGACTACATCAGGGCCGATTAATCGCGGCCGGACGTGCCCGACGCCAGCAGTTGGCGCGTCCGCTCGTCGCGCTCGCCGGCGCACCAGCGGTCGAGCGCCTGGCCGAAGAGCGGGGCTTGCGGCGCCGCGATCTCGAACAAGGTCATGCACGATCTGAATTTCCAATCGTCAGGCGAGCCGAAGATCTCGTGCAGCGAGCGCGCGCGGCTCTCCAGGACGGTTCGGGTGCACAGCTCCAGCCGCGGGCCGAGAAGCGCATCGGCGTGATAGGCGCGTGCTTCCGCGAGCGCGCTTATCCCGTAGAATTGCGCCGTCGGCGAATGGCCGAGACCCCGCAGCTGCGGAAAGATGAACCACATCCAGTGGCTTCGCTTCCGGCCGGCCCGCAGTTCCGCGAGCACCCTATCGAACACCGGCGCTTGCGCCGAAACGAAGCGTTGCAAATCGAAGCTGTCGCCCGTCATCCCTGCGAACTCCGTTCTCCGGATTTGCGCGGCACGGCGTCGGCGACCGGCGGCTCCGGACCGAAGACGCTGCGCCCGCCATAGTCGTGCGAATGGGCGCGCTCCTCGACGAAGAGCGCCGCGACCGTCGGTCCGCTGGCGTCTCGCTCGAGCCGCCGGGCCTGTTCGTCGAGGCGCTTGATCGCCGCCAGCTCTTCGGCTTGACCGAGTTTGGCTTTCTGTATGGCCGATTTCAGCACCGCGATGGTCCGATCGTAGACCTTCAGCGGCACGGGATAAGGCTGCCGGTCCTTGCCGCCATGGGCGATCGAGAATCGCGCCGGGTCGCTGAACCGATAGACGGCGCCATGCACGATTTCCGCGACCTGGGCCAAGGCACGAACCGTCCGCGCGCCGACGCCGGGCACGAGCAGCAGCGCGGCGAAATCCGCCGGCCCACGATCGGCGGCGGCCGCCAGATTGGCGTGCAAGCGATGCGTGACGATGTCTTCGGGCCGAACATCGTGATGCGCGGGCATGACCAGATGCGGGAGCAAGGGCTGCGCCTTCGCGCTTGGACCTTCCGCCGCCGCTCCTTCAAGCCGCGCGAGCTGCCGCACGATGCCGTCGGGGCCCAGCGCGCCGAGCAGGTCGAGCTGTCGCCGCCGCGATTCCGCCGCGCGCCGGTCGGTCAGATTGACGATCACGCCCTGCTCCCTGCCGTCGATCGCGGCGTGCGGCTCCTCGACGAAGCTGCGTAAGCCTTCGGAGAGCCAGTGATAGCGCCGGGCCTGGCGGCGATCGCCGTTCATGCCCTGCTGGACGACGACCCAGTGCCCGTCATTGCTGACGATGAAGCCATGAAGATAAAGGTCGAATCCGTCCTGCACCGCGGCGCTGTCGACCTTGGCGACGAGCCGGCTCGCCTGTGCCAGCTTTGCGCCATCGATGCCGACGCGGTCACCGATCGCGACAAGCTCATCCGGCGTCCGGCGCGAGTGGTTGCCGCGCCCGCCGCAGACATGAACGCCGAGCTCTCGCGACATCGGGGTGAGCCCGCGTTTCAGCGCGCCGATGACGCTCGTCGTGATGCCGGAGGAATGCCAGTCCATGCCCATGACTGCGCCGAAGGACTGGAACCAGAAGGGATGCGCCAGCCGTCGCAGCAACTCATCGCGCCCGTATTCGAGGATGATCGCCTCGGCAATCACCGCCCCCAGCCGCGTCATGCGATCGCTCAGCCAGCGCGGCACATAGCCGCCATGGAGCGGCAGATCGGCACTGCCCCCGCGCCGCGCCATCAGCGGTCACCCGACGCGGCGCTGGCCGGAGCGATGGCAGACTCGAAATCGATCATCGTGATCAACCGCACCGAACAATTATATCAGCACCGGAAAGGACGCGCTCCGGATTGTAATGGTCTTCGCCTCGTCCAGGCGAGGTGCGTGAGCCGACTAGATTGTGGGCCGACCACGTTCGTGGCTCGTCATCTTCAGCAGCAGACGTGTCGCCTGAAGCAGCCCGCGCACCACTTCCACCCCCTGGTCGGCTGCCTTGGCGGCCTGCTCTACCGCCTCCTCCAGCTCCTTGGTGCGTTGGAATCCACGCAATTGCTTCAAGCAGAAGGCGATGCCGATCAATAGATTCCCGAGGTCATGCACCTGGTCGCCGGCGAATCGACCAACGCTCGCCATAGATTGAAACTGCAGCTGTGCGTCACCGTCCGGCGCGGCTTTCCGTCGCCAGGTGACCGGACGGACAGCCTTATCAGGCGCCACGCAGAACGATTTTGTCTCCGACGTCGGCATGTCCCCCTCCCTTGCAACCGTGCAAGAATGCGGCTGCGCGCCCGCATATCATCGGCACGCGGCCCTGTGACCGCCGCTATGACGCCCAGCGCATCGGCACGCCGCGGCGGCCGGGGTCGCGGTTCGGCGGCAAGCCCAGCCGAGCGAGCGTCTCTTCCGGGCTTTGGTACCAGGTGCCGATCTGATAGATGCGGCGCGCGTCCCGGCCGTTCGCGACCTCGCGGCCGAGCTCGCGCGCAAGGCGGACCATCTGCTCGACCTGCTGCACCGAGGTCATGCGCTCGCCCTGGGCCCGCCAAAGATTGTCCTCGATGCCGACCCGCACGTGGAGGCCGAGCGCGATGGCGATGGCGCACATCGGCGTCACGTGCCGCATGACCGATTCGATGGTGAGCACCGCGCCGTCGGGCGTGCGGCGCACGAACTCGATCAGATCCGCGGGGTGGGTGCCGGAGGCGCCGCCGCCGATGGCGACATAGTTGAGGATCAGCGGCCCGCAGTAGTGACCTTTGCGGATCAGGCGCTCGACGGTCTCGAGCTGGGTGATGTTGCCGAGCATGAAATGCGGCTGGATCCCGTTGGCACGCAGCCGCCGGAGATGTTCGAGATAGAAGGCGGGGGACGCCTCCACGACCATTTCCCGATAGGCGGCCTGGTAGGCTGGGAGGGCGAGCGAGGTTCCCGCCACATCATCGGCCGTGAGCAGCTCGGTGATGTTCATCTGCGAGGTGTTGATGGCGATCGTCACCTGATCCGGCCTGGGCTTCAGCTCGGCCAGCAGATGCCGAGTGTCGTAGCCCAGCCACTTGGCTGCCTCGCCCTCGCCCTCAGGAGCAAAAGAGATCGAGCCCCCGACCTGCAACAGCATGTCCGGGACCGCCTCGCGCAGCCGGGAGAGCATCTCATTGAACAACGACAAGCGCTTCGAGCCCTTGCCGTCCGGCTCGCGGACATGGACGTGAAGGACGGTTGCGCCGGCGTTGTAGCAGTCGACGGCCTTCTGGATCTGGGCGTCCATGCTCACCGGGATATCGTTGCTGTCGCCGGGGAGAAATTCCGGCCCGTAGGGCGCTACCTGGATGACCAGCTTCTCGTGGTTCTCGGGCAGGAGGGAGTCGTCGAGGAAATGCATGGCGTCTTCCTTTCAGGATTTGGAGAGTTCGTCCGCTCTTGCAGCACGGGCGGAAAGTTCTTCAGCGAGGATCGGAGCGCCGAGGGCGACGGAATGAATGCCGAGCACGGCGACGCCCTGCAGCACCGCGAAGATCTCTTCCTTGGTCGCGCCGAGCGCCAGCGCGTTGCGGATGTGACGGCGGACGCCGGGCCCGTACATGTGCGTGCAGGAGGCGTCGACGGCGATGGCGATGAATTCCCAGGTCTTGGGATCGAGCGCTCCGGACGCGAGCGGCGAGATGCCCATGGCCAGGAACTTCTCCAGCCATGCGGCGTCGAGCTCGGCGATCACCTCCCAGGCGGGATTGAAGGCGCCGGTCGCGCGCAGATGATCGGCGACCGGTGTCGCGGTTCGCGTCGTGTCCTGGCCCATCTCGTTCGCTCCTTGTGTTTCCGTCAGCCGGCCGCGCTCGCGGCTTCAGTGCGCGGCAGCGGCATCGCCGCGACCCGCTCGAGATCGCGTTCATAGCTGCGGGCGCCGAGCAGCAGCGACGCGGCGGCGAGAAGGCAAGAGAGCGGCATCACGGTGAGTGCCGTCTGCAGCCCGTAGGCGTCGGACAGCGTGCCGGCGATCAGCGGCCCGATGCCGAGCCCGCCCAGATTCTGCACCACCGCCACCATGGAGCCGGCGCTGGCCCTGAGGCCGGGATGCACGACATCGATGGCGACCGCCGGAATCGATCCCGTCGTCGCGGTCATCATGAAGCCGCCGGCGATGATCAGCAGGAACTGCAATGTGCCGGGCGGGAGAAGTCCGAACGCAGCGGCGAAGACGACGACGGTGACGGCCGCGCAACCCGCGGGCACGCGGAGCTTGTTGCGCGGGTCGCGGCGAGCCATCCGGTCGGCGACCCAGCTCCATAGGATCACGCCGAGGCTGCCGGCGACGATGACCAGCGCGGCCCAGACACCGGCTTCGGCGCCCGCCAAGCCGTAGTAGCGATGGAGATAGGACGGCAGCCAGGCATAGACCGTGGACACCGTGACGAGCTGCAGGGCCCCGCCGACATAGGCGGCGACGCCTGAGCGCGGACGAAACAGCTCGCGCACGACGCGCCGCGGACGCATGGGCCGCTTGCGCTCTTCAGCCGGCGCATCCTCGTCGACCAAGGAGACCGTGCGGTAGTCGCGAACAAAGAGGAACAGCAAGGCTAGCATGAGGCCCGGGATGCCGACGATGCCGAAAGCGCTCTGCCAGCCCCAACGCGCGGCGATGACACCGCCCAGGATGACGCCTAGCACCGAGCCGACGGAGGCAGCGGCAAGGAAGCCCCCGATCACGGTCGCCCGCAAACGCGCCGGGAACAGGTGCGACAGGATCGCGCCCGCCGCGGGGCCGTAGCCCGCCTCGCCGAGTCCGATCAAGCTCCGCGCCGCGAGAAGCTGGGCGTGGCTGCGTGCGAACCCGCAAGCGATCGTGGCAAGGCTCCAGATCGTCGCCATCACGGCGATGCACTTCACCCGGCCGCAGCGGTCAGCGACGAGCGACACCGGCAGCGCGCCGACGGCGACGGTGACGGAAATCACCGCGATGAGTGCGCCGAGCTGCTTGTCCGAGAGCCCCCACTCGGCCTTCAGGTAGGGAAACATCGAGACGACCACCTGGCGGTCGATGTAGTCGAAGGCCATCAGCAGGAAGGCGAGCGTGAAGGCGAACCATGCCCGCGGCCTGGAGACGGCGTAGTCACTCCGCGAGCACGTCCCGGCTTGCACGTCGATCATTGGAGATCCTGACATTGGATCGCCATGCGAAGCGGCCATCGGCGAGAGGCTGCGACAGCATGCGGCCCAACGGGTCGGACATTAGCGCGGGTTCGCTGTGCCGAATTGACATTTCGGGACATCCTTCTTTACATATCGGGACAACCGGGGGCGACGCATGGCCCGCCTGATCCGCAGCGCCTGCCTGACCGACTACGTCGGCGTCAGTCGTTCCGTCGGCCTCAACCCGTACCGGATGTTGGACGCCGCCGGCCTGCCGCGCGCGTCTCTCAGCGACCCCGATATGATGATCCCCGCCGGCGCGGTCGGGCGGTTGCTGGAGGCGTCAGCCAAGGCCGCGGGCATCGACGATTTCGGCCTGCGTCTTGCAGAAATGCGCGGACTCTCGAACCTCGGCCCGGTCGGGCTCGTCGTTCGCGAGCAGCCGACCATCCGGAAGGCGATTGAGGCGCTCATCCGCTACATCCGCCTGCACAATGAAGCTGTGTCGCTGCGCATCGAGGAGACCGACGATCTCGTGATCCTGAGCCCGGCGCTGGTCGTTGCCAGACCGGCGCCGATCCGGCAGGCGGTGGAACTGTCCATGGGCGTGCTCTGTCGCATCCTGCGCCTGTTCCTGGGTGGCGCCTGGAAGCCTCAGGCGGTCTGCTTCACCCATGTCCCGCCGAAGAGCCGCGAGCGGCATCGCCGCGTCTTCGGCACCCGTGTCGAGTTCAGTCAGGATTTCAACGGCATCGTCTGCCTGGCCCGCGATCTCGAAGCGCCGATCCCCGCCGCCGACCCGACGATGGCGCGGTATGTCGAGCGTTATCTCGATTCGATCGCGGCAAAACCGAACGCGACCATGCGCGACAAGGTGCGGGAGCTGATCTGGATGATGCTGCCGACAGAGGGCTGCTCGATCGAGCAGGTGGCGGCGCGTCTCGGCGTCAACCGCCGAACCCTGCACCGGCATCTCGCGCGCGAAGGCGAGACCTATTCCGCGCTGATCGACGCGGTGCGCACCGAGATGGTAACGCACTATCTCGAAGATCGCGGCCGGCAGCTCTATGTCGTCGCCGACATGCTGGGATTTTCCGCCTTGAGCGTGTTTTCCCGGTGGTTCCGCTCTAGGTTCGGCTGCAGCGTCTCCGCCTGGCGCGCCACCCACCAAGCCGCGTTCGATCCGGATCGGCGATCGATCACGTAGCCGCACCTCGGCTCTGCTCCTGCCTGGGCCCCGGCTGCGGGCCCATCCGCCGGCGATTGTGCTCGATCGCGAAAATGTGACTGTAGAGGGTCGCCGTCCATCGCCGACCCTCCATGGTCATCTCGAGATAGCGCAGAGCGTCGGCGAGATAGCGCTCGACCTTGCCCCAATAGAATTGCGGATAGCGATCGACCATGTCGGCGGGATTTTCATAGCCGAGCTGTCTGTGGATGCCGTTTTCGACGAATTCGTAGTAGAGCGCATTCAGCTTGCGCAGGTAGAGCGGATCGCCGAGTTGACCGATCAGATCAGCGGCTCGGACCAAGGCTGCCTCGGTATCGGTCGCCAGGCGATCTTCCCCGTCCGGCACCGGGAAGCGCGTGAGCTCGATGGCCGCGGCAATGCGCTCCTCATCGATGAAGGGAACGGGGGCGAAACGCTCCCGGACCATGATCTTCGATCTTTCCACGTGATAGGGCATCAGGAAGGCGTCGGAAGCGCCGCGCGGGGCGGTCGCGGTCCTGCCTGCGGCGTCGATCACGAAGTGCTCGGGTGTATCGCCGGCACAGATGCCGCGCACATAGCCAATGTCGTGGGTGAGCGCGGCCAAGATGGTATGAGCCCAATCGAGGGGCGACACGATCTGCTCGAGCCGGCGGCCGCGCAAAATGTCCTGGACGCAAAGGGTGACCAGCGCCGTATGTTCGCAATTGTGATAGAGCGCGTCGCTGGTGGCAATGCGCTCGATGACGAGCCGGGCAGCTTCGTCCAGGCCGGCGGGAAGGTGAGGCTCCTGGTCGCCATAGATCCTGCGGTAGGTCTCGGCGAGGTTCCGGCCCAAGGCGTCGGCGAGAAGGCTTGCCGCGTTCAGCATCATCACCTCCCGAGCTTCCGGTTGCGACGGTCTGGTGATGCATACTGAGCCGAGAATCCGCATGGGTCACTACCTGCTTAGGGCGACTCAGCGGACCTCGATCTCATAGCGCGGTACTTCGCATCCGTGCTGGTGAAACCGCAGGTTCGCGACGCTTTTGTGAATAAGCACTTTCGAGGGGTTTAATACGGGACCGAGTCGATCCTGATCGGTAGTTCTACTGATGCAACTCCGGCTGCGCGGGTGGCACAGTTTTGCGATGCGTCCGGTGGTCTCCATTTACCTCGCTGCGCTCGTCTTCGCGGCAACGCTTGGCGCGTGTGCCTCGCCGGTGCGCGAGCCTGCGGTTCCTCCGGAGCTGACCGACCGGGCGACGGTGCTCGGCGGCCTCACCAATGCGCGTTACTTCGCCGACACCCAGGTCCCGGCGCTGACGAAGGAGGCCTATGCCGCGCTCGATCGCGAGCGCGCGCAACTGGCCCCGGGGGCTGCCTTGCCGCCAGCATACTTCCTCGCAATATCGGGGGGCGGCGACAATGGTGCCTTCGGCGCCGGGCTGCTTGTCGGCTGGACGGAGCGGGGGGACCGCCCGCAGTTCAAGCTCGTGACGGGTGTCAGCACGGGCGCGCTGATCGCGCCCTTTGCTTTCCTTGGCCCCAACTACGACGGTGTCCTGCGGCATGTCTACACGGAGGTCGACCAGAGCGCCATTTTCGAGTCGCGCTCCATGATGAACGTCATGTTCAACGACGCCCTCAAGGACACGACGCCGCTGTACCAGCTCATCTCGCAATACGTCGACGACCAGATGATGGCCGCGATCGCCGGCGAATATCGGAAGGGGCGGCTGTTGCTGATCGGCACGACCGATCTCGACGCCCAGCGGCCGGTCATCTGGAACATCGGCGCGATCGCCGCGAGCGGCCGGCCGGGTGCGGTCGGACTCGTGCGCAAGATCCTCCTCGCCTCGGCCGCCATTCCCGCCGCCTTCCCGCCGGTGCTTATCGATGTCGAGGTCGATGGCAAGCCTTATCAAGAAATGCATGTGGATGGCGGCGCGATCGCCCAGACCTTCCTCTACCCGCCCACCCTTACGGCGGGCGTCGATCTCAGGCGCGGACCCCTCGCTCGCGAACGCCATGCCTACGTCATCCGGAACGGGCGCCTCGACGCGGAATGGGCATCGACCGACCGTCGCTTCTTCTCGATCGCCAGCCGTGCCGTCGCCACGATGATTCACTACAGCGGGCAGAATGACGTCTATCGATTGCAGACCACGACGGCACGTGACGGGGTGGACTTCAACCTCGCCTATATCGGCCCCGACTTCACCGTGGAGCACACGGAGGACTTCGATCCGACGTTTATGCGCGCCTTGTTCGCGTACGGCCAAGCGCAGATCAAGGATGGGACCGCTTGGAAGAAGAGCGGCCCTTTCCTCATTCCCGGTCAGCTGCAAGCCGGTGAACGTGGAGAATGAGGGGTTCTCGGCTGTAGAGACCAGCGAGAGAATCTCAAGTTACTGGCACGGACCCGACATCTCGCCTCACCGCGCATGCGCTTGATGATTTCATTGACCTGCAGTTTTTCCCTACCGATGGGCCGACTCATGAAAGGGCGGCAGCCCACAACCGAGACTGACGAAGACCTTGCCCAGGTCATCCGGGGGCATGGCCCCTGCACATTCCTCTTGCTGGCGCTGATCGCCTTGATCTTGCTGTATCCTTACTTTCAAGAGGGCGTACTTGCTCGCGTTTCGCTCGCTGTCCTGTTTTTGCTTGTGCTGATCGGCGGCGCGTTCGCCATCAGGCAGAGCCGGCCTGTGCTGATCGTAAAAATCGGATTGGCGCTGGCTGGGTTGGCGCTGGAATGGACGGCCCTGTGGCGAGGGAACACCACGCTGCTGGTCCTCGCCGGGATACCCTACGCCGCGTTTCTCGCAGTCACCATCGGCGAAGTGCTCGGCTACATCTTGCGCCGAGGCCCGGTCACCGCAGACAAGCTGCATGGTGCGCTGGCGGGCTACATCATGCTCGCTTTGCTCTGGGCATTCATCTACGCCTTGATCGAGAGATTGAGCCCCGGCTCATTCGGCCCTAATCGCATCGACCTTGGGCAACCCGGCGCTTTCTTCCAACTGATCTATTTCAGCCTGACGACACTCACGACCACCGGATTCGGCGACATCACGCCGATGACCAATCAAGCCCGCTCGTTCGTGATGGTCGAAGAGTTCGCCGGATTGTTTTTTGTCGGCGTCGTAATCGCGCGGCTCGCTGGTCTGTACCCACCAACCTTCAGTCAGTGAGGCGCAGATCACCTTCCCGCTCACCGCATCAGCGCGCCAGCCGATGCATGATCTCGATCAATTGGCGATGCGCGGGGCTGGCCGCGTCCCGGAACTCCTCGACGGTATGCTCGTCCGCCAGCCGGCTCAGCCGCAGCAATTCGCGGATCCGCTGTCGCCGATCCAGCTGCAACTCGGATGGCCG
>Ga0335079_10011289_pt1 | contig 10179 bp, 6 predicted proteins | sample Lox_Sample_33_FD_206719 | JGI IMG/M metagenome (GOLD analysis project Ga0335079, IMG submission 206719) | Soil microbial communities from Loxahatchee National Wildlife Refuge, Florida, United States - Lox_Sample_3.3 | ecosystem: Environmental > Terrestrial > Soil > Wetlands | place: USA: Florida...
GTTGGCCGCGGTAAGCGTGTAGGTAGTGGTGGAGCTTGGGGTGACCGTCGTCGAATTGCCGGTGACCGCGCCGATTCCCGGAGCGATGCTTACCGTGGTCGCGCCGGTGACAGACCAGTTGAGCGTGGCGCTCTGTCCGCTCTGCACACTGCCGGGCGTGGCGCTGAAGTTTGCGATCGCCGGGAGCGCCGGAGGAGGCGTGCCCGAGCCGGAACCGAACAGGCCGAACTGATCCGCGGATTCACCGTTGCCGATGGCGCCGATATTGCCGCCCGCGCCGTCCTGCGGGTCTCCCGCGTGAATCAGCGGGCTGCCGGCGGCCGGCGTGTACATCGCCCGGTAGGCGGCGAGCACATCCGAAACCTTCTTCGTGCGGCTCCAGATATCCTCCGGCTTGAAGGGGAACGGCAAAGAGCCCGGCGCGGTGAAATTCGGGTTCAGGTGGCCGTTGAAGCCGCCCAAATCATGCTGGCCGTAGCCCGCCGCGCCCGGCGATACTCCGATGACGCTCAGCCCGTAGTTGGTTTGGTTCGGGGCATCGGGGTTGAAGAAGCCGTTGTAGTCGGCGTAGCGCAGCCGTGGCAGCGGTGGATTGGTGGACTCGTTGTATTCGCCGGAGAGCATCGGCCGCCCGTCCAGGCCGGCATAGTTGTAGATCACGTTGTTGCGGAAGCTGCTCACGAACGAACCCGAGGTCACCGAAATCGGACTTCCGCTGAACGACATGAATGTCCCCCCGCCGTCCATGGTGTTGTTGTGGAATTGCACGCCATCCACGTTGTACAGCAGGTGGAGGCCCGCCCCGGGACTGTAGAAGGTCTGGCTTACCGTGAAGATGAAGATGTTGTGGTGGATGTTGGCGTTGCTCATCGGCCCCTGGATCACCTGGTCCGAATTGCCGCTGGCGTCGATCAGGTTGTAGCGGAGTTCGCCGCCCATGCCGCGCACCGGCCACGAAGAGCTGCGAATGACGTTGTGCTCCGCCAGGAAACCGTCGCCATCCAACTGGAAGTTCTCGCCTTGCGAGAAGCGGTGCGGGTAATTGTGCTGGCTGTAGTTGCCGCGCAGCACCATCGCGGAAGATCCACTGATGCGGAAGCCGCAGCGCACACCCATGAGCACGTTGCTTTCGGCATCGCTCGTGCCGCCGATCAGCCAGTTGGCGGTGTTCTGGAAGACCACCGTCGAAAGGCCCACGTTGTTCCCCTGGAAAAATTTCTGCGCGGTCGAAGTGCCGGCGCCGACGAAGACCGGCAGGGTTTCGCTGGAGGCATCCTCCGGTTGCGAGCCGACCGGCACCAGCGTGTTCTCGCGGAACTCGTTGTTGCGGATCACTGCCTGCGCCTGGCCGTTTGCCGAGACCTCTACCCGCCCGAAGGTATCGAACGTGTTGCCGATCAACTGCACGGCTCCCGTTCCGCTGACGGCGACGTCGATCGAGTCCGTGCCTGCGCTGCCCAGACCGCGGATGTTGCAGTTGGCAATGGTCAGCGAGCCGGTGAAGCCTGCGCCGGAACGAATCTGGAAACCGTTGCCGTTAATCTGGCAGGGATTGCCCGGCGTTCCCATATAAGCGGCAGTCTGCGATCCCGTCAGCACGACGTCGGCCGCGAGGTTGAAGACCGGGCCGGAGGAAGGCGCCGGGCTGTCGACGAACACCGTCACAGGGAAACTCGTCACCACGCCATGATGGACACTGTTGATCTGCGCAGTCAGTGTGTAGGTTCCGGCGGCAACGTTGTTGAGGGTCAGCGGGAAGAGGCCGTTATTGGCACCGCTGCCGGCGAATGTGCCTACGGACTGGCCGTTCATGAGGAAACTGACGGTGAGCGCATCGGGATCGGCCGCGTCGCCATCGAAAGGATCGGCGAACATACGAATAGTTGCCGGCGCCGTGAAATGCATGCCGGAAGCCGGGCTCTGCATCACCACGTACGGCCCATCGAACTGCCGCGGCACCGGCATCAAGCCCGAAACGGTTTGGATGGTGACGTTGGCCATCGCCTTCTTGGTCGTGTCGGCCGCCGATGTGGCGGTGACGGTAAAACTGCCCGCGGTCGATCCGGCGGTGAAGAGGCCGGCGTTGGAGATGGTGCCGCCGGTCGCGGTCCAGGTAACCGCGGTGTTGGACGAGCCGGTCACCGTGGCAGTGAATTGCTGCGCCTGGCCCGGCTGCACCGAGGCCGCTGTGGGCGAGATGCTCACGCTGATAGCCGTGGCCTGCTGCACCGTCACCTGCGCGGTCGCGAACTTGGTCGTGTCGGCCGCCGATGTGGCGGTGACGGTAAAACTGCCCGCGGTCGATCCGGCGGTGAAGAGGCCCGCGTTGGAGATAGTGCCGCCGGTCGCGGTCCAGATAACCGCGGCATTGGACGAGCCGGTCACCGTGGCGGAGAACTGCTTCGTCTGACCCGCCTGTACCGTCGCACTGGCCGGAGAAATTGACACCGTAATCACGGTGCCGCCCGCAACCACAATCGTCAGCTTGGGGCGGTTTTTCTGCGATCCCGTAGTGCTTACCAAATTCACGACGTTGTCATTGTTGTTGTTGACCAGCATGACGCCCTGGTTGGCAGCTGGATTGTCGATCCACGTTTGCACTATGGCCGGGTCAAGCGCGATGTTCACGGTCTGGATGCCGGCGGCGCGCAATGCGGGAAGCTGGAAGCTCTTGCCCGCCACCGTATCGATGCCGGCGGCGGACGCTCCCGGACCCGCCCAGTCCACGGAGATATCGCGATGCAGCCATCCCATTTGGGAGAATGCCGGATTCCATGTGTTGCGCAGGTAAAAGCCCGTGATGTTGCCGGGGCCGTTGTCCCAATAGTCCGGCGTGAGAGTCAGCGTGGCGGACGCGACGTGCGACCCCGCGGGAATGGTGAGACTGCCAAACAGCAGCAGATATCGGGCCATGTAGGCGCCGGACCCCGTGATGTTGTAGCAACCCAGCTCGGAGTTGCCGGTCCACCGCACGCCGTTGCCGCCGTTGGAGCTGGCGTATTGGGTATTGATGGAGAAATCCTTTGCGCCGGAATATCCGTCGACACCATTCTGGAAAGTAAACGTGGTATCCGCATAGAGTACGGCCGCGGCTAACAGCCCGGCCCCGATTCGAGTCATCGACGTGATCATTCGGCGAATCACCCGCTGGTTCATTCGGGAGCTCTCCTTGCAAGTGTGAACTGCGCAGGTAAGACGGTGAGAGCGCGCGATTTTGGAAAGAAAACGCCGGACTCTTTGGTTAGGATTCGACCGTTAGCCCGGGTCAATGCGGTTTATACCGGTAAGTTGTCCTTCGGCATGGTGGATATTCCGGTGCTCCGGTGGTCATCAGCCATACAGATCGAGGCCGCGATTTCGCAGGTATCAGCAGGACCCGGTTTGTCCCGGAGAAACGGTCACTATCGCGCGGCGAGAACCCAGCCCGGACTATCTACGGAAGGAAGTCGAGCAGTGGTTTCACGAACTGCGCCAGCCGCTCTTCCGCTACCTGCGCATCCTGGGATGTGAGCACTGGCAGGCCGAAGAGATCTCGCAGGAGGCCTTCCTGCGCCTGCTCGCGGCCCGGCAGGACGGCCTGCTGATCCAGGACGTGCGTGCCTGGATGTTTCGCGTGGCGCGCAATCAGTGGATCGACAGCCGTCGCGAGCATCAGCGCTATTGGGCGGATCAGCCGGCCGACGCGGGCAGGTCCGGCAGAAAGCATCGCGATTGGCGGCCCGATCCGGAGCAGGAGTTGATGCGCGGCGAGCAGAATCGGCGCGTCTCCAAAGAGATGTCGCGGCTGCCGGAATTGCAGCGGGAGTGCGTGCGGCTGAAGGCGCAGGGTCTGCGCTATCGGGAGATTGCCTCCGCCTTGGGAATCCCCATGACTGCCGCCGTGGATCACGTGCGGCGGGCGCTGGCCAGGCTGCGTAAGACGTTTCGTGCCGGGCCTTAATGCATCAAGGACGCAGGCGCCGCGCCAGGTCAGGCGTGAGGCAGTACCTGGTGCCGGCTGACGTTATTACCGTCTTCCCGGTTCAGTTCGGCGAAGATCGCGGTCGAGAGGATCGTGAATGCGCCCAGTGCGAGAAATGCGTGGTGAATTCCGTGGATCATGTCGAGAGGAGTGGCATGAAAGCGGTCGGGCACGAAGAATGCCGTGGTGAGCGACGCGGTTGCTACACCGAAGCTGATGGACATTTGTTGCACCGTGCTTGCGATCGTGCTGGCGGCGCTCGTCTGCTCCTCGGCGATATCGGCGTACACCAGGGTATTCATGCTGGTGTACTGAAGCGACGTGAAAAAGCCGAAACAGAACGTCTGGAAGGCGATCAGCCAGACCGGTGTCGCGGTGCCAATGGTAGCGAACAGAAGGATTTGCAGTCCGATAATCAGGGTATTCGAGACCAGCACCGCACGATAGCCGAGGCGCGCCAGAATCTTGGGCATGAGCGGCTTCAGGCTCATGGCGGAAATTGCCTGCGGCATCAGCATCAGGCCCGATTGAATCGGCGTGTAGCCCAGGCCTACCTGATACAGGAGGGGGAAAAGGAAAGGGATGCCTCCGATGCCGATGCGAGTGAAGAAACTGCCGCTCACGGCAGAGCGGAACGTGCGGATGCAGAAAAGCTTCAACAGCAGCAGGGGAAACCGCGCCCTCGTCGCACGGAATCCATAAGCGGTCAACAGCGCGACGGCTGCCGCCAGCAGCGCCATGATTTGGATCGCGGTCAGGGTGTGTTCCCCGAATACCTCGAGAACATAGGAGAGCAGGCCGATTCCCGCGCCGAACAGCAGGAAGCTGCGCACCTCGAGCGGATGCGTATGCGCCTCGCGATAATCGGGCAGGTGGAGATAGACCATCACGAGTCCCAGCAGACCGATCGGAATGTTGACAAAGAAGATGACCCGCCAATGCAGGTATCCGACGATCAGGCCTCCGGCGACCGGACCCAGCATTGGGGCCACCAGGCTGGGAATCGCCACGAAGCTCATGGTGCGCACCAGCTCCGATTTGGCGAACGCCCGCACAAGCGTGAGGCGGCCGACCGGCACCATCATTGCGCCGCCGCATCCCTGCAGAATGCGACAGGCCACCAACGCGTGGATATCGGTCGAAATGCCGCAAAGCAGCGATCCAAGGGTAAAGAGTCCGATGGCCGACGAGAAGACCCGGCGGGTTCCGAAACGATCGGCCATCCACCCGCTGATCGGGATGAAGACGGCGAGGCTCAAGGTGTAGCTCGAGAGAACGGATTTCATGCTTAGCGGCGCGACATGGAGGGCGTCGGCAATCGCGGGCGCGGCGGTATTGAGAATCGTCGTGTCCAGGGATTCCATGAAGAATGCGACAGCCACAAGCCAGGGAAGCAGGCGCTTACTCGACATTTGTAGCTCAGCAGAGGGAAGACGAGTCGGCATGGCGGCGCGTGTTTACTTCCCATCCTCGGCAATTTCGGGGCCGCAGGGAAATAGCGGACGGTGCGTCAACGAACAGAACGCGGCGGGGCATGACCGCGGCGCCGGAAACTCACAGTGCATGGTCCCCGGCGTGCTCTAACTCATTCGACTGTGTTTTCGACCGATCCCTTGGAATCGGCAGCCGAAGCAGGCCTGCGATATGTGCGCTGGGGCGGACCCTGCATCCGCCGCCTTCGCTGCGGCCGGGGTTTCCGCTATTTCGACCCTTCCGGCAAGCCGCTACGCGACGCCAAACAACTCGCTCGCATTGGCTCCCTCGTGATTCCGCCCGCCTGGACCGAAGTCGCCATCTGCTCCACACCCAATGGCCACCTTCAGGCTGTCGGCGTCGATGCTCGGGGACGCCGGCAATACCGCTATCACGCACGCTATCGCGCTGTCCGCGATCAGGCGAAATTCAGCCGCATGCTGGCTTTCGGCGCCGTGAGGGCCGTCATTCGCCGCCGTGTCGAACGGGACCTCAGGCGCCCTGGTTTGTCCAAAGAAAAAGTTCTGGCCACCGTCGTCCGCCTGCTCGAAACCAGCTTCATTCGTGTCGGCAACGGCGAGTACGCGCGCGAGAATGACTCGTACGGCCTCACGACGCTCAAGAATCGCCACGTCCGCATAGCCGGCGCGACCCTCCGCTTCCATTTTCGCGGCAAGAGCGGCCAGGAGCATAACGTCGAACTCACCGACCGCCGCCTCGCCACCATCGTCCGCCGCTGCCAGGAACTGCCGGGCTATGGACTTTTCGAATATATCGGCGAGGATGGCAAAGTCTGCGCTGTCGAATCCGCCGACGTCAACCGGTACATCCGTGAAACTGCCGGCGGTGAATTCACGGCGAAGGATTTCCGCACCTGGGCCGGCACACTTCTCGCCTTGCGCGAACTGGCGGCCGCCGAGCCTTCCCACAACGAACGGCAGGCCAAGCGAGTCGTGGTGGGCGCCATCAAAGCAGTAGCCGCGGAGCTCGGAAACCGCCCTGCCACCTGCCGCAAGTATTATGTCCACCCGGCCATCCTCGAAGCTTACATGGACGGCTCGCTTGCTCCCGTGATCGCGCAAGGCGAGCAACAGGACGCCGTCTACGCCGGACTCGGCTTGCGGCCCGACGAATACGCGGTGATGGTCATTATCGCTGCCCACCAAGAGAAACTGGCGCGCGCCGCGCGTGCCAAGGCCGCTTAGGCATCAACGGCGTGCCAGTTACCGCATCGCGCGGCGACTTTGTGCCTCCGCAACCTATGCGCCGCGGCGCAGCCGGCGCAAGGCCACGCGCGCCGCGAAGTAACCACACATGCCATGGACTCCCGCGCCGGGCGGAGTCGATGACGAACAGAGCAACACGCGTTGGTCCGGTGTTCGGTAAGTGTGAACGGTGGGGCGGGCGATCAGTTGCCGCCATACATTGGCGCCACCGCAGAAGTCTCCGCCGACCAGATTCGGGTTGCGGCATTCGAAATCCGCGGGGCTCGTCACCGAACGAGCCAGGATGCGACGGCGAAACCCCGGAGCGAAGCGCTCGATCTGTTGTTCGATTCGCTCCGTCATGTCCGCAGTCGAGCCATTCGGAACATGGCAATAGGCCCAGGCCGTGTGTTTCCCCGCGGGCGCTCGCGAACGGTCGAAGAGGGTGTGTTGTGCGGCGATGACGAATGGCTGCTCGGGACACTGGCCGGACCACACCGCCTGTTCCGACGCGGCAATCTCTTCGGCCGTTCCACCGAGGTGTACCGTGGCGCCGAGACGGCAATCGGCGGCCGCCCAGGGAATCGCGGAGTCGAGAGCCCAGTCCACCTTGAAGGCTCCGGGGCCATAGGAATAGTTAGTCAGTTGGCTGCGATACGAGGCCGGAAACCGGTGGCCGCCGATCCGCGCCAGTTCGCGAGGCGATACGTCGCACAAGATCATACGGCAGCGAGGCAAGTCGTCAAGAGAATCCACCCGGGTTCCGGTTCGAAGAGCGGCGCCCAGGGACCGCAGATAAGAGGCCAGTGCCCGTGCGATCTGACCCGCACCTCCGCGCGGGAAAGGCCAGCCGGCCGCGTGTCCGGCGGCGCCGAGAAACAGGCCGAAGCCGGCGCCTAACGGGTCGTCCGGACTGAGATTCGAGTGCCCGGCCAAGCCAGCCAGGAGCGCCCGTGCCGGAACCCCCCGAAACTGCGAATGCACTGCGCCGCGGGCGGAGCGTACACACGTCCACGCGAAGCGCAGCAGGCCGGCGGGCCGGTCGGGGCGCCGCAGCCGCGCTCCGGTCAACAAATCCCAATTGCTCACAGCCGGTTCGAGCAGCCGGCGATAGCTCTCTTCGTCTTCGCCCAGCCGGGCTGCCGTAGCAGCCGGCGAACGTTCCAGTACAACTGCCCGGCCGCCATCGAGCGGATGCGCCAGGGGAGCTGCCGGCTGGATCCATTGGAGGCCATGGTCTTCCAGCCGCATCGCGCGCAACACGGGAGAAGATGCCGCGAGCGGATGAATCGCGGAACATTCGTCGTGAAGGAATCCCGGCAAGGTGAGGTCGGCGGTCCGGGCGCCACCACCAATCTCGCCTGCGGCTTCCAGAACCAGAACTGTGAAGCCGGCTTTGGCGACGGTTGCCGCCGCAGCTAAACCGTTAGGTCCGGAACCGACCACGATGGCATCCCAGGTTCTGAACGGCAGACTACTCACCGGCAGTGCCCGAACCGGAAGCCTGGCGAGAGGCCTCACACTCAGGAGGCCCGCCTGGTGCGGGCAGCTTTTCGCGCGGCGGTCCGGCGATTGGATGCGCCGCGCGTTCGAGCACTGGCTTACGCCTGGCGGCTGAGGGCCGCGCTGGATGCCGCCGATTTCCCTTCGCGCCGCAATGCTCTCCTGACACTCCGTGATCGCGTGGCCGATGGCTGGTGCCCCGGATCGGCCTGACCCTTGGCTCGGTCCCGCGCGGCTTGAGTGCGCGTTCGCTCCGTGACGCTACCCTTCTTTGGCGGCGGGAGATCGACGCCTGCGCGACGGGCCTTCGAAAGGCCGATGGCGATCGCCTGCTTTGTGGACCGTGCCCCGTGTTTGCCTTGCCGGATATGATCCATCTCTTCCTTGACGAATTCTCCGGCTTGCGTGGAGGGTGCCTTGCCTTCTCGCTTGTCCTCCTCTGCTCTTCGAATTGTCTCTTTTTCAGGCATCACGGCTCCTTATCGGATGGTATCGGCGGAATGTGCTCCGATGGTGTCCCTTGAGTGAGCACAGTTCCTGTTCACCTCTTGGGGAATGAGCATCTCTTATGCCAAGGTCCTTTTCCCTGCCCGCCGGCCGGGAGCATCCGCGCTTGGCCCGCGTTGCGAGATGCGCGGCCCCCAGGGGTCGAACACTGGCCGGCGTAAGTAATCGACCGTTTCAGCAGAATGTTCCGCCCAAGAGAGCGCCGAATGTATGTAGCATCCGGAACTGTTCGTGGAAGGTGTGTCGCTCTCCGTACCGACAACGTCGCGGGACGCGGCAGACACTGTGGATGAGGAGCGAGCATGAAATTCGAATCGCTACACGACTTATATCTCGAAGAACTGCGCGACCTATATTCCGCAGAAAAGCAAATACTCAAGGCTTTGCCCAAGGTCATCGAATCTACCGATTCCCCAGACCTGCGCAGGGCCCTTTCGAACCATTTGGAGGAGACGAAGAACCATACCTTGCGCCTGGAGCAGGTATTTCAGCTTCACAATGAAAAGGCCAAAGCGCAGACGTGCGACGGCATGAAGGGGATTCTGGAGGAGGCCGACGATATCCTGGATCACGACGAGAATGCCGCCGTCCGGGACGCCGGCATTATTGCCGGTTGCCAGAGAGTCGAACATTACGAAATCGCCGGTTACGGGAGCGTTCGCACCTGGGCTGAACAAATGGGACACAGCGAGGCAGCACAACTCCTGCAGCAGACACTCGATGAGGAAAAGCACGCTGACAAGAAGCTGACCGAGGTCGCCGCACAGCTTAATCTGGAGAGCGTTCACCGGGCCGGATAAGCTTAAGAGCAGTCATAGCCGGGCCGCCGACGGGCCCGGCTATGATCAAAGAGTGCGGGATGCCCTTGTAGAGCGGGTACCATTGCTACCCGAGCCATGCCGGATTCTTGGCGGTGGAATTGAAGTGTTGGGTGGTCGTGAACAGTTCGTATTCTCCGGTTAGGGCCGCCCGTTTTGCTTTGGCCGTAAGTGCAGCGAGCTGCTCCTGCGTCAGGATGGAAGTTTTTGACGGTTGCGAGCGTCTGGTTCAGATATTCCATCTTGGCGATACCGTGTATCACTACGGAGGCCGGGTGACTCAGAGCATATTTCATGGCATTCCTCTGGAGTGACGCTCTTGCTGTCCAGGATGAATTTTCCGCCCATCGGCTTCATGGTTTGCACAGCGATTCCCTCGCGTAGTGCCACGGGCATCACCTCGTGTACAAAACTACGGAAGGCTCCAGTCCATCACATTTGAGGGAAAAAGGACGGCGTCGAAGTGCAAGCACTTCTCGCGTGCCATGCCGAGGATGCGCAGGTGGATCGCGGGATCCTTGTGTCCGGTAAAGCCGATGAAGCGGGTTTGCCTGCCTTCCTCGCATCCTGGAACGCTCCCAGCGCACCCGCCTTCGGCGAAGAACCGGTCGGGGTCCTCCATGCGGACACCGCGATCGATAGCCGTTCGAACCATGCGAATCGCGAGGTCTTCCGACGAGGTCTCGCCGATGTGCGATCCTCCCCATCCAAT